>Ga0137455_1000061_pt1 | contig 23171 bp, 30 predicted proteins | sample EasRivERMGT600_2_FD_102334 | JGI IMG/M metagenome (GOLD analysis project Ga0137455, IMG submission 102334) | Soil microbial communities from meander-bound floodplain in the East River, Colorado, USA - East River MetaG ERMGT600_2 | ecosystem: Environmental > Terrestrial > Soil > Floodplain ... | reverse complement strand
TCGAAGTCATCTTCATCATCGAAAGGTTAAACGGGATCGTAGACGAGATCGTTTTCTTAAATCACACGGTTGGACCGTAATTCGAATTCCGGAGGATCTAACCACCATGGCAAAGAAAGCGAAGAAGGGTAAGATGAAGAAGACGACGAAGAAAGCCGTAGCCAAAGCGGTCAAGCAGTCGTCGCAGCAGAAGGCCGCAGCGAAGAAGGAAGCCAAGCGAGTGAAGAAGCTTCAGAAGCGGATCGACAAACTCGATCGGCAGATGGACCGCTTGGTGGTGAAGAAGAATCGTTTGGTCACCAAGCGCGATCTCGGCGGCAAAAAGTAACCGGAGGGAGGACGTGCCCACGACGTCCTCCCCTTTCAGGAGTCGTAGATGAAGATACGGACACGACACGACGAAGCGATTGCGTGTGTGCTGATTCCGTCAGCCGGTCGGCCAGGTGTATTGCACGCCACACTGACTGCGCAACGGTTTCTGGATCGCCGTAGCACATTCGTGGGATTACAAAACGATGAGTGGGGAGCGTATCGACTCGTGCGTCGAGACTTTCCATCGATCACTTACATTCGATATGACAATCCGGGTGGGTCGACTGTCGTAGCCCGAGAACAGTTGCGCGCTCACGTCACTTCGCTCGATACGTTTCGTTGCTACGTGTGCGCAGATGATAACACGTATTACACCGAAGCCAGTCTGACCAATCTGGTGCGTGCGTCGTTGTCGTTTAAGCAGCCGACCGTCGTGGGCGGTATGCAGGGCTCTACCAGTATGAACGCAAAGCCGTCACGCTTCGACGAGGCCTACGTCAAGAAGAGTGGGTTTACTCGCGGTGGGTTACGGTTCTACAAGAAGATCGGTATGATGTTCTGGTGCTTCCCGCACTCGCTCTACTCCAGAGTCAAGTATCTGGAGACGTTGGACAACCTTCGTGCGGTCGGGTGTATGGAAGACCACAGCATCGCGCTCGCGTGCTTAAAGAAAGGGCACACGAAGTTCGTGGTGTGCATGGACGCGCCGTTCAAGAAGAAACGTTTCCAACCCGGGGGCCAAGGCGATCCACGTTCACGTGCCACCAAGATCGGACTGGCGTGGATACGTCTCGGAGCACTCTATCCAGAGTACATGTCGCATGTGCGCATGATCTGGCCGTACGCAAAGTTTTATGCCATCGCAAAGAAAGCGCAAGATGACGACATCCCGTTCTAAACTACCGGAGGGGTATTTCTCGCCGGGCGATGTCGGGAGCTACCGCATCTTGGTGGACCGACTACCAATGCACGGCATTCTGGTAGAGCTCGGTACATTCTACGGTCGGTCGATTTGCTCGGTTGCCAAGATCGTGCACGAAAAACGTCTACGGGTATTCCTTGTGGATACGTTTGTCGGTGTGCCAGAGCATAAGGGCACGTATGAATGCGGGTTGCCGGATTCGAAGATCGAACGTCGACTGATTCGAAATCTGGATGAGTTTGAGTTGACGGATTGCGTCACCATCTGTCGGATGACCACGGTTCAAGCCGCTCGTGCGCAACGCATTCCGACCAATGTCGATGCCGTGTTCGTTGACGCTGACCATGACCCAAAGGCGGTGCAGCTCGACATCCGCACATGGTGGCCGCGTATCCGATTGGGTGGGTGGATGGCTGGTCACGACTACGCTCCGTCGTCACGCGAAGCCGTATTGATGGGTGTGACCGATACAGTACGAGGAGAGTTCGGTTCGCGTGTGCAGAAGTTGCTTCCGAGGAGTACCGTGTGGTTCGTGGACAAGAAGACGAGACAGAAATGAAGATACTCACACGACGGTACGCCGTATTGATCCCATCGAAGAGTCGACCGGATGTACTGCGAAAGACGTTGGAGAAGCAACCGTTTTTGGACCGACCGAATACCTACATCGGTGTGCAGGAGGACCAGTGGAAGTTATATCGACCGGTGCGGAAGGACTTCAGTCACATACAATGGATCTCTTTCGCGAACCCGACGGCGTCTGGGTGTGTCGCCCGAGAAAAACTTCGAGCGAGTGCGACGGCGGTCGGCTACCATCGCTACATACCCACGGACGACAATTGCCGGTTCACCGAGGAGAGTTTGCAGAACCTTATCCGCGCATCATTTGTGTATCCTACGCAGCCGTGTATCGTGTCCGGTTTCCACGGGACCGCACCACACTTTGATGCAGGCAAAATTAAGAAGGCGGTGAGACATGGCGGACTTCACTTCTACGAAAAGTGGGGTGCAATCTTTTGGGCAGTGCCCCATTCAGTCTACTCCAGGATGTCGTACCCTGTTGACGGTGGACGTATGGATGATCGGTTCGTCTCCTTTGCGGCGCTTCGCTACGGCGTGTCTAGCTGGGTGGTTTGTATGGAAGCACCTTACACCAAACCAACTCGACAAGCAGGAGGATATACCGGAGCCGGACGAAGCCGCATGATGGGACAGTCCATCGTAGCTCTGGCGCGCGACTATCCAGAGTACATGGAGAAGATCGTGGTGTCCTTTCCGTGGGCACGTATCGTGGCGAAGGCGAGGGAGAAGTGAAGAAACTGAAACGTATCTGGCGTGCCTTCTGGACCGGCTTCTGGGCTGCGTGGATGGAGGTACCACCGCGATGGGCGAAGAATCAACTCACTGTTCACATCTCATGCGACACGACGGAGTTCGATGACGAGATTGCACGTGTGATTCGTCGACTCGAAGAGGTTCAACGAATGGAGGCTGTGCGATGGAGAGACGATCTTTCTTGAAGGGATTTCTGATCAGTGCGTCTGCCGCTGCCGGTACGGCGTTGGTTCAACTCGCGACACCAGAGCAAGCCATCGCATTGATTCAAGATCACGACGTGGTACTTGGGCAGCCAAACCGATACGAACCCCCGTGGATGGGATCCGAGATCTACATGAAGCATACGTCCGGCTACGTTCCGGTTGGGTATCTTACCCAGTTGAACATGCGCACGGAGATGAACGATGCGTCGTCGTGGTGGGAAGGGCATGGGACATTGATTCCGGGTATCAAGCATTGGACGTTCGAGTTTGAAGGGAGACCGTGATGGCGGTGGTCAAGAAAGAAAAGGGCGAATTTAAGATCGGTGGAAAGAAGAAAGGCAAGGTGGCGAAAGTAACGGAGGAGAAGTTCCGTCTGCCAACAGAGCGATCCGAACCCGAAGGGGCGTTGGGTGCCTACACATGGCTGATCTTCGGTGAAAAGAAAATCGGCAAGACTACGCTCACGGCATTGTTCGGCGAAGCGATTCACCTCTTCACCGAACCGGGCGGCAAGGCCTTGCGGTTGTATCCGGTCGTCATCGATGACTGGCGGAAGTTCAGACGTGCCATTCGTGCGTTGAAGAACGATACCAAGTTCGACACGGTGGTCGTGGACATCGTCGACAAGCTCTATCCGATGTGCGAGGACTTCACCTGCGAGAAGTTGATGATCCAAGATCTCGCCGAGGAGGATTGGGGCAAGGGGTGGCGTGAAAACCGAAAGGAATTCGAGCGCGAGTTCGGCGCGCTGTTGAACCTCGGCAAGGGCGTGATCTTCATCTCGCATGCGCAGGAACAGAAAGTAGAGACACGCGACGGCAAAGAGTACGACCGCATGATGCCGACGATGCACAAGCGGATGCGGGATCTGGTAGAAGGTTCCGTCGACATCTGGGCATACTACACCTACGTGGGGCGACGACGGGTGTTGCAGATTCTGGGCGACGACCACGTATCGGCCGGCCATCGGTTGGAGGGACGATTTCTCACACCAGATGGCGAACCGATTCGGCGGATTGACATGGGTCGGTCGCCCAAGCAGGCGTATCGAAACGTGACCGATGCGTTTCAGAACAAATACGTGCCGACCAAGTCATCGGATATCGACACGCCAGAAGAGGAGGCACCGAAGACGAAGAAGAAGTTTCGTATCCACCACTAACCCGAAGGAGTATTTGTGGCAAAGAAAAAGATGACGAAGAAGAAAGCCAGCACCGGTGTGGACTTCGGAAAGTATCTCCGTGGTCTGAATCGGCATCTGGACAAGGCGAAGGAAGCCGCAGCCGAAGGTGGCTTCGAAGAGTACAACGACGGACGGTACGCCATGCGCGCGACCGGTGCGAAGTTGGGTCTGTCGAAGAAAAAGAACGCTCAGGTGATCATCACCTGGAAGTTCATGGACGGTGACTACAAGGGCAAGGAGAAGTTGGACTTCGAAGGTCTCAACGAAGATCACCTGCCCTATCTGCTGCGCAAACTCGACGCGATGGGCTACGACACGGCGGAACTGGAGAATCTGGAGGAGGATCTTCAGACGATCCTCGATGACATCACCAAGACGAAGCCCAAGTTGAAGGTGCGTATCAAGACCAAGGGCGAGTTCCAGAACCTCTACGTCGACGGACCTCTCGACGAAGAGGGCGAGGAAGAGGACGACGAAGAGGACGACGAACCGAAGTCCAAGAAGTCCAAGAAGAAATCCAAGTCCAAGAAGGACGACGATGACGACGATGACGACGAGGATGAGGAAGAATCCGAGGACGAAGAAGAGTCCGACGACGAAGAAGAATCGGATGACGAAGAAGAATCCGACGAGGATGAAGACGAAGAGGAGGAGAAGCCCAAAAAGAAAAAGGGCAAGAAGAAAGACGATGACGACGATGAAGAGGAAGAAGAGGATGACGACGAAGAAGAAGACGATGAAGAGGTCGACGACGAAGTCGACGTCGTCGTCGGGTCTATCGTCAAAGCCGAATCGAAAAAACTCGGCAAGATCAAGGGCGAAGTGATCGAGCTGTTCGAGGCCGAGGGCAAGGTCCTGATCAAGACGGACAAGGGCAAGACACTCAAACTCAAAGCCGACCAGATCCTGTCGGTCGAAGAGTCACCGGCGGAGTCAGTGCCGAAGAAGAAAGCGAAGAAGAAGACGAAGAAGTAATCACCAACCCGTCCGGGCCACCACCCGGACGGGTTCCGTTCTTTCGGTAGTGCCTCCCGAAGGAGGACACGTATGAGGATCGAAGAGATGAGTGACCAGGTAGCCAAGTTCTTCGAAGAAGCGAACGAACTTCAATGGAAGAAGAATGCCGACTACCATCCAGACAAGGTGGCCATGTTGGAGATCTTACGTACCGCATGCGAAAGCGGTATCACTGTAGAGCAGGATCTCTGGGGTCGTATTCGTAAGCAGATGTCGGCACTCCGCCGGTTCATTATCGACGGACACACCGAATCCGAACCGCCACGGCAACGTATGATTGACGTCGCCGTGTATATGGCCATGCTAGCGTTTTGGATTCAGAACAGAATCGTGTGCATCCAGGACGCACTCCTGTTTCAAGACGAGCACACGTTTTGCGAGAATTCAACTCGGTGTCATCGAAACACTGTCTCGGAAATCATGTGTGATCGATGCATGTTCTTTTTCTGGTTAGAGCGATTGGAAGAACGTGCTCGTTAAAACTGGACGACATGCCGGTCTGAACGTTCGCGGCAATCTGCTCGCGATCGATTCGGAAACCACCGGCATGATGCCGTATGGGGAGTGGCGGCGGATGGTGCTCAACTTCGGGAGCAAGAAGAATCCCGACATTGAAATCCGCCGGGTGCAACCCGCACGCGCATTTATATGGACTCTGTGTGACCGGGACGGCAACACGGACTACTTGCGTGGCAATGTGGATCCGTATACTCGGGAGGTGACGTGGGACAAAGGCAAACTGGAGCCAGTCAACGAAGTATGGGGCAACCCGAAGATCACGAAGATCGGACACAACCCACGATTTGACATCGCGATGGCGGAACAGAACGGAGCGGAGATACGTGGTCGGGTATTGGACACGCAAATCATTGCACACATTGCCACCAGCGGTCAAGAGCTAACCTACGCACTAAAGCAACTGTGCAAACGCAGGTTCAAGTATCCGGACGACGACGAGAAGACGTTGCTGACGGAAGTCAACCGTCGACGCAACATCGCCAAGCGCGATCGGTGGTCCATCGCCAACAAGATCATTGGTGGACCGAAGCCGCAAAAGTCAGATATGTGGTTGTGTCCGAATTCGTTTATCAAACCGTATGGGGTAGGTGACTCCATTCGGTGCATGTTGATCTACATGGCGTGGTGGAAGGAAGTCCAAGCCGACCCGCGCACACGCGAGGTCTGCGACCGCGAACACGAACTCTTCTGGACATTGAAACGTATGGAGGATCGCGGTGTCCGTATTCATCGCCCACGTGTGCACTCACTGATCAAGTTCTACGACGCGTATCGTGCGAAGCAAACGAAGATCGCGTCGGCCAATGGTGGGAAGGGATTGAACTACAAGAGCACCCCACAGATGACCAAGGTGTTCTATGAGACACGGCACCACCCACCGAACTACACCAAGACGTTCAACAAGAAAATCGGCCGACTCAACTACTCGCTCAACGGTGATGCGCTGTTGAAGATGGCCAACGGATATGTCATTGAATCTGCACAATGGTTCGGTGGCGAACGCAAGACCGACGATCTTCCGTTAGGGGCGAAGTGGGTTCGCAATAAGATCACTGGCGCCCGATACATCAAGGTGCCGCCGGATCCGTTGGCCAAGGCGGTGTTGGAACACAACGCAGCACAGCAAACGAACAACTCGTTCCTGCATGTGTACAAACGCTATTGGATGCAGGAGTCCCCTGGCGTCTGGGTATTGCATCCGAACTTCAAACAGACTGGTGCGAAGACCGGACGACTGTCGTGTTCAGATCCAAACTTGCAGCAGGTGGCGTCCGAGACCACTGGCCGAAGAAAAGCCGATATCCAATCCCGTCCGCGAGAAGCGTTCGGCCCACGTCCGGGTTACATTTGGTATCTCCCAGATTACTCCCAGATTGAGGTATGGCTGTTCGCGTACCTCTCTGGTGAGAAGAAGATGCAAGAGGCCCTGATGTCAGGGCAGGACTACCACGGCGGCATTGCCAAACAGGTCTTCGGCAAGTACAAGGACTTTGACGACGCGAAAGATTATTATCGCAAGTGTGCGAAGCTGATCATGTTTTGTCTGTTGTATGGTGGTGGCGTTCCCAAAGCTGCCAAGCTCTTGAAGACCGATGTCGATACGGCGATGGACTTCGTGTCGGCATACCATGCGCGACTGCCGGGTGTGAAGTCATTCATGACCGCGCTGATCAAGGAAGCCACAACCAAGGGCGAGATCTTCAGTCCGTTGGGTCGACGATATACGTTCGAACCGGACTTCGCGTATCGCGCAGTGAACTATCTTATCCAAGGCACCGCGGCTGATGTGATGAAAAACGGTCTCATCAACACGGACCGGGTGTTGCGCACGAAGTGGGGCGGCAAACCGAAACTGTTGATGACCGTGCACGACGAGCTCTGTGTGGAAGTTCCGCTGCGTCTGCACTGCCGCGAGTTGATGGTGGACATCATTCGGGCTATGCAAATGGACAGCAAACGATTGGGTCTGCCAGTACGGTTGCCGGTGGAAATTAAGATCGCGAAAACGCGTTGGTCTCGACCAACGAAGATCGTCCTACCACCCAGTGTTGTGGGCGGTGCTCCGGGTAGGAAGGCAGCGTAAACAGAATGAAAGATCGGCGCAAAGACTTTCTGAAGGTATTCGAGTCCCATGGTGTCTCCTTCGTTGGCGAACGTGGCGACCAAATGTACGGGTACTGCCCGTTCTCAGAAAAGGACGACAAGTTTTATGTGAACACGAAGAACGGATTGTGGGACAGCAAGACTGCCGGACTGTCCGGCAACGTTGCTCGGTTTCTCTATCTGCGGAGTCGCGACTATCGGAAGCAACTCAAGGCACCGAAGCTACGTGCGCTTGCCGCGAACAGACAACTCGATCCAAGAGCATTTCTGGATTGGGAAATTGGATGGGACCACGCCACGGATTCGTTCACCTTCCCAGTACGCGACTACGAAGGAAACGTGGTGGACATCCGACGGTATTCGTTGAAGACGAAGTTGATGATGTCTACGGCGGGATGCCATGTAGGACTGTTCGGTGCGCAGCGACTGAAGACCGACCCCAGTGTGCCGGTGTATTTGTGTGAAGGCGAATGGGATGCCATCGCGTTGAATTGGCTATTAAAACTGAAAGAGGTGAACGAACCTGGAGTCGTCGTGGGTGTGCCAGGGGCGAACACATTCAAAGAGTCGTGGGTACCGTGGATGCAAGGTCGCACAGTGCACACCTTGTATGACAACGACGCAGCCGGCAGACAAGGTGAGGAAACGATACTGGAACGTTTGAAGACGTCGGTGCGCCGACTGACGTTTGTGCATTGGCCGGACGAGGTACCGATCGGATTCGATACGCGCGACTGGGTGGTCTACGGCACCACGACACGCAACACCCCAGAGGTGTGTTGGGAAAAGTTAAAGCGTCGATTTCACGATAGTCCTCAGTCAGACGAAACCACCAAGACCGAGCGTGTCATCAAAGACGGGCGGATCACGATACGCCGAAAAAAGTCGACGTCGAAACTGAAGTGGAGGAAGCCACCAACGATTGACGATGTGCATACCGTATTCAACAAATGGTTGTTCCTCCGCAACACCGATGTGGTGGACGTCATGCTGGCGACGGTATTGACCCAACGTATCGATGGCTCGCCGGTGTGGATGTTTATCGTAGGCCCACCCGGGTCCGCCAAGACGGCAGTGGTATCGGCGCTGACGAAAGTAGACGCGGTGCACGCCACGAGTACCCTCACGGCACCCTCACTGATCAGCGGTGCGTCACTGCCACAGGGACAGGACCCGTCACTCATCCCAAAGTTGAACGGTAAGGTCTTGGTGGTCAAAGACTTCACCAGCATCATGTCGTTGCCCGATCGAGAGCAGAAAGAGATTTTCGGTATCCTGCGGGACGCGTATGACGGTCGGTGCGGGAAGTCCTTCGGCAACGGAGTCGAACGAAACTACACGTCTCGATTCGGTATCCTAGGCGCAGTCACTCCGCGCATCTACGATCTCTCTGATCAGCATGCGGCGTTGGGTGAACGGTTCCTGAAATTTCTGGTAGGTGACAACCTGCACCACGAATCGGAGAGCGAGGTTATCACCAGAGCCATTGAAAACTCGGATCGAGAAACCGTGATGCGCGACGAGATGTGCGATGTCGTCACGGCGTTCTGTGAACGAACGATGGCGCGTGCGCCTATCCCAACCCTGCCCGCCGCGATCATGACCAAGATTGTGGCACTGGCCAAGTTCGGTGCCCGTATGCGCGGCTCGGTGTCCCGGGATTTCTACCACAAGGATATCATGATGTCGCGGCCGATGGCGGAGGTCGGCACCCGGTTGGGACAGCAGCTGGCGAAGCTTGCCAAGGGTATGGCGATGGTGTTCGGCAAAGCTACCGTAACTGACGTCGAATACAGTCTCGTGAAAAAAGTGATGCTGGACACTATCTCCCAGAGGAACGAAGATGTGCTGCGGGCGATGATCTCCGCGATGGGAGGAGGTGCCGGCGCTACGCTCACGGCCCTGTCGATGCGCGAGCTCGCGGTGAAGACGCACTACCCGTTTGCCACTATTCAACGGCTAATGCAAGACCTGGCCGCACTCCAAATCATTAAGCGACAGGGCGCAGGACTGGGCACCACCTGGACCCTGTCGGATTATGTGCACAAGGAGATCATCGATGCACAGTTGTATACGAAGGAAGAACTCCTGCGACCTACCATTGGCAAGATACGCCTGCTCGGCAAACGTGTCAAGCCGCATCCGCGCAAGATACGTGCGCCCTTGGGTAAAGCGACACTGACAACGATAGGCTCAAAGATCACGATAAATGTGCCCACGGAGAAAGACGATGAGAAAACTCAGTCAGGGTCAACGTCATCTAAAACAACTACTGGGTAGTCGATGGAAGTTCGAATATCGAATTCCTGGAACAGGATACAGAGCGGACCTAGCGTATCCCAAGAAATGCATTCTCATTGAGGTGGACGGACGGCAGCACAGTGGCGTCAAAGCGAGGAGATACGATACTCGTCGTGATGAAGAATTGAGACTACTTGGCTGGCGCACTATTCGAATAACTGAGGCACGTGCTCGTCTCTGTAATTCCGATACGTTTCCTATGGCCGAGCTTTCCCGGGTTCCCCGCCCGGCCGGGCTACCCCGTAGGGGGAAGGGGGCCAGGGAAGCCCTTGCCGAGGCAAGGCGGGCCTTCAGGCGCGTTTAAAGGGGACCTTAAGGGGCTTTCCGGGCTTGGGGTCTTTGCCCGGCCCCGTCCCCGCCCGGCCAAGAACTTTGGCTCCTAGGGACGCTTAGGAGGCCTTAGGGGGATTGGGCGTTCCCCCGCCCGGTTCCGGGCCGGGCGGTTTCGCGCCGTGGGCCGGGCCATCCCGGGTACCCGGTACCCCATACCCGGAGTACTTATTCGACGCACAAGAATACGACGCACGATTCATGGGGCGTTACGATTCATGTATCAATTCGACGGGTGCTGGCAAATAACTAGTGGGACGGTACAACCCGTCGATTGGAGATGAAGATGAAGAAAAAGGAAAAGGTACGAATCGTGAAAGTGCGCGGCGGGTACTGGGAGGACTTCAAGGTATACGGTGTGCAGGTGACTATCGAAAACGATACGAAGAAAACACGGACCATTGAAGTCCGGGTCTCGAAATGAAGGACACCAGCGTTACGTATCCCTGGCCGGGTAAGAAAATGACGGGAGGGCCACCACCCGGGTGGCTCCCCAATTCCACCACCAACAAGAAGGACACGAAAATGGCCACCACCAAAAAGACAGCGAAGAAGCCGGTTGTGAAGAAGATCTCAAAAGCAGTCCGTATCCAGACGCGCATCTCTGGGCTGCGTGCCGGCATCGCGAAGCGTGAGGCGAAGATCAAGAAGCTCGAAGCAAAGCTGAAGGCGCTGAAGTCGAAGTAGGTCGTTGCCCCGGTGGCCGTGTGGCTGCCGGGGCTTTTTTAATGCCATCGCACGGACGGCCTGTCGCCAGTTACTTTCCATCAGTCACTTCCCCGCACACGACCATGGATACCACCATAGCCATAGCCGCATGCGGGTACCGTGACCCCCGCCGGGAGGACCCCACGACGGAAGCTTCACTGCGGCAGTACCAGTAGGTCCACATCGAACCGTCCTCGTCCGCCGCGGTTGGTAACGTACGCCGCCACGGTGGCGGTCGGGTCCAAGTTCGCCATACACTGATGGTTGTACGCTTCCTCTTGCGTGGCGTTTGGTGGGACCACCATCCCATGCTGCGCCAATGTAATCGGACCCGATCCGTCCATCGGCAACAGACTGAGATTCATAACGTCAGTGAGCAGACACTTCCCGTTCTGCACAGACACGTGGCCCATGTTGTTGGTGAGATACAAGATAGTGATCTCCAACGTAGCCAGATCCATCTTCACACACGCGCCCGGATCCGGCTTGTCGGCTTCGCCTATGGCGTAGTCCGGTCCCATATCGCAGTGGGCCACCGCCCGCTCCGCGTCGTAGACTATCCGTTCCTGTACCGGGTCCATCGTTAGATCGATGATGCGGTCGTTGTTGTCTTCCTGGATGAACACCCACCGACCGTTCTTGCTGATCGACGATTCGTCCAGCTTTCCCAATGCCGGGAAATAGTCCAGCTGCCCGGTAGCACTGTGATGCACCACCGTACCGACGTTCGGATACGCGCCTTCACTGGTGACTCGTTGAAGCGTAGCGGACTGCATCTGCCCATCTCTGGATACGTGAATCTGCCAAAGCCGATGCCCAGGGAACCGATCCTGGACACTGAAGATGACATCGTCTTGCCCGCTGATCGGATTGACCCGACGAAGGAACGGGCCATCGCCCAGATAGATACGGCCGTTGATGTCCCACGACCAGCCCTCACCGGTGCCAGTGTAGGGGAGAAGAGCACCCAACCGAGTGACCTCTCCGTTGTCCAGATTGACACGAAAGAACTTCGGTCGGTCATCCGTGGTCCCAGCGAAGATGTAAGCCTGGCCGTCGATGAGACACGCATTCGACCAGTAGGGATACATCCGGTTGACGAAGTCCCCATCGACTGCATCCGTGACTGGGAAGATCCGTGCTGCCGTCTGTGGCCTCGTGGGCTCTGTAGGTTCGATCGGTGGCGTCGGTGGGCGTGGTGGTCGTGTCGGTCGACGCGGAACAAGTCGGTCCCAGAAAGCATTGCTCATACCGGACGACCCCACGGCCATACGTGGGACCGCCAGAAGATGACATACGCGACCGCCGCCAGTGCCGCCAACGCTTTCAGCAACGTCCACAACGGACCAGCGACCGTGAGTTCAATCACGGCAAGGAACAACGGGACGATCCAGATGAACGCCACGTAGCAGATCGCCGCGATCGCGAGACGGTAAAGAACATTCATGATCGTGTCTCCTTTAGTAAGTGATACCGATGCCCATTCATTCCTTTGGTGTAGCATGCAAACGCAATCTTCGCCGCCTCCGCTAGTGAAATGACATCCTTTCCATTCGGTACTGTTACGATACGCTTCAACCACGCCACGTATCGTGCGGGTCGCTTGGCACGACGAATAGCCGAGATACGTTCCATTTCAGTTTTGGTTGTCTCCTCCCCACGTCGATAATGAAACAGTTGTGATCGACATGAGAAGGAGCACGTTTCGTTGTTCGCTTTGTTGACCCGATTCGGACACGGAGGCCATGCACATTTCGGACGACCCTTGAAATCGGTTCGTCGTTTACGACCCGTCTTACTATGCGCGAGCGACTCCGTGGGTTTCATTTCCCTTCACACCATCCGAGTACGGCCCAGATGCCGCCGGCCACTGGGGCGACAGCGAACTGTGCTCGGTCCCATTCGATATGCCAACCGTTGTTGCGCAAGTACCCAATACGACTTTCGATAGTGTACGCACCGAGTGTGCTCTGAAGATTTCCGTTCGGCATCGCAACCGACGGAGGCGGCGGCAGGGGTGTGCCTACGGGAAACGTCATCGTGTCCATCGTACATGTCAATGGTTCTATGCGCAATGATACGCCCACACCTTCGTTCACTGCGATTGACGCGATGCTTAACGTATGCGCACCTGGTTGCTGGAGTGCAGTGGTAGTCGCCATCGGCAACACTGCGTAGCAGAGTGTCTGGTCGACGAGATTCAACGGACCTCGACACATATGTGCCAGTGGCGTATTGACGCCCCCGTCCACCTGTGCGGTCCACGGCGCAGCCATCGCTGGAGCAATTGCCAACGTCACGCACCACTCAACCAGCTGTCCTATCTGGACTGTCAGTCGTTGCGTCTGTACTCCAGGCACTGCCGGCAGTTCGCAATCCCATGGTTGGATACGTTCGGTCAATGGACGCAGTGGCGCACGCATCTGCCCCTGTTGCGCGAACGCCGACGACGCCACACACAACATCAGACAGCACAAAAGTAGTCTCTTCATTAGTTGCCTCCCACGATTTGGATCCGGCCGCCATTCGGCACCGGAGCTGAATCAATGAACACGCCACGCATGTTCGTATTCGGACCGAACGAGAACACCACCGGTCCATCAACATCCCACACCGCCAATACCTCGTCGCGTCCTGGTGGAAAGTCGATGTCCGTCGTGGCTGCGAGAAAGATCTCTTTGTCGTCAAGTGTGCCCGAAGCGATCACGACATGGATGCCGCCCACACCTCGAAAACGTAATCGAATACGTACATGCTCGCCTGGTCGTGCACATCGACATTCAATCGGCGTATTGTACGGTCCCGGCATTCCCGCCCACACCGCCCCGAGTCGACCGTAGGTCACCGAGTCGTATGGTGTCGACACATCCAACCCGATGAACGTAACTTTGGTTTTGGCGAACGGTGCTAACACTTGCGCAGCAGCCAATGGTGGTACGTATCCTCGTTCAACTGTCTTTACTTCGGCTTGGTGAACTTGATCAGTGGGATACGGTCGACTCTGCGTGCCTTCCGTTGCTAGTGGAGGCAGAATCGGTAATCCGAATCCGTCGAGCGGCACCGTCTGCGTGCTCGCCAACGGGACGAACACGAACGACATGAAAAACGTAACCCACGCAGCGTAGAACCAGTAGATGTAATCAACCCTCATATCAACTCCCCAGCGACGACACCGAGGTCCCGTGACCCCGGTGCCGACAACGACTACGTGTTTGGATCCGACGGATCCACCGGCTCCGGATCGACAACCGGAGGGATCTCGACCGGCGGCGGAACAGGCACAGCCGGATCGGATGCAATCGCCCGGAGGTTCTCCGCGATGACCGCCAATGCTGCCTTGCGCGATTCCGCCATGGTGACCGCTTGGTCTAACTACTCGACCGTGACGGGTGACCCCGACGCGATCTGATCACGCAGTGCCTGAATCAAGGCGATCTGCGCGGCCTCGTTGAGAACGACCTTGTCAACACTGGCGCTGAGGTCGTTGGTGATGTCGTTGATGCCCGCAAGTGCGGACGCGAGATCTGCGTACTGCTTTGCCATAACGCTCCCTAACTTTTTGACCTCGACAAGGACGTCGTTGTTCGACACGCCGTCGCGATGGTCGTGTAAGTGAATGTGAATGTGAATCGGTATCTCCATTGTCTCTCCCTTTACTCACCTCCTGTTAATTATACAACCCACCTGTTAGTAGGTAGAACAGTTTGATCTTCGCAGTATACCCACTCGGAGATACAGACAGTAGGATATTGTTACCCGACGGACCTACGTTGACTCCAACTCCGAGTTCATTATTCGTACCGAGTACGACGATCGTCTGCGCTAACGCAAACCCACTGTTCTTATTCGCTCCATTCTGGAAAAAGGTATTCGATGGACTGATGAGGTCATTTCCTGATCCACTCACATATCGACATACCGCCGCACGTGAGGTATTCCAACCTCCAGGAGAAGTACTAAAGTCATCAAAGAAGACCATCATCATAGGCACGATGAGGTATCCTGGTACCCCAGCTACGCAAAGCTTCATCGTGCCATTTACGATGTCGGTTTCAGTGAAGACGATCGCGGCTGATTCTAGTAATGTCTGCCCTACCGGTAACGGCATCGACATTCGCGCGACGTTCAACGCGTTGTCCTGATCCAATCCGCTGCCACCGACCATCAACCCAAGCTGATCGCCCACCGTCCCAATGAGTAGTAACAGATCGTCCAGATTGAACTTAACCGGATCCGCCGCGGTAACCGTATACCGGGGCGACAACAGATCGGTGGTCTCGGCTTCTTCTTTGATCTGGTCGACGTCCACCGCCAGGATTAGGAAATCACCTTTGATGGGTGGATCCGTTAAATCGATATGCACCATACGTCCCGGATGCGACTTCGGATCTCTGGTGGCGTACCGAACTGTAATCAGAGGCCACGCGAATTGCTCCAGCTGCGCTTTACCGAATGCAATGCACTCCTCTGCGGTTTCCAATGTGGTGTTGATTCCGAATTCGTGCACTCCGTCGGTTGGATTTCCAGCTGCGTCCAACTCAATCCGTCCCATGAACCGTTGCGAATCGAGATCGTCCACCTGGTACTTGGTACGGATGATGGTGGGCTTTTCCGGGAGTGCCGTAGCGTGTACGATATCCTGTGTCGTGACTGTGGTGACAGGTGTGGGTGGGGCTTGGATATCGTAAAACGTTTCAGGCAAATCCATGAACACGGTGTACGGATGATCGAGTACGTACGCATCCGAGATGCCGAGCGTATCTCGAATATACTCATGCAACACATCCGTAGTTCCGCCGACCACCGCGTACCGTGTGGTGGTCATGATTACATTCCACCGCTGGTTCAATGGGTATCCAGACCAGGGATAGAATTGCGGGTGGTCTCGAATGTAGTTCATCGGGATACCGTAGAACCCAGCGAACCCTGCCGCCGCACCGGCGTATTGATTGATTTGACTCGTTAACACTACCGGAGGTTGTACATATGAACCCGTGCCAGATCCGGTAGGCGGAGGTGTCACCACATTCGGTGGTTGAATCACTGCCTGCCCATATACGATAACTCGATTTCGCAATTGGGTGACGTCGATCGTATGTGTGATCTGAGGATCCCGTAACAGAGTCGTACTCGTGGAAGTGACGTCATCCGGATAATCCGGCTCTTCCGGATTCGGTCCGACCACGCAATCGTGTTGCACTCCTCCGTCATTGATTCCCGGTGGCTGCTGCGATCCAACGGTACTGATCGACTGGTTTAAGTTGTCCTGCTTGACCGCTGGGACGATCGTGATAGTTGCGTTGCCGTTATCCGGGAACACGAACCACAACGAGGTAGTGCCGGCGGAGAAGTCTGGGATGTCATCCAGCCGAGCTGCTCGACTGCCATAGATTTTTCGTGCGATAACGGAACGACCATTCACATCGCCTGCGGTATTGTTTGTGGCGAACCGTACCGCATGTTGCCCGTCAAAGTTTCGTCGACCGGATGCTTCGCTGGGTTGCGACTCCGTCCCGTCATCGTACAGGTCGGTCATCTTGAACGCCCACGTACCGGACGGAAACGAGAACGATACCTTGCTACCACCGGGACCGAAGAAATCCGGGAACACCTGCCCCATCGCCGTACGTGCCGACATGTCAGAGATTTGACTGGCGTCTGGTGCACGTGGCGGACCGACAGGCGGAGTTATCGTTGGAATACGCGCTACACCACTCATGTCGCCCAACGACAAGTTCAGTGAACTGTAGTTCCCATCCGGTGTGGCGATCACGGTGGTAGTGACATTGTCGTGGATACGTATCCCGGCCGCTAATGGAACACCGCCACTGAACCCAAAGAACTTATAGTAGATGATTCGATCAGTAACAGTCAACCCGCCGATCGCGGCACCGGTAGGAATACTATCTAGTTGCGGCAGATGATGTCCGTCCAACAGCATCAATTCAGAAAATGGACCTGGAGTAGATACGATTCCGTCACTGTATCGAAATGCGCAACAGAACATGTAGTAGCCGGGCAAGTACACACCGACTGACGAACTCTGCGACAGTACCGGCGGAGTCGGGTTAACCTCACCACCACCCAGATTCGTAATCGGTTCAGATGTCGATCCATTACCGGACGCGATGTTGATTGACCGAAAGAAATGTAGGTCTTTGTTGTAGTCGATACGCCAATACCCACCGCCCAAGGCTTTGGCTATGGTCGTCAACACCGTGGCGAAGTCTTCGGTGCCATCAAAGGTTAGGGTTAGTTCACACAGTCCCGATTGCACATGGGCTACCGTAACCCATGGCGCGTACTTCGCTATGAGATCCTTCACGATATCCGTGGCAGATACCTGAATGTAACTCCCATTCGGTCGACGTCGATTCAACCACGCAGTGTAGTCGGTACAGTTAATCTCCCACAATAGTTGATCGGTTTCACCGCCTTCCTCGTACTTCTGTTGTACCGTTTGCACAACGCCAGCGAACAGCACATTTGACGAATCGTCCAAGAACTCGAACTCTTCACCGGCCAATGGCGGCACACTCCGACCATCAACTACAAACGAACACGATGATGGAGCATTGATCGATTCAGTTATTCGTATCGACGGATTACGACGAAGATCTTCTCCTCGTGTCAGTAGCGTGTACATAAACGCGCCACGCATAGTAACACCGTCGACTACGACATCGGCCGGACCCTGTGCGTGTGCGGGCGTGATCACCGAGATATGCTGGGAGTCGATACGTATGACCGTACCTGGAGTAATCCCGCCCACGGTAACCGCAGGAGCGGGTTTGAAGTTCGCACCAATGATCTGGATCGATGTACCACCAGCAATCGGGCCGTAGTTCGGCGTTACGAGAAAGAGTACCGTATCATAATACGTGAACACGTTAGGCAGTATACCGAACTGTCCATTCGGGTTGGTGACCGTGATATCTACCAACCCCACCACATGCGCAGGCGCATTGCATGTAATCGTATTGATACTTACTAACACGACACTGGTCGCTAATGTCGCGCCGAAACGTACCGTAGGTGCCGTACCGATTGCATTAGATTGGAAGTTATTTCCAGTGATTGTAACGGCCACACCTCCAGCTGCTCGGTCCGAGTTCGGCGTGACCGAATAGATTTCTGGAGTAGTGTCGTCTCCGAGAGTCCGAGACCGAAACCGTCCCGGCCCTGCGGTAAGTGGATTGAGCGCCATCTTAGTTCAACAGAGTTAAAGTGTACTGCTGTAATGTCATCGACCCAGTCGCTACCGTCTGAGTAAAGAACAAGTCGATCACGTTGGATATGGTACTATCAAACCCAGTACCTACCGCCGGAGTCGAATTCCATGGCAACATTGCCACCATCGAACCCAACGGCATCGTACCCGAACCTTTGATCGCTTCACAAGTCAGCTTACCGTGACCCATGAAGTTGGCAGAGGTCGTACCACCAATGGCACGACACGTGAGCATGATCTCCAACCACCACCCCACATTGGTATGCGCGGCCGCCGTATCGAGCAATGCGGCCAACGAATCGAATACCAGAATGGCGCCGAATCGAACGTCGAACCGCATAGTCCCAGGTGTGGTAATGACCGAGGACATCTTGCCGGCAGCTTCGATCTTCAATACCTTGCCAATGGCCAGCGCATTTGCCGGTAGGGTGAACTTCGCCGATGCCGGTATCGCCGATGCCGCTGCGCCGGTCGTGTTGGCAGTTCCATCGATCTGCCCACTGATAAGTGTTTCTGTGAACGAAGTTCCGTAGAGCATACTGTCTCCTTAAGCGGCACCGAACTGGCGACGCATTTTCAACTGGCGCATGAACTCGCGACTGACCTTGCCGGCCACTTCTTGTGCGGTACCGTTCACGTTGATCTCGACATTGTACGTGTCACCACGACTCGGCCCGGTTCCGGTTGGAAATACCTGACTTCCTAATGGCGCACGTATGATCTCCGGTCCATTCTCACCCACCATGATCGTGCCGCCCTCGGCGAACCCAGGTACCCGAGGACCGGGCGATGGCGGTGGTGGCCACTCCGGATGCTTTGACCAGAGCATCGCTTGCTGGAAGGAGTAACCTTTCTTTAAGAAGTTTTCGACCAACCCCGGATCCGCACCCATTCCCGCAGCAGACGCAGCGAAGTTAGCGCGAGTGACTTCGAACGACCCACCCATCGCCATATTTTCTTGTTTGCGTTTCTTCTCGGCCTCCGCTGCAGCTTTCTGTTCGGCAGCCAATTCTCTCGCAGCCAATGCAGCTTTCTCGAATGCGGTCTTGTACGACTCACCCATTCCGCGTGCGGCATCTTCCAGATCTTGGGTCTTCTTTAACTGAGCATCCAATGCGTCTCTGGTGAAGTGCAACGCACCGGTGAGCATTTGGTTGTACGTCTCTCGTGCGGCTTCGGCTTCTTGCTTCATCGCTTCGATCGACGTACCCGCCACGCTCTGCCAATTTGATTTGAGACCGTCCAATGTCGCGGTGTAGACGGCGCGTAATGCATTGTAATGCTCTACGTACTTAGGACTGAGTTTGTCGAGAACCGTGATCGCCGCCACTCCGGCGTCGAATCTCGCTTTCGCTTCCGCCATCAGCGCATCGCGCGCCGTACCGGTATTCTTGATTACGATTGCAGTATAGTCCGCCCACAGCTTGGCGGTCTCGGTTAAACTCTTCTTCTCGGTCTTTGCGACTTCCTCCGCGATCTTGCCGCGGTCCAAGTAACTCTTGGCGAGATCCTTGCTGACGGTATTCAGTTTCGCGGTGTTACCTTCCAGAATCTTTTCTGCTTCACCCTGTTCATGCGTGCTCTTCGACGCTGCGTCCATCGCGTCCTTTACACGGAACAGTGTGCCACCGAGTTTGTCAAGCGTCTTGTCGAATTCGGAATGCCCAGTGACTCCCTTCGCTGCTTCTTGTGTTTCGGCTACGAGACCTGCCGTAGTTTCTTCGATTGCATCACGGAAGCCGCGCCACATCGCGGTGGTCTCTTTAGATCCGATACCCATCATCTCTGCGGCTTCGGCAGCTTTCAGGCCAGCCGATCCGAGCAACCCAATGACGTTCGAGATGGCGACTTCAACCGCAAGTACGGCAGTCTCAATGACCGCCCACGCCACATGAACGATACGCGCTGTTTCAACCGCACCTAGACCAAAGTCTACCGCAACGATCGCGGCCTTTTCGATCCCGTGGACGATACTGTTAATTGTTTGCGTACTGTCGCCACCGAACGCTTCTGAGATCGCCGCACCGGCTTCTCGCATACCAGCAGCGAACACAGGCGACTGCGCTACGGCTTTCGCAAGATCGTCAATCCAATTTTCAACAACGACACGACCAGCTTCAAGTTGCTCACCGAAGTCCCGCTCTTGCTGCCCGGCATCTTTGACCGCACGATTCAAGATGTCGAGTACAGCAATACGGTGAGCCTCCGCCTTCCCTGACAACGAGAGCTGACTTGCAGTGACGCCCAACGACTTCGCGAAGTTGTCTTCTGCGTCACCGACATCGACTACGCCAGTGGCCATGGCCAACGCACGAGTACGACCCGTGACCATGGCATTGGACACGAGCTCCAACATCTCTTTGGTTGTACCGAGTCCCCTATTCTGGAGTACGAACGCAGCTTGGCCCAGTGTGCCGAAGTCGTCTGCGGTAAGTTTCACTCCCGCCGACAACAATCGTGCGGCATCCTTCGCCAGTATAAAGTTATCGACCGTGCCTTTGGTACCGGCACGAAGTTGATCCATGATCGCGGTAGCTTTTTCGGCACTACCTGCGAAGTGATCCAACGTCGCATCGACATCAGCGATATCCGATCCGCGATCGCCAAGGGCAATCACGGCCACGGTAACCGCACCGATCGTTGCGGCAACCAATCCGGCCGCACCAGCGACCGCAGTCAGACTCGCTTGGTTCTCTTCTGAGAAATTACTGAGCGCAGCTTTGGCAAGACCGAGCTTACTGGTGAAGTCATCTTCGAGATCGATTAAACCTTTGACAATGCCGATGTCTGTCAATTTCGACCTGCCTTTGCCGCGTACATAGCGTTGTGTATGAAGATCCAATCATCGAGTATCCGTTCTTGAAACTCGACGGTCTGGACTACCGGTGCGTCCGAGACAACGTAATCGCCAAACGGTAACATGAACTCGCTCAATTTCTTCCCAGTTCTCATTATCGCTTGCACGATATGTGCCATGCCCCAGTCGGCACGTTCGTTTGGGAATGGCTCCAACTCTTCGTACATACGCCATTCCTCAAATCTGGTGGATGACATGCTCCGTAGCATGCGATCCACGTCCACGATTTTCAACTCACGAGCAAGTCGATAGGCGAAGCGGCGATGACCGCCCCGCACTAGTCCTTTTTTAAGGCCACCTTCGCTTCCGGTCCCATCCCATTCAATCGAAGACAGATTCGTTGCAAACGATCCAGTACCCGGAAGTTCTTTTTCCGCAGTCGCACCAGATCCTCCATGGTGAAGATCAAGTTGTTCTCCGTATCGACTGCGGTGAAGATGAGGATGATTGATACGCCGTCGTCCGCACGACCGCTCATCGCCGCGGTCATCAACGCCGTTGTCGCTGCGTCCATCTCACGTAGTCGGAGCTGCCCCGGAGTGCCATCCGGATTTGGCCACTCCGGGATTTCCACGATTTCCTCTTTGAGATCCGGTGCATCGAATACCTGCGCTGCGTTGAGAAGTGTCATGGTGGTGACTCCTTGTTTACGAATTACGCTTCTGTGACTACGCCGGCCCATGTGAGTGCCAAGGAGGCTCCCTGCTTTCCGTCGACGGGAGCCGGATCGAACTTGAACTGTTGAATGTACCCAAATCCAGTTCGAGTCTTACCGGATGGGAACAGAATCTGCCAGGCGTTCTTCACGTTGTTTGCGATGTCCGACAGAATGAGGATGTGCGTGGCTTCCGATGCCACGTAGTTGATCTTCATCGTCGGATCCGATTGCCGCAAGATGCCGAGCACATGGCTTTCCGAACCATCGTTGTGCGTCGACGTCTCGATCTTGTTCCGACTCATTCCCCCTGGATCGATTTCCGTCAACTCAGCAACGGTCACGAATGCGGTCGGTGTCGCAAACGGTGCTCGCTTGATGAGGATCCCAGTCGATGTTACAGCGTTTGACATGAACGTTTCTCCTTAGGTGAACCGAAATCCTACACGCTTGAGCCGAGGATCGCGAGATCGAAGATGCACGTACCGGCCGACGGCGTGACCTGGAAGATGTCGCCGGTGGTTGCAGTGACCGGCCACCCGACCGCGTCCGGCGCATAGACGAAGAAGATGCCACCCGGTTTCACTGCCCAGGTATGCGTGATGGCACCGAACCCGAGAATCGGTGACGCCGCATCGTTTCCGATGATGACGTTACCCGGATTGGCCGCTGCCGCGATCAGCAAGATCGCTTTGACTCGTGCGAGAATGAACGTGCCACCGAGTGCGTCCAACAACGCACCAGACAGATCGTAGTCAAACGCACCAGAGATTGACTTGGCTGCGTCGGTGTAGATACGGTCCGCCTGACCGAGACCCGTACCGGTGGCGATCGTTGCAGTGAGACCCGTCTCAAGGGACGCCTGTGCCGACTGCAATCCTACCGTATTGGCAAGGATCGATCGGAACACGAATTGAAGATTCGAGTTGACTGTCGCGGGCATGGTTCAAACTCCTTTAGCTAGTTGCTGGTGACACACGTTTTTCGGTTTCGATATTGAACACGAGTCGAACTCGGGCTTTGTCATCCAACGGCAATTCCATTGGTTCCTGTGTCGGACGACACTTCCGCCACCATGTGCCGTTTACAAACCGATCCACAAACGACAACGACGCATATGCCGTTTGTATTGCAGTTTCTGCATCTTCAAACCGTGCTGCTCGACACACGATCTGGGCCGACGGACGTTCGTACGCAACTTCAGTTCGAGATAGGTTATGCGTTCCTGATGCGCCCTCCCCTCCAGTCACGATAATCGTAAAGTATGGACCCGCTCCCGCCGGGATGATCGCCTTCTGTCCTTTGAAGATATTCGTTCCGTACGTACCCAATCCCGCATTTTGAAGTAGGAGCACGAGATCGGCTGTGAATGTCGATGCTGCCATGTTACAACGCCTTGTTAAGGTCGATCCGTTTCCCGATCCGTTCTCGCATATGCGGTGCAGCTTCTTTCAGTGGGTTCTCGATGTACTTCCATTCTCCGTTTGTATGC
>Ga0137455_1000060_pt1 | contig 23175 bp, 19 predicted proteins | sample EasRivERMGT600_2_FD_102334 | JGI IMG/M metagenome (GOLD analysis project Ga0137455, IMG submission 102334) | Soil microbial communities from meander-bound floodplain in the East River, Colorado, USA - East River MetaG ERMGT600_2 | ecosystem: Environmental > Terrestrial > Soil > Floodplain ... | reverse complement strand
GCCTTGATGTAGATGTCTGCCGGCGCGGGTCCGAGCACCCGCAACGACGTGGTGACCATCCGGCGGCTCTCGAAGTACGCGAGCACATCGCGCCGGAGCAGTTCCGACGGATCGGCCACCTGGCCGATCGGCGCGATATACAACACCACCTCATTCCAGTTGAGCGCGACGGCTCGTGCCTTGCCGACTCCTGGAAGCTGATAGGCCAGGTCCTGGTAGTCACCGAGCGTGACGGCCCGGTCTTGGGCGCGGAAGAGGCGCGGCGCCAGCCGGCGCGCGCGGTTGAAGTCTTCGGCAACGCCGCCGCCTGCCGCGGCCTGATCGTTGATGGCCTCTCGAACATCGCCCGACCCGACGGTGCTGGTGCCAAGGGACACCACTCTGAAAACCGTCCGCGCCGGGACGTTGCCCGGGGGACCGCCGCCAATGCGGTAGGTCGCGCGGATCGTGCTTCCGGGCGGAGGCACGAGGCCGTTGGCGCCGTTGCTGCCGAGCGTCGTCGGGATCCCCGCGTCGCCGAACTGGATCACGGCGGCGCCGGCGGCATCGCGTTGCACGATGAAATGCCGGTCGGCCGGACTGCTGTTGGCCAGCGTGTCCACCGCCTGCCAGCGCGTGATCAGGTTCCCGGGCTCGGTCATTTCCACGCTGATCGAACCGGCAATGACCGGCTGCTGAAGCAGCCGGTAGATTTGGTTGGGACTGCCGTCCGACACGCCAATCGCTTCGTTGGCGACGGTGATCCCCTGCACGACCGGCAGCGGCACGAGGTACCTGAGCGCGCCCCCCGGGCCAGCCTCGAGGTCCGCGGGGCGAACGGTGACTTCGCGCTCGGTCTCGAAGGTGAGTTGTTCACCCGAGAGCGCGGTGGCCTGGAACTGCGCGCCGACACCGATGGCGAATCCGGCCAGCACGGCGGGTGTGGCCTCGAACGTGAGGCGGAGATCGACCGTGGCGGGCGATGGAGGACGCAGCTCATAACCGATCAGCCGCAGGAGCTGACCGATCGCGTCCGGTTCGTCCGACGTTTCGGGGAAGAGATTGCTGGCGATGCGCGTCTGGTAGTAGAGCGTGATGTCAGCGGCATGCGCGAACAGCTCGACGAGCAGCACGCCGAGATCGTTTTCGCTCTGGTCGGTCCATTCCGGCAGGCTCGCGCGCGCCTGCGCCAGCATCGCCTCGCGCAGCGATTCGTAGTCGAGGTTGGTGTAGTCGATCGGATAGACCGGGGTTGTGGGCATGGGCGTGAGCTCAGGGCACCCGGATTTCGAGCCGGCGCACGACTTCGCGCGGATCGGCGCGGTACTCGATCACGATGAACAGTTCCTCTTCGCGGCTCGTCACTTGCAGCGGCGCGGTGAGCTCCACCTCCGGCATGAACACGCGCAGGCCATCCTCGATCTCGTGTTTGACCAGCGCGCGCAGCGTCGAGTCGTTGGCATCCTGCAGGCGATGATGGACACCGCCGCCGTAGGTGCGCAGCATCACGCGCTCGCCGAGACGCGTACTCAGCAGATGCCGCATGTCGTCGGCGATCTTCTCGCCGTCCGTGCTGCGGATGACGCCGCCGAGCACCCGGAAGGGAAACGTCATGCCGGTCAATCCGTTACTCACCGCGATCCTCAGTCCCCGACCAGAACCGTCGGAAAGGCGCTCAGCACCACGCCCTGCGCGTTGTTGCTGTTCTGCGTCGTCTGGTCGAGGGACCGTACGAGACCCTTGGAGTCCGGTCCGTACAACACGCTGCCGCTGCCTTGCACGAGCTTGCATTCGCCCTTGGTGGTGCCGCTGGTCACACCGCCCGCCGATCCGGCTTCGTCGCCGGAGCTCGAGCTGATCGACGAGTCCTTCAGCAGGACGTGGTCGCCGCTCGGGCCGACGAGCAATTCCTTGCCCCCCGCGTCGCTCACCGGGCTCGCCTGATCGAGCTGCGCGATGTTCGGGTACGGGATCGGGATCGGCGACCCGGGCGGCGAGGGCGTGAGGCACACGTCCGGAAAAGCGAAGGCAATCCCTTTGGCGATCGCGACGGGCTTGGACATTCCTCGTTCCTCAGGGAGAAGCCGTCACGGTGAGACGGCGGTACGCCGTCGCGGGAATGTCGTCGAAGCCCCACGCGCCACGCCACACCAGGTAGCAGCGATCCGCGTCGGGCTCCACGACGATCGTGTCGAGCATCATCGACACCGGTTCCTGCGACCAATGCGCCTCATCGTCGGGACCCGTGCCGGGATAGAACTGCAGCGTCGCGCCGGCGGTGTCGCCGCGCAGGAAGAACCGGTAGTTGGGCGGCGCGGCGCGGGTGATCAGGACTTCCGCGGCGGTGTCCTGGACCGCAAATGCGGGGAACGGCGGCGGCGGCGGAAATGCGGCGTCTCGCCGATACCCGTTGTAAAACGCATTCTGGAAGTTCGGCAGGAGGGCCGGAGGCGCAGGAGTACCGGGGGGGAGCGGTATCGTGCCAACCGCCTGCTTGCGTGGACCATCCACGACGCGTGACTGCCAACCGAACAGCGCCTTGTCGAGCTCACCGGCCGGCGCGGCGACATTTCTTTGGAGCCAGGTGACGCTGCCAACCGAAACCTGGCTGGCGCCAGAGATATTCGCGTAACCGAGGACGATGAGGTCGGCATCGGGCTTCACCGGCGCGAGGTCACTCTCGTATCGCAGCTCGGTCTCGGGATCCCACTTCGTTCGCGCGGTTCGCTCTTCGAGCTGAACGCGGTCGTAGAAGACGATCCGCGCCGGATCGGTCGGCGCTTCCAGGATGATGCGCGCTTCCTTGGCCGTCACCGTGGCGGGCCACGTTCCCTGGCTCGAGAACCGCTGTAGTGCGAGGGTCAGCGTGGCGTTGATCGCGCAGATCGCCACGCCGTCGGGATCCTCGAGCCTCGCCTGGACGTTGATGATCGGCGCGGCCGGACTCGTGTTCGCGTAGAAACTCAGCGTGAACGAACGCCCGCCAAGCGGCTGGTCGAAGGCGATCGTTTGCACCAGCGTGGCACCGGCACCCGACAACCTCGCGGCCGTCGACGGCCCGAGCGCCGCAGAAAAGTCGACACCCACCAACGGCACGCGGCTGAAGGTCGTTGGTGCGAAGGTCCAGCCGTCCGCCGTCGTGAGGTCCGGTGGAGTGGCCGGGTCTGCCGGCTGTGGGGCTTCGAAGTCTCCATTGAGGACAAGGTTGTACGGCTGATCCTGCTGGAACACCGCGAGCGGCTCGGCGGCGGGCGTCAGCGTCCCAGCCACTGAGTCCACGCGGTAGGCGCGCTTCAGGACGGCAGTGCCGGTCCGCTCAACCTGGCCCGCGCGCTCGCGCTGCCCCACGACGAACATGCCGGCATAACCCTGCGCGGTGGGAAACGTGATCTGCATCAGGGATTCAGGTGGATCGGGTTGCCCTTGGCCGCCAACTTGCCGGTGGCGTCCACAGTCACGTCTTTCTTGCCGGTGATCGTGATCTCACCGTCGGCTTCGATCGCCAGCGCGCCCTTGGCTTTCAGCGTGAGGTCCTTCTCGCAATCGATCGTCAGCGCGCCCTTGGCTTTCAGCGTGACGTCTTTCTCGCAATCGAGGGTCACGCCGTCATCAGCGAACGTCAGCGTCGTATTTTTCTGTCCCTGCTTGATGGTGATGCCGTTCTTGTCGAGCGTGATGACATGGCCGTTGGTGCCGTCGGTGATCTCGATCGCCTCGGAGCCCGAGGTATCGGTGAAGACGATGCGGTGACCGACCGCGGTCTGGATGACGCGCTTCTCCGGCGGGTCCGCCTGCGCCTCCTCCGGCCACTCGCCCGGCACGTACTGCACACCGGTCCACAACGGGATGCCGGAGTCGCCGCCTTCGAATTCGACCCACACCTTGGCCTTGTTCTCGGGGACGAAGTAGAAGCCGTATGGCAGCGCGGCGCGGGCGATCACCAATTCGTCGGCCGGGAACACGGTCGGCACCGACACGATGACCTGCCCGAGCTTCTGATCGTCGCGGTTGTCCTCGACGATCCCGGTGTACTTTCCGAAATAGCCTGCTGCCATGGGTGCCGCTCCTACCGCACGCACTTGAAGTCAGTGCGGAAGCCGCCGCTGTCGATCTTGTGCGTGACGCTCGACACGTACCACTTGCCGTTGAAGCGGGTGTTCACGCCTTGGACGTCGATGTTCGATTTGGCTCGCAGCCAGATGTTGCCGAACGTGCTGCCGTTCGCCGACATGCCGAGGCGGCGGGCCTCCATCACATCGTTCTCCGCCTCCATGTCCTCCTTGTCAAAGGTCACCTCGCCGACGGTCTTCTTGGGCTTGGTCAGCTTTTCCTGCAGTTTGATCTTGGCTTCCTTGCCCTTTGCATAGACCGTCTCGATCTTGTGGCGGTCAGCGTTATTCGCCAGTGCCTTGAGTTGACCATCGAGGTTCCACACCACGACGGGGGGAGCGGCCTTCTCCTGGGTCTTGATGGGATTGCCCTTCTCGTCGACGTCCTCTTTCTCCTTGAGGCGGTCGAGGTAGCTGCTGTCGAAGCTCGGAGAGAAGCTGAGGAGATTGCTGCCGGGTCCCATGCGATAGCGCACCACCACATCGCTGGCGCCCGGCCGCTTGACGATGCGGCGCTCGGGAATGAAGTAGAAGACCTCGTCGCCGGCCTCGTCGAGCTCGACGAAACACTTCGCGTGATAGGTCTTGGCCAGCTCCTGCAGAAACGCGAGATCGGTCTTGCCGTCCTGATGCAGCGGCTTCTTCTTCGTGAGCTTGCGATCGGGTTTGACCTCGACCTCGAGCTTCTTGAAGCCATTGCGTTTCGCGATCGCTTCCACCAGCCCGGCGACGGAGGAGGCCTTGCTGTCGTCCCAGCGTTCCTTGCGTTCTTCGAGGCCCATGACGATCGAGCCGTCCTCGCCTTTGAGCGTCAAGGCTGGAATGCCGCTCTCCGGATAACTGAGCTCGACCTTGGTGATGACCGCCTTCATGATCAGGGCGTTGGCGGCGGGCTCCGCGTAGCCCATGAAGATGTTGACTTTGCTGCCCTCGATGAGCGCATCCGCGTAGATCATGCGAGGGTCGGGCAGGCTGATCGCGACGTTGTCGGCCTGCTGATCGTCTTCGACCGCCGTCACGCTCGAGACCCAGGGCGTCACGTCGACGCCCTCGACTTCCACGCGGTAGTACGGCGTGCGGATCGACATGTCAGAATCTCCGCGCCCTGGTGACGCGTCCGGCCGGTCCGGCCGCGGGAACCCCGATCGTCCGGCCCGGTTCCAGATCGATGTCGAGCGGATAGAGCAGCGGATTGACGTCGAGCAGCCGCCACCACAGCCGCTCGTCGCCGAGCAGCCGCCTGGCCAGGAGGTCAACCGCCTGCCCCTGCTGCACGCGGTGACGTCCGCTCACTTCGAGCGACGGACGCCGCAGCCGCAGCGACACCACGTGACGCACGCTCCCGTCCGGCGCGATCGACGCGACCTGCGGAAGCTCGGCGAAGCGGGAATCGGATTTGACCGGCATAAGCTCCAATCGCGCGCACTTACGCGCCGACGCGGTCCTCGTAGGGGACGTATTCGACGAGCGTCACCGACACGTCCGCCCGCAGCGGCCGCAGCTGCAGGTTGAAGAACGTTTCGGTGATGCCGATGTCGGTGACAATGCAATCGATTACCCGATCCTCGCCCATCCCGAACTGGCAGAGCGGAGGGCTGGCGAACTGCGCGACCTCCTTGTAGAGCGGCACAAAGCTGCTGCGCGCCGATCGCCAATTCACTTCACCAGCGGGTTGCGGGTAGAGAAACGCGCGGTACTTGTTCAGCTCGGGCTGGATGCTGCCGGTTTCGTCGCGCGCGATGTTCGCCCGGCCGCCGCTGGGGCTCCCGTTCACCAGCTCGTTATCGGCCGGACTGAAGAGACCGTTCACGTGCACGGTGAAGCTGATGGTGCGGTCGCCGCCTTGCGTATAGTGCCGGCCCGGCATGATCACGCCCGGCGCTGAGAGCGTCGCGTAGGTCACCGCCCGCTTGTCGCTGATCTGCGCGGGGTTGAACTGGAACTCGACGAGAATTTCGTTGTCTCGTCGCAGTCCCACGCTTCTCATGAAGCCGCGAATTGGATTGGGCAGGAACAGCATCGCGCCTCTTTCAGCTCTCGTGACAGCCGGCCATTACGCGAACGCCGCGGCGCGGATACCTACCCGCCGGTCGCGCTCCGAGCGCAGCGAGTCGAGCCGCTCCTGGAGCTGCCGTACCATTTCGTCGGTCAGCAGCTTCGCCGAGTCCGCCTCGAGCCGCTCGGCGTTGATCGAAATCTGAATGCCGCCTTCGATGTGAATCGACTGATCGCCCGCGCCGCCGGAGGGCACCACGCCGGCAGGGGCCAGCGCGCCTGGCGCCGGCAATTGCGGAACCGCAGCCGGAAGCATCCCGGCGGCCGGTCCGGCGGCCGCGGCTTCAGCTTTTTCCTTCTCCGCGTTCTCCTGCGCCTTCTGGTCGCGCCGGACCTTGTCCTCCTCCTGCGCCTTTTTCACGACCTCCTCTTGCTTGACGATCTGCGCCTCGAGGCCGCCGGTAATCTCGCCCTGCCGCGCGAACGCCTTGCCGACGTCGATCTCCGGAACCTCCTTCGAGGCGACCTTGATGGCCTCGACGTTGACCCGCTCCACCTCCGCGATCCTGTCGAGGCCGGGCACGACGTCGGCGAGGTCGTTGAAGATGCCGATGAAACTGTTGATGAGGCCGACGAAGAAGTTGATGATGCCGGCGCCGAACTCGATGTAGCCGTTGATGATGCCGGCACCCAGGTTGTAGACACTGGCGACGATCCAGTCCCACACCATCCCGATCAGGTTCTGCAGCCCGAGGAAGAAGCCGCCGATCTTCTGCAGCTGAATGCTCATGAAGTTCGCGCCTTGCAGGAACGCGAGCTTCACTTCATCCCAGTAGGCGATCAGCATGATCACCGCCGCGATGATGCCGAAGATCGGCGCGATGATGCCGAGCAACACGACGGCGATGCCGATCCAGGGATTGTCGCGGACCGCGGCTTTCACCTGATCCCAATAGATGATGAGGAGCGCCAGCGCGGCGATCAGCGCGACCACGGCAATGACGATCAGGACGACCGGGTTGATCGCCATGACGGCGTTGAACACCGCCTGCGCCGCCGCGGCGATCTTGGTGACACCCGCCAGCTTCGCGATCGCATCGACGGCGCCGAGGCCCTGGCTGATCGTCCCGCCCAACTGGCTCATCAGGCCGAAGTAGTCCGCCGCGCCCTTGTTCGGCTTGTCCCACGCGGCCCCGAGCGCGATCACGGACGTCCCCAGCCCGCCAACGGCGCTCAACGCCCCGCCGAGCGCGCCAACGCCTTCTTTGACTTTCGAGCCGAGCGATGCGACGGCGTGTGCCTGTGCCTTGGTGCCCGCTTCGTCGAGAGCGGCGGTGACACCGCTCTCGATCTTTTCCTCGAAACCATCGAGCGCCGGTTCGAGATTGGCCTGCTCGGTTGCACCCCGCGCCGCTTGCGCGAGCGTGCCGTCGGGCCCGAACAGCACTTCCATCGCCGGACCGAAGTCCGGGCTGTTGCGCACCGCCTTCAAGGCATCCTGCGTCAGCGGCCCGTCCTCGGAAAAGGTCTCGTCAATCGCGGGGCGCAGGGCGTCGCCGATCCATTCATCAAAATTCTCGAGGGTCTCGTCGATGCCTTGATGCAGATCTTCCTGGGCTTTCTTGGTGATCTCGCCCACCGGAGCCACGAGACGCTCGACAGGCGCCATCACGAGTTCCCGCAGGCTGTCTTCGAATCCGAAATTCGACAACGCCACCCGAAACTCCGCTTGCGTCCAGCCGTAGGTCTCCGCCAGGAGCTTCTGGGCCTCCTGAAGCTTCTTCACCCGGTAGTTTTCGGAATCGGCGAGGTCCTCTTCACTCGCCAGCCGCCATCGCTGCTGGATTCCAAATATGGCGGCGATCATGTCCAGCTCCAGCTGCTCCATGTGCTTCTTGGCAAAGGCGTCGTAGATCCGTCCCGCCGTTTTGGTCTCGCGCATCAGCATGCCTTCCATGCTCTGGACGAACTGATCGGCCACACGTTCCATGACGCCGGACTGGCCCTCGACCTTGATCTGAATCGTGTGTTCCAGCTCGGACACCTGCCCCGCAAGCTTGGCTGACAGATGGTCGACCAGCTGGAGCGCGCTCGCCATCAGGCCGCCGTGCGCTTTGCCTTCCGCGCGGAGCATCTCGACAATCCGCTGCTGTGCCGCGAGCAATTCTTCGAGTCCCATGGTGTGTGGCCGCGCTATCGCCGTCGCGCCTGCTCGAGTGCGTCTTGCTCTTTCTCCAGCCGCTCGGTCAGTAAGCGGACGTACGCCCACCGATCATCGGTCGGCAGGTCGACAATCTCGTCGTGACCCCAATGCAGGTGGTAGGCGAGGAAGAACACCTCTTTCGCGATGCGTTCCTCCGCGCCTACGAAGCTGCTAAAAAATTTGAGAAGTCCAGGCTCGCGGTGAACTTCCTGCCGCACGATCCGCAGCTCAGATCACGGCGCATTTTCATGCCCGGCGACGTGCCGTCGTTGAGCGCCTTGTCGATGATGGCGCGGTCGCCGAGCGTGAGCTCGTTGAAGATCGCCGTGCCGAGGGCCTCCATCCGTGCCTGGGCCATGTCGCCGACCGACTTGAGGCAGCGCGCCATCAAGGCGTTCTTGCCCTGCGAGGCGTTCTCGCGCGTCATCGGCGCGATCTTTTCTTCGTCAGACCCCTTCGGGTAGCGGAACACCATGCTGGTGTACGACGTGCCGTCGCGATCGACATAACCATCGCTCAGCTCCACGGTGATGTCCTGCGCGACCTCGCCTTCCGCCAGCGAAATGACATCGAGCATCGAGAGGTCCTCGATCGTCGTGGTGGCTTCGCGGCAGGTCGGACACGAATAGGTCGCCTGCATTTCCGGCCCGAAGGTCAGCTCGCGCAGCTTCATCAGCAGGAAATACCGATCGGCGGAGTACAGCGACTGCACCACCTGCCGGGACGGCCGCTCGATGGTGCCCAGCCGCACGACGCAGCTCGCCAGCAGCTCGGTCATCATCCGCGACGCGTTGTTGCGATGCGCCTTGTCGGCGATGATCGACTCGTCGCGGCCGGTCATCTTCCGGAGCACCGCGCTGCGGTGGTGCCGTCCATCCTCGTCCTCGTATCCAATTGGCAGCAGGCATTCGATCTCGCGTGCGCGCCGAGCTTCCATCACACACCTCCACGTTCGGGGCCGCGTCGACGCGGCCGGTCTTTAGGCCACGCGCTGCAAGCCGCTGTGGGCGATTTCCACGGTCTGCTTGAACAGGTTCGCCGAGCCTGCTTCGAGGTCCGCGAACTTCGACGACACCACGAAGCCCTCGAAAAACAGGAAGCGGAACACCTCGACGCCGTTTTCCAGCTTGATCACCGCGCCGTTGCGGCGCACCGACGAGACCGTCGCCTTGCCGTTCAACTTGAACATCTCGCCGAACCATTGCTGGAAGGTGAGGTCGAACGGGCTGCCGTCGACCAGCCGCTCCACCACGAGGTTGTCGAACTTGACGATGCCGCTGCCGATCTTGCGCTCGAAGGTCGAGCCGCCATCCGACTGTGAGATCACATCCATCATCCCGTCGCTCAGCCCGGACACCTTGGTGACCGGGCAGCGCACTCCGGCAATCTCGAGCGCGAAGCCATGCGTGCGGTACGATTCCTTGAACGTCAGTTCTGCCATGTTGCCCTCCAGAGCCGCGCGCGGCTCACCCTTCCGACGCGGCCGCGCCGCTCTCCTGTTGGCCGACGATGATGACGATCGTCTCTGCCGGTTTCACCGGGTAGAAATAGACCTCGATCTTGAAATTGCCGATGTTCACTTCGGCCGGCGGATTGTTCGACGCGTCGCAAATCACCGTGAACACATCGTCGGGATCGTCGGAGCCGAAGGCGCCCTGGCGCCAGAGGCCGAGCAGGAACGGCGTCACCACGTTGAGCCGCACCGCCCGCCGCAGCTCTTCGCTGTGCGGCTCCTGCGAGACGAACCGCAGTCCGTCGCGCAAGGATGACTTGACGAAGTTGAACAGCCGCCGCGTGCCGATGAACAGCCAGCGGGTGTCGGTGCTCAGCGTGCGCGAGGAGTCGACGATGATCCCCGAGCCGGGAATCGCCCGGATCGCATTGACGCTGCCGTTCTTCACCAGATCGGTGTGCTCGACGTCGGTGATGTTGCGCTCCACGGCGAGCGCGTTGCGGACCAGCGCTTCGTCGCCGGCCGGCGCCTTGAAGACCCCGCGCGAATCTCCGATGCGCGCGAACACGCCGAGGACGTGGCCGACCGGCGGGATGGTCACGCGCGGCCGGTTGCCGGTCGTGTCGATCGGGTTGACGACATCGATCCACGGCCAGTACAGCGCGCCGAACACCTTGCGTCCGCGGAAGGCGGCCGCATAGGTCTTGGCCCCGTCGAGATCGAAGCCGAGCGGGGTGGTGCCGACGAACATCGCATCGCCGCGCTGCTCGCAGTAAGCAAGCGCCGCCAAGGTCACGCCCGCTGACTGCGTGTCCGGACACGCCACCAGTTGGACCCGCACCGCATCGAGGGCATAGAGGCCGGTGCGCCGCGCCGGATCGCCGATGAAGTCGATGTCCCCCGGCGCCGTGTCCGTTCCGGCGAGGTTCGACAGCCCAATGCCATTGTCCGAACCCAGGGCCGTCGCCACCAGGCGGCCGCCCACCCGGCGCTCGGCAGGGGCGTTGGCGCCAACGCCGGCGCCGGCGACCTGGTTGACCATGACGAACAGCGATCCGCGATCCTGATCGTTGACGACGGCCTCGACGTAGTACGGCAACGTCGATTGCATGGTCAGGGACTCGAAGCGCTCGACCTCGACACCGTTCCGCTGGACGGCAAGGTCGAACTCAACCGACTGAAGCCGGGCGACGATCACCGGAAGTGCGGCCGGCGCGGTCAAGAGCACCACGAGGTTTGACGACTCCAGGACAGCGCTGACTTCCCGGTACACGAGCGCGCCGGCGGTGGCGGCGGCCGTGAGAAACAGCGCCGCACGTGCGTCCTGGCCGGCGGCCGGCGCGTTGACCGCAATGCTCCCGGAACCAAAGAGCGTTGACTTGAGCACCAGCCTCGAGTCCTGGGTCAGACCAGCCGAGAACTGCCCCTGGCTTTGCCGATTGATAGCGGCCACGATCTCGCCAGGCAGCGCCGCGGTGAGCGCGGCGCTGGCGAAGTCGCTGGCGCTGAGGGTGACTTGAATCGAGGGGTTCGCGCCGACCACGACGCTGAACCCGGGCTGGGCGCCCACGGCAGATAGATTGAGCGGCGCCGTGCCGAGCGTCGTGGCGCCGATCACGTGCGCCGGGGTTTCAAACCGCACGGCCGACCCTGCGACCAGTCCGGCCGCGCTTCTTACGGCAAGCAGTGTTGAGGTGGTAGAGAGAGTCGCGGCGCTGGTCCCCGCCAGGCCGAGCGCGGTCGCGCCCGCGCCGGCCGCGATCACAAGATGCGTGGCATCACCGGTGGTGGCACTCGCGACGACCACCGTCCGGTTCGGCGTGACGGCCGCCCGCACCTGGGTGGTCCGGCGATTGATGGCTGCGGCGACTTCGGCCGCCGAGGCGGCGGTGATGTTTGCGAAATCGGCGGCAACGAAGGGGACCGTGACCGAAGCGGTGGCGCCGTTCACGGTGAACTGCAGGTCTGCTCCGCTCAGGTTGTATGGCTCGGCCACGGTGCCGATGAGTTGAGCCGGGATTGCCGACGACGCCCGCGGATGGTCCTGGACGACGACCGAGAGGGAGTTACCCCAGCTACCTGGATCCAGGCGACCGCGTGAGCCCGCGCTCACGCGCAGCGTGTTCGCAGGTGCGCCGCGATCCTGCAGCACGACGTTGGCGGGCCGGCCGCCGCTAATCCGGACGACATACGCCTCGGTGCCGCCGTTGTCGAAAAACCCGCGGACCGCCAGCGGCCCGTGCAGCGCCGTAGCCGTAAATCCGCCGAAGTAGTTGACGAGGTCGACGGCGCCCCGCACCGGTGTGGCGAGGTCCGGAATGCCGCGTTCGCTCGTGATCAGAAAGCCGGCGACTGAAATCGGCGCCCCAACGATCGTCGGTGCCGCGCGGCCATCGACTTCTACGACGTTGACGCCAACATTGAAGGCCATGTGCTGCTCCTCAGGCTTCGCTGGCCGACGCGCCGCTCGGCTGCTGGCCAACGACGATCAGGATCGTCTCGGCGGGTTTGACCGGATAGAAATAGACCTCGATCCTGAAATTTCCGAGGTCGACTTCCGTTGGCGGGTTGTTCTCCTCGTCGCACTTGATGGTGAACACGTCGTCGGGGGCATCCGAGCCGAACGCCCCCTGGCGCCACAGGCCAAGCAGGAATGGACGCACCACGTTGAGCGCCACGCTGCGCCGCAACTCCCCGGTGTGCGGTTCCTGGCGAACGAAACGGAGTCCGTCGCGGAGAGAGCTCTTGACGAAATTGAAGAGCAAGCGGGTGCCCACGAACCACCAGCGCGTGTCGGTGCTGAGCGTGCGCGATGCCGCGACGACGATGCCGAGGCCCGGCAGCGCCCGCACGCCGTTGACGAACCCGTTGCGCACCAGGTCGGTGTGCTGCCCGTCCGAGAATCCGGCGGAGAGGTCGAGTGCGCCGCGCACCAGCGCCGCGTTCCCGGCCGGGGCCTTGAAAATCCCGCGCTCCAATTCGGTGCGCGCGTAGACGCCCATGATGTGGCCGTCGACCGGCACGAACTTGGTCGGCGCCGTGCCGGCCGCGATCGGATCGCTCACCTGGATCCACGGCGCGTACAGCGCGCCGAAGACCTTGCGACCTTGAAAGAGCGCGGAATAGGCCTTGACCGACTGGACATACCCGCTCTCCAGCTGCGTATAGTCACGCGGCGAGCGGGGCGTGGTGTTGACAGGCGCGCCGCGATCCGGCGCGGAGCCGACGTACATGCAATCGCCCCGCGCGTCGCAGTAGTCCAGCGCGGCGCGCACGATGGTGCGGCGATTCCCCGCAGTGAAGGTGGGGGTGTGCGCGTCTGGAACCGCCAGCAATTGCACCTGGAACCTGTCGAAGGCGAACAGGCCGGTGTGCAGTGCAGAGTCGCCGGTGTAGTCCGCGGCCACTGGGGCGGTTTCGGTGGCGGCCGCCGGCTGCTGACTCGAGGTCACCGCGGGGTTCTCCAGGCCGGAGGCGGTCGTGCCGCTCAGGTCCGTCACGAAGACGTATCGTGATCCGGTGAACTGGTGGTTGATCCGATCGACGGCGTAGTCGGGAGAATCGACCTCCATCGAAAGATTCGGCCACTCCTCCACCGTGGTGAACGGGTCGGCGATGGTGGCCTGGTAGCGCACGGTCAGCCGCACTTCCGCGCTCGTCACTTGCGCCGCCGGCGCCGTGGTGGCGGTGTAGACGTTGGTGAGCAGCTGAGCGGCGGCCCAACTGATCGTGCCGGCCGCCGGATCAATCGCGGTGATCTTGCGATACTCCGTGTTCACGCCGTCGGCGAAGCGCACCACGCTCCCGACGCGGAAGCCGTCCAGTGAGGCCAGCCGCGCGGTCGGGTTGACGAGATCGGTGTCGGCCGCCAGGCGCGTCTTGGCTCTCGGGTCGTCGCTGACATCGAGACGCAGCCGCGTGCCCCAGTCTCCCGGCTCCGCCTGACCGCGGAAGCCGGCGGCCACGCGCAGCGCCGGGGTCGCGGCTGACGCCCGGTTGTTCAACACGATCGAGGCCGTCGGGCTTGCGCCGCCAAGCACGCGGCAGACGTACGCTTCCCGGCCGCCGTTGAGGAAGAAACCCGCCACCGCGTACGCGAGGTAACTCGTCGACAGGAAGCCGCCGAACCGTTCCTGGAACTGGGCGGGATTGGTGATCCGCACCGGCTGGTTCGGCAGGCCGCGATCGGTGCGGCCAATGAAGGCCGCCACCGACGTCGCCGCCGGTTGAATCGCTGGCGCCGCACGGCCGTCCACTTCGAGGACGTTGATGCCGACGTCTAGAGCCATGGTCGTCTCTCCTCCCTGCCTGTTCCGCGCCTGCCGATCAACTCACCGGCGTGAGGGTCCACACGAGTTGCACGACGCCGCGCTCGATTAACCGTTGCAGCGGCCGGTGCGCGGCCTCGGCCGGCGAAATCGCCACGGCTCCGCCCGAGGGAAGCAGCACCCCGCGGGTGACCATCAGGAACTGCACCGGGCTCGCGGTGAGATTGCGCACCTGCAGGGCCATGTGCGCACCAGCACACGCGCGCCGCGCCGGCGCGGCCACCGCTCCCGGCGCCGCCGTGCCGGTGTCCGCCGCGGCCGGACCGATGAAACCGAGGCGGCCCGCCGCGTCGACGTTGTTCCGACCGACGGGCCCGGGCTCCACCGTGACGCTCGAGGTACGGCCGGTCGTAGGAGACGCGATCGCGACCCGCTGCTCGCGGGTGACGTGTGCCGCACCCTTGAACACCGCGTTGATCGCATGGACGACTTCCGCGGCCGACGCGCGGCCGTCGGTGATCGCGTTGAGAGTCACCTTCTTGGAGGTACCGTCAATGCCGACGGTCATTCTCGCGCCGCGCGGCATCGCGAACGGTCCAACCTCGCTCTCCACGCGCGCGGCTTTCGGGCCCGTGCCCGTGGCGCGCCGGACCGCGCCGCCAAGCCCGAGAGCCAGTGCCGCAGTGGAACGCAGCGTGTCGACTTCGAGTGAACTGCCTTCACCGATCGTGGTCGACTGGATCACCACCAGGCCGTCCGCATCGACCGACGCGCCCACGCCGCTCTTCTTCAACACCTTGGCGATCTCGCCGGCGGTGGCCGCCGTCACATCCGCAAACCCGGGCGACGAGAACGTCACGGTTTGCCATTCGCCATCATCAACGCTCAGCACGAGCGTCATGCCGTCCTGCAGCGGATAGGTGGTCATAGATCGGCCTCGACACGCTCGAAATCCAACGGAGCGTCCAACTGCGCCGCAAGCACTCCGGTGTGACGGACCCAGGTCTGCTCGCGGCGCGGCGAGGTCTGTAAATGGGTGCCGATGCGGACGTACACGGGTGCGATCTCTCCGAGCCGTCGGTGCTCGAGCGGCCATGGCGGCAGAATGCAGAGCGGAGCGATCGCGCCGTTGATGCGCAGGCCGCTGTCTAGCGACAGACGCGAGAGCAGCAACTCCTGCGCGAAGAGCTGTTGCTGGCGACGCGTGCCCCGCGCGGTGAGCTGATAGTCCAGCGCATACGCTCGCGGCGCGGGCCGGGTGCTGCAGAACGTCATCCCGCCGGCGCGCCAGAAACTGTCGCGCTGCTGGAAGGGCCCGCTCCGCTGCAGGTCCTCGCGGGCGTCGAGCAGGGTCACGATCACGGATGGATCCGCGGACGGCGTCGGGCTCAAGGACGTCTCGGTGATCGCGGGCACAATCGCCGAGACACCCACTGGCGCGACGAACGGCCCGAGGATGGTTTCACCGGCGCTGAAGACGAGCGTCGTCGTCGCCCCTGCGTGGATCACCTGCTGGACGTTGAACGTCTCGCTGCGCGCTCCGTCGGTCACGCGAATGCGGTTGCCCGGCGCGAACCCCGGCGTGTTCACGAGCACGATCTGGATGTCGCCGGTTACCGGAAGGGGCGTCAACGCCGGTTGTGGAATATTGGCGAGACCCGGGAGCACGGCGTTTCGTTCGATTTCCGTCGTCAATGACGACTCCGCGTCAGGCAGCATCTGTTCGCGTACCGCGAGCAGCTCGGCGACCTGGCAGTTGAACGGGAGGGCGGTCAGGGCACGAAATGCGAACCGGGCTACGCTCGCGCGCGGTTCTGTCGGCCTGAAGCCGATCTGTCGCTGCTCCCACTGCCCCGTGCGATTGACCGGCACGAGCCAGCGGAACTCGGTGGCCGGAGCCGTCGCGTCAACGTAGAAGAACTCCAGGTAGAACGGCGCCGCGACCGAGCCGTCCGCGGCCCGGTCCGCGCGAATCCAGAAACGAATCTCGTCAAACTCTCGCAAGTCGAGTGTCGGCAACGCGATGCTCGCCAGGGCATTCAGCGCGGCAGCCGCGGCGACGAAACGATTGCTCGCGCCGCCTGCGCCAGGCGGCACCTCGGGATCCACGGACACCGCAAGCGTTGCGGCTGAAGGCGTCCAGGCCGTGTTCATGTCGTGCAGGAGAACGTTCATCGCCCTTTCCGTTTTCACCGCTCCGGACTATTGCGCGTGGTCCGGACCCGCGCCGTGGCGAATCGCCGCGACCAAGCTTGCCGCGCTCACCTCGCCGAGTGGCAGCTTGCGGGGCTGCAATTCATACATGACCGCCGCGTCACCGCTCGTCGCGATCATCAGCACGCGCATGCCCGGTGCGCTCGACAACAGCCGCGCGGGCAACCCGCCGTCGTCCGGCGCCGTCGTGCCGACGATGAGCACGTCCGCAAGGGCCGGCTCCGGATCGTGGACAGGTCGAAATTCATCCGCAACGATCTCGACGTCCGGCTGATGTATCAATGCGTCGGTGAGGATGTCGCGCAATCGCGGGCGGACGTTCATCAAGGCCACTCGAATGCGCGTCACACGTCACCAAGCGCGAGAAGTGTCGCGCAGGCGGGTCGCGAGTGAAATGGACCAGACGATGGGATTAGGGTCTAGTCAAGCTTCAGGCGCGAATGAATCCTCGAGACTGCGGCCTCGTAGATCCTCGAACCAGATCGAAGATTTCAAATTTCTAGTCCATGCCCGCACAGTCGTCACGCGCGGGATCGGTTCGAAGGAACTAGGTCTCGGATGCAGTGAACCTGGGCGGCCAGGTTCAGCCGCGGCCGGAACGGGAGGAGGTCAGGTATGGTCGCCGGCTATGGCCCGACAAGCCCGCGCCGAGTTGCACCGCGGCTTCGACGCGTGACGTAACGTGGAGCTTCTCGAGAAGGTTGTGCACGTGGTTCTTCACAGTGGCAACTTCGATGTGCAACCGCACAGCGATTTCCTTGTTGGAGAGTCCTCCGCGGATCAAGCTGAGGACCTCGGATTCGCGCGAGGTAAGCGCCGAGTTCAGGCGCGGCGCGCCAACGCTGCTGGCGAGCGCACCGACGCGGCGAAACAAAGTGGCCGCCACGCGGGGCGAACAGAGTAGCTCGTCGCGTGTCACGCTCGTGATCGTCGAGGTCAGGTCGTCCATCGACCCCTCGCAGCGCAAGTAGCCGTCCACTCCGGCCTCCGCGCAGGCGATGATCTCGGCATCGTTCTCTTCCACCGCGACGGCAATGATCTTTACTTCGGGAACCGTATTCTTAATGACTCGGACCAGCTCCAGGCTGCACTCCGTTGCCATGTCGAGGACCACCACCGCCGGCTTGGTAGCCGAGACGAGATCGAGTGCCTCAGCGCGGCCGGCCGCCGCTCCGACCACGCTCAGGCCGTGACGGCGCTCGAGGTTGGTGACCATCCCTTCGCGATACAACCGAACACTGGCCACGACCACCAGGCGAGTATCAGGAGGAGAATCGATCATGCGAAATCCTGGAGCGCCGCTACCAGCGAGAAACGGCAGGTATACGCGTGCAGTTGGTGGAAGTCAATGCCAAGTTCATGAGGCGCGCACATCACTGCGCAACCCTGCGGCGCGCGACTGCAATTTGTCGACTCATCACTAGCCGCCAGCTGATCAGTGGATTCCAGCAGCCTCCCCCGCCGGTACATTCGCCCACCGCACGCATACCCATCTGCCATCAGCCTCTTTCTCGAACAGCCGCGCGTTCAAATACTGGTTCCCGTCCGCTGTCGTCACGACGATTGTCGCGGCAATCGCAGCGCCTTCTGGTTGGAGATGCAAGCCGTGCGCGCGCCGGCCGGCGTTTTTGCGATTCTCCAGACCCTTGATGAAGGTGTCCTTGCCGATCGATTCGGTCGCCTTGGCGCCTACGAACACGAACCGTGGCGACAGAACTTTCTCGAAGTAGCCTTCTGATTGGCCACCCATTTCTTCGGCGTGCGCGAATTGGTAATTGGCCTCGACGAGCTCAACCAGCCCGGTAAGCGGCGCCTCGGGCTCGACAGGTAAATAGACAGGGAAGTCCGCGATTGGAATCGGATGCGACAACCCCATCGCGTACTCCACGCCGTCACGTCCAATCGCCGCAGCGTGAACCGTGCCCTCCGGAATCAAGATGCGGTCGCCGGCCCTCAGCTCGACACCTTCGAGCGGTCCATTGCGCACGTCGATGAAAGTCATCGATCCGCGGGTGATTTGCAGTTGCTCGTCGGTGCGATGGTAGTGAGGAGCAAAGCGCACCGGCCAGCGGTGCCCCTGGACATATGGATAACTTCCGGCCTGCGCAAAGGCCGCGGCAACCTCGATCGCGGACCGCGCCGGGAAAGGCTCGATCGTCTGGATGCGACGAGCTGCTGCCGTGTCCCTGTCGAGTCGCCGTGTGAGCCATAAGCTCAGGAACTCTTCGAGTGAGCGGCGCCACACGGGCCACTCGTGCCGGCCAGGCATCCACGCGATCGTCGGCTCGATGCCACGAGTCGAGAGCGCGGTCAGCAACTCCTTGTTGGCATCGACGAGACCTCTCACCTGGTCTTCAGTGCCGCAACTGCAGTAGAGACTCGGCCGCCGCGCGGCCGCACCGGCAAGCGTCGTCACCCGCTCGACCGCAGCACCTTGACCTCGATTCTGTACCGCCGCGCTGAATGCGCCTATCGATGCGAAGAGCTCCGGATGCGAGAATCCAAATTCCAGCGCCTGTTTGCCGCCCATCGAAAGACCGGCGATCGCGCGCTCGGGCGAATCACTCGTCAGCGCCTGCTTGTTTCGATATGTAAGCTCGACCACCTTGATCAATTTGAGCAGCCAGTCATCGAACGCGCTCACGTCGGGAAAGCGCCGATCGATTTTGTTCTGCTGCGTCACGAACCCGAACGGCATCACGACCAGAGGCGGCTGGACGCCGATGATATCCGCGGTATCCTCGACGATGGTGGAGAGCCGTCCTTGGATCTCCCACGATGATTCGATGTCGCCGACTCCGTGGAGCAGGTACAGAACGCGATTCGTGGGCGTATCGGGTACGTAAACGCACGCACGATCCACGTCATCGCTGCCATTGGCAGGCGGGTTCGGGTGATAGCCAATCTCGCCGGCGCGCCGTTCGAACATACGTTCTCTCCGGCCGTCACGCTACGCCGCACTCTCGTGGTTTACAACCCTCCATTGCACGAAAAGTAGATACATTTGCGGCGTTTGGTCCGCGCTCCTTCGATGCGCAACGTCCAGGCTTCGGCTGGCCGTCAGCTTACTCAGGACATTCGACTTGTGTGATGGCCTGCCATGAGGGAGTTTTCGGCCTGCCGCAGGCAGGTCGCAAACGAATCGAATGGTACCGCTACGCGCGTGTGTGAAAGAGAGTTCCGCCGCGAATATTGAATTCGCCGGCACAGCCGCGTGAAATTCGCGTAACCGCGCTAGCCTCGCTTACGGCGGGCCCCTCAAGGGCGTTACAGCACTTCGTTCACTTGAGGATCAAGGGGCCAGGACGACGGGTCCACCCCTTAGTCACACCCCTCAAATGATGCGATCGATGTCCTTCAGCAACGCATCGATGGAGGTGTTGCGCCCAGCCGCGTACGCCACCGCCCACCGATCGGGGCCGAGTCGCGCCAGCGCATCTCGGTGCGCCTGTTCCTTAAGCTCGTCCAGCGATCGGTCGGCCACAGCGGCGCCGGTGCGTTCGGTAACGGCGTCCCGGGCCCCCAGGATTCGTGCCGCCCACTCGTCATCGCCTTTGAGTACCGCTGCCGCGGCGAGAGGGACCAGCGCGTAGACGAACGCGAACGTGTCGTGGAGCTGGCGGATGTATGTGAGGCTTTCTCGCACGAATCCGATCGCCTCATCGGGCTTCCCGCGCCGCACCGCCAGGAAGGCGCGGAGATACAGCGCCCACGACAGGAACCACGGTGCCGTGTGGCGAAGCACTGACGTCGCCTCATCGAGCAGGCGCTCCGCGTGCGCGGCGTCGCCGGTCGCCAGGACGACCGACGCCATCCCGGTCAACGAATTCCCGAGCCCCCACGGAAGCGCCAGCGCCCGGAATCCTTCAATGCCACGAGCGAAGTGCTCACGGGCCGCGTCCGCATTGCCGACGGAGTGTTCAATGTCTCCCAACAGATTCTCGGCGCGCGCGACCATCACCAGGTCGCCGGTTTTGTGAGCGAGCGTGAGAGCGCGCGCGAGCGCGGTGCGTGCATGCCCGAGCTCTCCCAGCGTGTAGCGCATCGCTGCCGTTCCGAGCAGTGCTCTCGATTCAGTCGCTGCCGGAAGTGAGGGCCAGTTCAGGATCTGTTCGTACCATCGGAGGCCCTCGGCCGCATGGCCACGGATCACCCAGAAGAAGAACAAACTCCAGGCGATGTCGCAGGCTTCGGCGGGACGGTCGCGATCGATGAGCCACGCCAGGGCACCGCGGTAGCTCTCGAGGTCTTCACGCACGCGATCCAGCCATTCAACCTGCGCGCGTCCGGCCAGCCCCTCAGCAGCCAGAGTGGCTTCAGCGATGCTATAGCGCACCAGACCCTCCAAGGCGTCATCGCGTTCACTCGCCGAGGTGAGCTCGAGGGCCGCGTACGCCCGCACGGTCTCGAGCATGTCGTACAACGGACGCCCCGCCACCGGGGTCTTGCTTCGCAGCAGGAGGCTCTTGTCGATCAAACCAGCCGCTGCACGCAGCGCTTCGTCGCTCCCAGACGTGGAGCCCTCGCGGCCGCCAAGGACCGCCGCGGCGGCCTCGATCGGAAAGCGTCCCGGCAGCATGCCGAGACGACGGAACAGGCGCTGCTCGTTGGGGGCCAGGAGTTGATAACTCCACGCGACCGTCGCATTGATCGTCTGTTGCCGTTCTGGCAGATCGCGCGGTCCGGCGGTCGAGGGAAGGGCATCGTGCATGAGTCTGTGGAGCAAATCCTCGGCCGTCAGTACTTTGATCCATGGAGCCGCGAGCTCGAGCGCGAGCGGCAGCGCATCGAGCCGTCGACAAATCGCGCTCACCGTGGGGCCGTTCGACGCCGTGAGACGAAAGTCGGGTCGCACGTCCCGGGCCCGTTCGACGAACAGCCGCACTGCGGGAGCACGCGCCAGATCGGCGGGCGACCTCACGTCCACGTCCAGCGCGAGCGGCCCAACCGCGTACTCGCGCTCTCCGCGCAACCGGAGCGGGGCGCGGCTGGTGGCGAGCACCCGGAGCGTCGGGACCGCTATCAGGAGCTCCGAGACCAGCGGCGCCATGTCCAGCAGGTGCTCGAAATTGTCGAGCACCAGCAACGTGGGCCGACCCTCGCACGCGAGCCGCGCGCGCCTCGGCAAGTCGAACCCCGCGTCGTCAAACACGCCGAGAGCCTCGGCAATCGCCGGCGCGACGAACGCAGGGTTCCGAACCGCGGCCAACCCCACGAACAGCACACGGCAGGTGTCCTCGTCCGCGATCGCGCGTGCGAGCTCCAGCGCCAAGCGGGTCTTGCCAACGCCCCCCGGCCCGACGAGCGTAATGAGACGCGCGGCGGGATCGGCCAGCAAGTCCCGTAAGGTCCTCACGTCGGTATCGCGGCCGAGAAGGGCCGTCAGGGGCACCGGCAGCGAGACGCGACTCAGTTCATCGACGGCGGTGGCGTGATCGGGAGCCCGCGCGCTCGCCATCAGCGCGTCGCGGGCCGGACCGCTCAGGTCAAGAGCCGCGGACAGTGCACGCACGGTCTCCACATGGGGCCGCCGTCGCTCCCCGCGTTCCAACGCGCTGACGGCGTGAACCGAAAGGCCCGCAATGATCGCGAGCTCCTCCTGTGTGTAGCCCGCGGCCTCGCGAAGAGTTTTCAGGTGCGCGCCGAATGACCCCGGAGCGCCGGTCCTCATAACCGGTGATCCTACTGCGGCGTCCGCACAAACAATCGCTTCTTTCAAGAGCATTTTACGAAGGAAATGTGGACGACGTTGATCAGAACCTGATCTCCTGCGTGTCTATTCCGATTCGATTGCGGGGTGTCGCACGAAGGAATATCTCGAGGTCCCATCCGGTTGGACGTGGCGTGGACAACCCAAAGTCGACTCTCGCGGTGCTGCTCGGTCTCCTCGCTTTCGCCAGCCCCGGCTCGCCGTCGGCGGCGCGCCAACCGGTACCGCCGCGAGCCGTCGCCTCGTCGGCCCTGAGAGCTGTCGTCGAAGATCTTCGGGTGTCTCCGCACGCCCCCGAGCTCGAGGCAAGCCCTGCCCTCGTCGGCCGCCTTCGGGAAACACCTCGTTCGTACTTCCGTTTTGTCGGCCGGCGGTTCACTCGGGCCGTCTGCGCCCGGTTTCGCGGCGTCCGCCCTGACTTCCCCGATGTGAACCTGCATGGGGACTCTCACCTCGAACAGTACGCGGTGACGAGTCTCGGTCGCGGCCTAATCGACTTCGATGAGTCCGCCCGCGGACCGAGCTTCATCGACTTGGTCCGCTTCGGCGTCTCCCTCGAGCTCGCCGCACGCGAGAAAGATTGGGCGGGTGAGGGTCGCCGCGCCTTTGGCGCCTTTCTCGGCGGCTATCGTCAGGCCTTGAAGGACCCGGACATCAACAGCGCGGCTCCGCCGGTGGTGACCCGCGCCCGAAGCTTGTTCGCTCGCGATCACCGCCTGGCGCTCCGTCGCGCCGCGATCATGATCGATGCCAACCCAGTGCCCGCGTCCGAAATCGAGGCCAGCTCGCGAGACTACTTCAACCAGATGCTCGCGGGTTGGCCGGGAATGCCCGCCAGTTTCTTCAGTATCAAGAAGGCGGGGCGTCCCACGCTGGGAATCGGCAGTGCGCTCGACGAGAAGTACCTCCTTCGCATCGAGGGTTGGAGCAACGAGGCCGACGACGATCAGATCCTCGAAGCCAAGCTGGTTCGCCCGCTCTCGGACGTCGGCTGCGTCCGCGCCGATCAGGGCCCCGAACGCGTGCCGCTCGGCATGGCCCTCATCGCCTCTGCGCCCTTCCCGTTCTCGGGGCTCTTCACCCACCACGGCCGCACGCTCTGGGTCCACGGCTGGACCGACGACTACATGGAGCTGTCGATCGATTCCTGGTTGACCTCGCCCCAGGACATGCGGCAAGTCGCGTACGACGTGGGGATCCAGTTGGGGTGGGCCCATCCTAGGGCGGTCGCGGGAAAGGACTTC
>Ga0137455_1000059_pt1 | contig 23512 bp, 25 predicted proteins | sample EasRivERMGT600_2_FD_102334 | JGI IMG/M metagenome (GOLD analysis project Ga0137455, IMG submission 102334) | Soil microbial communities from meander-bound floodplain in the East River, Colorado, USA - East River MetaG ERMGT600_2 | ecosystem: Environmental > Terrestrial > Soil > Floodplain ... | reverse complement strand
GTCGCGCGCGATCGCCGCACCCTCGATCGACGGCGCGACGCCGGTAGACGTGGTGTTGTCGCTGCCGCCGATGAAGAACAACAAGTCGGAGTTCCAGGTGAACGGCGTGCCGTTCTGGAACGCGAAGCCCTATCATGCAAAACTCGGCGAGAAGCAGCTGTGGATCGTGAAGAACGAATCAGACTGGGATCACCCGTTCCATCTTCACGGCTTCTTCTTCCAGGTGGTCGACGAGAAGGGCAATGCTGTCGGTCCGCTGGCGTGGAAGGACACCGTGAACGTGCCGATGAAGACGACGGTGCGGTTACTGGTGACGTTCGACGAGCGGCCGGGCCAGTGGATGTTTCACTGTCACATCCTCGATCATGCCGACGGCGGCTTGATGGGCACCGTCATGGTTGGCGACGGGCCGTCCCGGGCGCACACACACAAGATCCCCGACTAGCTACTCGTCCGCGTGTTTGAGGCTCCGGATCTTGAGACGGAGCGCAACGACGACGAGCAGGATGGCGCCGAGCGAAACAGCCAGGCCCGTGCGGCGGTACGACATTTCCGCCAGCGCCGCGTCGCCCTGGGCGTCGATCTTCGCGGTGATCGCCAGACCTTCCTGCAGCACGGCCTCGACCGGTTTCGGATCGAACGCGTGCATCTCGGTGCGCGCGAGCGTCAGCTGATTGCCGGCTTCTCGCAGGGCGATCGCCTGGCTGCCCATGTCCATGCCGGCGTTCTCCGCCGCGGCGACGATGGCTTGCGAATGGGCGATCGCGGCTTTGAGTTTCTCGATGCCGCCGCGCATCGCCCCGGCCGCCTGGTGCCCGTTGTCGCCGTCGCTGTGGCAGGTGACGCAGAGCGCCGCCTTGTCGGTGCCGAGCATCGCGTCGCTCGGCTGGGCGATGGCGTGATTGCTGTGGCACTCGACACAGCTGCGATCGAAGATCTGGCTGTGCGCGCTCACCGCGAACTTGGTGGCGAAGACGGTGTGGCACGTGCCGCAGACGTTGGCGATCGCGCCGACGCCGGGTGGCGCCGCGCCGTGGTTGCCGTGGCAGTCGTTGCAGGTCGGCGCCGACAGATCGTTCTTCTTGACCATCGCGGTGTGGTGGACGCTGGTTTCGTACTTGGCCCGCTGGTCGGTCGGCAACGGCGATCCGTCAGGCAGCTTGTAGGCCTTCATGCGCTCGGCGTCCGAGTGGCACTTGCTGCACGTCGTGGCGACGTTGAGCACGTAGACCGGCGATTGCGCGTCGCCGACGAGCCGCACGCCGTGCGCGCCGTGGCAGCTGACGCACGTCGCGACCTTGGTGTCGCCCTTGGCGAGCTGATGCCCGTGGACGCTGGTCGCGTACTCCGCGGCCTGATCGATGCGCTGCTTCGGCGCGAACTTGCGCATCAGCGTGCCGTCGCTGTGGCACTGCGCGCACACGGCGATCACCATCTGGCCGGCCGGCTTGCCCTTGAATCCCGTGGACGGCGCCTTCGCTTTGACCTTGTCGGGTTCGTTGGGATTGCCGCCGTGACAATTGACGCAGCTGAAGCCGCGCTCGCGGTGCACGTCGGTCAACGCAAAGTCACGCGCCGGCGTCGAGAGCCGCGCGTCGCTCTGTCCGCGATGACAGTTCTCGCACTCGGTGGCCGCGGCCGTTTGTGCGGCGGCCGGCGCCGCCCAGGCACACCACACCATGACGACGAAACACGCCAGTCGCCGGCTAAGCTGCGAAGTAGCCATAAATGGTGAACACGATGAGGTAGATGACGGCGAGAATGCCCGTGGCTGTCACGATTCGACTCGGCGCACCGGCCGCGGCCTTGCGGTCGATGAACGGCACCAGCAGCAGAAACAGCGCGGCGACGTTGAATCCCATCACGCCGAGCATTTCGCCTTCGAGTCCGAAAATGTGGCTCGGGATCAGTTTCAGCGTCTGGAACATCGCGAGGAAATACCACTCGGGACGGATGCCCGCCGGCACGGCGGCGAACGCATCGGCCTTCCTGCCGAGTTCCCACGGCAGGAACAGCGCCAGCGCCGCGAGCACCGCCAGCGCCACGTACCACCACATGACATCGTGCAGCACGTAGTTCGGGAAGAACGGCTCTTGCGGGATCTTCTCGCCAGCTTTCGCGCGTTTCTCGACGCTGGGCGGTACGCTCATCCCCTGGCGCTGGATCAACAACAGATGAACGCCGATCAATACCGTGGTGATCGCCGGAAGGATCGCGACGTGAATCCCGTAGAACCGCGTCAGCGTCGCGCCGGTGACTTCGTCGCCGCCGCGCAGGAAGCGCACCATGAAATCGCCGACGACCGGCACGGCGCCGGCGATGCCGGTGCCCACCTTCGTCGCGAAGAAGGCGAGCTCGTTCCACGGCAGCAGGTAACCGCTGAAGCCGAAGCCCATCATGATGAACAGCAGCAGCACGCCGGTGATCCACGTCAGCTCGCGCGGCTTGCGATAGGCGCGCAGGAAGAACGTGCTGAACAGGTGCACGAACGCCATCAGGATCAGCAGGTTGGCCGACCAGCTGTGCACGTTGCGAATCAGCCAGCCGAATTCGACCTGGCTGACGATGAACTGCACGCTTTCGTACGCCTCCGCGGCGCTCGGCCGGTAATAGAGCAGCAGCAGGATGCCGCTGGCGACCTGCACACCCAGCAGGAACAAGGTGATGCCGCCCATGTAATACCAGACGCTGTGCCGATGGCGCGGCACCGTCTTTTCGGCGATGAACGCGCGCAGCCCGCTGATATCGAGGCGCTCGTCGAGCCAGGCGAGCACGTGTTGGGTCACGCGCGCACCTCCATCACGTTCTCGAGATCACGACGTCTTCCTGCCCGGGCTCGCCGCGCAGGTTGACCGTGAACGCTTCGAGCGGGCGCGGCGGCGGACCCGAGACGACATTGCCGGCGAGATCGTAGAGCCCGTTGTGGCACGCGCACCAGATTTGCGACGTCTCCGGTTTGTATTGCACCGTGCACTCGAGATGCGTGCACACCGCGGTGAACGCCTTGAAGTCGCCGTCGCTGGTGCGGACGAGGATCGCCGGCTTGGTGCCGAACTTGACCAGTGCGCCCGAATTGTTTTTGAACTCCGATATCTTGCCCGCGATGATGCTGTCGGTGGCGGGTTCGGCGTTCGCGGGTGGAATCACGAATCGCAACACCGGATAGAACACCGACAACGCCGTCGACACAAAGCCAATCCCGAGCAGACTGTCCAGAAACGTCCGTCGTTTCACCATGCGTATGTCAGCCGCACCCACCCGACGTGCGCGGTGTACGGACGGTATTGATAGCCGAGCAACAGCGCGTTCGTGGTCGGCGCCGCGCCTTCCTGCACCGGCGGAAAGGCGATGCCTGAAATCGTGTCCTCTCCGAGGGCGAAGTCTTCGACCTTGTAGTCGTCGAACCAGTAGGCGACACCCAGACGCAGGTTGCTCGACAGCTCGTAGGTCAGGTCGATTTCCGCTCTCAAGAGCTCGTTCTTCACCGGCGGCAGCTGCGCCGGCACCGCCAGCGGCGAACCGGTGACCAGGCCATAGAGATACGTGTCGTTCGAGCGGTTCCAGTCGCCGGTGATGCGAATCATCGTGCGCTCAATGGCGTTGATGTCGACGCCGGCCTCGAAGTAGTCCACCTTGCCGGTGTAGTCCGTGGTCCAGTCGCGCTTCGGGTCTGCCTGCTGGACCGCGTCGTTGGCGGTGCGAGAACGCTGCTGCGACGAATAGTCTTCCCAGCCGTAGCTCGCGGACAGGTTGAAGCGATCGTCCGGCGCGATGTTGGCGCCGATCGAGTACTGGTTCGAATCGAACGCCAGCAGGCCGTGCTGGCTCTCGGTGTATTCGTCGCGGCCGACGCCGGCTGATGCGTTGACCTCGATCGAGCTCGTCACGCCTGCCGTGCCGATGAAGGTGAAGCGGGTGCGATCGCGATCCGCGATGTCGAAGTGCCGCATCGTCGAGAGCTCGCCCACCTCGGCGAGCGCATCGGGTTCGAAACCCTCGCCCGTGCGCTGGCGGTTTTCATATTGCGCGCGCAGCATGAAGCGCTGGTTGCCGGCGCTGTCGACCGACACCTTGAAGACGTCTTCGTTGGTTTTCTCCCAGAGGCGGTGCGTGTAATCGGAGCCGAGCCGGCTGTAGGCCGCCTTCAGCGATGTGTACGGCGCCACGGAAAACGCGCCTTCGACGTCGAGCGTCGATCGCTTGACGCTATGGTACTCAGACGGGGCACTCGAAGCCGACAGGCTTGAGTCGTAGGCGACCGAGCCCTTCGATCGATCGAATTCCGGCGTCTGGATGTCGACATCGCTATAGCGATAGCGCGCGTTGAGGAAGAAGCCGGGCGCAGGCCGCATCGCCGCCGTGAAATTGGCGATGGTCAGCTGGCTCTCGGCGTCGGCGGACGTGCGCGACAGCGGCGGCGGCGGCACGAACGCGGTGTTGATGGTGTGCGGCAGCAGATCCGTGCTGTTGCGGCCCTGTCCAAACGCTGCATATGCGGTCAAGCGGCCGTTCATCGGGATGCTGAGGGCGCCCGTGCCGTGCAGGTAGGTCAGCGTATTGTCGGCCCACGAGGTGTGACGGCCCTGCGATGGCCCACCGCTGATATCCGGCCCGAAGCGCAGCGGGTTGTCCCACACCACGCTCTCGATGGTGTTGTCGAAGGTCGAGCCGTCCCACCCGAACCGGGCCATGCCCTTGCTGTTCGACCACTCGAGCGACGTCTTCAAGTCCGTGGTGCGGTGGTCGAGCGGCATCGGGATTTCCACCGCGTTGCTGAACCCAAACGTGGCGCCGAACGGGATGTGGCCGTCACGATTGGTGTTCTTCACCTGGATGACGATGCTCGTGTTCGGCGTGGCGTTGAAGACCACATCGGCCTGCCCGATGCGCCGCATCGTGTCCAGATCGAAGCGCACGGCCTGATCGGTGTACGCATGCAGCGTCGCCTGGCCCGCCTGGATGGCCTGCTGCATCGCGTCTTCGAGGCGGAACACGCCGGGCTGCGTCTCGACGTACAGCGTCCTGGTGTCGGCGCTGATCCACAGCGGGATCTGATCGTAGAGGAACGATGCGCTCAACCGCCCGACCCGGTCGACGTCGAGCTGGTAGCGCTGATCGCGATAGCCGATGTTCCAGGCCTGCGCCTCGAGCATCCAGTCTTCGGTGCGGCGTCCGGCAATCACGTTGCTGGCGTAGATGCCCGAGCGCAGATCACGATAGCGCTGCGCGCGCGCTTCGTCGCCGTCGATCGCAGTGACGCGGCCGCCGAAATCGACCGTGCCGTACCACTTGCCGGTGAACTCGCTGCGCCCGATCGCCACCGGATCGGTGAGCGCCGGGAGTGACGGCGGATCCTGCGCGAACGCGCCGGGTGCCGCCGCCAGCAGGAGCGCAAACGTCAGGGCATATGTGCGTCGCATGATGGCCTCCGCTACTGTCGCAGGAACGTCGACCCGGACGGATGGTTCGATCCGTGGATCGCGGCATGACACGTCACACAGCTGCGACTGAACAGGCGGTTGCTGCTTTGCACGACCTTGTTGTCGTAGATCGTCGACGGATGTCTGGTGTGATTATGGCAACGCTGACAAAGGAACGGCAGCTTCGCGACCAGCATGCGGTCGTTGCTGGATCCGTGCGGATCGTGGCACGTCGCGCAACTCTCGCCGTTGATGCCGGCGTGTTCAAACAACCACGGGCCGCGCTTCTCGGCGTGACACGACGAGCACAACTCGTTGACCGAGTTGCCGGTCTTCAGCAGCCGCACGTTGGTAGTGCCATGCGGGTTGTGGCACGAGGTGCACTCCATCTTGCCTTCGCGCACCGGCATGTGGCCCGACTTGTCGAGCTTCGCCACCTTGTCGCGATGGCAGGTGATGCACGTGCCCTGCTGATTGACGGCCTTCAGCTGCGCCGTCGTCGACATCGGCTTGTGGATGCTGTGGCAGCTGATGCACGACACGTTGCGCGCTTCGTGCTGGCTGCCTTTCCACAAGGCATGCACGCCCTTGTTGTGGCAGGTCGTGCAGGTGGCATTGACCTCCTTGGCGGCAATCTTGTTGAACTGCTTCGGTTTGATCTTTTCGGGATCGTTGGCGTGCGCCTCGCCTGGGCCGTGGCACGTTTCGCATCCCTGCCCGGCGGCGGGCGTGCGAGCGTCCTTCGCCCGGCCGTGCTTGGTCGCGTTGATCGACGTGTCGTAACCAGTGTGGCACGTCGTGCACGTCTCCGTGCCGACGTAACCCTTCGCCGGCGCCTGTGGCGCCTGTGCCGCCTGCGGCGCTTGCGTCGCGTGAGGCGAAGCCGGCGGCGCCGATGCCTCGACGACGGACGATCGCGTCACGGTGGTGGCCAGGACCACCGCGAACAGCGCGCCCGCGAACAGATTCAGGAGGGTGACCGGTTTAAGGCATGGCATGACAACTCTCGCAGTCTTGTTTGATCGCGCTGCCGTCGGGGCTATCTCTTCTTCTTCGAGGACAGGAACGCAACCAGCGCGTCGAGATCGTCCTTGGCAAGATTCGGAAACGCTTTCATCGGCGGTTTGCGAGTGGCGTTGGCCTTCGCCGCCATTTCCACCGGCGTAACGATCCATTGACGAATCTCGTCGGCCTTGAGCTTCGAGCCAATCCCGTCGAGCGGGCCTTTGGCGTTGCCCTTGCCGTCCAGCGAATGGCACAGCGAGCACTTCTGCGCGCCAAATACCATCGCGCCTTTTTCGACTGGGGTTTGCGCAGCGGCCGGCCCGGCGAACAGAAGCACCAGAGCGCCGACGGTCACTAGACAGCGTGTTTTCATAGGGTCCACCTCGCGTGGAGTATTCAAGATCTTCGCCACCTCATCTTGGCAGCAATGCTGCAATGGTTACGAAGGTAAACACGGATTTCGTTGACTGTATGTGCAATACAGCACGTGTTCTCTGTGCAAGGGGCCGCGGAAAAACCCCCTGTGCTGGGAAAATATCCCCGAAGCGATCATGGTCTTACCGGTAGAACTGCACCGCACCGAGCGCATCGGCTGGTTGCGCGCCGCCGTGCTCGGCGCCAACGACGGCATCATTTCGACCGCCAGCCTGATGGTTGGGGTGGCCGCGGCCTCGTCGGGGCCGCGCGACATCGTCGTTGCGGGTGTGGCTGGACTCGCGGCCGGCGCCTTGTCAATGGCCGCCGGTGAATATGTCTCGGTGAGTTCACAGGCGGATACCGAACGGGCGGAGCTCGATCGTGAACGCCATGAGCTCGCGACCGATCCGGCATTCGAATTACAGGAACTGACGGACATTTACATCGGCCGCGGACTTGGGCCTGAACTGGCCGCGCAGATTGCGAAAGAATTCATGGCGAAGGACGCACTCGGCGCGCACGCGCGCGACGAGTTGGGGTTGAGTGCGACCCTGAGTGCCCGCCCGGTCCAAGCCGCCGTTGCATCGGCCGCGAGTTTCGCCGTCGGCGCGGTGCTGCCGCTGGCCACTGCGGTGATCGCGCCATCGCTCGGTTCACTCGCGATCGCGGGTGCATCGCTGGTGTCGTTGTTTGCGTTGGGCGGGTTGTCGGCGAAGATCGGCGGCGCGCCCCCGGTCAACGCCGCGGTGCGGGTGACTTTTTGGGGCGCCCTCGCGATGGCGGTGACGGCGGCCGTGGGAGCGCTGTTCGCTCTCGCCGTCTGAGTCTTCCGCATCTTCCGCACGTTCCGGCCAGGGCGGCCCGGTACCGCTACAGATCGTGAATGACTCTCGGAGGCAATGCGGCCCGCAAGGCATTCAGCACGGCCAGCACGTCGATGACTTCTTGCATGACGGCGTCGCTCACTGGACTGAGATATCCGCCGGCGGCGCTGATCATGCCGATGACACTCAGCGCCATGCCGCCGACCGCGCTCTGGAGAGCGATTCTTCGCATGCGCCGGCTGATGTGCATGAACTCGTCGACCCGTTCGAGCGAGTTATCCATGATGACGACGCCGGCGGCTTCCGCCGTCACGTCGCTGTTCCGTCCAATCGCCATGCCGACCGTGGCGGCCATCATGGCCGGTGCGTCGTTGATGCCATCGCCCACGAACAGGGTCCTGGCAGCCTTTGTTTCTCTTCGGACGATGGCGAGCTTTTCTTCCGGACTGGTTTCCGCGTGGATTTCCGTAATGCCCACCTGCGCGGCCACGTAGCGCACCTCCGACATGCGATCGCCCGAGACAAGGCTAGCGCGTATCGTTCCAGCGCTTCCCCCCCGGCGAGCATCAGGACGATGATCGTGCCGGCCAGGTATTCACCCAGCACAACGGACGTCACAATCGATATACCGCCGAGCAGGTCGGAACCGAATTCGCGCCTCAGGAGTTTTCGAAGGAGGCCGTAGAGCAGCGGCGGGCCGCCGAGAGCGAGGGCGGCCAGCAAGGGTGCCTGGTGCGTGCCGGTCGCGGCGTGAAAACCATAGCGAAGCGCCAGGTGCAAGGCGATCGCGGCGAGGGACAGCGCCGCGATCACCGTAGTCTTCACCACGACTTGGCCAGCGCCGCTAACGGAGCGCGGCGCCGCCCCGGGGCAGCATCAACATCATCTTTGTCACGCCCTCGTCGACCTGTTTCTTCAGACGGTCCTGGTTGTCGATGACGCCGTTCATCGTGTCCTGCGACCATCCGCGCCACACCACCTTGCTGGTCTTCCGATCGATGACGTCGACGACGAGCGTGCCTTCTTCGTAGTCCACGATCCGCGGCTCGCAATTGTCGTAGCAATAGCCGTAGTGCGCGTCGGCCGCGGACACTTCGACCCTCTGGTTCACGCTCGCGTGATAGTGCACGAGCAGATCGGGTTCGCCCGTCACCGCGCGCTCGTATCCTTTGGCGGCCAGCTTTTTCTCGATCGCGCCCTGCACGTAGTCGTTGAAGAACGGGTTGTTGTCGAGACGTGGATCGCCGACGGGTAGATTGTCGGGCGGTCCCCAGTCGTAGGTGACGTAATCGGCAAAATTGACGGTGCGTTCGATGTGGGCGCTGACGGTCATCGCGGCGCAACCCGCGAAGGTAATCGTGACCATCAGTACCGGAAGTAAGCGACGCATGACCAGCCACCTTTCGTGTGGCCCGTGCGGCTCAGTATCCGGCGCGGGCCTTTGCAAACCTGCCGTTTTGATCGTGTTGCAGGAAGTGTGAGGCGACGAGGGACTCGAGCACCGCGCAGCAGGTCGGGCGATCCAGGTCCCACAGGCGCATCGCCTGGTCCAGCGTCAGTCTCATGGCGGGCAATTCCCTGAACTCGCTCCGCACTCGTCTGAGTAAGGCATCCTCGTGGAGGGTGCGATGGATCACGACGCTGCAGGGTTCGTGCGCCTCACCCTTCCGTAAGCTCTCTCTCAATATGCCGCGCATGGTCATCGCCTCACTGTCGTCGCGTTGCCGACCGCGTCGCGGAGGATCGCGACGATGACGTCGGCCCCGGTATCGCGGATTACGAGGTCGTCGCCGATCAGCCTGTATTCGAGCGATCCGGCGAGCGGCGGCAGCGCGTCGCGCAACACTGTTGGAAAATCATTGAGCTCGGTCGTGGGGAACAGTTGCAGGGCTGTGGCGCGATGGGTTGTACCGATCCCGCCGATGGCCGTGGGCGCGCGATCGGCGAGCGTTTGTGCGATGAGCTGACGGAAGACCATCGCCACCGGAAGCGTGAAGATCTTGGGCGCGGGCGTTGCGGCGTTGAGTGCCTCTGGGAACATCGAGAGGCAGTGATGACGCTGCGTGTACTCCACCACGCTCCGTTCGAAGTCACGAAGGATTTGCGCCTGCTCCACGGCCGTTTGTGCGGCCGCCCTGTTGGAGATGAGCGCAAGACCCAGCATTCCGATGGCGATGGCTTTTTTCATATGAGTCCGTCGACCGGGATAGAGCATCAGCCATGCCAGCGCGGCAACGGGCGAAACCGGCCGGAAATCAGCGGCACGGCGGATCCGGGCGGGGGTTTTTTCCGCCGCTCCCGAAGGATTCCCCACACCGCGACACTGGCCCCAGAGCGCGGCCGTGCGGCAAGTCGATTGCAGTAGCAACGGTCGGATGACCCACGCCGGGAGGCTGAGATGAGAGTCAACGAAGTGATGAGCAAAGCGGTCGAGACCGTGAAGCCCGCCGTCCACGCGTCGGAAGCGAAAACGCGCATGAGGCAAAAGAAGATTCATCACCTCGTGGTGACGAAGGGATCGGAGCTGACCGGCATCGTTTCGGAGCGCGATCTTGGCGGGCCGAGGCTGCCGAAGTCGCTCGGCGAATGGACCGTCGCCGACCTGATGACGACACCGGTCGTCACCGTGACGACGCGGACGCCGGTGCGGCGCGCCGCGGCGTTGATGCGGGGACGATCGATCGGGTCGCTGGTGGTGACGACCGCGAACGGCAAGGTCGCCGGTATTGTCACCGTCTCCGACCTGCTCGACGTGATCGCCAGGCGGCCGGCGCACGTGTCGGATCGCGAGCGCCGCAAGGCGCGACGCGACAGCGGCTGGGAGGACGACTGATGTCGAGACGCGCCGCTGCGCCGGCGCTGTTCCTTCACAGAGTCGCGCTGCGGCGACCGGCGTCCGGCCGCGAGCATCGCGTCGGCTTGTGGCGATACGTGCTGGGCGGCGACATCGCCACGGTGCTGACCGCCCCGCTGATCTACTCGATGCTCGTCCCGTTCCTGCTGCTCGATGCCTGGGTGACCGCCTATCAGGCGATCTGCTTTCGCGCCTGGGGCATCCGCCGCGTGCGGCGCCGGGATTATTTTGCGATCGATCGCCACAAGCTGGCGTACTTGAATGCGCTCGAGCGGATGCACTGCCTCTATTGCAGCTACGCGAACGGCTTGAGCGCGTACGTCCGTGAAATCTCGGCGCGCACCGAACAGTACTGGTGCCCGATCCGGCACGCCCGGCCGGTGCGCGGCGCCCATGCCCGTTACGAGGGATTTGCTGGCTACGGCGACGGCCGCGCGTATCGGCAGAAGCTGCCGTTATTCCGCGCGTCGTTAAAGCGATAGACTGTCGGCAGATGAGCGACCCGTCAAACGACGCGTCCGTCGACGCGCTGCGCATTTCGGATGCGCGCTGGCGCGCCGTCATCGACGCCGCGGTCGACGGCATCATCGTGATCGACGCGCACGGCCGCATCGAGGCGTTCAATCATGCCGCCGAGCAGATGTTCGGACATCGGGAGGCCGACGTCATCGGCCACAACATCAGCATCCTGATGCCGGAGCCGGATCGATCGAAACACGACGGCTACCTCCGGCATCATCACGACACCGGCGAGCGGCGGATCATCGGCATCGGCCGCGCCGTCACCGGACTGCGCAAGGACGGCCAGCAGTTTCCGCTGCACCTCTCGGTCGGCGCGTTCGCCATCGACGGCGAGAAGCACTTCACCGGCATCCTGCACGATCTGTCACGCCGCACCGAGCTCGAGGATCGGCTGCGCGAGGCGACGGCGCTGGCCCGGCTCGGCGAGATGGCCGCGGTGATCGCGCACGAGGTCAAGAACCCGCTTGCGGCGGTGCGGGGCGCGATACAGGTAATTGGCTCGCGTCTGCCGGCGGGCACCAACGATGCGGCGATCGTCAAGGAAGTCATCGCCCGCATCGATGCGCTGAACGATCTGATTCAGGACCTGCTGGTGTTCGCGCGGCCGCCGGCGCCGAAGCCCGCCCAAGCCAATCTCAGGGCGCTCAGCGAAACGGTCGTCGAGCTATTGAAGCGGGATCCCGCGTTTGCCGAGCTGCAGGTCATCATCGAAGGCGCGCCGCCGCTGCTCAGCGGCGATGCGACGATGCTGACGATTGCGATTCAGAACCTGTTGATTAATTCGGCGCAGGCGATGCAGGGCCGCGGTTCGGTACGCGTCACCCTCGGCGCGGCAGATGGCTGGCATTCGATCGAGATTGCGGACACCGGCCCCGGCATCCCGGCTGAAATTCGTGCGACGTTGTTCCGTCCGTTCAAGACCACCAAGGCGCGCGGCACCGGTCTCGGCATGGCCACGGCCAAGCGCCTGACGGAGTTGCAGGGTGGACGGATCGAGGTGGCATGCCCGGACGGCGGCGGCACAATCGTCACGCTGTTCCTGCCGTCGCCGTCTCGCGACGCCGCCTAGTGCTGCGGCTTTTCGAGCTCGAACTTTTCGATGCGGTAGCGAATCTGATCGCGGTTCAGGCCGAGCAGCGTCGCCGCCTTGGTCTGGTTCCAGCCGGATCGCTCGAGCGCCTGCACGACCAGCGATCGTTCGAGCGCCTCGAGATTGATGCCGCTGGCCGGCAGGTTCATGCCCGACGACACGTCGCCGCCCGGCGCCGACAGCACGGGGAAGTTCGATTCATTGAGCTCCGCCGATTCCGACAGCAGCATCGCGCGCTCGACGGCGTTGCGCAGCTCGCGCACGTTGCCGGGCCAGTTGTAGGTGCGGAGTGCCTCCTGCGCGGCGGGTGAGACGCCGCGGATCTTCTTGCGGAACTCGACGTTGAAGGTGTCGATGTAGTGAGTGATGAGCGCCGGGATGTCGTCGCGGTGATCGCGCAGCGGCGGCAGCGGCACCGCCATGACGTTCAGGCGGTAATAGAGGTCCTCGCGGAAGCGTCCCTTCTTGACCTCTTCCTCGAGCGATCGATTGGTGGCGGCGATGACGCGCACGTCGACCTTGATGTCGGTCGAGCCGCCGACGCGCTTGAACGCCTTCTCCTCGAGGAAGCGCAGCAGCTTCGACTGCAGCAGCGGCACGATCTCACCGATCTCGTCGAGGAACACCGTGCCGCCGTCGGCGGTCTCAATCAGCCCGCGCTTCTGGCGATCGGCGCCGGTGAACGCGCCGCGCTCATGACCGAACAGCTCGCTTTCGAGCAGGGTTTCCGGCAGCGCCGAGCAGGTGATGTTCATGAACGGCTTGGCGCCGCGGGCGCTGCTGTAATGAATCACTTTCGCGGCGAGGTCCTTGCCGGTGCCGCTTTCGCCGGTCAGCAGCACCGTCGACGCCGGGCTGACGGCGATCTTGTGGAGCAGCGCGCGCACCGTCTTGATGGCGTCGCTCTGGCCGACGATGCTTTCGGGCCCGTATGGCTGCGCCTGGCGCGCCCGCAGGGTCCGTACCTCGCGGCGCAACTGCGTCGTCTCGAGCGCCTTTTCGACGAGCATCACGATCTCGTCGAGATCGAACGGCTTGTTGGCGTAGTGAAACGCGCCCTGCTTCATCGCCGCGACCGCGGTGCCGACCTCGGTGTTCGCGGTCAGCATGATGACCAGCGTATCGGGATCGGTTTCCTTGATCTGTTTGAGGACGTCCAGGCCATTGGCGTCCGGCAGCGCGAAGTCGAGCAGGACCAGGTCCGCCCCCTCGCGATGCTGCGCGACCGCTTCGCCCGCGGTGCCCGCTTCGAGCGTCCGATAGCCCTCTTCCTTGAGGCGATTGATCAGCGACCAGCGAATCAGCGGCTCGTCGTCAACGACCAGTACGGTTGCGTTGGGCATCAGTTCGGATCCCGTCTGTCCCGCGCCACGAGCCGGTTCAGCTCCTTCAGCTCGAACGGCTTCACCAGCACATCAGCGCCCATTGCCTTCGCGTCGGCGACCACTTCCGGTGTTCCGAAGGCGGTCATCAGGACGACATGCGCCCGCGGCAGCACCTGACGAATCGTGCCCAGCAGCGAAAGGTCCTGCATATCGGGCAGCCGCAAGTCGAGGATGACCACGCCGAACGGCAATGCCGCGTTGGAGACAATTCTAAGTGCAGATGCGGCGTCGGTGGCTTCCTCGACATCGAAGCCGAGATGGCCGAGCGATTCGGCAACGGACCATCGAATCAGCGGCTCGTCGTCGACGACCAGAACATGGACCGGGAACTTTTCCACAAGGGGCCGGGAATTCCCCGGCTGCTCTGACACCGTGTCCGGAAAAGGCTCAAGAATTTTGCAGGTGGTCATGGTCATGTCCCCTTGCACATCAAGAAGCGGGCCAGATCCGCGCGTGGCACGTCTTGTGCTGAATCGCTCAGTGCCGGCCTCAGCCGGAGAGCCTGGAGACACCCATGATCGTCCTGAAGAACATTCTCGTTGCTACCGACTTCAGCGAGCCGGCCGCCGTCGCGATGGCATATGGCCGCGATCTCGCCCGTACCTACAAAGCGCGGCTACACGTGCTGCACATCGTCGAGGACGTGCTGGCGCGCTACAGCCCGGAGATTGGCCTGATCAACGAACAGCTTCAGAAGGATCTCGAGGAGCTGGCCTGGCGCGATCTCGATGCGCTGGTCACGGATGACGATCGCCGAACGATTTCGATCGTCGCCAGCGCCAAGACCAGCATGAACATCGCCTCCGGCATCGTCGAATACGCCAAGGCAAATGCGATTGATCTGATCATCACCGGCACGCATGGCCGCGGCGCCGTCAAGCACTTGCTGATGGGGAGCGTGGCGGAGAGAGTGGTCCGCACCGCGCCGTGTCCGGCGCTGACCGTTCACGCCAACGAGCGTGACTTCATTGCGCCCGACGCCATGACGGCGTGCGCCGTCTCGTGATCGACCCGCGGTCCGTCGGCGCTGACGCGCACCCGCACGTCCAGCGCCGACGCGCCGCTTGGCAGCACCACGAAGGGGTTCACGTCGAGTTCGGCGATCTCAGGACACATCCCAACCAGCGCCGAGACACGGAGCACCGCGTCCTGGAACGCGCCGATATCCGCCGGTGTGGCGCCGCGGAAGCCGCGCAGCAGCCGCATCCCGCGCAGCCCCTCGACCATTTCGATCGCGTCGTGCCCGGTGACCGGATACAGCCGGCACTGTGAGTCGTTGAGCAGCTCGATCAGGACGCCGCCGCTGCCGCAGACGATCACGTGCCCGAAGGCCGGATCGTCGATCGCGCCGAGCATCATCTCGGCGCCGCCGGTGATCATCCGCTGCACCATCAAGCCTTCGACCTTGTCGCCGAGCACCGTCCAGAGTTCGCTCGCCGCGTCCCGGACCTCATCAGGCGTGCGCAGGTTCAGGCGAAGCGCCTTGTGCTCGGTCTTGTGCAGCAACTGCGGGCCCAGCGCCTTCACGGCGACGGGGAACCCGATCTTCTGCGCCAGCGAGGCGGCCTCGTCGACGGAGTTGGCGACGTACGACTGCGGCGTGTTGATGCCGGCAGCCGCCATCAGCGCGTTCGATTCGACCGTGCTCAACCAGCCGCCGCCACGGTGAAGCGCGGCGTCGATCACGGCCCGGGCGAGTCGCGGCGACATGCCGTCGAGCGTCGGCACCGTCCCCGGGGGCGTGCGGCGCCACTCACCGTACGCCGAGACGCGTGACAACGCGATGGCGGCCGGCTCGGGAAACGCAAAACACGGAATCGCGGCGAGCGCCTCGGGCGCGGCGGCGCTGCGCATGAACACGCCGACCACCGGCTTGTGCGGGCCAAGCGCGATCGCGTCGCTGATGGCCTGCGCGACCTCGTCGGCGCTGGTCACGAGCGGCGGGATGAAAATCACAATCACCGAGTTGACGTTCGGATCGCGCATCACGATCCGCATCGCGTCGCCGTAATGCTGTGGCGATGCGGCCGCGAGCATGTCGATCGGATTGTTGACGCTGGCGGCCGCCGGCAGGAGGGCGCGCAGCGCTGCCTTCGATTCGTCCGACAACGCCGCGACGGTCAGGCCGTGCGCCTGGCACGCGTCGGCGGCGAGGATGCCGGGCCCGCCGGCATTGGTGAGAATCGCCACGTTGCGCCCTCGCGGCACCGGTTGTCGCGAGAGCAGCAACGCCACATCGAACAACTCCGTGACGGTATCGGTGCGGATCACGCCCGATTGATGGAACAGCGCATCGACAAAGGCGTCGGACGCGGCGATCGCGCCGGTGTGCGACGCCGCGGCGCGGGCGCCGACCGCCGATCGCCCGGACTTGAGTGCGACGATCGGCTTGGTCCGGCTGATGCGGCGCGCGATGCGGCTGAACTTCGCCGGGTTGCCGAAGCTCTCGAGGTACAGCAGGATCACCGACGTCCGCGGATCCGCCTCCCAGTGCTCGAGCAGATCGTTGCCGGACACGTCGGCCTTGTTGCCGATTGACGCGAAGCTCGAAATACCGAGATTGAGCGACCGGGCATGATCGAGAATCGCGAGGCCCAGCGCCCCGCTTTGCGTGGACATCGCGACCTTACCCTCCGGGGGATACACCGGCGAGAACGTCGCGTTCAATCGCACATCGGGGTGGGTGTTGAGCAGGCCCATACAGTTGGGCCCGATCACGCGGCATCCGGCGCGGCGCGCCTTCTCGACGATCGCCTGCTCGCGCTGCCGGCCTTCTTCGCTACATTCGCCGAACCCCGCGCTGATAATGCAGATCGCCTTGACGTCTTTCGCGAGGCACTGATCGACGACGGCCTCGACGTGTTCGGCGGGCACGGCGACCACCGCCAGATCGACGGGATCGGGATACAGGTCGAGGCTGCGATACGCGGGCAGTCCCTGAAGCGCCGGCGCCACCGGATGCACTGGGATCACCCTGCCTGTGAAGCCCGTGTCAATCAGGTTGTGAAGGATTTCGGAGCCGAGTTTGTGGCGATCGCGGCTGGCGCCGAACATCGCGACGGCCCGCGGCGAGAAGAACGGCTCCAGCGTATCCGCCGGACGGACTGAGAAATCGGGCTGCGGCATGAAACCTCTGGCTGCACGAATCGCGCCGCAGCGGGCTCAGGAAAAACGAAACAGTGGCAGAATCCGGCGCGTGAAAACACCCATGCCGCGAAGAATTCCGCTGAAGCCGGAGCGGAACACCCACGGTTGTGGCCCAAGTATCGTCGGCGGCTTTGGAACGGAGGTTGCGATGGCCAGAACCGTGGCCAGGATGTTTGTGGTCGCTATCTGTCTTTTGTTCACCCCCGTCATCGATGCAGATCCGTTGGCGATGGTGGCGCCGTGCGTGACGGTGTCCTCGCAAGAACGCCAGGCGCTGGCGCGCGGCGAAACCGTCGGGCGGACGCTGCCCGCACATCAGGGGCACGTCGCACTCTTTGCAGCGACGCGCATCGCGGCCGGCGCCGAGACGCTCGCCGAGGCAACGCGCGGCATCGCCGATCTGAAGAAGAGCAGCTTCGTGTCGGCAATCAAGCGATTCTCCGATCCGCCGCAACTCTCGGACCTTGACGAGCTGTCGCCGAGCAATCGCGACATTACCGCCATGGCGCAGTGCGCGGTGGGCAATTGCCCGTTGAAACTGACCGCGCCGGAAATCGCGGCGCTCGCCCCGCATCGCGCCGATCGCGCGGCGTTGGCCCTGGCGTTCCGCCGCATTGTGCTCGATCGCGTCACGTCGTACCTGTCCGGTGGACTGGCGGCGCTCCCGCCCATCGCCAACCGATCGCAATCGAAGAAGCTTTCGGACACGCTCGACGAGCTGCAGGCCGCGTCACCGTGCGTCATGCGACGCGAGCCGCTGGCCGGATGGATTCGTGACTATCCGGCGTCGGGCGGCGATCTCGAGTCGTTCGTGTACTGGTCGCAGGAATCATACGGATCGGGTAAGCCGGTCGTGCTCGTCACGCACGTCGCGATTCACCAAGAGGGACCGGCCGCCGTCATCGTCGTCGGCAAGCAGATCCTGGCGACGCGTTACTTCGATGGCGGTCTCGCGATGACGGCGATTACCGCCGATATCGACGGCACGCGTTACCTCACTTACCTCAATCGATCGAGCGTCGATCTGCTCGGCGGCTTCCTGGGATCCGTGAAGCGTGCCGTGCTCGAATCGAGGCTCTCGGGCGAGGTGCCGGAAATCATCACGAAGCTGCGCACGCGTCTCGAAAGGAGCGCTTATGACTCGCGTCCTCGTTCTCTACGGCACGACTGACGGTCACACGCGTCAGGTCGCCGACGCCATCAGTGAAGCCCTTGCCCTTGGCGGTCTCGACACGACTGTGATCGAGGCTGGCACGATGGCACCGCAGCTTCGTGGATACGCCGGCACGATCGTGGCGGCGTCGGTGCACGCCGGCCGCTACCAGAAGGACGTCGAGCACTGGGTTCGCGCCCACGCCGCCGAGCTCGCGGCGCAGCCCTCCGCATTTGTGTCGGTAAGCCTCGCCGTCCTCGCCAAATCGAATCCCAAAACGACGGCCGATCTCGAAGCCGTGGTCGCGCGGTTCCTCGCCACCACCGGCTGGCGCCCGACGGTCGTCAAGCACGTCGCCGGCGCGCTGCTCTACACGCGCTACGGCATTTTCAAGCGCTGGATGATGAAGCGGATCGTGGCCAGGAGCGGCGGGGCCACTGACACATCGAAGGACTACGACTACACCGATTGGGCGGATCTGCGCGCGTTCGCAAACGAGTTCCGGCGCCGCATCCCTGCGGCGGCGTGACGATGATGGCCGGCCCGCTGCTGCGGCCGGCCACCGCCCTTTCCTCGCTCAGCAGATCTCGCACGTGTCGCCATCCGGCGGCTCGACGAGGATCTGGTTATCGACGAATGTGATTCCTGGCGCGTCGAAGGCGGCGCGTTCGGCGGCCTGGCGCTGCAGCCAGCTGGTCGCCGTGCCCCTGAGGTGCGCGACGCTGCCGGTCACGGTCACCTCGATGCGCTTGGCGTCGAGCGAGGCGTTGCGATAGAGCGCCTGCGCGATGCGGCGATGCATGTCCTTGCCCGCCGCGCGCGGCACCACCGCGATGCGATCGACGACGTGCTGCACGCCGCGGATGTAACGGACCGCCTTCTCGGCCTGCAGCCGTTGGTAATGCCAGTCCACGGTGCCCGTCAGCGTGACGTGTCCGTGATGGACAGCGGCCTGCACGGCCTCCGGTACTTCATGATGAATGCGCAGCATCGTCGCGGCGTCAGCCGCGATGTCGGCGTCGGTCCGGCCGAGCGCCAGCGCGACCTCGATGTCGTTGGCGACCGCGCGCACGCCGTGCACGCGCTTGGCGGCGCGTTCAGCGGCGAGCTTGCCGGCATAGGTGTTGATGGTGCCGGTCAGCGCGACGGCGCCTTCATGGGCCGACACGCCAATCGCGCTCGCGTCGACCGCCGGATCCCATTCGAGTTGCTGCATGACGGCGTCGCGGACGCGGAGGTCCTTATCGGTCAGGGTAGCTGTTGACATGACATTCTCCTCGAGCGGGCGTCGCCGCCCGGGCGTGCCCCCTCATCACGCATAGCGATCGCAATCCACGTACCGTCATCGTGGGCCGAGGCGCTGCACCGGTATCGCGGAATCTCCCCAATCGCCGATGAATTTTCCGCAGCGCTTGAGCGCCACGTTCCGAGATGCGCGTTCAAGTCCAGTGGATTGACGTTCCAGGCTGCGGCACGGCGATTGCCTTTCGGAGTGTGGAAGCGTGCGGACGCATCGTTCCGCCGGGAGGAAAGTCATGTTTGAAAAGAAGTCGCTCGCGACGCGTCGACAGCAGGAACCGTTCAACGTGCTGCGCCAGATGACGTCGGAGCTCGATCGGATGTTCGATGAACCCTGGACCCTGTTCCGCTGGCCATCCGCGGATCTGGCGTCGCCCGATGCGCCGAACTGGGCGCCGAAGGTGGACGTGGTGACGAAGGACGGCAAGCTCGTCACCCGCGTGGATCTGCCCGGCATGAAGAAAGAAGATTTCGTCGTGGAAGTTCAGGACGGCTATCTCATGCTTTCTGGCGAGCGGACGAGGGAAACGAAGGAAGAGAAAGACGACGTCTATCGCGAAGAGCGCGAGTACGGCAGCTTCTGCCGCACCGTACCGCTGCCGAAAGGCGTCAAGGCCGACGACGTTAAGGCGACGTTCAACAACGGCGTTCTCGAAGTCACCGTGCCTCTCCCGACAGCAGCGACGCCGAACGGCCGCAAGATTCCGATTGAGGATACGGCCGCCGCTCCGGCCGCGAAGACCGCGGCCTAGCGTCGAGGATCACCCGTGAGGCTGTTCACGCTCGCTCTCGACTACGACGGCACCATCGCCATCGGCGATCGGGTCGATGCGGACGTGCGCAACGCCATCGCGCTGAGCCGCACGCGCGGCATTACCGTGCTGCTCGCGACCGGCCGGATCCTCGATGAATTGCGGGGGGTCGCGGGCGATTTGCATTTCGTCGACGGCGTGATCGCCGAGAACGGTGCGGTGCTGCACTTTCCCGAGAGCGGCCACAGCGCCCTGCTCGCGCCGCCGGTGCTGCAGAAGTTTCTCGATGAACTCTCACGGCGCGGCATCGCGCACCATGCGGGGCAATCGCTCGTTGACGCCGACGCCAGGGACGCGCCGGCCATCCTCGACGTGATTCGCTCCCTTGAGCTCCCCCTGGTGCTGATCTTCAACAAGGGCCGCGTCATGACGATGCCGCAAGGCATCAGCAAGGGCACCGGCCTGCACGCCGCTTTGGAGACGCTGCGCCTGTCGGCCCGCAACACGCTCGCGATCGGCGATGCCGAAAACGATCACGAGCTGTTGCGGTTGGCGGAAGTCGGTGTCGCGGTTCCGTGGGGCAGCGCGCCGTTGCGTGCGGCGGCCGATGTCACGCTGCGTGGGGAAGGGTCAGCTGCGGTCGCCGCCTATCTGCGCGGCCTGGCGGACGCCGGCGTGCTGCCGGCGGAGGCGCACGGCCGGCGCCGCTTGCTGCTCGGCCACGGCGAGGACGGCCGCGAATTCTCGCTGGCGGCTCGCGGCCGCAACGTCCTGATTGCAGGCGATACCAAGTCCGGCAAATCATGGGTCGCCGGCCTGCTGTGCGAACAGCTGATTCTTCACGGCTATTGCGTCTGCGTGATCGATCCGGAGGGCGATTACCGATCGCTCGAGGCGCTGCCCGGCGTGACGCTGCTTGGCGGCGAGGATCCACCGCCAGCGCCGCGCGACTTGATGCGCGCGCTTCGCTATCCCGATCGCAGCGTCGTCATCGATTTGTCGCGATTGCCGCAGGACGCGAAGGTCCTGTACATCCGCGGGATTCTGCCCGCGCTCAATCAGCTCCGTCGCCGCACCGGCCTGCCGCACCGCATCGTCATTGACGAAGCGCATTACTTCCTGCACGAGGGCGATGCCGGCAGCCTGCTCGATCTCGAGCGCAACGGCTACACCGTGGTGACCTATTGTGCGTCGCGGCTGCCGAAGGCGCTCCTCGATTCGACCGAAGTGATGATCGTCACCTGCGAATCGAACCCCGCAGAGATCGAAGCGTTGTTCCGGCGCTGCGAAGGATGCAATAGCGCCACCGCGGACGAATGGCAGTTGTTGCGCCGGCTGCGGCCGGGCCAGGCGGTGGCACTGCCGATCACGCCGGAAGCGGAAGGACGGCTGCGTCTGTTCACGGTCGCGCGCCGCCTGACCGCGCACGTGCGGCATCGCCAGAAATACGTCGACGTGCCGGTGTCCGAGCAGCGCGCGTTCGTGTTCAGCACGGCGCCCACGTTGCGGCGCGCGCGCACGCTTCGCCAGTTCGTGAATCAGCTCGAGCACAATACCGCGGCCGCGCTCGATCCGTTCGTGGGCCGCGGCGACTTCTCGCGCTGGATCAAGGACGTCTTCGGTGATCACGCGCTGGCCGCGGATGTACGGGCCATCGAGTCCCGCCATCGCGGCACGCCCGGCCCGGACATGATTCCGGATCTGGTCGACGCTATCCGCGCGCGCTATGACCTGCGCGACGAACCAGCGTTGCCGATTGCCGGTTGAGCGGGGAGGCTGTCATGCCGACGCCTGTCGCGATTCTCGCCGGAGCGGCGGCCATTGCCAACGACTGGCGGTGGCTCGCCATCGCATGGCACGCGATGTTCATCGCCGCCGTGATCGGAACTTGGTGGCGACGGCCGATCACACGCACCGTTGCGACGCTCATGAGCGCACCGGTGATTTCGGTCAGCGCACTGGCCTGGTGGTCGGGCAACCCGTTTACCGGCACTTTGTTTGCCGGCCTGGCGGTGCTGATGGCGTTCGTCGCGCGGCGGCTTCAATCCACCCCGATGGTCGCAGGTCCCTCGGCTGACGCCGCGGCTGGCGTCGTGCTTGCAACTTTTGGTCTGGTCTATCCGCATTTCCTGCGCGCCGAATCGTGGGTCGAGTACGTGTATGCCGCGCCGTTTGGCCTGGTGCCCTGTCCGACTCTCACAGTGCTGGTTGGCGTGTCGCTCCTCGCCGGATCGTTCGGCTCGCGGCCATGGGCAGCGATCATCGCAGGCGCGTCCCTGATCTACGGTGTCATTGGTGTCGCCATGCTGGGCGTCTTGATCGATGTCGTGCTGATAGCCGGTGCGATGGTGTTGGCGGGGCGTGCGTGGCGCCCCGGTATCGCATCGCGCTAAGAGCTACGACGGCGAGGACTCCATGGCCCGTGTCAAAGAATTTCGCGTGCTGGTTGCGTCAGATGGATCGCTGTCCGCCACAGCGGCGATGGTGACAGCGAAGCGTTTCCCGTGGCCGGCGGGCACACGCGCCTATGGTGTTGTTTCACGCGAACCAGGGACTAACAAGGAATGGTATTCACTCGAAAATGCGCTCGACCGGGCCGTGAGAGATACCGCCGAGATCACAACAAAGGCTTTAGTAGGCCGGTGGTCGGATGTGCGAGTTCGCGTTGTTAGTGGTCCTCCGGCCGCCGCGATCATTCGCGCCGCCAAGCGCGCTCGCGCCGACGTGATCGTGATGGGTTGGCGCGGACACGGCGCGGTTCGCCGCCTCCTGGCAGGCAGTGTTTCCAGAGGGGTCGTGCGTGCTGCGCCATGCCCGGTGCTTGTTGTACGGCGAGCCGTCCGAAACGTGGTGAATGTCGTCATCGGTGTCGACGGTTCTGAGCAGTCGGCGCGCGCCGTCGAGTTCGCGACGCGTCTGCAACCGCCCAAAGGCGGGCGGATATTGCTTGTGACGGCTGCGCCACTGGTGTCTGACCCGTCAAACCCTCTTCTTCCTGCCGACATTCGAAGGACCGCGGCGTCGGGGGTGGCCAGCCTCAACAGGAGTCGGATGGCGGAGGCCCGTGCCAACCTCCAGCGGCTGGCTAGCGGGCCTCGAGCCGCAGGGTGGCGAGTGGACGTAGCCATAACAAATGCCGCTCCGTTACGGTCCTTGTTGTCGGCGATCACTCAAGCTGGCGCGGACTTGCTGATCGTGGGCGCGACCGGCGCGTCTCAGCTACGGCGACTACTTCTTGGCAGCGTCGCACAGGGCGCTTTGGACCGGAGCCCCGTGCCGGTCCTGGTTGTTCGATAATTTCCGTTGGTTCACCCGCGGAAAAACGCCGCCTTCTGAATCGACCGCCCTGCCTCGGCTCAACGCTTCTGCCGCCGCCGGATGACGCCGGCGTCGACCGCGGCGCCGTCGCGCGTCACGGCCTGGTAGTACAACTCGTCGTCGCTCACTTCCACCAGCATGAAGCTCCGATCCAGATCGTACGATGCGGCGGTCGCGGCAGTCGGTGCGATCCCGCGCTCGCTCTGACCGCCGGCGCCGGCGACGAAGTAGGTGATGCCCTTCTGTGGATGCAGCCGCTCGTAAATGTGGTCGTGGCCCGAGAACACCACGTTGACTCCATATCGGATCAGGATCGGCTCGAGGAC
>Ga0137455_1000057_pt1 | contig 23527 bp, 23 predicted proteins | sample EasRivERMGT600_2_FD_102334 | JGI IMG/M metagenome (GOLD analysis project Ga0137455, IMG submission 102334) | Soil microbial communities from meander-bound floodplain in the East River, Colorado, USA - East River MetaG ERMGT600_2 | ecosystem: Environmental > Terrestrial > Soil > Floodplain ... | reverse complement strand
GTGTACGTGGTCGCCGACCAGGCGGGACGCGTGGATAGTCCGCTCTACGGCATGTTCGCCGCGCGCGGCAAGGTGGCGGGCGCGCCGCTCGAGGACGGCGGCACGCTCGGCGAGTACTTCATCCGCCAGCCCTCCGATCCCTACCGCCAGTACGCCGTGAAGTGGGATGGCGAGTGGCAGGTGACCTACGAGACTTTCCGCGACATGGGCCTTGCCTACGGCGTGGGCCTGATCCTCATCTACCTGCTGGTGGTGGCGCAGTTCCGCTCGTACGTGGTGCCTCTCGTTATCATGGCGCCGATCCCGCTCACCGTGATCGGCGTGATGCCGGGGCACGCGCTGCTCGGAGCGAACTTCACCGCCACCTCGATGATCGGCATGATCGCGCTCGCCGGCATCATCGTGCGCAATTCGATCCTGCTGGTGGACTTCGTCAACCTGAAGGTGGAAGAGGGCATGGCGCTCGAGGAGGCGGTGATCCAGTCGGCGGCCGCGCGCGCCAAGCCGATCGCGCTCACCGGGCTTGCCGCGATGCTGGGCGCGGCGTTCATCCTCGACGACCCCATCTTCAACGGGCTCGCCATCACGCTGATCTTCGGCATCCTGGTCTCGACCCTCCTGACGCTGGTCGTGATCCCGGTACTATACTGGGCGGCGATGCGCGGGCGGCTTGCGCCCGCGCCCTAGACGGCGCGCAGCATGGATGCTTCCGACCCGCTGATTCTCGCGCGCGCGCAGTTCGCGCTGAATATCTCGTTCCACATCCTGTTTCCCAGCCTGACGATAGGGCTGGTCTGGTTTCTCGTTTACTTCCGCGCGCGCTACGCGAGAACCGGGGACCCGGGCTGGCTCGACACCTACCGGCTCTGGACCAAGGTGTTCGCCCTCAGCTTCGTCATGGGCGTGGTCACCGGCATCGTGATGAGTTTCCAGTTCGGCACCAATTGGCCCGGATTCATGCTGAAGGTGGGAAACATCGCCGGCCCGCTGCTCGCCTATGAGGTGCTGGTGGCGTTCTTTCTCGAGGCGACTTTCCTCGGCGTGATGCTCTACGGCATGAACCGCGTGCCGGCGTGGCTGCACTTAGCCGCGACCGTCCTGGTCGCCGTCGGCACGACGATGTCCGCATTCTGGATCCTCGCGCTCAGTTCCTGGATGCAGACGCCCGCGGGACACGGGTACGCCAACGGTCATTTGATCGCCGGCGACTGGTTCGCGGTGATCTTCAATCCTTCGTTTCCTTACCGCTTCACGCACATGATGCTCGCCGCGGGACTCACCGCGGCGTTCGTCGTCGCCGGACTCTCGGCCTGGAGGCTGCTCACTGCCCCAGCCGATGCCGGCGCCAGGCGCACGCTGCGCACGGGTGCCCTGGTCGCCGCAGTGATCGCGCCCCTGCAGGTCTTCGTCGGTGACCTGCATGGCCTGAACACGCTCGAACATCAGCCGGCAAAGATCGCAGCGATCGAAGCGCTGTGGACGACGCAGAGGGGCGCGCCCCTGGTCCTTTTTGCCATCCCGAACGAGGCGCAGCGGCGCAACGATTACGCGATCGAGATACCGAAGGGTGCGGCACTCATCCTCACCCACGATGCCGAAGGTGAACTGAAGGGCCTGGATGCTTTCGAGCCGGACCGGCCGCCGGTCGCGCCGGTGTTCTGGGCGTTCCGCATCATGGTCGGGCTCGGCGTCTCGATGCTCGTGCTGGCATGGCTGGGAGCCTGGCTGCTGCGCGGCGGGAGAGCGCCCGCGCGCTGGCTGCTCTGGAGCTTCGCGGGGTTCACGTTCTCGGGCTGGATCGCGACGCTCGCCGGATGGATGGTCACGGAAATCGGGCGGCAACCGTGGCTGGTGCGCGGCATCCTGCGCACCGCCGATGCGGTGGGCAGCATCTCCGGGGCGCAGCTCGGCGCGAGCATCACCGGCTACGTCGTCACTTACGGCGTGATGTTCGTCGCCTACATGGTGGTGCTCACGCACCTCGCTGCGAAAGGCAGCGGTCCCGGCCACCCGTCGACGGCGCTGAAGGGGGCGCGCGCATGAGCCTCGATCTCCCGGTCGTCTTCGCCGCCCTGATGGGCGCGGCGGTTCTGGCCTATGTCGTGCTCGACGGCTACGACCTCGGCGTGGGCATGCTCATGCCCGCCGCGAGCCGCGACGAGCAGGACCTGATGGTCGCCTCGATCGGCCCGTTCTGGGATGCGAACGAGACCTGGCTGGTGCTCGGCGTCGGCTTGCTGCTGGTAGCGTTTCCGGCGGCGCACGGCGTGGTGCTCGGCGCGCTCTATCTGCCGGTGGCGGCGATGCTGGTCGGCCTCATGCTGCGCGGCGTGGCGTTCGAATTGCGCGTGAAGGCTGAAGGCTGGCACGCCGAGCTGTGGAACTGGCTGTTCTGGGCTGGCTCCTTTCTCGCCGCCTTCGCCCAGGGCGTGATGCTCGGGCGCTACGTCACAGGCTTCGAATCCGGCTTCGGTTACTACCTCTTTGCGCTGCTTGTGGGCGCGGGGCTGTGCGGCGGATACGTGCTGCTCGGCGCGACCTGGCTCGTGCTGCGCACCGAGCGCGAGTTGCAGCGAAAGGCCGTCGCCTGGGCGCGCTGGGGATTGCTCTGGGTCGCACTCGGCGTCGCGCTGGTCAGCCTGGCGACGCCGCTCGCGAGCGAGACCGTGCGCGCGAGGTGGTTCGACTACCCGCGCACCCTTGCGCTGCTGTTGCTGCCCCTTGCCAGCGCCGTTGCCTGGTTCTGGGTGTGGCGCTCCACCGGCACGCTCAAGCGCGGTGCGCCCGCGGCGCAATGGGCGCCCTTCGCCGGCGCGGTGGCAATCTTCGTGCTGGCGTTCATCGGTCTTGGCTACAGCCTCTTCCCCTACGTGGTGATGGACCGGTTGACGATCTGGGAGGCGGCGGCGCATCCAAGCGCGCTCAGGTTCGTGCTCACCGGCACTCTGATCGTGCTGCCGTTCCTCGTGGGCTACAACATCTTTGCGTACCGCGTGTTCCGCGGCAAGGTGAAGGCCGGAGGGCAGGAGCACTGAGCCGCATGGCCTTGAGGAGCATGGACGCTGACAACAGGGGATTCACCACTCGCGGCGGGTGGTGGGTGCTCGCGCAGGTGCCGGTCATGGTCGGTGCGTTCGTGGCGCCGCTCGCCTGGGGCGCCGGGTCCTTCGATGGCGCGAACGCCATCCAGCTCGCCGGCGCCGCGCTGACCGCGCTGGGGTTCCTGCTGGCGATCGCGGGACTCGTGGCGCTCGGCAGCGCACTCACGCCCTTCCCGCGGCCGCTCGCCAACGGGCGCCTGCGGCAATCGGGCGCTTATGGATGGGTCCGCCATCCGATCTATGGCGGCCTCGTTCTCGCGAGCCTGGGCTGGTCCCTGTCATGGCTGAGCGTGCCCGGGCTCTTATTCAGCGTCGTCGTTCTGCTTTTCTTCGATCGCAAGAGCGCCTTCGAAGAACGGTTGCTGCGCGCGCGCTTTCCGGAGTACGCCGGTTACGCCAAGCGCGTGCGCAAACTGCTGCCGCGGATCTACTAGGCGCCCTGGCGTCAGGCGCACTTGCGTGCCAGCGGGCAGGTGCTCAGCCCGAGGCCCGCAGGACGCGGTCCATGTTGCCTACATTCGCTTTAATGTTTATCTCCTCAGCAAATCGATCAATCGGAAAAGCGACCGACGGCGCAGCTCACGAAGGACTTTGCCTTGGCGCCGAGGCCATTCGCCGAGCCGCGCTCGGGATAGCCGAGTCGGGCAAGAACCTCGCGCACCGGCCCGCGCACGTCCGCCGCCGCGGTCACGCTCACGCGGCCCTCGGGCACATCGACCGCCACGCGCGACACTTGCGGCACTTCGCCTACCGCCCGCTCGATCGAGCGGGCGCAGCCGCCGCACTTGATATTCTCGACTTCGAGTTCAAACTCCATGCGACCTCCTTAGTTGTGCCCGGATAAGTCTCCTGCATCCCCGGGCGGCAGTCTGTGACCTGGGTTGCATAGCGCTGCGGGACCGAAGTCACAGACGAGGCGCCGGGGCGAGCTGAAGATGGCCTCTTTCTTGTTCTTGCAACCGGAGCGTCCAATGTGCGAGCTTTTCGCCATGTCGAGCCGTCATCCGGCGAATGTGCGGTTTTCGCTGGAGGAATTCTCCCGGCACGGCGGCCTCGCAGGCCCCCACAAGGACGGTTGGGGCATTGCCTGGTACGAAGGCGGGGACGTGCGCCTGGTGAAGGAGCCTTCTGCCGCGAGCGACAGCGCGTGCCTCGGCTTCATCCAGGATCATCCGTTTCGCAGCACCATGGTCGTAGGCCACATCCGCAGGGCGACACAAGGACCGCTTGCGCTTGCGAACACCCAGCCCTTTACGCGCGAACTGGGCGGGCAGGTGCACGTCTTCGCGCACAACGGCGACCTCGACGGCGCGCGTCTGCGCGCTTCATTTCACCTCGGCGCATACCACCCGGTAGGCGAGACTGATTCGGAGTACGCGTTTTGCGCATTGCTCGACAGGCTGTCCCGGCTTTGGCGGGAGCCGAAGCAGGTTCCGCCGGTTGAAAAGCGGCTGGCGCTCGTGTCGGAGTTCGCTGCCGGGCTGCGCACCCTCGGTCCGGCCAATTTTCTGTACGCGGACGGCGACGCGCTTTTCGTACATGGTCACAAGAGGACGCACACCGATGGCATCCGGCCGCCGGGACTGCACGTGCTGTGCAGGACTTGCGCGGCCGAGTCCGGGGCGTTCGCGGCCGAGGGGCTCTCAATCGAGCCGGTCGCGACAGCGCAGGAAGTGGTTATCGCCGCGAGCGTGCCGCTGACCGCCGGCGGTCCGTGGCACTCGCTCGCCGACGGCGAGATCGTCGCAGTGCGCGGCGGCCGCATTGTCTCACCAGGAGAAAGCCATCATGAGTGAAGCGCCTTCGTTCACCATCACCCTGCAGCAGGAGCAGGACTTCGATTTCCGCGTCACGTTCGACTGGCCGGACAACCCGGACCTGCTGCTCGACGAGCCCGAGCCACTGGGGAAGCGGCACGGGCCGAATGCGGCGCGCCTCGTCGCGGCCGCGGTCGGCAATTGCCTCTCCGCCAGCCTGCTCTTCTGCCTGCGAAGCAAGTTCAAGCAGAACCCCGGCCCGCTGCGCGCGAGCGTGACAGGACAGCTCGCAAGGAACGAGCACGGCCGCTACCGCATCGACGGGTTCGGCGTCAGGATTGAACTCGCCGAGGACTCGAGCGCCCTGCAGCACCTCGACCGCTGCATGGCGCAGTTCGAGGACTTCTGCGTGGTCACCGAAAGCATCCGCAAAGGCATCCCGGTGAGCGTGAAGGTCGTGGATGCGGCTGGCCGCACGGTCCACGAGCACCGTGGCGATCCGGCAGAGATCGCCTAGGCTACGTGGCCGCGCGGCGCGCCAGCAGCCCGTCGTTCATCTCGTAAGCGGTATCGAAACCCTCGACCATGCGATGGTCGTGGGTCACGGCGATCACCGCGGATTTCTTTTCGCGCGCGATGCGCCGCAACATCGCCATCACTTTCATGCCGCGCTCGGTATCGAGCGAAGCCGTGGGCTCGTCGGCGAATATGATCGGCGGCTCGTTGGCCAGCGCGCGGCCGATCGCCACGCGCTGCTGCTCGCCGCCCGAGAGGCTGCCGGGATAGGATTTGGCGCGCTTCGCGATCTCCAGGTAGCCGAGGAGCTCCTTCGCGCGCAACGCCGCTTCGCGCGCGCTTGCGCCGTTCAGTTCCCGGGCCAACGCGATGTTCTCCTCCGCGGTAAGGAACGGAATCAGATTGTGGCCCTGAAAGATAAAGCCGATGTTCTCGCGCCTGAAACGGCGGTCGTCCAGGCCGAGTGGCCCGTCGCGCCAAACGTCGCGCCCGGAGATGGCGATGCGGCCGCTGGAGGGCTCCTGGATCAGGCTGATGCAAAGCAGCAGCGTGCTCTTGCCGGAACCGCTGGGCCCCAGCAGCGCCACCAGCTCGCCCGCCTCGACCGAGAAGCTCGCCTCGCGCAGCGCGCGCACCGCGAGCTCGCCCTCGCCGAAGGTCTTGCTCAGGTTCTCGACCTCGAGAACCGGCACGCTAGCCCCCGAGCGCGAGCGAGGGCGGCGTGCGCAGCGCGTGCCACACCGCCATCAGGCTGGCGAGCACGCCGCCCGCCAGCATCACCGCAAAGGTGAGGGCGGTCTCCTCGGGCAGCACCACCAGCGTGCGCGGGAAGCGCTCGCGCACCAGGTTCAGCAGCAGGAAGGCGAAACCGAAGCTGGACACCGTGAGCACCAGCGACTGCTCCATGATCATGCGCACGATGACGCGGTTGGGCGCGCCGATGAGCTTCAACGTGGCGATGGGCTTGATCTTCTCGATGGTCAGCACGTACAGGATCAGCGCCATGATGACGATGGACACCAGCACCAGCAATCCGCGGAACAGGCCGAGCACCGCCGACATCTTCTTCAGGCGCCCCTCGAGCATCAGCTCGCGCTCCTCGGCCGTCGTGTACGCCGTGAAATGCAGCCAGCGCTCGATATGGCGGCGCGTCGCTTCGAGATCCGTGCCGGGCGCGAGCTTCACCAGCACCGCGTTCACGGTTTCGGTCGAGCCCGCGAGCAGCGGCGCGATGCGCGCGCTCTCCGCCGGGCCGAAGCCCGCGCGCTCCAGGCGCCTGGCGCTGGCGGCGCGCGCCGCCACCAGCGCGAAGTTGTCCTGCTCGTAGAGCACGTCCTGCGCGTCGGGCAGCGACAGGTACACGAGCGGGTTGCCCGCCGGGTCCACGGCGCTGCGCGTGAGGCCCACCACCGTGTACTCGCGCGCGCCCAGCCGCAGCCGCTCGCCGAGCGCTAGGCCGAGGCGCGAGTCGGCGACCATCTCCGAGTGCGCCGCCTGGATGGCGCGGCCGGCGACCAGGCGACCGGGGCCGCCCAGGCCGCCGAACACGTCGTAGCCGATGATGGTGAACTGCTGGCTCGTGCCGCCGACGGTGCGCTGCGCGGCATAGGCGATGTACGGGCTGGCGCGCGCGACCCCCGGCGTCGCCACCACGCTCTCGTGCGCATCGCCGGGCATGCGCGAGGACTCGTTGAACGGGCCACCGCGGCCGCGCTCGACCACCCACAAGTCGGTGGCGGTGTTCTCGATGAGCCACACGCCGTCGTAGATGTTGCCCTGGTAGATGCCGTTCATCACCAGCACGATGGTGAGCAGCAGCCCCACGCCGACGATGGTGGCGACGAACTTGCCGGCGTGCCGGCGCACGTCCTTCAGCGCGAGGTCCATGCCACCAGCCGATCCTCCGCCGCGAGGCCCGAGGTCACCACCGCCAGCGCGCCGTCGCTCGAGCCGACCTGCACCGGCTGCAGCACCTGGCGGCCGTCGCGCAGCACCATCACCGCCTGGCCGCTGCCGGCGCGCCGCAACGCAGCCACCGGTACCACGAGCCCCTTCTCCATGCCGGCGAAGATGCTCACCTCCGCCTCCTGGTCGATGGCGAAGCGCTCCGGCGGCTCGTCGAAGGCGACGCTCACCTCCAGCTCGCGCGTCGCGGCGTCGGACTGGCGCGAGATGCGCGCCACGCGGCCTTCATATTCGCCGCCGCTGCGCAGCCGGATGCGGGCCGTCTGCCCCTCGGCCAGCCGGCCTACCAGCGACTCGTCGATGCGCGCCGCCACCCACAGGCTGTCGGGATCTACGAGCTTGAACAGGACGGTGCCGGGCGCCGCCATGTTGCCGACCTCCGCGGCGCGCTGGATCACGATCGCGTCAATCGGCGACTCGATGCGCGTGTGCGACCACAGCGTCTCGGCATAGCGCGACTCCTCGGCCACCGTGCGCGCTTCGGCGTTGCGCGCGGCGAGCAGCGCCGCGGCGTTGTCCACCGCCGCCTGCGCGGCCTTCAGCCCGAGCGTGGAAGCCTCGTTGGCCGACGGCGAGATGAAGCCGCTGGTCTGCAGCTCGGCGTCGCGCCGCTGGCGGCTGCGCGCCAGCTCCTGGTCGGCGCGTGCCTTCGCCAGGGTCGCCTCCGCCGCGGTGATGTTGCGCTGGACGGTTTCGCGGGCGGCGCTCGCGCCGGCGCGCTTGGCGGCAAGGTCGCGGTCGTCGAGCACCGCCAGCAATTGCCCGCGCTTGACGCGGTCGCCGTGGTCCGCGTGCAGCGCTACGATCTGCGCGGAGATGCGCGCGCTCACGCTCACCGGCGCGCGGGACTGCACCGTACCTGGGCCCGCGACTCGCACCTGCACCTCGCCGTAGGCGACGGGCTGCGTCTGGACCGGATCGGCGCGCATCAGGCGCCAGCCGGCGGCGGCAACGACCAGTGCGAGCAGGGCGCCGCCCGCGAGGAGCCAGCGTGTCTTGACGGGAATTGGAACCATTCGCGCACGGTAATGGCGCGGCCAGTGGACCCCATTGACGTGGATCAATGGGATCCGGCGGTGAGCGGGTATTTTTCAACTGATGAAGCCTGACGAAGGGTTCGATGCCCCCGCGCTGATGGCGCTGGAAGCGGATCGTGTGGCGCACGCCTACGCGGCGCGCGCCACTGGCGGGTTGTCGCCGATCGCCGTGGCGCTCGCCTTCAGCGACTGGCTGCTGCACCTGGCCGCCGCGCCAGGCAAGCAGGCGGAGCTGGCGCGCAAGGCGATGCGCAAGGGACTGCGCTATGCCGACTTCCTCGGCCACGCCATGCAGGGGATGGATTGCCCGCGCTGCATCGAGCCGCTGCCGCAGGACTCGCGCTTCGCGGGCGAGGCCTGGCGCCAATGGCCGTTCAACGCCATCCACCAGGGGTTCCTCCTGTGGCAGCAGTGGTGGTGGAACGCCACCACGGGCGTGCGCGGCGTCTCGCCGCACCACGAGGACGTGGTCACCTTCACGATGCGCCAATTGCTCGACCTGTGGTCGCCGTCGAACTTTCCGTGGAGCAACCCTGAGGTGCTGCGCGCCGCCTTCACGCAGGGCGGCATGAACTTCGCCAGCGGAGCGGCCAACCTCGCCGAGGACTGGAGGCGCAGCGTCCTCGGCGAGGCTCCCGCGGGCACCGAGGCCTTCGTTCCCGGAAAGCAGGTGGCGCTCACGCCCGGCAAGGTGGTGATGCGCAACCGGCTCGCCGAGCTGATCCAGTATTCGCCCTCGACGAGCGCGGTGCATCCGGAGCCGGTCCTCGTCGTGCCGGCCTGGATCATGAAGTACTACATCCTCGACCTGTCGCCGCACAATTCGCTGGTCAAGTACCTGGTCGACCAGGGGCACACGGTGTTCATGCTTTCCTGGAAGAACCCGGCGCCGCAGGACCGCGACTTGTCCATGGACCATTACCGGCGCCTCGGCGTGATGGCCGCGCTGGAGGCCATCGGCCGCATCGCGCCGGAGCGCAAGGTGCACGCGGCCGGATACTGCCTGGGCGGCACCCTGCTCGCCATCGCCGCGGCCGCCATGGCGCGCGACGCCGACGAGCGCCTGGCGACGATCAGCCTGCTCGCGGCGCAGGTGGATTTCGAAGAAGCGGGGGAACTGACGCTGTTCATCGACGACAGCCAGGTGAGCCTGCTCGAAGACATCATGGCGGCGCAGGGCTATCTCGAACCGCGCCAGATGGCGGGCGCCTTTCAGCTGCTGCGCTCGAACGACCTCATCTGGTCGCGTCGCGTGAAGGAGTACCTGCTCGGCAGCAGGGCGCCGATCAACGACCTGATGGCATGGAACGCCGACGCGACGCGTTTGCCCTACGCCATGCACAGCGAGTACCTGCGGCGGCTGTTCCTGAGGAACGACCTGACCGCCGGGCGCTACGAGGTCGACGGCCGCCCGGTGGCGCTGACCGACATTCACGCGCCGCTGTTCGCCGTCGGCACGACGCGCGACCACGTCGCGCCCTGGCGCTCCGTGTACAAGGTCGGTCTCAATACCGACGTCGACATCACCTTCCTGCTGGCGAGCGGCGGCCACAACGCCGGCATCGTGAGCGAGCCCGGACGCGACGGCCGCAGCTACCAGGTGTCGACGCGCCGCCGCGACGAGCCCTACCTCGACCCGCAAGCCTGGGCAGCGCAGACGCCGCGCCAGGAAGGCTCCTGGTGGCCCGAGTGGCAGCGCTGGCTGGCGCAGCATTCGGGCGCGCAGGACGCGCCGCCGCCGGCCACCGGCGCAACGCTGGGCAACGCGCCCGGCGAATACGTCCTGCAACGATGACGGATTTCACGGAGGGCACCATGGCTGCAACGACCGACAACGCGATGATGAACGTGTGGAAACGGCAGCTCGACGCGACGATGCGCATCACGGAGGCGATCATCGAAGGCTCCACGCGCATGCACGAAGTGCAGATCGAGGCGGCGACCGAGGCGCACGCCGACGCGGTGGCCACGCAGAAGGCGCTGGCCGCGGCCGCCGGACCCGCGGACCTGCTGCGTATTCAGACCGAGTGGCTGGCCGCCAACCAGAAGAAATCCATGGAGTACTGGCAGGGCCTGTATGCAGCGGCCGCCGCGACCAACGCGCAGGTGATGGGTTGCATGCGCGAGGCGGCGCCGAAGAACGACTGAAGTCGTCAACTCGCGCCGGCGAAACGGACCGCTTGAATTGGATCAGCCAGCGGCTTCCAGGAACGCAGCCGGTCGGCCTCCCGTTTGACCACGGCGTAGCACTCGCATACCCGTTGTTCCAGCCCCGGCCGATCCAGCACGGTGATGCTGCCGCGTTGGTATTGGATCAGTCCGGCGTCCCTCAAGCGTGTTGCCGCCTCGGTGACGCCTTCGCGGCGCACGCCCAGCATGTGAGAGATCAACTCCTGGGTCATGTGGATCTCAGTGGACGTCAAGCGGTCGAGGCACAGCAGCAGCAAGCGGCACAGTTGCTGGTCCACTGTATGGTGCCGATAGCACACTGCGGTCTGCGCCATGTGCGTGAGCAGCGCCAGGGTGTAGCGCAGCAGCAGATGCCGCAGGTTCGCGCTGCACTCGAACTCCCGCATCAGGACCCGCTTCGACAACCGGTAGGCATAACCGGCGCTTACCACGACTGCACTGCCTGTCGTGGAACCGCCTCCCATGAACGAGGCAATTCCGACCATGCCTCGGTTCCCCGTGAGGGCGGCTTCCGCCGACGCGCCGTTTTCCATAATATGAAGCAGGGCAACAATGGCCGTCGTTGGGAAGAACACATGACCCAGCTGGTCGCCGGGTTCATAGAGGGAGCAGCCCAGCGTGAGTTCAACGGGCTCCAGGTGCGGCAAAAGCTGCCGATAATCCGGCGCGGGTAGCGCTGCGAGCAGGAGATTCTCGGTCGGCGAATGCGCGGCGGCACCCCCCGTGTATGGTCTGGTTACAGGTGAATGGCATGTGCACGATCGAATTTGCATTGCTTTCCCCCAGACGAGAATGGAACTCAACATGGCGGGACAAGAGCAAGTCTGCCCTGCGACTGCACCCGGACCATTACGTTCGCTAGCGTACATGACGACCAGGCACTGGAGTTGACGGAGATCAAACTGGATTCATGTTCACGGCCTGTTTCGCATTCTCTTGCGCGGGCACTACGCAGTGATTGCAGAGTTGACCTGCCTCAAACGGGTATCGCGCGCAGCGCATAGGCTGTGAATCCAGGAGGAGCCTCACGATGCCTGCCAAGCAGTTGTTGTTCGGAGAAGCCGCCCACGCCAAGCTGGTGAAGGGCATGAACATTCTCGCCGACGCGGTGCGCGTGACGCTCGGCCCCAAGGCGCGCACCGTGGTGCTGGAGAAGTCCTGGGGCGCGCCCGTGGTGATCAATTCGGGTGTGATCGTGGCGAAGGAGATCGAGCTCGAGGACCGCTTCGAGAACATGGGCGCGCAGATGGTGCGCGAAGTCGCCGCCAGGACCTCCGAGGTCGCGGGCGACGGCACCACCACGGCGACGCTGCTCGCCGCCGGCATCGTCACCGAGGGCATGAAATACGTCGCCGCCGGCATGAACCCGATGGATCTGAAGCGCGGCATCGACAAGGCGGTGGAGTCCGTGGTGGAGGAATTGAAGCGCATGGCCAAGCCCTGCGCCACGCGCAAGGAGATCGCCCAGGTCGGCTCGGTCTCCGCCAACAACGACGCCTCGATCGGCGAGATGATCGCCGAGGCGATGGAGAAGGTCGGCCGCGAAGGCGTGATCACGGTAGAGGACGGCAAGGGGCTCGCCAACGAGCTCGAGGTGGTCGAAGGCACGCAGTTCGACCGTGGGTTTCTGTCGCCTTATTTCATCAACAATCCGGAAAAGCAGACCGTGGTGCTGGAGGACGTGTTGATCCTGCTGCACGACAAGAAGATCGCCACCATCCGCGAGCTGCTGCCGCTGCTCGAGCACATCGCCAAGGTGGGCAAGCCGCTGCTGGTGGTCGCCGAAGAGGTCGAAGGCGAGGCGCTTGCCACGCTGGTGGTGAACACGCTGCGCGGCGTGATCCGCTCCTGCGCCGTGAAGGCGCCGGGTTTCGGCGACCGCAGGAAAGCCATGCTCGAGGACCTCGCGGTGCTCACCGGCGGCATGGTGGTCGCGGAAGAAGCGGGCCTCACGCTGGAAAAGGCCGAACCCACGGTGCTCGGGCGCGCGCGGCGCGTGGTGATCGACAAGGACGACACCACCATCATCGGCGGCGCGGGCGATCCCAAGGCGATCGACGCGCGCGTCGCACAGATCAAGCAGCAGGTCGAGGAAGCGACCAGCGACTACGACAAGGAAAAGCTGCAGGAGCGCGCCGCCAAGCTCTCCGGCGGCGTCGCCCTGATCCGCGTCGGAGCGGCCACCGAGACCGAGATGAAGGAAAGGAAGAGCCGCACCGAGGACGCGCTGCACGCCACGCGCGCGGCGGTCGAGGAAGGCGTGCTGCCGGGCGGCGGCGTGGCGTTGCTGCGCACGCGTGCGCGGGTGGGCAAGCTGCATGGCGCCAACGCCGACCAGGACGCGGGCATCCGCATCGTGCTGCGCGCGCTGGAGGAGCCGTTGCGGCAGATCGTGAGCAACGCCGGCGCGGAGCCGCCGGTGGTATTGCAGCGGGTCGTCGAGGGCGCGGGCAACTTCGGCTACAACGCGGCCACTGGCGAGTACGGCGACCTGGTGAAAATGGGCGTGCTCGACCCCTGCAAAGTGACGCGCACCGCGCTGCAGAACGCCGCGTCGATTGCCGGGCTGATCCTCACCACCGACTGCATGATCGCGCAGATCCCGGACAAGGCGCACGCCGGGGCCGGCGAAGCGGGGATGCCGGAGTAGCTACGCCTCCGGCCCGGACACCCACTCGAAGGTGGCGCGCACGTAGTCGTCGCCGCGCCTGACGGTCTGCAGTGCGCGCAGGTAGCGCAAGGCGTCCTTCGCCTGCACTTCGTAGATCCGGCCTTCCTTGCCTTCCTCCGGCGGCAGCAGCAGGTTCGAGGGCTGGGCGCCCTCCGCGCCGTCCGACAGGAAGATGGCGTGCACGGTATTGCCGGCGAACTGCCTGGATGAGGCATCCGTGAAGGCGCTGTCCTCGTACTTGCCAAGCACCGCCCGCAACGACGCCTCCCTGGGCTCCCTGCTTAGGATGGCGATGTCGGCGCGCGCGCCTTCCCCCGGCACTGCATGCATGCGGCGGATCAGACCCACCCAGCGTTCGTTGCCGTCGCGCATCGACAGGCCGACCAGGCTGCCGCACTTCACCCAAGCGCGGCTCGCCTGTGGCACCTGCGCGCCGAGCTCGCTGCCGCCGGCGCCCAGCAGCACCCAGGTTTCCGGGGCCTGCGGCACTCCGGCCGAAAAATCGGCGAGCGACAGTTCGCCCGCGCCCTGCTTGGCCTGGGAGAGGTACTGCCAGGCCTGGCCGTAGCCATGCACGACCTGCAGGTTGCCGGATGCGGGCGCGTGGGCAGGCGGCGAGTACGGGCAATCGACGCGCCAGAAGGTGAGCAGGTGCTGCACCGTGCTCAGCTGCACTCTCGGCGCGATGTCCCTGTCGAAGGCCTTGAAGTCTTCGCGCCGGGTCGCGCCCAGCTGCCTGGCGATGCGCTCCAGCGAGTCGTAGCCCATGCCGGGGCCGAAGTAACGCGTGCTCGCACCGGGCTGCCGCCCCTTCGCGCGCCGCGGGGCGAATTCGCTTCCCGGCTCGAAGCAAAAGGGGTTGTCGGAGACGCCGGGCTGGCGCAGCGTGAACTCCGCGGCCAGCTGCTCGATCACGCGGTCGGCGGCCTCGATCTGCTCCGGGGCCATCATGTCCGGCGCGCTCACCTGCAGCATGAGCAGGCGCAACAGTTCCTGCTCCACGGTCGTCATCGTCCTGTGATCGGACCGCGCGTGCACCGGAGTGCTCGAGCAGCCGGCACTCTCCGCGGCTGCACGAATGGCGTAGGCCACGTGCCACAGCTTGCCCGGCACGCTCGCGTAATGAACCAGATGGATCTTGGCTAGCGTACGGCACGCGGCGATGGCACGCGCCGCGCTCTGCGCCGTGAGCATGGTTCCCGCGCATGTGCACAGCGCCTGCGTCAGGTGAGTCTGATAGTCGACGAGGGACTTCCAGGTGGCTTCGCGCCCGCCCTGCGTGCCCGTGGCGTTCGCGATGTATCGCGCCAGCAGCGCGGACGCGTGCGTCGCGCCGCTTTCCTGGATGAGCGCGAGGGCCTCGGCGCGCGCCTTGGGATCCGCGCCCCCGGCGGCTGCGAGCCGGCCGTCCAGCTCTGCCAGCGCCGTGAGCGGATCGCCATCGGCCGGTGCGGCAAGCGCCGGTTCGCTACCCGCGTCTGCCGGTTCACCGTCGCGCTTACCTGGCCACTCCAGCAATTCCAACATTGGCGCCCTCCCGCGAGACCGTGCCCGCACCGAATTGGCTACGCAGCCATTCTAGAGCCGCGGGCCGTGCGCGCGAAAGGAGCGCGTGCCGGCGCAAGGCATTGGTTGGGCCCGCCGCCGTGCGATATGTCACTTGCGGCGACGATTGCCGGGAGCTGCGCGACGCTGCGTAGCTAGCCGCCGAAGGCGGCGGTGAGGCGCTGCACGGTGGAGTCGAGTCCCGCGCCGTGATTGAGCAGCTGGTCCACGGCCTGCGTCACCGGCATGTCGACGCCCAGCTGGCGCGCGAGCGTGACCACCGCTTCGGCCGAGAACGCGCCCTCGGTCACTTCCTTGCGCCCGGCGAGCACCTCTTCGAGCTTGCGGCCTTCGCCGAGCGCGAAGCCGAGCGAGGTGTTGCGCGACTGCAGGCTGTTGGCGGTGAGCATCATGTCGCCGATGCCGGCAAGGCCGTCGAAGGTTTCGCGCCGCGCGCCCCTCGCCAACCCGAGGCGCACCGCCTCGGCGAGGCCGACCGTGACCATCGTGGCGCGCGCGTTTTCCCCCAGTTTCCTGCCGGCGAGGACGCCGCTCGCGATCGCCACCACGTTTTTCATCACGCCGCCGATCGCGGTGCCGACCGGGTCGTCGTTCGCCTGCACGCCGAAGCGCGGATTGGCGATGGCGCTCGCGAGCCGGCGCGCGAGTGCGAGGTCGACGCTGGCGAGCGCCACCCCGCAGGGCAGGTCGACGGCGATCTCCTTCGCGAAGGACGGTCCCGAGAGCACGGCGACCGGAGCGCGCGGCAGCGCTTGTGCCAGTACTTCCGGCATCAGCGCAAGGCTGCCGCGCTCCAGTCCCTTGGAGCAGCTCACCACCGGCGTGCCGGGCGCGAGGTGTGGCGCCAGGCGCCCGGCGATCTCGCGCATGCGCTGCGCGGGCGGCGCGAGCAGCAGGAAATCGGCGCCACGTGCGGCGGCGTCGATCTCGTTCGTCGCGCGGATCCCTTCGGGAAGGCGCACGCCGGCGAGGAAATGCGAATTGACGCCCTGGCGGTTGATGTCCTCGACTACCTCCGGCTCGCGCGCCCAGATCGTGACCTCGTGCCCCGACCTGCGGACCACGCAGGCCATGGCGGTGCCGAAGGCCCCGCCGCCGATCACACCGATGCGCGCCATATGTTTAGCATCTTAGTATGAGTCTCACCCTCGCCATCGACCAGGGGACGCACGCGAGCCGTGCGCTGGTGGTGGACGCGAGCGGTCGCATTCTCGCCAAAGGCACGCGCGAGATCTCCCTGGCGCACCCGCAGCCGGACTGGGCCGAGCAGGACGGTGAAGAGGTGGTGGCTTCGGTGTTCGACGCGGTGGCGCAGGCGGTGACGGCACTCGGCGCGCGCAGGGCCGAGATCTCCTGCGCCGGCCTCGCCAGCCAGCGCTCCAACGCGGTGTGCTGGGATCGCGTGACTGGCCGGGCACTGTCGCCGATCTTCAGCTGGCAGGACCGGCGCGCGCATGCCTGGATCGCGCAACTGGAGGCCGCGCACGGCGACGCGGTGCACCGCAAGACCGGCCTGTACCTGTCGCCGCACTACGGCGCGAGCAAGCTGCGCTGGGCGCTCGAGCATCTGCCCGCGGTGCGCGCGGCGCGGGAGGCGGGCACGCTCGCCTGGGGGCCGATGGCGAGCTTCCTCGTGTTCCGCCTGCTCAAGGAGCAGCCGCTGCTCGCCGAGCCGCAGTGCGCCGCGCGCACGCAGCTGTGGAACATCCATACGCGCGACTGGGACCCGGAGCTGCTGGCGCTCTTCGATCTGCCGGCGGGATTTCTGCCGCAGAGCGTGCCCACCGTGCACGCCTGGGGCACGCTCGAGACCGCGGGCATTTCGGTACCGCTCACGGCGGTAAACGGCGACCAGTCGGCCGCGGTGTTCGCGTTCGGCTGGCCGGAAGCGGACTGCGCCTACGTCAACATCGGCACCAGCGCGTTCGTGCAGCGCGCGCTCACCGCGTTCCCGGGCCACGTGCCGCGCCAGCTGACCGGCATCATCCTGGCGGATCGCGGCACGACCGTGTACATGGTGGAGGGCAACGTGAACGGCGCGGGCACTGCGCTCGCCTGGCTCGAGGAGGAGCTGCGCATCGCGGAGCTCACTGCGCAACTCCCAGCATGGCTGGAGCGGCCGCAGGCGCCGCCGCTTTTCCTCAACGGCATCGCCGGGCTGGGCGCGCCGTTCTGGGTCGCGGACTTCGCCTCCCGTTTCGAGGGCGGCGGCGAGCCCTGGCAGAAAGCGGTGGCGGTCGTGGAGAGCATGGCGTTCCTGCTGCAGGCGAACATCGCCCACATGGCGCGCTACGTCCCGCCCGCGCGGCGCATCCGCGTGAGCGGCGGCGTGTCGCGCCTGGACGGCCTGTGCCGGCGGCTCGCCGCGGTCAGCGGCCTGCCGGTCATCCGGCGCGAGGACCCGGAAGCGAGCGCGCGCGGCATCGCCTACCTGGCGGCAGGCCGGCCGGCGGCCTGGAACACGGCGCCGCAGGAGGAAGTGTTCGCGCCGTCGCGCGACGAGGCGCTGCTCGCGCGCTACCGGCGCTGGCTGGCGCTGATGCAGGAGGCGAGCGGCGTGCGGGTCGTTTGATCCACGTCAAGAGCGGCCGCAGCCGCGCGCCTACGCTGGAGCGTGAGACGAGACGAACCCACAGGAGCACGCCATGCAACACGCCAGCACCGACAAACTGATGCACGACCTGCGCACCGTCGTCACCGACGCGGAGGAATTGCTCAAAGCCACCGCCAGCCAGACCGGCGAGCGCATCGAGAAGGTGCGCGCGCGCGCCGAGGAGTCGCTGCGCGCCGCGCGTGCGCGCATGCAGGAGGCGGGCCACGTGGCGGAAGCGCGCGCCAGGGATGCGGCGCGCGAGGTGGATCAGCAGGTGCACGAGAACCCCTGGACCGCGGTCGGCGTCGCTACCGGCATCGGCCTGATCGTCGGCATCCTGCTCGGGCGCCGCTAGGCGCGGGCCCGGCGGCCGCCTGGGCGAGCGAGCGCAACGAACATGGCCTACAAGACGATCCTCGTGCACGCCGACGGCAGCCCGCGCGGGGCCGAGCGGCTGGCTTTCGCCTTCGGCCTCGCCGCGCAGTTCGAAGCGCACCTGGTGGGGCTCTACGCGCCGGTCTTGCCGCGCATACCCTCCTACGCGCTGGCCGAGGCGGGGGCCGTGCTGGGCGACATTCTCGAGCAACGCGGGGCCGAGAACGCGCGCCGGGCGGAGAAGCAGTTCCGCGATGAGGCCGCGCGGCACGGCGACGTCGGCGCCGAGTGGCGCGTCGCGCACTCTGACCCGGCCACTGCATTGCGCCTGAGCGCGCGCTACGCCGATCTGGTGGTGGCGGCGCAGCCCGCGCCGCAGGACGAAGCCGACGCGCGCCTGCTGGCGGACGAGCTCGCGCTCTCGGCCGGCCGGCCGCTACTGTACGTGCCTTATACGGGGCGCTTCGCCGTCTCCGCCAAGCGCGTGCTGATCGCCTGGGACGCGGGCCGCGAGGCCGCGCGTGCGGTGAGCGACGCGCTGCCGATCCTCAAGCGCGCCCAGGCGGTCGAGGTGGCCGTCTTCGATCCGGAGCGCGAGCCGGTCAATCACGGCGAGCAGCCGGGCGCCGACATCGGCCTGTACCTGGCGCGCCACGGCGTCAAGGTTTCGGTGGCGCGGCAGAGCGGAGCGGGCTTCGAGGTCGGTGCGCAGATCCTGTCGCGCGCCGCGGACACCAGCGCCGACCTGATCGTGATGGGCGCCTACGGGCATTCGCGCGTGCGCGAACTGGTGCTCGGGGGCGTGACGCGCACCATCCTCGGCGCGATGACGGTGCCGGTGCTGATGTCGCACTGAATCAGGCGCGCGGCCGGTAGAATGGCCGCGCGTGGAATTTCTAGTTGACGCGGTAATGCGCCGGGTCGGGGAGGGGACCGCCATCCCCTTCGCGGTACGCTTTGCGGGCGGCGGCGAATACCGCAATTCCGCGCATGCTCCCGCCTTCACCATGGTGATTCGCAGCGCAGCGGCCTATGCACGCATTGCCGCCTTCGGCCACATCGGCCTGCTTGAAGCGTACTTCGATGGCCAGATCGAGATCGAAGGCAGCCTTGCCAGGGCGATGGCGGTGGGGCTGGAAAGCGGCATGGACGGCCACAACCTGCTGGTGGGCGTGCGCAACCGCTGGCACGAGCTGCGCTTCGCCAACCGCAGCTGGGCGCAGGCGAAGAGGAACGCCGAGGCGCACTACGCGCTCGGCACCGGGTTCTACCGCCTGTGGCTCGACGACCCGCTGATGATGTATACCTGCGCGTACTGGAAGGAGGGCACGCGCACGCTGGAGGAGGCGCAGCGCAACAAGATCGAGCACGTGGCGAGGAAGCTCCGGCTCGCCCCCGGGGAGGACGTGGTGGACATCGGCAGCGGCTTTGGCGGCTTCATGTTCCATGCGCACGAGAAGTACGGCGTCAAGGTCACCGGCGTCAACAACACCACGTCGCAGGTCGAGATGGTGCGCGAGCAGATCGCGCGCCGCGGCCTGGGCGGCGCGCTCGAGGTGATCGACACCGACTTCCGCGACGCGCGCCGCGCGTACGACAAGGTGGTGTCGATCGGCACGCTGGAGCACGCCGGGCGCGACCAGCTCGAGCAGGTGGTGCGCGCGCACGCCGCCTTCCTCAAGCCCGGCGGCCTGGGGATGCTGCACTTCATCGGCCACGTCGGGCACTTCCAGACCGAGTTCTTCATCCGCAGGCACGTGTTCCCCGGCGGCTGGATTCCGAGCCTCGCTCACACCATCGCGGCGATGGAGCGCGCCGGGCTCGAGGTGCTCGACATCGAAAACCTGCGGCGGCACTACGCGCTGACGCTGGATGCCTGGGGCGAGCGCTTCGACCGCAACTGGGACAGGATCCACGCGCTCGACCCGCTGAAGTTCGACGAGCGCTTCCGGCGCATCTGGCGCGCGTACCTGTATGGCTGCGCCGAATTGTTCCGTTGCCCCAAGGGCTACACGCACCTGTTCCAGATCGTGTTTTCCAAGGGCAACGCCACGTCCCGCAGCTACCCGATGAGCCGGGAATTCCTCTACGAACAGCCTGCATACCGCGAAAACCCGGGCGCTAGCCGAGCAGCTTAGGCGCCCGGGCGGCCCGGTCGGGCTGGCGAAGGACACGTCCAACCTGTTTCGCGACCGCGCGGGCGGCGCGCGGCGGCGCATTGACGTGCGCGCATTCTGCGACGTCCTCGCCGTCGATGTGGCGGCGGGCTGGGTCGAGGCCGAAGGCATGGTCAGCTACGAGGACCTGGTTGGCGCCTGCCTTGCGCGCGGCGTGATGCCCGCGGTGGTGCCGCAGCTCAAGACCATCACCCTCGGCGGTGCCGTGGCGGGCGTGGGCATCGAAGCCTCCTCGCACCGCCACGGGCTGGTGCACGACACGGTGACGGAACTCGAGGTGCTGCTCGGCGACGGCAGCATCGTCACCTGCACGCCGGACAACGAGCATGCGGACCTGTTCTTCGGCTTCCCCAACTCCTACGGCACGCTCGGCTATGCGCTGCGCGTGAAGGCGAAAGCGGTGCCGGTGAAGCCCTACGTGAGACTCGAGCACCATGGCTTCGGCGATGCCGCCGGCTTTTTCGCAGAGCTCGGGCGGCGACTGCGCTCGGGCGAGGCCGACTTCATCGACGGCACCGCGTTCTCGCCGCAAAATCTCTTCCTCACGCTCGGCACCTTTGCCGATGCCGCGCCGTACACCAGCGACTACACCTACGAGCGCATCTACTACCGTTCGATCGCCGAGCGGCGCGAGGACTTCCTCACGGTGCACGACTACCTGTGGCGCTGGGACACCGACTGGTTCTGGTGCTCGAAAAACCTGCTGGCGCAGAACCCCCTGGTGAGGAGGCTGGTCTACGGCAGGAAGCGCCTCGGGTCGCGCACCTACCAGAAGATCATGCGCTGGAACAGCCGCGTCGGCGCGACGCGCAAGCTCGAGCGCGTGCTCGGGCTGCACTCGGAGTCCGTGATCCAGGACGTGGACATCCCGCTCGCGCGCGCGGCGGAATTCCTCGAGTTCTACGCGCGCGAGATCGGGCTGTGGCCGCAGTGGATATGTCCCATCGGCGCCTCGGCGCATGCCGGGCGCCATACGCTCTACCCGCTACCGGCGGGCTGGTATGTGAACTTCGGCTTCTGGGACGTCAAGCGCACGCGCGAGGCGCATCCGCCCGGCCATTTCAACCGCCTCATCGAGCGCAAGGTGACGGAGCTCGGCGGCATCAAGTCGCTGTACTCGGAGAGCTTCTTCCCCGAGGAGGATTTCCACCGCATCTACGGCGGCGAGGCTTGTGCCGCGCTCAAGCGCAAGTACGACCCGCAGGGGGCGTTCCCGCAGTTGTACGACAAGTGCGTGCTGCGGCACTAGGCGCGCGGGGCCGGAACCGGCCCCGGCACCACCAGCCACAGCGCGAGGTAGAGCAGGATCCCCAGCCCGCCGGCGAACGCGAGCACCACGAATGCGGCCCGGAACAGCACCGGGTCGAGCTCGAAGTACTCTCCCAGGCCGCCGCACACGCCCGCAATCTTGCGCTCCGTGCCGGACAAGCGCAGGCGCACGCCCTCGCGGCGCATGCCCTCCTGCTCCGGGACCAGGAGCCACAGCACCAGGTAGGCGACCAGCCCGAGGCCGCCGAAGAGAATGGAGAAGAGGAAGAACAGGCGGAAGAACACCGGGTCGAAGCCGAAATAATCGCCCAGGCCGCCGCAGACGCCGGCGAGCTTCCTTTCCTGCATGGATCTGTGCAGTCGCTTCATCTCTGGCCTCCGTGCTGTCGCGGTGAGGGTTACGCTAGCCTCCATGCCTGATATTCGTAGGCGCGGGGGTGGCGCCGTTTGACTAAGGTCAAAGCCCGCTGGGAACACTATGAGCACGGTGCCGATATCGGCGTGCGCGGTTCGGGGGCGAGCATGGCCGAGGCCTTCGAGCAGGCGGCGCTAGCGCTCACCGCGGTGATCACCGACCCGGGCGCAGTGCGGCCGCTCGAGCGCATCGATCTCGGCTGCGAGGCGCCGGACGACGAACTGCTGTTGGCGGAATGGCTGAACGCCCTGGTCTACGAGATGGCGACGCGCAGGATGCTGTTCTCGCGCTTCGCGGTGCGGCTCGAGGGCACGCGCCTCGCCGGCGAGGCCTGGGGCGAGACCGTGGACGTGGCGCGCCACCACCCGGCGGTGGAAGTGAAGGGCGCCACTTACACGACGCTGCGCGTCGCGCAGGAAGGCGCCGGGTGGCTCGCGCAAACCGTGGTGGACGTGTGACATGGAACTAGACCTCTTCGAGAAACGCTCCGACTACGAATGGGAGATCCCGCGCCAGGGCGCGATGCGCGTGCCGGCGGTGATCTACGCCAGCGAATCGCTGCTGCGCGACATGGACCGCAAGGTGGTCGAGCAGGCCGTCAACGTCGCGGCGCTACCCGGCATCGTCAAGGCGTCCTACGCCATGCCCGACGCGCACTGGGGCTACGGTTTTCCCATCGGCGGCGTGGCTGCGTTCGATGCGGAGGACGGCGGCGTCGTGTCCGCGGGCGGAGTCGGCTTCGACATTTCCTGCGGCGTGCGCTGCCTGCACACCGACCTTCGCCGCGAGGACATCCTGAAGGTGCAGCAGCCGCTCGCGCACGAGCTCGCGCGCGCCATCCCCGCGGGCATCGGCAGCACGGGGGAGATCCGGCTGGGCGAGAAGGAGATGGACGCGATGCTGGCTGGCGGCGCGGCCTGGGCGGTGCAGCGCGGCTGGGGTGAGGAGGCGGACCTCGAGCGCATCGAGGAGCACGGGCAGATGAAGCACGCCGCGCCCGGCAACGTCTCGGCACGGGCGAAGAAGCGCCAGCGCGACGAGATGGGCACGCTGGGCAGCGGTAACCACTACCTTGAAATCCAGGAGGTCACGGAGGTATTCGACGCCGGCATCGCCGCGGCCTACGGTCTCGTGCAGGGCGACATCGTGCTGATGATCCACTGCGGTTCGCGCGGCCTCGGGCACCAGATCGGCACCGAGTACTTGAAGCGCATGGCGATGAGCGCAGCGCAAAACGGCATCCACCTTCCCGACCGTGAGCTCGCCTGCGCGCCGATCCAATCGCAGGTCGGGCAGGAGTACCTCGGCGCGATGCGTGCCGCGATCAACTGCGCGCTCGCCAACCGCCAGATCCTCACCCACCTGGTGCGCGAGGTGTTTCGCAGGATGCTGCCGCAGGCGCGGCTGCCGTTGCTCTACGACGTATCGCATAACACCTGCAAGGTGGAAGAACACCGGGTGGACGGCGGCACGCGCAAGCTCTACGTGCATCGCAAGGGCGCGACGCGCGCCTTCGGCCCGGGCCATGCCGACGTGCCGGCGGCGTTCCGCGACGCAGGCCAGCCGGTGCTGATCGGCGGCTCGATGGGCACCGGCTCCTACGTGCTGGCGGGGACCAGGGAATCCGAGGCGCTCGCCTTCAGTTCGGCCTGCCACGGCGCGGGGCGCGCCATGAGCCGGCGCCAGGCGCTGGAAACCTGGCAGGGGCGCCAGGTGGTGGACGACCTCGCCGCGCGCGGCATCCTCGTGACGAGCCCGTCGATGCGCGGTGTCGCCGAGGAAGCGCCGGGGGCCTACAAGGACGTCTCCGCGGTGGTGGACGCGGCCGACGCGGCGGGCCTCGCGCGCAAGGTGGCGCGCGTGGAGCCGCTGGTGTGCATCAAGGGCTAGCGCGC
>Ga0137455_1000056_pt1 | contig 23675 bp, 24 predicted proteins | sample EasRivERMGT600_2_FD_102334 | JGI IMG/M metagenome (GOLD analysis project Ga0137455, IMG submission 102334) | Soil microbial communities from meander-bound floodplain in the East River, Colorado, USA - East River MetaG ERMGT600_2 | ecosystem: Environmental > Terrestrial > Soil > Floodplain ... | reverse complement strand
TGGGCGTCGAGAACGGGTTTTTCGGGAACGACCGCGTCAAGATTGCTCTGCCGCCTTCCCTGCGACGGGTCGAGGCGGTGATGCGCTCGATCGGCATGGACAGGCATGCCGACGAGCTGGTGCTGCGCATGAACCGCGCGGCCGAGGCCGCAGTGCCTGAAGCGAAGGCTTTGCTCGTCGATGCGGTGAAGAAGATGAGCGTGCAGGATGCCAAGGGCATCCTCGCGGGCGGCGACGACGCAGCGACCCGGTATTTCAAACGCACGACCTCCGAGCCGCTGGCCAGGCGGTTCCGGCCGATCGTCAAGAAGGCGATGGAAAAAGTGAAGCTCGCCGAAAAGTACAACGAGATCGCCGCGAGCGGGGCGAAGTTCGGCCTGGTCAAGGAAGAAGACGCACAGCTGGAGGACTACGTCACGCGCAAGACGCTCGACGGCCTGTTCGTCGTCATCGCCGAAGAAGAGAAGAAGATCCGCCAAAATCCGGCCGGCGCGGCCTCGGCGATCCTTCGGAAGGTGTTCGGAACGCTCCGGAACTAGGAAGCGCCGCCACCGCGTCCGCTTCCCGCTAGAAATACACCCGCGTGCGTCCGGGCTCGCGCGAAATCTCGTACAGCGCCGAGCGCGCCACGTTCGCCACCTTGCGAACGCCCGCGTGCGACAGCAGCGTCTCGCTCGCGTAGTCGCTGTCCTCGTCGCACACCAGGCGCAGCTCCACGATCGAGAGCCGCGCTGCGAAAGCGCGCCGCAGGATGCGGTCGTTGAAAATGGCGAGCGCAGTGGCGGCCGCGCGTTCCTGCACGCGGTCGACATACCGAGCCGGAACGAGCGTGCAGATGATCGTCGGCAGACCGGTTTCCTTGGCCGCGGCGATCAGGCGGGCAAAAATGCTCTCGAATTCGTCGGCCGCCGAGGCGAGCGCGTCCAGCGTGCCCCGAACCGACTGCGCGTCACCCTGCAACAGGCCGCTCGTCTCGATCGCCCAGCCGCCGTCGACGCAAATCCCGATGTGGCTCGCCTGCGCCGGAATCGCCCGGACCTGACTCTTGCGCAGGATCTCGGGAGCCTGGAGAACGGTGAGCTTCCACGGATTGCGCGGGCGCGGAACGAGGGCATCCTCCGGATGTCCCTCTCCGAGTTCGATGTTTTGCAGCGCGTCTCCAAGCAGCACAAGGTGCCGGATGACTTCGGGCGAGTTCTCATTTTCCTGAACGGAGTTCTGTAACACGGTTTCCTCCTCTGTAACGGCCTCTTAGGGCCTTCCCATGGGCGCTCAATGCGCCTTCCCGATCCTGTCCCGGTCCTGTCCCGGTCCCATGGACTTGGGTCTCGCCGGTTTCAGCAGCATCAGGGACTTCGGCGATTTAGTGTCGCACCTGCGTAGCAGCAAAGCGAGTCGGGCAAGTCCTACAAGAAATGTCAGGCAAACCCGCTGTTCCTTGCTCGAGCTCGCGGAACGCAGACTTCGTTCAGGCGCTCAATGCGCTTTTTCCCAATTTTCTCCCGATCCCACGTCCACGACAAGGGGGACTTTGAGCTTCGCAACCCCGCCCATCAGCTCCGGGATCTCCGCCTTTACCCGCGCAAGCTCGTCCCCCGGCGCTTCGAGCACCAGCTCGTCGTGCACCTGCATGATGAGCTTGGTCGAAAGCCTTTCGCTGTCCAGCCACTTCCGCACGGCGATCATCGCGAGCTTGATCAGGTCCGCGGCCGTGCCCTGCATGGGCGCGTTGATCGCGGCGCGCTCGGCCCCGCCGCGGCGCGCCGGATTGGAACTCCTGATCTCGGGCAGCCACAGGCGCCGGCCAAAAACGGTCTCGACGAATCCCTGCTCTTTCGCCAGCGAGCGCGTCTCCTTCATGTAGCGGTCCACGCCTGGGTAGCGTATGAAGTAGCTCGCGATGTAGGCCTGCGCGGTGGCGCGCTCCAGGCCCAGCTGCTGCGCCAGGCCGAACGCCGACATCCCGTAGATGAGGCCGAAGTTGATCACCTTGGCGTAGCGGCGCTCCTCCGGCGTGACTTCGGCGAGCGAGCGTCCGAAGACCTCGGCGGCGGTGGCGCGGTGGATATCCTCCCCCGCCGCGAACGCGCGCAGCAGATTCTCATCCCCCGAAATGTGCGCCATGATGCGCAGCTCGACCTGGGAGTAATCGGCGCTCACGATGACGTGGCCCTTCGGCGCGACGAAGGCTTCGCGGATGCGCCGCCCCTCGGCGGACCTCACCGGAATGTTCTGCAGGTTGGGATCGTTCGATGCAAGGCGCCCGGTGACCGCGGTCGCTTGCCCGTAGTTGGTGTGCACCCGGCCGGTGCGCGAGTTCACCATCTTCGGCAGCTTGTCGGTGTACGTGGACTTGAGCTTCGAGATTTCGCGGTAATCGAGCAAAATCTTCGCGAGAGGGTGGTCGAGGGCCAGTTTCTCGAGCACGTCCTCGTCGGTCGAGGGCGCGCCGGAAGGGGTCTTCTTGATGACGGGCATCCCCTTTTTTTCGAAGAAAATCTCGGCGATCTGTTTCGGCGAGCCCAGATTGAAGGGCTGCCCCGCCTCCCTGTGGGCCTTGCCCTCGAGCTCGAGCATTTTCTGCCCCAGCTCATGGCTCATCGCCTCGAGCTGCGCCGCGTCGATCAGGACCCCGTCCCTTTCCATCCTGAAAAGGACTTCGCGCACAGGGAGCTCGATCGAGCCGTACACGTAGAGGAGTTTTTCAGCGGCCTCCAGCTTCGGAAGGAGCGCACGGTGGATCCGAAGCGTGAGGTCGGCGTCCTCTGCGGCGTAGGCCGCTGCGCGCGCGACATCGACCTGCTCGAAGGGAATGCGTCCGGCGCCCGTGCCCGTCACCTCGTCGTAAGTGAGGGTTTTCAGCCCGAGATGGCGCGAAGCGAGACTGTCCATGTCGTGGCGCGCGTGGCTCTCCAGCACGTAGGACTCGAGCAGCGTGTCGTGCGCGATGCCCCGCAAAGCGATGCCGTGGTTGGCAAGCACGTGCTGGTCGTACTTGATGTTCTGGCCGAGCTTCCTGCGGGCTTCGTTCTCGAGCCAGGGTTTCAGCATCGCCAGCGCCGGCTCGACGCCCAGTTGATTCGGCGCGCCCGCGTAGTTGTGCGCGAGCGGCAGGTAGGCGGCGCGGCCCGCGACCACGCAAAAGGACATGCCCACGAGCTTCGCCTGCATCGGATCGAGGCTCGTCGTCTCGGTATCGAAGGCAACGAGCTCGGCCGCTTCGAGATCCTCGAGCCAGCGCGCGAGATCCGCCTCTTCGACGAGTGTCTCGTAGCGGCGCTCTTCCCGGTCCGCGCGGACGGGCGCGGGGCTCGGTGCCGGAGCGGGGGACTCGCTCGCGCCGCTCGCCGTCTCCTTCAGCCAGGTCTTGAATCCGAAGCGGGAAACCAATTCGGCAAGGCGCTTCTCGTCCCGGGGGCCGAGCTCGAGCTCTTCCAGCTTCACCGGCAGCTCCAGATCGCATTTCACCGCGAGCAAACCTTGAGCCTGGGGGAGCCAGTCGAGCGCCTTTCGCAGATTCTCGCCTACCGCGCCGCCAATCTCCGCCGCATGCCGCACCACCTCCTCGAGCGAGCCGTATTGCGACAGCCACTTCACCGCGGTTTTCGGACCGACCTTCTCCACGCCCGGCACGTTGTCCACGGCGTCGCCGACGAGCGTCAGATAGTCGAGCATGCGCTCGGGCGGAACCCCGAACTTCGCTTTCACGCCCGCGGGATCGAGCCGCTCGTTCGACATGGTGTTGACCAGGGTCACGCGGTCGCTGACCAGCTGCGCGAGGTCCTTGTCGCCGGTGGAAATCACGCAGCGCAGGCCGCGTTTTTCAGCCTCCCGCGCGAGCGTGCCGATGACGTCGTCCGCCTCCACTCCTTCGATCTGCAGCAGAGGCCAGCCCGAGGCCCGGATGGCCTCGAGGAGCGGCCCGACCTGCGCGCCCAGATCGTCGGGCATGGACGGCCGGTTCGCCTTGTATTGCGCGTACATCTCGTCGCGGAAAGTCTTGCCCCGCGCGTCGAAGACGCAGGCAAGATAGTCGGCCTTGTAGTCGGCAAGGAGGCGCCGCAGCATGTTGAGCACGCCGTAGATCGCGCCGGTGGGCTCGCCCGCCGCGTTGCGCAGGTCGGGCAAGGCGTGGAAGGCGCGGTACAGGTAGGACGACCCGTCAACCAGCAGCAGCGTTTTTTCCAAGGGAACTTATGAGCGACAAGATTCCGCGGCAGGCGAAGCCTGGCGCCTGCCGCGCATTATGTCAGAACATCACGCGGCCATCTTTCGAACCACGAATGCGCAGCGGTTCTGATAGACTCGCCGGGAAATGGAATTTCGTCCGATGGTGCGCCGAATCCTTGTTCTCGCGCTTTTCGTCGTCTCGCTGCCCCTCGCGGCACAGCCGCCCCCCAAGCTCGAACCGCTTCCCGAGCTTCCGCCGCCGCCCCCGGGCGTTTCTTCGGAGCAGCCGGGCGAGCCGCCGGTGCGCATCCAGCCCGGCGACCAGGTCGAGGAGGAGCTCATCGACGGCCGGCGCGTGGTGCGCGTCACCACGCCCGCCGGCCAGGAGTACTACCTGATCGAGGACTTGGGCGACGGCCCGGGCCTGAGAAACGAGAGCCTCGATCGCGGCGTGCGGGTCCCGCTCTGGGTGATCCGCCGGTTCTGACGCTGGCGCCGGCGTCGGCGACCGTTCGGGCATCATGTCTGTCTTCACGCGCGTCACCGCCGAGGAAGTTTCGGCCTGGCTGAAGCGCTACGCCATCGGCACGCTGGTCGATCTGCAGGGCATCGCCGCAGGGATCGAAAACACGAACTACTTCGTCACCACCTCGCATGGCCGCTTCGTGCTCACGTTGTTCGAGCGGCTCAGTGCGGAGGAGCTTCCCTTCTATCTGAACTTCATGGCGCACCTTGCGCGTCACGGCATTCCGTGCCCCGCGCCGATCGCCGACCGCAGCGACAAATACCTCGGAACCTTGAACGGCAAGCCCGCCACTTTCGTCACCTGCCTCCCCGGCGCCCCGGTGAACTCGCCGCAGCCGCGCCACTGCGAGCAGGTCGGCGCTATCCTCGCCGACATGCATCTTGCGGGAAAAGGCTACAACGGAAAGCTCGAGAATCCGCGGGGGCCGAAGTGGTGGCGCGAGGCGGCGCGCGAGGTAGCGCCGTTCCTCGACGAAGGGCGCCGCGGGCTGCTCGCATCCGAACTCGAATACCAGGCGGGCCGCCGCACGCTCGATTTGCCGCGCGGCCCCGTCCACGCCGATCTGTTCCGAGATAACGTGCTGTTCGAGGGAGACCGCATCGGCGGAGTGATCGATTTTTATTTCGCCGGGATCGACGCGCTCCTGTTCGACGTCGCGGTGACGGTCAACGACTGGTGCGTGGATCCGGCCGGAGAAATCGACCCGGGGCGCGCGACGGCGCTCGTGGCGGCGTACCGCCGCGCACGCGAATTCACCCGCGTCGAGCAGGAAGCCTGGCCGGTGCTGCTGCGCGCCGCGGCACTGCGGTTCTGGCTTTCGCGCTTGTACGATTTCTACCTGCCCCGCGCGGGCGAGCTCACCCACGCGCATGACCCGGAACATTTTCGCCGGGTGCTCGAGGCGCGCCGCACCCGTCCTTTCCCTCTTGTTTGAAACCGGCGGCTGGACCACACTGGCGCCGATGAGCACGAACGGATTTCAAGTCTAGCGATGCGCGTCGTTCCGGCGAGAAACGGCTGGTCCTGGCTCGCAAGAGGCTTTGCGCTTTTCCGCAAGAACCCGCCGATGTGGCTGTTTCTGGTGTTCACGTACTACATCGCCGTGGCGCTCCTCGGCCAGATCCGTTACCTGGGCCCCGCCACCTCCACCGTGTTGCTGCCGGCGTTTTCAGTCAGTTTCATGGTCATGTGCGCGGTGCTCGACCACGGAGGCTTGCTGCGTCCGGCATTGCTTTTCTCGGGCTTTCGAAGCGGACCGGCCACGCTGGTCGCGCTGGGCGTTCTGTACCTCCTCTCGATCGTCATGGTGCTCGGCGTCGCCTCGTTTGCGGACGCGGGCGCGCTCATGCACTGGGTCCTCTCCGGCCAGGAGCCCTCCCTCGAGGCGTTGCGCGACGGCAGCGTTTCGCTCGCGATGCTGGTCGCGACCCTGGCCGCGACCCCGGTGCTGATGGCTTTCTGGTTTGCGCCCGTGCTCGCCGCATGGAACCGCATCGGCGCCGCTCAATCGCTCTTCTACAGCTTTTTTGCCGTATTGCGGAATTGGCGGGCATTCTTCGTCTATGGGGCCGTACTCGGACTGGCAGGGGCGGTCTTCCTGGTAGTGGTCACCGTCGGAGCGGTCTTGATGCAGGGAAAAGTGCAGGTGTTGCGCTCCCTTGCACTGATTCTTACCCTGCTCTCGCTGCCTACCGTGTTCGCCAGCTTTTACGCGAGCTATCGGGACATCTTCCCGGAGAACGCAGTACCGACCGAGCCGCCGTCGAACCGGGAAAGCCCGTAGCCCCACCGCCGATTCTGCTATCCTTCGCCGCGAGCGCAGACGATTCGCCGACGCGGCGCCCCCGGACGGGGAGTAAAATTTGATCGACAAACCCTGCGAGCTGTGCGATTCCCCGGGCGGGGATCTGCTCTGGCGCGACGGGTTTTGCCGCGTTGTGCTGGTCGACGATCCGGGTTATCCCGGCTTTTGCAGGGTGGTCCTCGAGCGGCACGTGAGGGAGATGACCGACCTTGAGCCTGCCGAGCGCACACGTCTCATGAACGCGGTGTTCGCAACCGAGGCCGTGCTCCGCGAACTCCTCGATCCGGACAAGGTCAACCTTGCGAGCCTCGGCAATGTCACGGCCCACCTGCACTGGCACGTGATTCCGCGCCATCGGCGCGACCGCCATTTCCCCCGCCCGATCTGGGCCGAGCCTTCGCGCGCGGACGTCCCGCGGCGGCCGGCTCCCGACCGCGGCGCGCTTGCGGCCGCGCTCAGACGCAGACTGGACTGACCCCATGTCGAGCTTCGATCCCCCGAGCATCAGGCCGGACGCCGCTCCCGATTTCACGGATTCTTCCGGCTGCGCGAAGTGGTTGAAGGAGCTGCCGCTCATCAACGTCGGCCCATCCCACGTTCGTCTCCTCGGACAGCTCGATGAGCTGAATGCCTGCAACATCGCGCCTGCCGAGCGGCTCAAGATCCTGGAGCTCCTGCGCGAGCCGGTGAGCTTCGTGCAGAAGGAACATTCCAAGAAATTTTCCAGCCGTCCCGCCCCGCTCGCCAAACCGGAGCGAGAGATCCTCGACAACGTGCACGCGCTCTGGGACGCGCTCTCATACGGATATCAGCACTGTCTGAAAGCGGTCGCGGGCGGCGCTTCCGGCATGAGCGCAGCCCTGGTAGGCGAGCGCGTCCTGTGGTGCACCGGGCAGAAGATGGTCGCCTACTATCAAGCCTATCAGGACGTCCGCGAGCGAGAATGGAAGCTGCTGCACGGCGTCTATGCCCTCGTCGAGGACAAGGGCGTGGCCGGAGACGAAGTCACCCATCCGTCCCGTAAAGGCAGACAGACGACCTGCGCGGAAACCTACGCACAGGTTCTGCTGATCGATCTCGCCAACCCCGGAAAGCTCACGCCGCGCCAGTTCGAGCTCATTTCGCTCTGGCTCGAGCGTTGGACGCGCAAGGTCTCGATCGGACGCACCCCCGCAGCCTCAGGCGAGAGCGTCGCACCGCTGATCATCGATCTTTCGGGTGCAGCCGGCGCCTCGCGCCGCACGCCGGAGGGCGACAGGACCCGCGTTCTCGACATCCAGGAGCTGGGGAACAGCGTGCGCAAGCGCGTCGGCCTGCTGCGCAAGGGCGAGACCCCTGCGGCGCTCGGTCTCGGCGAGGACGTGACCGCCCCGCTTGCGGAAGGCCTGCTCACCATGCTCTATCGGCGTTGGTGCGAGGACAAGCAATCGCGCGCGCACCCGCGCCACAGCGCAAGCGGCACGGCGCAGACGTGCTCGGGAATGGCCGCGATGCATTACTTCGTCACCGGCCGCGCGTTCCCGATGCGCGGAAGCTCCCGACAGATATCGCAGGTGCAGCACGAGGAAATTGCGACCTTCGGGCGCGTCGCGACGCGCCACGAGGACGAGTCGGGCCCCGCACCGGATTTTCCTGTCGAGACCTGGCAGATCAAGGACGAGAGTGCCTCCGGACTGCACCTTGCGCGAGTCGATCCTGCGGCAAGCTCGCGCCTGGTACTCGGGCAGCTGCTCGGGATCCGGCTGGCGGACGCGAAGGCCTTTCTTCTTTGCACGGTCAAGTGGCTCTCGGTCTCCGTGGAGTTCGAATTGCGCGTCGGCGTGCAGATCCTCCCCGGGATTCCCCAAGGAGCCGCGATCAGGGCGGTCGGCACCAATGCCGCGGCCGAGCAATACACCCCGGCCTTCTTGCTGCCGGCGGTCGCGGCGCTGCAGACCCCCGAAATGCTGATCGTGCCCGCGGGATGGTTCAAGCCGAATCGGGAGATCGAGGTGCTCACCGATCGCGCGGGCAAACTGCGACTGGTGTCAGTCATCGATCGTGGCGCCGATTTCGAGCGCACCACGTTCGAGGCTCTCTGAAGCGCCCTGCAGACGCGCCCGCTCCCGCGCCATCCTCTGCCAATTTTTTCACATCCCGGCTGCGGTTTGCCCGGTGTTCATGCCTTTGTCATAGTACATTGACGTGAGCGCAATTCGCAGGAATCCACCCCGAAGGAGGACCCATGGTCCTTGCCGACTTCCTCCCCGCCTCACGGCCGCGGCTCGCGGACTTGAAGAGCTGCGAGGACTGGCTTGCGCGCGCGGCGCTTGCCGATACGCAGGATGGCTGCAGCGCGCTTCTGACGCTGATCGAGGAGATCGAAGCTTATCCGCCCAGGCATTCGGTCTACCTGCAGATCCTCGAGCGGCTGCGCTATCCCGTCGTGCTTGCCGAAGCGGAGCAAGCCAGGCGCTTCGTCGGGAAACCCCTGCCGCTCAGCCACGACGAAGCCGCGGTTTTCGTTCAAGCGAACACCTTATGGACGGCCATGCTGCGGGCTTACGCGCGGCTCCTGGGCGCCGCGTTGAACGGCAAACATCCCGAGCTCAAGCCCTCCCTTGCCCGGCTTCTCCAGCGCGTGCTCGCGTGCGCGGGAGAGGCGATCGGGACTTGCCTGCTCGCGCGACGCGAGTTCGGAGCGGACTACTGGAAGTTGATGCACCAGGCCTACGCGGGAGCCGAAGCATGCGCAGTCACCGGGGAGACCGTCGCTGATTTGAGCGTGGAATCCTCGCCGATGGCGGCGTACGTCCAGGTGCTGATGCTGGAGCTTGCCCAACCGCACCGCTTGTCTCACCGGGAACTCGACTGGACACGCAAGTGGGTCCGTCACTGGGCGCACAAGGCTGTCCTCAGTCGCGAAGCGCCGCGGCACGGCGGCTACGCCGTGGATCTCACGGGAGATTCGGGGCCCGCATGGGCGAAGTCGGCTGCCGGTTCGGCGACCCTGCGCTTTCTCGATCTCGCCCGCGTAGCCCCCTCGATCAACGCACGCATTCGGCGCCTGGAAGAAGGCGCCGAACCTGCCGCGCTCGGACTGGGCTCCGATTGCACGCGGCTTGCCGCTCAAGATCTGCTCAAGACGCTGCGGGGCGCCTGGCTCGATTGCGCGCCGGCGCGCGACTTTCCGCGGCGCGCGAGCCCCTCGCCTATGGAACTGGTGAGCGGCTTTGCCGCGATTCACCATGCGATCGAAGGCAACCCCGTCGCGAAGAGCGCAGGCCGATCGGGCTACTCTTACGGGGAAGCCGAGCGAGTTCATACTTTCCAGCCCTCCGAAACGCGAAACGCCCGCGAGCAGGGTCTGGAGACCTGGGAAACGCTGGAGGAATCGGACGACGGATTCAGACTTCGCCGCGGGACGCACGGCATGCGTCTTGCCCACCGGCAGCTCGTGGCGCTGCGGCCAGGCGGCGCGAGCCAGTTCATCCTTTGCCACGTCGACTGGCTCATCGAAGGACCGGATCAAACGCTCACCATCGGGGCCCGGGCCCTGAAAGGCGTAGCCAAGGCCTGCGCCGTGCGACGGTCCGACCGGAGCGCCCAGCAGCGGTCCGATGCATTGATCCTGCCGGTCGCCCCGGGTTTATCGCCTGCGCTCGTGCTGCCCGCGGGTTGGTACCAGCGCGCCGGCGAGCTCGAGCTCGATCTCGGCAACGCCATCAGGCGCGTCACGCTTGCCGGGTTGCTCGAGCGCGGTTTCGATTACGAGCGGGTCAGCGTTTCAACCTCCTGAACAAGCGCCAGTCTCATCTCTTCGGGCGGGGAAACCACGCGTAGCAAGAGTTTTTTGCGCGGCCGGTCGTCTAGAATGCCTCATGGCGGCCGCGAACAGACCGACTCCCACCGAAATCAAGCTGCACCAGAAGTCCCGGGTGCTCGAGGTTTCATTTTCCGACGGCAGCCGTTTCGAGCTCCCCTACGAATTCCTGCGCGTGTACTCCCCGTCGGCCGAAGTGCGCGGCCACGGACCGGGGCAGGAAGTCCTGCAGATCGGCAAAAAGGACGTGGACATCCTGAGCCTGGAGCCGGTGGGCAGCTACGCGGTGCAGCCGCATTTTTCCGACGGGCACGGCACCGGCATCTATTCCTGGGACTATCTCTACGATCTCGGCGCAAATCGTCAGTCTCTTTGGCAGACCTATCTCGAGCGGCTCGAGGCGGCCGGAGCGCGCCGCGAAGCTTGAGCGCCCGAAATGAGCCCGTCTCAACGGCGTGCTAGCATGCCCGGGTGAGTCAAACCCACTTCGGATACCAGCGCATCGACCAGGCCGAGAAGGCCTCGCGCGTTGCCGGCGTTTTTTCCTCGGTCGCGGGCCGGTACGACCTGATGAACGATTTGATGTCCGGTGGACTGCACCGGGTGTGGAAGGCCTTCGCGGTCGCGCTCGCCGGCGTACGCGAGGGCGAGCGGGTGCTCGATGTGGCTGCCGGATCGGGCGATCTGGCGTTCGATTTCGCGAAGCGTGCCGGGACGAGCGGGGAGGTGTGGCTCACCGACATCAACCGCCCGATGCTGGAGCGCGGGCGCGATCGCCTGCTCGACCGCGGCCGCCTGGTTCCCGCGGTGCAGTGCGATGCGGAAGGGCTGCCGTTTCCTTCGAACTACTTCGACTGCGTCAGCGTCGCGTTCGGCCTGCGCAACATGACCGACCAGGACGCGGCGCTCGCCGAAATGCGCCGCGTGCTGAGGCCCGGCGGGAGGCTGCTCGTACTCGAGTTCTCGCGCGTCTGGAAGCCGCTCGCGAAGGCCTACGACTGGTACTCGTTCAAGATTCTTCCCTGGTTGGGCAAGACGGTGACGGGCGACGAGGCGGCCTATCGTTATCTCGCCGAATCGATCCGCATGCACCCCGACCAGGAGAGCCTGAAAGGCATGCTGGAACGCTCGGGGCTCGAGAAGGTCGAATACTTCAACCTGAGTGCAGGCGTCGTCGCCTTGCACCGGGGTTACAAATTCTGATTTACGGAGAGAGACCATGAAAAACTCGATCGTTTTCCTGTTCACGCTGGTATTCGGTGCGGGCATCCTCGCAGAAGACGTCCAGGCGGCGAGGCTCGGCGGCGGCCGAAGTCTCGGAACCCAACGCCAGATCACCGCGCCTCCGAAGCAGGCGACTCCCCCGGCGCAGCAGCAACAGCCGGCCGCGGCGCCGCAACCGTCCGGGCCGGGCCGCTGGCTTGCGCCTCTCGCCGGACTCGCCGCGGGCCTTGGCCTGGGCTGGCTGTTTGCGCAGGGAGGTTTCGGGGCCGTGGCGAGTACGCTCCTCATGGCATTGCTTGCCGGTGCCGTCGTGTTCGCCTTGATGCGTTTCATGTCGAAACAGAGAGCCCAGGGGCCTCGGGCGCAATACGCGGGTTTCGGCGACGAAACCGTGGCGGCGCCGCCGCCCTCGCAGCTTCCCGGGAACGCGGGCGCGCAGCCGGATTACCGCAGCCAGTTCGTCTCCAACGTTCCGGCGGGGTTCAACGTCGAGGGTTTTCTCAAGGAAGCCCGGCGCAACTTCCTGCGCCTGCAGGAAGCCAACGATCGCAGCGACCTGGACATTCTGCGCGAAGTCACCACCGAGGAAATGTTCGATACGTTGAAGGGCGACATCGTCGTCGGGCATTCGGGCGCGCAACAGACCGACGTGGTGACCCTGGACGCCGCGCTCTTGGAACTCGTCACCGAGGGCGGGCTGCACTGGGCGAGCGTGCGATTTTCCGGTTCGATCCGCGAAGCGGCGAGCGCACCGGCCGAGCCGTTCGAGGAAATCTGGCACCTGCAGAAAACGGTGAAAGGCTCCTCGGGCTGGCTGCTCGCCGGAATACAGCAGCCGAACTGACCGGGTCGTAGGATCGGGCCGTGGACCCGGCGGCTCCATGATCGAGCGCGGCGCCCTCGCAGCCCTGAACCATCTTCTGCAGCAGCAGCCCTGGGCGGCTGAGCGCCTGAAAGCTTTTGCGGGCCAAGGCGTTGAATTTCGCTGCCCGCCTTTTCCGGACCTGCGCTTGAGGATCACCGGCGCCGGTTTCCTCGATCGGGCGCAGGCGGAAGCGGCGAGCGCGCTCGTGGTAAAGCTCTCGCCGGGCACCGTGCCGTTCCTGCTTGCGCGCGACGAGAACGCCCGAAAACAGGTTGCAATCGAGGGGTCGGCGGACCTGGCGAGCACGGTGGACTACCTTTTCCGCAACCTCACCTGGGACTTCGAGGAAGATCTCTCCAGGGTGTTCGGGGACGTCGTCGCGCATCGTCTCGCCTCCGGCGGCAGGGCCTTTGCCGCGTGGCAGCGCGAAGCCGTACTGCGCCTTGCCGAAAACCTCGCCGAATACTGGACCGAGGAGCAGCCCCTGCTCGCGCGGCCCGCCGACGTGGAGGACTTTTGCCGCAACGTCGACACGCTGCGCGACGACGTGGCGCGGCTCGAGAAGCGCGTCGAGCGTCTTTCCGGCTCAAGCAGGAACCGCTAGAGATCCGGGTCGGTCGGGCCGGCCGATTCTGGTAAATTGGCCGCTTCGCCCACCGTCGTTCCAGCTCCTTGCTCCGACTCGTCAAGATATTCTGGATAGCCCTGCGCTTCGGACTGGACGAGTTCGCGCTCGCCTCAGGGAGCCGGCTTGCGCGCGCGCTGAACGCGCTGCTTTTCTTTCGCGCGCTCCGCGAGCCGCGCGGAGTGCGGCTGCGCCTGGCGCTCGAAGCGCTCGGCCCCATCTTCGTCAAGTTCGGCCAGGTGCTCTCGACGCGCCGCGACCTCTTGCCCGCCGACCTCGCCGACGAGCTGGCGAAGCTCCAGGACCAGGTGCCGCCGTTTCCGGGCGAGCTCGCCGTGGCCGAGGTCGAGCGCGCGTTCGGCAGGCCGATCGCGAAAGTTTTCGAGAAATTCGAACTGCAGCCCGTGGCGAGCGCGTCGGTCGCCCAGGTGCATTTCGCGATTCTTCCCGGAGGCAACGAAGCGGCGGTCAAGATCCTGCGGCCGGGAATGATGCCGGTGATCGCGAAAGACCTCGCGCTGATGGACGCCGCCGCTGGCCTCGTCGAGCGCTTCTGGGCCGACGGCAGGCGCTTGAAGCCCCGCGAAGTGGTCGCCGAATTCGCGCGACATTTGTCCGAGGAACTCGACCTCATGCGCGAAGCGGCGCATGCAAGCCAGCTGCGCCGCAACTTCCCCGACTCGCCCATGCTGGCCGTGCCGGAGGTGTACTGGGACTGGTGCACGAGCACCGTCATGACCATGCAGAGAATGCGCGGCACGCCGGTGAGCCGGGTGGAAGAACTGCGCCGGCAGGGCGTGGACATTCCGAAGCTCGCGCGCACCGGCGTCGAGATTTTCTTCACGCAGGTGTTCCGCGACGGCTTCTTTCACGCCGACATGCATCCGGGAAACATCCTGGTGACGCCCGAGGGCCGCTACGTCGCGCTCGACTTCGGCATCATGGGCACGCTCACCGAGGTGGACCAGCAGTATCTCGCGCAGAACTTCCTCGGTTTCTTCCGGCGCGACTACGCCCGCGTGGCGCGGGCGCACCTCGAGGCGGGCTGGGTGCCCTCCGATACGCGAATGGACGAGTTCGAAGGCGCGATCCGGGCCGTGTGCGAGCCGTTTTTCGACCGGCCGCTGAAGGAAATCTCCTTCGGACGGGCGCTCGTGCGCCTGTTCCAGACCTCGCGCCGCTTCAACGTCCAGATCCAGCCGCAGCTCGTCATGCTCCAGAAGACGCTCCTCAATATAGAGGGGCTCGGACGCCAGCTCGACCCGGATCTCGACCTGTGGACCACCGCCAAGCCGTTTCTCGAAAACTGGATGCGCGAGCAGATCGGATTGAAAGGCCTCTTGCGCACCCTGCGCAACGAGGCGCCGCGCTGGGCGACGATGCTGCCGCAGCTGCCGCGCCTTGTGCATCGCGCGCTCGCGGACGACCGCGTCGGGCGCATCGAGCGCGCGCTCGCAGAATTGTTGGTGCTCCAGCGGAGGCGCAACCTGCTGATCGGCGTAGCGGTGGCGCTGCTCGCCCTGGCGCTCGCCTGTGCAGCGGTCCTGAGCTCCGCCTAGCTCGGCCGTGGATTTTCTCGCGCCGCGGCACGCCCCCCTATAATTCCTGCCATGCTCATCGCGTTCGTCGTACTTTACCTGATCGTGTCGATCGCCATCGGGCTGTGGGCGGCGAAACGGGTGCATAACTCCAAGGACTATCTCGTCGCCGGTCGCAGCCTGCCGCTGTATATCACCACCGCCACGGTTTTCGCCACCTGGTTCGGCGCAGAAACCGTGCTTTCGGTCTCCGCGACATTCGCCAAGGACGGACTGGGCGGCATCGTTGCCGATCCTTTCGGGTCGTCCTTCTGCCTGGTGTTCGTCGCCCTGTTCTTCGCCCGATATTTCTACAGGATGGATCTGCTCACCATCGGCGACTTCTACCGCAAGCGCTACAACAAGCCGGTGGAGGTGATCACGAGCCTTGCGATCACCGCGTCCTATCTCGGCTGGACCTCCGCGCAGATGACGGCGCTCGGGCTCGCGTTTTCGGTGCTGTCCGGAGGCGCCGTCTCGCTGAACACCGGCATCGTGATCGGGGCAGCGATCGTGCTCGGCTACACGATCTGGGGCGGCATGTGGTCGGTGGCGCTGACCGACCTGTTTCAGTCGGTGACGATCATCGTGGGTCTCATCTTCGTTGCGTGGCTGGTCGGCGACATGGCGGGCGGCGCGGGCAAAGTCGTCGCGGCCGCGCAAGAAGCGGGCAAGTTCCAGTTCTGGCCCAAGGGCGCCGCAAAAGAGTGGCTCGCTTTCGTGGCCGCATGGCTCACGCTGGCGATCGGCTCCATCCCGCAGCAGGACGTGTTCCAGCGGGTGACGTCGGCCAAGGACGAGAAAACCGCCGTCCGCGGGTCGCTGCTCGGCGGCCTCATTTATTTTTCCTTCGCCTTCGTGCCGATTTTCATCGCCTATTCGGCGCTCGTGATAGACCCCTCGATGGAGAAGCTCTTCGCCTCGCCCGATGCGCGCGAGGTGCAGCGCATTCTCCCCGAGCTCATTCTCGAGCGCACGCCGCTGTGGGCGCAGATCATGTTCTTCGGCGCCCTGCTCTCGGCGATCCTTTCCACCGCCAGCGGCGCCCTGATCGCGCCTACCGCGATCTGCACGGAAAACGTCTTGAAACCCTTCATTCCGCACATGGGCGAACGCCAGTTCATGATTACCCTGCGCATCGTGCTCGTCACTTTCACGCTGGCGGCGCTGCTGTTCGCGCTCAACTCCAAGAGCACCATGTACGAGATGGTTCAGAACGCCTACAAAGTCACGCTCGTGGGCGCCTTCGTCCCGCTCGCCGCGGGGATCTACTGGAAGCGCGCGAACGTCGCGGGCGCCATCATGTCGATCGTGCTCGGGCTCGCTTCCTGGGGAGCCATGGAGCTCTGGGGCGTGGAGAGCATGTGGCCCGCGCAACTGGTCGGGCTGGGTTTCGCAATTGCGGGAATGATCGTGGGATCGCTCGTCACGAGAGTTCCCGGGCATGGCGAGTCGGCGCTCGCGCCTCATCACCCTCACGCCGGCGGGCATCGCTAGCCCGAACAAGCCGCGTGGTCGCGGACTCGGCTACAATTCGCGCGGCCGGTTCCGCCGCCCACTTCAGCCGGAGGTCGCCATGTTCGCACGCCTGATGCCGCACGAAGGCCGGTTCTTCGATTATTTCACCGAGCATGCGACGCTGATATTGCAAGGCGCCGTCGAGCTGAAGGCCCTCATGGACAACACGTCCGAGGCCGAGCGCCGGGCGCTCAATATCAAGAAAATAGAGACGCAGGCCGACACCGTCACCCACCAAACGGTGCAGCTGCTGCATCATACTTTCATCACGCCGATAGACCGCGACGAGATCTACCAGCTGATCACCCGCATGGACGACATCCTCGACTTGATGGAGGACGTCTCGCAATGCCTGTTCCTGTACGACATCCGCACCATACCCGAGGAAGCCAAACGCCTCGCCGAGAACTGCGTCTCCTGCGCCGAGAAGGTGAAAGCCGCAGTAGTGCTCCTCAACAACATGTCCAACGCCGAGCAAATCATCAAGATTTGCGCCGAGATCGACCGTCTCGAGACCGACGCCGACCATATCCTGCGCGATGCGATGACCAAGCTGTTCCGCAGCGAGCCGGATACGCGCGAGCTGATCAAGCTGAAGGAGATCTACGAGCATCTGGAGACCGTCAGCGACAAGTGCGAGGACGTGGCCAATATCATCGAAGGCATTGTCATCGAGAATTCCTGATCCACGGCCCCCGTCCGAATGCCGATCAGCTTCGAAATCGTCGTGTTCCTGATTCTGGTCGCGCTCGCGTTCGACTTCATGAACGGCTTTCACGACGCGGCCAACTCGATCGCCACGGTGGTCTCGACGCGCGTGCTCAAACCGCATTGGGCGGTGATCTGGGCGGCGTTCTTCAATTTCGTCGCGCTCGCGGTGTTCGGCCTGGCCGTGGCCGCGACCATCGGCAAGGGCATCGTCGATCCGAAGATCGTGGACCACTACGTCGTGTTCGGGGCGCTGGTCGGCGCGATCGCCTGGGACGCGATCACCTGGTTCTACGGCATTCCCTCCAGCTCCTCGCACGCGCTGATCGGCGGCGTGGCGGGCGCGGCTGTCGCCAAGGGCGGCGTGAGCACGCTGGTCGCGAGCGGATTCGTCAAGATCGGCATCGCCATCGTGCTGTCCCCGCTTCTCGGTCTCGCGCTCGGTGCGTTGCTGATGATCGGGGTGTCCTGGCTTTTCCGGCGCGCGACCCCGAGACGTGTCGACCGCTGGTTCCGCCGGCTGCAGCTGGTTTCGGCGGCGCTCTACAGCCTCGGCCACGGCGGCAACGACGCGCAGAAGACCATGGGCATCATCTGGATGCTGCTCATCGCCGCGGGGCTCTCCACCTCGCAAGACTCGCTGCCGTTCTGGGTCGTCATTCTGTGCTATGGGATGATCGCCCTGGGAACGCTGTTCGGGGGCTGGCGCATCGTCAAGACGATGGGACAGAGAATCACGCCGCTCAAGCCCGTCGGCGGCTGCTGCGCCGAGACCAGCGGCGCAGTCATGCTGTTCGTCGCCACCGGTTTCGGCGTGCCGGTCTCCACGACGCATACCATCACCGGCTCGATCATCGGCGTCGGCTCGGTGCGCAAGCTCTCGGCGGTGCGCTGGGGCGTGGCCGGCGACATCGTGTGGGCGTGGATTCTTACCATCCCCTGCTCGGCTTTCATCGCCGGGGTCGCCTGGTGGCTGGGAACGCACTACCTCTAGCCCCGGTGGCCGGCCGGCTGCGCGCCATCGAGGCCGACATTGCCCGGCTCGGGGTGGACGCCATCGTCAATGCCGCGAACTCCAGCTTGCTCGGGGGCGGCGGCGTGGACGGCGCCATCCATCGCGCCGCGGGCCCGGAATTGCTCCGCGAGTGCCGCACGCTCGGCGGCTGCGCCACCGGCGACGCGAAGATCACCCGCGGCTATCGGCTGGCGGCGAAGCACGTGATCCACACCGTCGGCCCGGTCTGGAACGGCGGGGCGAGCGGCGAGCCGGAGCTCCTTGCCTCCTGCTACCGGAGGAGCCTCGAACTCGCTCTCGCGCACGGGATCCGCACGATCGCTTTTCCCGCCATCAGCTGCGGCGTCTACGGCTATCCCATGGAACGCGCCGCCAGGATCGCCGTGCTCGAGTGCCGGCGGTTCGCGCAGGAGCACGAAGCGATCGAGCAGATCACCTTCGCGCTTTTCGGTGCCGGCGCGCTCGCCGTGTACGAAACCGAGCTTGCGCGGCCGTGAGAAAATTCGTGCGGCCATGACCCATGAGCAGCCTTCCGCTCTCGCGCGCTATCTGTTCGTAGCGTACGCGCTGCTCGTCGTCTACGCGAGCCTGCATCCGTTCTTCGGCTGGCGCGACCGGGGCCTGCCGCCGCTTGCTTTCCTCACGGCCCCCTTCAACCGTCCCATGCCGGTTTTCGATGTGGTCGTGAACGTCTTCGGCTACCTGCCGCTCGGTTTCCTCGCCGCGCTGGCGGCCTACCCCCGGCTGCGCGGCGCCGGCGCATTCGCATTCGGTTCCGTCTGCGCGATCCTGCTGAGCTTCGCGCTCGAATCGCTGCAGCTCTATCTTCCGAGCCGCACTTCCTCGAACCTCGATCTGCTCGCCAATGCCGCGGGCGGCGCCGCCGGGGCGCTGGCCGCGGTCGCGGGGACCCGGGCGCTGCGGCTCGAGGAAGGGCTGCGGCGCCTGCGCGAGCGCCGCATGCTTCCCGGCCGCGGCATCGATCTCGGACTCGTGCTGATCGGCCTGTGGCTGCTGTCGCAGTTCAATCCGGAAACCCTGCTCTTCGGCACCGGCGACTTGCGCGACCTTTTTCGCACCCCGTCGGGGAAGCTCCACCCGGCCGAGGTCTTCGTGCGCGTGGAAGCCGGAGTGGCGTGCGGGAACGTCTTCGCCGCGGGGCTGCTCGCCTTCTGCCTGTGCGCGCCCGGGCAGCCGACGCGGGTGCTTGCCGTGGCGCTGGTGGCGGCCGCGCTCGCGGTGCGCAGCTTCGCCTTCGGCTTGTTGATCGCCCCCCAGGCGGTCTTCGATTGGGTCACACCCGGCGCACTCTACGGTACCGCTTCCGGAATCGCGCTCCTGTTGATCGCCGCAGGGTTTCCGCGAACCGTGCAACTGGCGCTCGCCGGGCTCGCGCTGCTGGCAGCGACGGCGATCGTCAACCTTTCTCCCGCCAATCCCTACCTGACGGCCACAATTTCCCTGTGGCAGCAGGGGCCCTACCTCAATCTCAACGGCGTGACGCGCGTCGTTTCCGCCGCGTGGCCGTTCGCGGCGATGTTCTATCTGGTCCTGCTCGCCACCGCGCACCAGCGCACCCGGATCTAGCGGCAAGCCGCCGGACACGGGCAAGTCCTGCCCCTTATAATTGCCCTTTGCGCGGGTCCGGCCGGCGCCCCGACCAGGCGTTTCCTTCCGTGAATGGAATATGGGTTATTACGAAAAGCACGTCTTTTTCTGCTGCAATCAGCGCCAGAACGGCGAGACCTGCTGCAACGACAAAGGCGCGAGCGGCATGCGCGACTACGCGAAAAAGCGCGTCAAGGAACTGGGCCTTGCCGGTCCGGGCAAGGTGCGGGTGAATCAGGCGGGGTGCCTGGACCGCTGCGAGGAGGGTCCCTGCGTCGTGGTCTACCCGGAGGCGGTCTGGTACACCTACGTCGACCGCGCCGATATCGACGAGATCATCGAGGAGCACATTCGCAACGACCGGGTGGTCCAGCGCCTGCGAATATGAGCGGGGCGCTCGAGCGTGTTCTCATCGACGGCGCCGCAGGCAAGATCGAAACCGTCGTCGACCGTCCCTCCGAAGCAGCGCGAGGCGCGGCACTGGTCGCTCATCCCCATCCTCTTTACGGCGGCACGCTCGACAACAAGGTCGTGCAGACCCTTGCCAAGACGTTCTTCGAGCTGGGCTACATTGCGCTGCGTCCCAATTTCCGCGGCGTCGGCGCGTCCGAGGGCGAGCACGACGAAGGCGTTGGTGAAACCGAGGACATGCTTCGCGTTGTCGCCTACGCGAAAGAAACATTCGGCGAGCTGCCGCTCATCCTGGCGGGATTCTCGTTCGGCGCGGCCGTTCAGACGCAGGTCGCCCGGCGCGTGACCCCGCACCGCGTGGTGCTGGTGGGCGTCGCGGTGGGCCGCTTTCCCTCGGAGAGCGTGCCCCCCGATACGATCGTGATCCACGGCGAGCGCGACGAGACCGTGCCGCTCGCAAAAGTGCTCGACTGGGCGCGGCCTCAGGAGCTGCCGGTCGTCGTGATCCCCGGAGCAGACCATTTCTTCCACCTGCGCCTGAGCGTCATCAAGAACATCGTCAAGGGTTCATGGCGGTATTAGCGGCGCACAACCTGCGCAAATCCTACGGCGGCGAGGACGTGGTCGCCGGCGTGAGCTTCGGCATCCAGGCGGGCGAATGCTTCGGGTTGCTCGGCCCCAACGGCGCGGGAAAAACCACCACCTTGAGGCTTTGCCTCGGCCTTATCGATCCCGACGGCGGCTCGGTCGAGCTGATGCAGCGCCCCGTGCCCGGCGAGGCCCGGCCCGCCCGTGCGCGCGTGGGGGTCGTGCCGCAGATGGACAACCTCGATCCCGATTTCACCGTCAGCGAAAACCTCCTCGTCTACGGGCGCTACTTCGGCCTCTCCGAGAGGGTCATTCGGGAGCGCATTCCCCAATTGCTCGAATTCGCGGGCCTGGCCGCTCGCGCCGAGTCGCGAATCCAGACGCTCTCCGGCGGAATGAAGCGGCGCCTGACGCTCGCCCGCGCGCTCATCAACGATCCGGACCTGATCTTCATGGACGAGCCGACCACCGGGCTCGATCCGCAGGCGCGCCACCTCATCTGGGAGCGGCTGAAGCAGCTCCTCGCCCAAGGCAAGACTATCGTGCTCACCACGCATTTCATGGAGGAGGCCGAGCGGCTGTGCGCACGGCTTGCCATCATGGACCGCGGGCGGTTCATCACCGAAGGGAGCCCGCGCGAGCTGATCGTCCGCCACATCGAGCCGCACGTCATCGAGGTGCACGGCGACGGCGTCATGAATTGGGCCGATCGCGAGGCCGCAACGCTCGCCTTGCGCCTGGAAAAAAGCGGCGACACGGTGTTCTGCTACGCGGCCGATCCGGCGCCGCTCCTCGCGAGCCTCTCGCTCAGGCAGGAGCTGCGCTACCTGCACCGCCCGGCCGACCTGGAAGACGTGTTCCTCAAGCTCACCGGCAGGGAACTGCGCGACTGATGCGCGTCTTCGCGCCCCCTTCGATGAGCCTGCGCTTCGTGCCGGTGTGGCGCAGGAACCTGCTCGTGTGGCGCAAGCTCGCGATTCCTTCCATTCTGGGCAATCTCGCCGATCCCATGATCTACGTATTCGGGCTCGGCTATGGCCTGGGCTCGATGCTGCCTGAGGTCGGCGGAGTGCCCTACATCGCATTCCTCGCGGCGGGCATGGTGTGCTCGAGCACGATGAACAGCGCCACCTTCGAGGCGATGTATTCGGCCTTTTCGCGCATGCATGTGCAGCGCACCTGGGACGCGATCATGAACACCCCGGTCGACCTCGACGACGTCGTGCTCGCCGAGCTCGCCTGGGCGGCCTCCAAGAGCGTGCTCTCGGGCGTGGCGATCCTCGCCGTCGTGTGGCTTCTCGGCCTGTCGAATTCGGTCCTGTCCTTGTGGGTACTCGCGCTCGTGCCGCTCATCGGCCTCACCTTCGGCGCGCTTGCCCTCGCGGTGACCGCGCTGGCAAGCAGCTACGACTTCTTCATGTACTACTTCACGCTGATCATCACGCCTATGAGCCTTCTCTGCGGAGTATTCTTTCCGGTGGAGCAGCTGCCAGCCGCTTTTCAGGCGATCGCCGCGTTTCTTCCGCTCACGCACGCCATCGCCATCGCGCGGCCGCTTCTGCTCGGTCACATCCCGTCGGACGCGGTCTTGCACGTGCTGGTGCTGCTTGCTTATGCGGCGGCCGGGTTCTATGCTGCTACGATGCTCTTCCGCCGACGCTTGCTGAAATAACGATGCTTTGGATCAAGGCGCTCCACATCATTTTCGTCGTGACCTGGTTCGCCGGGCTGTTCTACCTGCCGCGCCTGTTCGTCTATCACGCCATGGCCGAGGATGCGCCGGGCAGGGAACAGTTCAAAGTCATGGAGCGCAAGCTCTACTGGGGCATCATGGCGCCGGGCGCGGTCCTCACCATCGTCTTCGGCGCGTGGCTGTGGCTGGGCTACGGCATCACGGGCGGCTGGCTCCACGCGAAGCTCGTCGTCGTCGCCCTTCTGGTCGCCTACCACCTTTACTCCGGGAAGCTGCTTGCCGATTTTGCGCACGACCGCAATACGAAGTCGCACATCTGGTACCGCTGGTTCAACGAGGTGCCGACGGTGCTGCTCGTCGCCGCGGTCATCCTGACCGTGGTGAAGCCGTTCTAGCTGCACATCGCGTCGCCCGGCGGCAGGGCGGCCCACCCCGGATTTCCCCTTTTTCGACAATCTGCTAATCTTGACGTGCTCGTTGCACTCGATTTCCACGACATGAACGCGAAAGACATAACATTGAGGCCCGGGAGGCCTGCCGACGCGGCGAAGATCGCCGCGATGTCGCGCGACCTGATCGAGACGGGCCTCGGCTGGTCCTGGGGACCGGACCGCGTTGCGCGCTCGATCGCAAACAAGGACACGTTCACGCTGCTCGCCTGCGACCGCGACCGCGTCGTCGCTTTTGCCATCATGTATTTCGGCGACGAGCACGCCCATCTGAATTTGCTCGCGGTGCGGTCTTCCCACCAGAGACTGGGCATCGGACGGCGCATGGTCGAATGGCTGACCGGATCCGCCTACGCCGCCGGGATCGCCACGATTCACCTCGAGCTGCGCGCGGCCAACACCACCGCGCGCAGCTTCTACAGATCGCTCGGTTTCACCGAGTCGGCTTACATCCCGGGTTATTACCGCGGCCGCGAAATGGCGCTGCGCATGATGCGGGTGCTGCGCAGACCGGGCATACCGCTGCCCGCCTGGCCCGCGCCGAAGTTGCCGAAGAGCTGACGCCCTCGAGGCCGGACACGCGGCACGGACAGGATCGCCCGACATGCGCGGCGCGGTGCTTGCTCTCACCGTAGGTCTCATGGCGAATGCCGCTTGTGCGGCCCCCGGACTGGAGCCCGGCGTATCGCGCGAGCTGGCGCAGTGGCGTGCGAAAAACTACCGTGACGTTCGATATGCGCTGACGATCAGCGTCACCGCGGGTGCGACGAAGCTCGTCGGAACCGCGACGATCGAGGTCACCCTTCCGCGCAGCGCGCCCGACCTGGTGCTCGACTGGCGCCCCTCGAGCGGCGTGGCGCGCGTAGGGCGCCTGCGCGTCAACGGCAAGCCCGCGAAGGCGAGGTTCGAGCAGGAGCATCTGATCGTTCCGGCGCGGCTGCTCCGGGGGGGAAGGAACCGCGTAACGCTCTCCTTCGAGTCGCCGATCGCGTTGTCCGGCAGCGCCGTGACGCGTTACGTGGACCGCGAGGACGGCTCCGAGTACGTTTATACGCTTTTCGTTCCTTCGGATGCGAGCAGCGTTTTTCCCTG
>Ga0137455_1000055_pt1 | contig 23911 bp, 32 predicted proteins | sample EasRivERMGT600_2_FD_102334 | JGI IMG/M metagenome (GOLD analysis project Ga0137455, IMG submission 102334) | Soil microbial communities from meander-bound floodplain in the East River, Colorado, USA - East River MetaG ERMGT600_2 | ecosystem: Environmental > Terrestrial > Soil > Floodplain ... | reverse complement strand
TGAACTTCGATTCACCACACTCCGAATTTGACCAGAACACCCCGCGATACAACTGCTCTCCGTCTCCCCCATCAATCGAAGCGTTCTCGTTGACTTGGAAGATAAAGCAGTCATGATCTGAGACATACAGGCCAGAGGGACTGATATCGTCCCCCACTCGGATTCCAAGAGTCGGATGTGCGCTGTTACGTAGTACGTCCGCTTGTGTAGCCTTGCGAACGGGTACGTCTGGCATACCGCATGGCCGCGCCGGTGGAATGACCCAACCGGAGTTCTCTTGAAGGGCCAAGGCCATCTCTGCAACCTCATAGTTCCAGATTCGCTGGTACTTGTCTGAGGTCACACATCTCAACTGAAGCCCACCGTTGCGATGAAACATCAACATCTGTTCACCGTCGATTTGCCTCAAGCCGTGGTTGAGATTGGCCGATGCCAGTGATGCAGGAAGTTCCCGCAGATACGCGGCAGGCGCTTTAGCCACACCACACAACTGACCGAAGCTGTAATGCTGGAAGGTAGCAGGCTTGCCTTGTGGCCCCACCAGAGCTAGATCCTCACCGTTGTAGGGTTGAATCTCACACTGGCTTAATGCCACTGGCTTCACTACTGTCTCTTCAGCGTACAGTCGGCTTCTGTCGAATAGCTCTTGTAGCGTCCAGAACCGCTCATCTGCTGGCCTCACTGACCATTGTCGTGATGCCGTGACCAAATTGGTCCGTTTAGTATTCATGTTTTGCCTTATGTCGAGGTTGGATAGTCAATGCATTCTCAACGCTCCAGCCCCGCCTTAGTCGGCTGTGTACTACATCCGAGTTGATTCCCTTTATCTCTGCCCATTCCGCAAGGCATCTAGTTTCACCTTGCATCGTTAGCATCCTATTCCGTCGTGTGTTCCGGTTTTGTTGCTTGTGGTCGGCCCACACCACGTTTCCAGGTTCATAGTGCGCGTCCCTATCCAGCCTCTCTAATGAGTGAGCTTTAGAAGGTTTCGGCCCCATGTACTCATAGAACTTTGCAAAATCATTCCACTCAGGGTCAAATGTAATACCCCTGCCCCCATATAAGGGATAGTCCCACCTGCGAACGCTTAGACATCTGGCTCTCATAGCCTTCCATGCCTTATACTCCGCAGAGGTAGTGGCTCTAAACTCTTTTGAAGCGTATGGCCGCATGATAGCTTGACCACACGAGGAACAAACTAGGGCCGGTAAAGTGTACATGCGTGGAAGTATATCACACGTGAGTAATGATTACATTCACTAACCGGGCATGACCCCCACCGTGATGAGGGCTAGACTGGTTACGCATCAAACGCTAGGCCACAAGCCTTCAGGAACACACCCCGTTTGAATCGTTCGTTGTGAGCCTCTGCCACGTCAGCTACAGCCATAACGTCAGCAGCCCATTGGATCTTAGCGGCCTTAGTATGGCCATAGGGCCTTGATTTGTACAGTGCCTCAGCCAGGGCTATCAGATACTTTTGTGTCATAGTTACCTCACTGGCCACGCTCATAACATGGCCTAGTTGTATCTATTCCCCCTTGGTGTAGACGTTCACACCCATCTTAATGTCAGGATGGCCCTCCACGCTTTGATTGCCTCCAGTGCTGGCGACGGTGACAGACTTACCTGATGCAGATCTGCCGTATCGCTTGCTCAAGTCAACCGTCAATGTGAGGGTGTTCCCCTTCACCACCGCTACAATATTCGTCATTTTCGTTTGTGCCTCCACGCCCTATCCCAAATGTGAGATAGGGTAGTAAGCTACTGCCGTTTGGCCTTGCGGAGTATGCAATAATCGCCACTGGAGCAGTAATACCAGCCCACATATCGCACACCAAATATCAGGCAGTCTACTGATGCTTTCTTAGCATTCCCATATAGGCCCCCTGATACCTCACTGCCAATCCAAGCGTGGCAGAGTATAGTTCCTGGCCATGTGGTTATGTATCCAGAATGACTCCAGAGTTTGTTGGGCTTGACTCCCTGCCAGCCTTCATGCTTGACATACAGAGTCACCTTGTCTGGAGCCGTCTTGAGCCATTCAATCTGCTGTGCTTCAACAGCCTTGTTATAGGCGTCAGCATCATCAGCCTTGAGTGGCGTGCCCTCTACATCTGTGATAAGGCCGTCAGTGCCGATAGCCTTACCATAGTGCGTTATTGCATGCATATAGTGCCTCCATCCCCCGCAACCATGTAATGATTACGGGTTAGGATCACTCAGCTTGCCTTGACGATTTCCGCCCCTGTCCTGTATGCCGGATCATTCAGCGGGCAATCCTCTAGTGCATGGAACAGGTGAGCGTTGGCCTCATTCAAGTAGGCGTAGGACTTCAGGCCATGCTTGATAGGCAGCATGAAGGCGTTAGGATCACGCTTCCATGTCTTACATCGGCCATTGGCCCTCCAACGCTCAGTGACGTGTTCCCTAGTGCCTCCACGTGCGCCTTGATACCGAGTGCATTCCCCGATATGGAACTCACGGCCTTTAATCGCTTGCTCTTTTGTAACCATAGTCATACCTCATGACAGGCCCCTGAGAGCCTGCTAGTGATTTAACTGATTGTTTCTGCGTACAAAGCCAGACTCTCTGTAGGATCAAAGCTCATGTAGAAGTCTGTAGCCGTGATGGTAGTAAGCTCACCATTGGCGAACATTTCAACCTGCCCGCTGAGGATCATCTTGACAGGCCGATCTAGCATAAAGATACTGAGTCTTAGCATGTTAGCCTCCTATCGTCTCTCGCCACAGTTGCCTGACTTCTAGGAAAGCATCCTTACGCTCTTTCCAGTAGTTGGGCTCATGCAGGCCATTCTCATTGCCTCTGGCCTCCTCAATCAAGGCTTCCAGAGTCTTTAGGAACTCAGCCTGAGCACATCTCATCTGTATCTCAGCTTTCATAGTCATACCTCAGTGCTAGCCCTCGACTGAAGGCCAGCTAGCGGCTATGTCGTGCGTCCTGACATCTGATGCACGTTCCTGCTGTATCCAGGATTGCGATACGTCAGATTAATGCCACCGCCAGCACCGTAACGATGGCACTCTTCGCAGTATCTGCCCTGACTGAACGTGACGAAGCTCTGTACGTCCTCGTCCTTATCGTCTGCCTCAACACCACAAACAGAGTCGTCATACATCACAAACACCTGTTTGCAGTTGGCCTTCCAGCAGGCGAATATGGCCAGAGTCTCAAACATGGCCCTAGACAGCATGACACTACCAATGCCTTTTGAGCTCCATGCAGGCGCTAGCGTGATATTAGGCACTCCAAGAGCTTCCTTAATCAACGCCTCACCATCTGTTGTCACGTCGCACAGTAGTCTGTAGCCATACGCGCAAGCCTCACCTGTCAGTACCTCGATACCGTACTTCTCCAGGTCAGACCATCTTCGAAGTGTAATCATTCCATTTACCTCATGAGCCGCACTCGATTGAATACGGCCTAGAGATTACTTCTTACGTGAAGGCCACAGTACGCGACCGTCAGTGACTTCCACTGTCAGGCCCTTACTCGTCACGGCCTCAGCAATGGCCGCGTTACCGGCTATCTTTGAGTCATAGCAGGCAGTACAGAGAACCTTACTCATGAGTAGCTTGTCCTCTTTGAGTAGGTCCCACGTCACTGTACGCTTGCAGTCCATGATCGTCTGACAGCCGGGACAGAACATCGTCCGGCCAGCGGCATACTTGAGTATGTTGCGCTTGACTGTAGTTTCCATTCCACCTAACACGTCTACCATAGTCGATACCTCATGAGCCGAACTGTAATCGTTACAATTCGGCCTAGTGGTCAGTAGCCGCGTTCGGCCTGATCTGCACAGCTATCACACTGATAGCCTCTTGATCTGTCTGCTGGCGTTAGCACGTTCTTTGCGCCACACGTAGGGCAGGGCAGGTTACGCGGATTCGACTTGCTTGCAGCCATCAGCGCACTATTACCGCCCGGCTGAGCGAACTTGAGCATATCCTCTCTGTCGATATCCTCATAATCGTAGTAATCGTCATCCTCATAATCGTAGTAATCGTCATCCTCACAATCGTAGCAATCGTCTAAGTAGTTCATTGCTGTTACCTCATGGCATGTGCCTAAACAAGACACATGCTAGCGATTACAGCGTGAATGGCTTATTACCCATCACATACCGACCAATGAATTTCCGTGCCGCATCCAAACCACCTTCCTGGAATACCGCGCCGATGAGAGCCTCCATAGCGTCCTCCAGAATGCTGGCCTTATACGCTCCACCGCTGGCCTCTTCACTGCGACTCAGTACCAGACGACTGCCTAGATCCAGCTTCTTAGCACATTGCACCAGATACTCACCATTGCAGTACCTAGTCTTTGCCTTGCATAACTGGCCTTCTGGCGCATTCGGATACCATACCAGCAGATAATCAATGAGCACTAGCGACAGTACAGCATCGCCTAATAGCTCTAACTGCTCATTGTTCTGTCTGCTGGCACTACGATGTGTCATAGCCCGTTGAAACAGTTCGGGTGATAGACTAATACCTTCAAATCTCATAAGCAGTACCTCTACCAAGCACAATCATTACATCGGCATGGCGCGGACTACTTCAGATCACAGCATTATGCCGCACGTCTGGCAATAGGGGCAGTCCATAGGTTTTAGATAATTCTTCAGCTTCCCTTAGTACCTTGCAGTGAGAAGTATACTCAACTAGTACCCCAACCCTTGCCCATATACGCACTCCATCCTTGCGAGATCGAGACACATACCGCACAGCAGCATAGTACCGATATCTTCCATGCATTGTGCTGACGATAGCAATACATCCGTCTGGTTTCATATATTCCCCTTTCCTTAAGGCAATAATCCTCATTGCAGGTACCTCAAAAGCGTAACGATTACACCGTCAAGGCACTGCTAGCGGACTACTCAGCGTTATTGACTGCCACACAATCTATGATCTGTAATCCATCTACTTGCCAGATAGAGACAGACTTCCAGTCACCGAAGCTGAACTTATGCTGAATCCCCAAGTCTTTGTGATCCACAATTTCATGTTCAGCCCCGAATGTGTAGCCAATAAAAACACCGTTAACTTCTAATCTGTACATAGCGTTTAATCTCCTACCATGCACACTATCGCTAGCGGCATGGCGTAGACTAACTGCGTTTAATCAGAGCGTATGCGGCCCTTACGTTGCGTTTAGCCCGTACTCGCTCATTCCACCTGCCAATCTCATAGTTGGCAAATATCAGAGCGTACATGGCTAGTGTCAATGCGCCGATTCCAGCTAGGATTAGCGGTATCACTTGCTCACCCGCAGTCTAGCTGGATTCTGCTTGATACCCTGTAGTGGGTGGACATAAGGCAAAGACAATACCTTATCGCTCACCATGCCGCATAATCCAGTAACCCTGGAATCGCGCACAGGGAGGATAGGCGCGTTGACTGCGATCTTGCTCTTAGCCTGCAAGATTAGGGTCTTGATAGCGTCGGTATCATCAGGTTGAACCTCACCATACCGCGCTATCACCCGTTTCGCCGTGCTTAGCGCCATCATCGCGCTAAACTCCTTAACATGCTCGATAGCCCATAAGCTACCGCCAGCATGATTAGCCCAAAAACTGTAATGATTACCATATCAATCTCCCTTGGCGTGATCTAGGATGCAGTACGCCATGCTGCATTGCTAGGCTATCGTTAGCCTAGTCTCACTATCTGTTTACTTTACTCTGCCCAACAAATAGACCATGACTAACAGACTGACAATAGCAACCAATACTACAGGGGTTGTTAATGTCAGACTAGTAGGATCTATGCAGCTTGGGCAATCTCTTAGTAGATTCATCGTGTTTTTACCTCACTAGGCTGTCTAAATCCGTAGGGTGTTAGGCAGTCTAGTGAGGCACCTAAACGCGCCAATACCAAAAAGCCCCATACCGTGCATGTCTCCATGCGAACGATATGAGATTTGGCCGTCTCGATTCCCTTGGGAAAGACGTTAGGTTATGACGTGCTTAGGATACGATCACTCCAATCATTCATAAGCCACGTATACGCTTAGGTAAGGAGTCTAGCTTTAGCCCACATTAGTTTGGGATCACTGAATCCCCGCGTTATCAGCGCGGTAAGACCCGAAGGTACAATGATTCAGGATAAGAACTTGCTTGCTATACGTGATGATTGGATGCTTGTAAGGAGGATACCTGCCCTTAGGCTAGATCACTTGCTACCACATACCACAGTCCCACTCCTTCAGACACCTTAACGTAGATAACGTCCCAGTGCTTATCGTGCTATGGACTCAGTGTTTCACCTGTATGTGATAGCGTACGGCACGTCTATGCCGATACTGCTCACGCGTGATAGGGTACCGTGCCGACTTGTATTACCGCAGTTCCAGATTATCCTTACGTATCGAACGTAAGGACACTATGCAGTCTACTGAGCGCACTACTTACCCTATATCCTCCGCCGTCTCACTACTTTACGGGTTTACCAGTGAACACCCTGTACCACCTTAGCAAGTGGTGACCATACTCTCAATCCTGTATGGCCGGTTTACCGTATCGGCTAGTCGCGTTACTTTGGTCCTGCTAGTGTCCGCTTGATTGCCAGACGCCTTGTATATAGCATCTTGGTTGCCAAAGTCTAACCGAGGAACCCCCAGGAACCCCCGTGCTGATTCTAATGGCGCACTCATGCTGGGGTAGTCTGTAATCATTACGAATAGTTAAACCATCACATTACATCAAGGTAACTTCTATATGGTGATTCATGCAGAATTTGCAATCACTATGGACAATGTACATTCATAGTCGGACTAGGTATCAATGTCTCCTGTTACTATCCTTGTAGTATAGGTGAGGTGTATAGTGCCAGTCTCAACCGAAGGACACTACTAGCAGTCTGTAATCGTCGCTAATAGGTTGTTTAGGAGTCACTGCCGAGCGGAATGGGACTCCTGTGTGCTGGCCGGTGGGGGGATCTCGTTAGAAAGCAGTAGGTGGGGGCATAATTTACCCCAAAGATAGGGCGGGGAGGTTGCATTACGGCAAACCCCCATACAAGAAAGTTGTAATGATTACGAGAAGATCCAGTAATAGGTTGTTAGGTACTTACCTTGACAGACGGTCTAAAGCGGAAGGAGGAGGCGGCTGGAAGATCAGATATGATCCGAGCGAAGCGAGGATCTATCTGATCTGAAGGCACGCCGACGGGGGGAGCCTGCCTAGCCAGAGCAGTAGCCGCAGACCGTAATCATTACATAGGCTAAAGACCTTATTGACAGGACAACAAAAGAGATAGTATGATGGCGATCGGGCGGGCGAGGGTGGGAGACTGTAGTTGTGCGCTCAGTCTAAATCCACACATATTCTTAGGCTCGTTCATTGAAGCCGCTGAACCAGACATAGATTGAATCCACATACCAGTTTATGTTTTGATGTAGGTCTCGGCGACTGCTCTGTGATTGGGCGACCCTGACCTGCCACACCTCCCCTTCATCTCGCGATAAATCGCGAGACTAGCCACAGCAGCCCAGATTAGCCGCCTGTCATAGCCTACATCAGCCTATAAAGTGTAATGATTACATATGTGGTATATATCACACTTAGTCTCAATTGCCACTTGACAAATCAACAAATAAGTATTATAATAAAGGCAGGTTGGGTGGGGGTGGGGGGAGGCCATACCGAATGGCTTACGGTCTTTACCCTACAAGGAGAGGGAGTCAGATGTAAGAATTACACTTTCTATAAGGCTACACTACACCATTCAACATATTGGGAGGGCCGGTCAACAGGACGCTGACCGGCCTTTCTGCGTTAGCGGGGTAGTTCTACTGGCAGGAGCACGATAGCAAGGTAAGTCTTACCGTTGGGCAAGGTCACCTTCTGATAGCGGAATGGCAGCTTCTTGGTCGGAACGAGAAAGGCCCCATATCTACTGCCTGTTTCGTCCAGTAGTTCTGGTACGGCTGGCAGCGGACGGGGTGGGACGTTGTTGTAGTAGTCGTGCTCTGCGTTAGACATCCAGTCTTCCACAGCCCGATTGAACTTTTGAAGTTGAGTTTCCTGTTCTTCTGTCAGATCGAGGACATCAGCCGGAGCATCGTCCTGAGTGAGATCCTTATTTTTCTTCATATCTTTAGTATATTACCCTTTCTTGGCTGGTGCTACAGGAACTACCACCTTCCGTCTGTCATTCATGATCTCCGCTATGGCCTCACAGCACTGTAGGACTACCTCATTGCTGATGCGGACGCGAGGGAAGGCTTGGTTGATGGCCATAAGGATAGGGGCGATATAGACAGCTAGATCCTCCCCTGACGTTTCTACTGGATCATTGAACTCAGCTATGATGTTGGTGACAGATGAAGCTATGGCCATCGCGATGTTCAGGTATACAAAGATGGACGTTAGGCCAAAGGCTTGCTGTGGAACTGGTTGTGTCTGCATACTACCTCCTCTTCCACTGTAGCGCAGAGCAGTCGCCCAATCTATTCGAACGTGATTGCTCCGAAGGAGCAATAGTGAGAATACAGTATTACGCTAGGTAGCGCCTGTCTATCACGCCCTCAGGTAATCATTACATCTGACTTCTTGAGTTCGTGGCGACTTCTTGACTAGGAACAGCTTGGGCTGGATGATAGGAGGCTCTGCGGTGACCAGGATTGTGCCGCAGATCACGCATAGTTCGGCCTCAAGGTTGGCCAAATGACGGCAACCAGGGCAGATTGTGTGTGTGAATTGCATGGCCTAGCTAGTATGAGGTGTATAGCTGGGGAAGTCAAGTACTAAACTTGTGCCACGTGGTGATATTCAGTACAGTACTCTCCTCTGAGAGGGGTACAGATAAGTACTAACGCGCGCACGTATAAAATAATGATATCGCGAATGGGGGTATTAGGATAGTACTTTAGTACTAGTGTGTAGTGTTTGTAGATAAATTGATGTTATAATGTGGGTGTCGTTGGATGATTCTTCTATTGGGTTGCGGGCCAGTCCAGGTTATCGGGCTGGCCTTTTTTATTACATCTACCCTATACTCTGTAGGGAGACGGACCCCTGTAGAGAGGTAGCCAGGGGGATCTCCTCTATTGTAGTTGCAATTGTGCTATGGGCGGTGTAATAATTACAGGAGAGAGGACCTATGACTAAGAAGGAGAGAGTGCCGAGGGTTAAGCGAGGGACCATACCTGAGCCTAAGCAGGTGCATCCGATAACTGCTCTGAAGCCTAGAGGCAGAGGGGACACTCATATCCAGAGACGGAGGTTCGTCCATGATGCTAAGGCTGTGGAGATCATCGAGAAGAGGTATCAGGCCGTCGAACTGAGGCGAGATGGGTACACAATCAAGCAGATTGCAGACACTATGCAGATTGGCTTGGATCAGGCCCGCAATCTGATAGTAGAGGCCCTCAATTTCTCGATAGAGAAGACTAATGAGACTATCGAGGAGCATCGTCAGTTGCAAGTGGAGAGGTTGGATAAGCTCCTGTCTCAGTACATGCCCATGGCAGCGCCGGGGGTGGGTATTCCTGGAGCTAATCTAGGAGCGGCAATGATGGTGCTCAGTGTGGAGGCTAGGAGGGCCAAGCTGTTAGCTCTGGACGTGCCTGAGACTAAGAAGCATGAGATCACGGCTATTAGGGAATATGTGGGTATTGATCCTGATGATGTGGTGAGCTAATGGGCTACAAACCTGAGGTAGAGAAGCCACACAGCGATCCTAGTCTACTTAGAGGGTCTGGGGCCAAGATCAGATACCATCCTCATGGCGCTAGTAAGGAGCTTTTTAGCATCAAGGATGATGAGGTGTTGATTGCAGGACCGAAAGGCACTGGAAAGAGCCTCTCTGTGCTCCACAAACATCATCTAATCCTATCCAAAGTGCCTGGAGCACGGTTCTTCATGTCTCGTAAGACTAGAACGAGCATGACTAACTCCTGTTTGAAGATGTTCCAGCAGACTGTACTCAAGCCAGCGGATAAAGTCCATTTTCACAAGCAGGATCAGATATTCTACTATCCGAATGGCTCAGAGCTTGCAGTGATCGGCTTAGACGATGTGGATCGGCTAAACTCGTCTGAGTGGGATGGAGGCTACATACAGGAGGCCACTGAGGTTACAGAGAATGATTGGGAAATCTGTACTGCATGTATCAGGGCCGGGAAAGTGCCATTCCAGCAGCTAATTGGTGACTGTAACCCCGATAAACCGACCCATTGGCTCAAAGTTAGGGCAGAAAAGGGTCTTTTGAGGCATTTGAAGTCCACACATGAGGATAATCCCAAGTTTTACAGCCACTCTTTGAATCGGTGGACAGTTGAGGGTGAAGCCTATATGAAAAAATTACAGCGTTTGAGCGGAGTTCGCTACAAACGTCTGTATTTAGGAGAATGGGCTGCTGCTGAGGGGGTTGTGTATGACCACTGGGACCCACACTTACATTTAATCTCTAGGCATGAGTTACCTCTTGACTGGGTGGACTGGCCTCACTATTGGGCCATAGATTTTGGGTTTACGCATCCGTTTGTTTGGTGTGACTATATACAAGCCCCAAATGGTGTAATCTACCTTAATCGTCAGATATTCCAGACTAAGCGGATTGTGGAGGATCACGCCAGGATCATCATGGACTTGAATGAGGGGCTGCCGGGGCCGGTAGCAATCATCTGTGACCATGACGCCGAGGGTCGAGCCACATTTGAACGTCATACCGGATATGTGACTCTTCCGGCTTTCAAGTTAATTCAGCCTGGAATACAGGCTGTTCAGGCCAGATTACTGAAAGAGGAGAAGTGGGATAACGGTCCGGGATTCTTTATTCTTAGAGACTCTCTATATGAGGAGGACGCTGAGTTAAAGGATGCGGGCAGACCGTATAACACTCAGGAGGAGTTTGAAGGGTACGCCTGGGACGACCGCATCAACAAAGTTGTCAATAGTAAGAAGGATGAGATCCCCCTGGATAAGGACAACCATGGGTGCGACAACGTGCGCTATCTCATATCCTTCCTAGACTCTATTGCCGATGATCCGTCTGAGGAGGAGGGCATCCTGTTCAATGATGAGGATATGATAATTAGCCCATATTAGGCGTACAACCTGTAATGATTACGGTCAATGTAGCCAACTGCATGGGTCCTACCCTGTTTATAAGCGCTTGCATTTGGGTACTGTGTTGTCCCTAGTACCGTACTGTGCCTATAATTAGAGGTGTAATGAGAGAGATATACGTCAACCATCGCTTCGACTTCGACTTCCTACGGCTCATCAAGAGAATCTTCATGGGGGAGCGCGGGGGAGGAGTTGTTGATGATGTAATACTGAAACGGATCGACAATAACCTGAAGACGGTTATTGCTGATGTGATGCAGTTGAGGGCAGCTAACACCCAACTGAAGGCCAGACTTGACCAGATGTGGGCAGATATTGAGAGGAGATTTGACATGGTTTCTAAAGACGTGCAGGATGTAATTGACGCCGCAACTGAGAACAACACAGTCACCAAGAGTCTGGTGGCTATGTTTGAGGAGTTCTTGGCCAAAGTCGAGGCCAAGGCTGACGATGAGGCTGCTCTCAGGCAGCTTGTAACCGATACTAAGGCTGAGACTGCGGCAATCGTTGAAGCGGTTAAGAAGGGAACGCCAGCCGAGACTGAACCACCCGCCGAGCCTCCCGCCGAGCCTCCGGCCCCAGTAGGACGTAAGAAGTAGGGCAAATACCCTACATGAGGGCTAGTCTGTGATATAGTCATGCCATAGGCTAGTCCTCACGCGCACACGCGCATATAAATAAGGTTAAAAGTGAAGTACTTCCTGATTGCTTTGATTACTGTAGTTGCCATCCTTGGAATCCTACTCTGGGTTCTTCCAAAACTCATAGCTTGATTGTGTAATCATTACAAGTATGAATAGCCTCCGTAAGGTCACAGACGTATTCACTGGAATGATAGCTGGGGCTGGCCTTGGCGGGGAGGCTCTGCGAGAGACTATTCAGGAGATGGATACTCTCCACAACAATCTCGAATTGGCCCGTCAGCAGGTCAAGGAGCAGGCTAACCTAGCCCAGATCGAGCTTGGGCTTGAAGATCGGGAGTGGGTTGACCTTCAGAACAGTGCTGGTACTTGGGACTTCAAGCGGGATGCGGTCAAAGAGGCAGTGGCTCTCAGCCGTGTCATGTACCTCATCAACCCCCTCATACATAGGGCAGTCACACTCCAAGAGCTTTACGTGTGGGGATCTGGCGTCAATATAGAGGCAGAGGACAAGGTTGCAGACGGCGTTCTAGAGTCCTTCTTTAAGGATGTCAAGAACCAGAGAGTTGTCGGCGACTCGTGGCCTGAGCGTGAGCGTGAGCAGCGCATTGATGGCAACACGTTCCTGGTGTTCTTCCGCAACAAATCTACGGGAGCAGCAAGGGTGAGGCTGCTTCCGTTGGATGATGTGGCCGACATTATCTATAATCCCGATGACTGCAAGGAGCCTTGGTATTATCTCACGCGGGAGAAGACTGATGATAAGGGGAATAAGACTCCTGCCAAGATGTATCCTGACATTGACTATCGGCCTAGCAGTCAGCCTAAGACGTATCAGGGAAAGCCTGTCCAGTGGGATAATCCTGTTCTTCATATTTATACTGGCGGTCTGTCTACGATGCGATTTGGCCTACCAGAGTTGTATTCGGCGTTTGCGTGGGCTAGGAGTTATAAGCGGTTCCTAGAGAACTTTGCTAAGATCATTGAGGCTTACGGACGGATGGCCATGAAGGTGTCCAATCTGTCTGGTAAGAAGGGCGTGGCCGCAGCGAAGAGTAAGCTACATACAAATATCACGTCTGGCAGTATGAAGGATACTAATCCTCCACCACAGACTGCTAGCTGGATGATGTTGCAGGGAGGAGTAGATGTCGCTCCTATTAAAACTGCTGGATCTACCACTGCACCAGACGAAGCCAGAGCACTTCGTTGCATGGTCGCTGCTGGTGCTGATATGCCTGAGCACTTCTTTGGTGATAGTGATGTGGGTAATTTTGCTACTAGTACGACTCTGGATCGACCTACGGAACTGAAGATGATTCAGCGGCAGGCTATGTGGGCTACGGTTATCATGCGGATCTGCAATAAGCTTATGGAGTGGTCGGCACAAGCGCCAAAAGGTGTACTTAGGCAGGCTGGCTACAAATTGGAGACTGTTAGAGACTCATTTGATGACTCTAGGACTGTAATCATTACGCCTCCAGCCAATGGCAGCATTAAAGTCACTGTCAAGTTCCCGTCAATTGTGACTCGTGATGTGACTGATCGTGTAAGAGCTGTGGTGATGGCCACTACGCTTGGGGGGCACAGTGCGGAGGGTATCATACCAGATAGAAAGCTGGTATTTAGGCTGCTCATGGAGGCTCTTGGAGAGAAAGAGGCTCAGTTCCTTATGGATAAATACTATCCTGATGCTGTTATTCAAGGCTTTATTGATCCTGCTGAGATAGCTAAGAATGATCGTATGGAGGCTGAGGGTAAGGTCAATCTGGGCAAAGCGGCCTTGAAACAGGCAGATAACTCTGAAATTATGGCAAAGAAGCCCGCTCCAACTCCGGTAGCGGCTGGAGGCAATAAGTGAGACTAGTAATCATTACACTTTTGACTGGGATATCTGCTTTTGGGCAGATTACGCAGATGCCAGGAGGAGGGGGAGGGGGGGCTGCTGGACCTACTGGCCCGGCTGGTCCGGGTGCCACACCATCCTATACTACTGTGACATTCTCTGCCACGCCAACATTCACCATTACGTCTCTAACTAACCTACAAGCCTTCAAGATCACTCTTACGGGTAATGTCACTAGTTCAACGTTAGTGACTACTAATGCTCAACAGGGTCAGGATGTCAGCTTTGAGATTTGTCAGGATGCTACTGGGAGTAGGACATTTGTATGGCCCTCTAACGTGCTGGATGCCGGAGTTCTAGATCCAACTGCGTCTTCATGTACCAGACAGTCATTCAGGTGGGATGGTACTAATGCTATTGGGTTTACTAGTGGAAGATCAACCGTCACTACACCAGGAATCAGAACTAGTGCTGGAGTGTTAGTTTTACCACCTGCTCCAGACACACTGACTGGTATAGCAGCCACGCAGACACTCAGCAATAAGACTCTAGTAGCTCCAGCATTAGGGACACCTGCTAGTGGGGTGGCAACCAATATAACAGGGTTGCCATTGAGCACAGGCATCATAGGAAACCTGCCTGTCGCGCATCTAAATGGAGGCACCGGTGCTTCCGGTACAACCTTCTGGAGAGGGGATGCGACTTGGGCTACCCCTTCTGGTGGGGGGGGTGTTATAGCAGACTGCTCTGATATAACAGTATCGTGTGTTATAGAGCCCTTTTTCTCAGGGTCAAATACGTCCAACGTGATTGGTGTTTTAGGGTGGCTTCTGACTGGAACTGGAGGGTCTATTGCAGGTTTAACTGCTGTAGCAAATCATTGGGGTCTATACTCTCTTTCTGTATCTGGAACGGCCAATAATGTAGGGGAGGTCAATATAACTGGTCCAACGTCAACTATGACAATGCCCCCTATTGGCTCTGAGTCAAATTGGACTGTTTACTATAAATTTAGAACTCCAGCACAAATCACTGAGACTAATATCATGATTGGATTTCAGTCAACTGGTTCCTCTAGCGTATTCCCCATATCAGGTATTGCTGGAACTAATGGCGCATTCCTGCGCTATTACAGTAGTAGTGGGTGCAATGGGACAAGTATAGCTAATGGCTCTGATACAACTTGGAAGTTTGTAACAAAGTCTGGAACTAGTGTTGAGACTGTGAAGACGGGACCAGCTATTGCTGCATCTACATGGTATTGGCTACGTATAGCCTCTGATGGAGCGGGGGGTGTAAAGTTCTCAATTAAAGCTGATGGAGAGTCTTTCCCGGCAGATACTACTCATACATCGGCTGAATCCATCCCTAGTGTGACTGTTACTCCTACATTCAAGGTAGCAGCCTGTGCCACAGACGCAGTTTCCAGATCATTGATTCTTGATGAGTTTCGGATCATTAGGACTGGGTTGAACTAAAATGAGACTTCTTATACTTCTGTTATGCATCCCCTCAATCTGGGCTACTGATCTGCGTCTTAGATATGGTGGAACCGCCTCTACTTACAGGATCACAAATATCTCATCTGGGACACCAGCAGTTGTGACAATTAAGGATCGGGACAATCAGACTCCTACAGTGGCTCCATTCTCAGGGGGGGCTTCAAACGGTCTGGGAGATCCAATCAACATCATGATGGTCCAGGGCTGTCAGAATGCAAATGGTTTTGTGAAAGTAGCTGCTACTCCCGCACCCACTGCCAGTACGTTCGCTTTGGTAACGGATGCAGGTGTAAACATTACATGTAGCGCCCCGTTTGATGGCAAATATGAGACTGGTTGGGTTGGAAAATATCATGTAGTAACCCTGAATCCACACCCTAGGCTAACTTCTCCACAGTTAGCCGGGGGCAGTGCCTTGGCCTTACGCATAATTGATCCGGACGGTGCTGCGGGATCTGGTGTGGCAGGCATGAAGACTGAGAATGGCTCTGCTTGGCAGGGGATGCTGGATCGAGTTTCTACCCGGACAACTGTAGGGTGTGATGGAGAGACACCTGCACTCTGTCCCAAAGAGGATGATTTCACCCATATCTTAGCCAACTCAAATGGGATTGGTAACTATAATGCGGCCTATGATTCTTCTGTTGCAGCCTTGGTATGGCAGGCCGATAAGAGCCAGACGCAATATCTGATGCTGGCCAAATACATGCTGTACCATATGGACTACTCAATGGTAGATGGCACAATGAGCTTTGCTTTCCCAGTAGATGATACAGCTAACTTCGGAGGGGTTGGGGAGTTAGCGGATCATGGCTCTGAGGAATTGATGTTCATCTCTAGAGCTTACGATATTGTCTATCCAGAACTTAGCCCTACCCATAGAACCCGAATAGCAGCAATAATCCTAAATGGCTATGACGGTTCTGGCTGTACTAATCAATTAAGTCAACAATCAGGGACGGTTGATGTTATTGGGACTACAATCACTAAGGCATCAGGTGGACTTAATGTCTATCAGATTGGTGAGGGGATATACGTCAAGACTGTGGCTACTGATGGGGGAACAGGATTATGGGGGCTTATCACTGCTCGGACAGATACCTCCATTACAGTTAGCAAGACAATGGGAGGCCCTTTCCTAGCCAAGAATCATTATCGTGTAGTGGCTTACGATCCTGTTGGCTCTAATCACTGTGGGCCATTGTATCGTGCAGGTAGTAATTCTTATTTCGCTGGGGGAGTATCAAAGGTAGGTACAGCTAAGCTCACAGTTGCCCTGGGTGATACTGACACCACAATGACTGTGGACACTACTATCAACTTCCTGGACGACCCCCCATTCTATATCCGTATGGGCAAAGAGACTATCTATGTGACTGGTACCAAGACGGCTACTCAGCTAACAGGTTTGGTGCGTGCACAATCCTACTCTGCTCTCAACACAACTGCCTCTCTCAAGGGAATAGGGGCCTATGTGGTATGGAGTAGGCAGCATAGGGCTGGACCTAAGTCCTTATACTCAATTCATGGAATCACTGGAGACTATCATCACAACTTGTCGTATCAGCGTATAGTTGGATATCTGGCATGTGGTCTGTCTTTGGCGAGTGAGGATGCTAGGGGAGTAACCCTAGCTGAGGATTCATTCAACTTCTACTACAACATCACTCAAGGTCACCTGGAAGATTTTATGTCAGGGACCGCTCTCGGGGGCCAAGTCTCACTGGGCTACGCCTGGGGACGATGGGAGGGTAATGCTACTAATGTTGGACTCTTCGGACAGTTTGCATTCAGTAACTATGCCTATACGGAACTGTTGGGAGACTTCTTATTTCGCTCGGCAACTACCCCATTGATGATAGCTCAACCTGGGAGTGGGTTTACTCGTCCAACATGCATGACTTGCTCTGAGACATATGAGGACAAATCCTATGTATTCAAGCAGCTAATGATAGGTAGTCTGTTCGCACCTAGTACTAAGCTGAACTATGCTGTCTATTGGTGGAAAAACTTTGGGGGTGGAACTGCTGGGTCTGCTAGACAGTGGGTGTATCAGGCTCCCTATATGGCAGAGACAACAACAGGTACAGATTGGCGGGGAGTTGGGGGCCTAGATCCTTGGACATTCAACACAGAGAGCACGTTCGGGGCAGATAGGGCTACAGGGATGCTTATCAGCCGTACTGATTGGAACAATACTGCTGGCTTAATAGTTGCAGGTTTGGGTACTTACATGGCTCAGGATCATAATGTGGGGCATTCAGGGCTGACACGTCCCGGAAGTTATTTCCTGCATAAGGGAGCTAAGCTACTGATTGGTTCCGATGTTGGACTCGGCGAAGCCTATACTGGCACTGCTACCTATACAAAGCTGAATTGGCTGCATGTTGGGAGTACTACTACTACTACGAGGCTGAAGTCTTTCCTATATCCCTGGTGGAGCAACGCTGCTGGCGTCGATTCGGGTGGGCCAAAGGCGGTAATTGATAGGCAGAAGGGCACAGTAGATTACGTCTATGCCCGCGGTAACTTCAGTGCGGCGTTTCTAGCCTCTGCTGGCATGTTGAGAGATACTAGAACTATCATCCATCTGAAAGGAACGGCGGAATACTTCATCTCCGATGATGATGTAGCAGCTAGTCATTCTAACCAGATGAATACAAGACTGGATTATGTCATTGGTGATGAGGTTGGGTGTGCTGCATCTTGCTCCTGGACATGGAATCCTGCCATCAATCTGGCAACCTTCAAGAAGTCCACCGGCTCATCGCCCGCAATGATTAATACTAAGCTGCTGTTTCTTGGTGGAGCATCTCCTACCATTACGGAAGTAGTTGGCACCAATGCCCGTGGAATAAACATTAACTTTGGCTCTGGCCTATCAAGTGCAAGATTTACAGCTATTCACAGAACGGCTAACGGTACGACTGATGCCATGCCCACAATTCTGTCCATCTCCTCAGACCTGAATAGTCTTGCAGTACAGATTAATGATGGTAACTCTAGCTGGGGCTTGGTTCTATCAAAAGACGGCCTGGATAGGACTAGTAGGACCCTCACGACTACTTTCAGTGGCAATGGTAAGACCCTGTTTACCCATCTAACATCAGGTACATATAATGTATATCAGGATGGTTCTCCCTACCTTACTGATCTAGTGGTGGACGTACCTGCTACTGGGCCACATGGAACACTGTTGGTGACTACTAATGGGGCACATACTTGGGAAGCGTCACAAAGCCCCCCTACTTGCAGCATAACGACAGCGGCATTTTCAAGTGGCATCATTGGTACAGCCTTCTCACAGACTGCAACAACAGCTAGTTGTACTAATAGTGTATGGTCTGTGGTATCTGGAGCACTCCCTACTGGTCTCACTCCTAATTCCAGTACTGGAGAGATATCTGGTACACCGACTGTGGGGGGCATCTTTAATTTCACCTTACAGGCTGTGGCTACTGAGAATACAGCGCAGAAGGCTCTCTCAATAACGATCTTTGCCTCAGAGTCAGAAATACTAACGATCCCGACAATACTGCTAGAGCCAGCCAGTGTTGGACTCCCATACTCGGCGGATATAATCGCAACTGGAGGGACTCTTCCTTACACCTTCTCACTTACTACTCCATCATCTTGTGGAATCACGATATCTGCCAGTGGCAACCTAAGTGGCACACCCTTAGTTCTGGGCACCTGTGTCCTTGAGGTTAGGGTTACGGATTCGTTGGCGGCTACCGCTGACACTACTATAGAACTGTTGATTGCTACGGCTGGTGGTCTTGGGACTAGGACTACACCCTCTGGATTAATTGTGATAGGGGGAGTGCTTCAGTAGTCTACGTAATCATTACATCTATGGAGTTTACTGATAAGATAGGTTCAATATGGCAAACACCCTACTTGAATCCCTGAAGCTGGCTTCAGTCCTTGAGGCTGCTCTGGCTATGAACACATCCTATGACGCTCTCCGTATGCAGTTATCTGCTGCTCTGTCTGAGGATCTAGGCGTCAAAGATCAGTGGTCGTCTAAAGGACCGTGGGTGATTGATGTGTTCCCATCGCAGGTCGTGTACCGTTTCGATAATGCTACCTACCGTAGAGGCTATTCGGCTGAGGCTGGTGCTGCTGGCGCGGACCCAGTTATCACACTTGGTAAGAGTCCGGTCAAGGTCCATATGGCATTCATGGACAATGGTAAGGAGGCTCTTGAAAGTGTAATCATTACGGCTGGTGATGGCACCCGCAAGATTCGAGAATCCATTGTCTTTGATGACACAGTACAGGTAGCGGGAAAGGTAGTGGAAGGCGCTCTCATCAAATCCGTACCAGTCAAGCTGATTCAGGCTGGATGGGGATCGTCGGCCTTCTATAGTAAGGAAGTGCTCAAGCGAGATGGGGCCAAGACGTTCCCTAAGGGCACCCATATGTACTGGAATCATCAGACCGATGCTGAGGAGGCAGAGAGGCCCATCAATGACCTGTCCAATCTTGCCGCTGTATTGGTTGAGGATGCTGCTTGGGATGACGGAGGGGCCAAGGGGCCAGGACTCTACTCCAAGGCCAAGGTTTTCTCTGATTACTCTACCCAAGTGGCAGAGAAAGGCTCTCACATTGGGGCGTCCATCAACGCTTACATCAAGAGTCATGCGGGAGAGGCTGAAGGCAAGTCAGGCCAGATCGCGGATGAGTTCCTAGCGACACCTTTCACATCAGTGGATTTTGTAACACGGGCTGGGGCTGGTGGTGCTCCTATAATCGCCACTGAGTCAGAGCGAAGGGCTGACCCTCCGCAAATCACGCACAAGGAGAAGGAAATGACCGATCAAGAAGCTGCGGTACTCAAGGGTGAGAACGATACCTTGAAGGCCAAGGTCAAAGCGATGGAGGATCAGCAAAACGTAATCGTGGCGGTTGCTACGGTTGCCTCTGTACTCCGTGAAGCCGACATTCCGTTCAAGCAGTCTCTTCTGGAGATGGCTTGCGCTAACCCCGTAATGAAGGACGGCAAGCCTGATTCTGATTGGCTGAAGAAGACTGTTGAGATGCTATCCGATGTCCGTCCAACTGAGGCTGGCAAAGTCAAGGGTCTAGGCAGGACTACTGAGGCCGAGACTGGCGATCTGGAGAAGGCTCAGAAGCGGATTGAAGCCGCGATGGGCAGGATGGGCATGAACGAGAAGGGCATCAAGTATGCTCTGGAGGTGGCCTAATGGCGGTCAACAGAAAGTACGTCCAGAGCGAGAAGTACTCGCCAATGGTCAAGTGCATCGCTCAGACTGCCGCCCGCACTAACAATGAAGCCTTGAGTGGTGATCCGGTTCGATGTGGTCAGATAGTTGGTGTAGCCGTCAAGCCCGCAATCACCGGTGGCAAGACCGTAATGCAGATGGATGGCATTTGGGAGTTGCTGGTCGGGGGCATAGACCAAGCTGGTAACTCTGCCGTCCTTGGAGGGGACAAGCTCTACTTTACTGAGGGTGACACTCCCCCTGTGAATAAGAAGAATACAGGTGTCCCGTTCGGGTATGCCTTTGGGGACCATGGAGTTCAACAGGTCGCATCGGCGGCTACGACTACCAAAATCCTTGTGCAGGTGGGGGTCTAACATGCTTAAACTATCTGAACGACTCAAGTTCCTAGGCAAGGAAGCTGCCGACATCCGCAAGAACTTCTCCTCCCACGCCGACGAGAGCGGACAGGATGGGGGACTGAGCGGGTACAGGCAGACTGGTTCCCGCAACGATCCCAAGTATCTCAACCGTGTCGCTGAGGCTATGGAGTTCTTCGCCGACGTGCAGAGTGGCCGTCGCCCAGCCTACCACATGCAGGAAGCAATGGTCACCACCGACTTCCCTATCCTGTATGGGGAGACTCTCTTCCGCCAGTTCCTTGGAGAGTATGAGAACTGGCCGGTAACCTATCCTCAGTACTTCGATATCACTGAAGTCGAGGACTTCAACAAAATCAATCTGATTACCTTCGATGGTGGTCAGGGTGAGCTGTCTGAGGTAACTGAACGTGAACCCTACAAAGAGTTTGCGTTTACCGAAGGCAAGTACGAGATGCAGGTCAAGAAGTACGGTAAGCGTTATGGCATCACCTTCGAGATGGTCGTCAATCGCAATGGACAAATCTGGCGTAGGCGTCCTCAGATCATGGGCGAAGCTGCCAGAATCTCTGAGGAACTGCTGGCCACCCGCACCATGTTTGACATCGATGGCCCTAACTCGGCCTTCTTCACCGCACCGAATGGCAACATCGTGACTGGCAATCCTGCGCTTGGCTTCACTGGGCTTCAGGCTGCTCTACAGCAGTTGAACAGTCGGAAGAACTCGGATGGGAATCCAATCTGGATCAGGGGCGCACATGTAATCATTACGCCTGCTGATGAGTTGGTGATGGAGCAGATCATGGCCGCTGATACCATCGACATGCCGACCGGCATTGCCAATACCACCATGCTCACGAAGAACTGGCTACGTAGCAAGCTCACATGGTCGGTGAATCCGTTCATCCCCATCGTGGCTTCCTCTGCTACTGCCCGGCCTTGGATCTTGACTGCCAAGCCTTTCGGCGGGAGGGCCGCGTTTGTGTTCGCTTTCATGACTGGACGCCGCGCTCCACAACTGTTCATGAAAGATGGCAATGCCCGTCAGATCGGCGGGGGCGAAGTGGATCAATGGGAAGGTGACTTCGACCATGATGTGATGGACTTCAAGGTTCGTCACATCTATGGCGCAACCACTCAGGACCCGTTCCTTGCTGTTGGCTCGGATGGGACTGGCGTCTAATGGATAGGGAAGACGGCCTTCCAGATCCATCAACTGTAACTGACTTGTACCTCGCTGCCGTGCTGGATGAGTTGAGGGCGCTTCGTAAGGAGCGTCCTCAGCAGTCCCAGCAGTCTTTGTACCCGCAAGGCACTCGTGTAAAGGAGAAGAAAGACAAATGAAACGTGTAATGATTGCACTTCTATCCTTATATATAGGTGCATTTGCCGCTGCACCTACGCTCATAACTCCTCCCGTAACCAATCTGACTACTGTGGAGATCAACTGGACTGCTGTGCCTATATCCTCTGACTTTGGTATAGCTCAGACTATCTGGCTGGATTCTATATCCTTCTCTACAGCCGGTACTGCTAGAACTGTGACTGTATCTGATAGGCAGGCTGCTCCTGTTACTGTTATTAATGCCGTAGCATTGACGGCTAATCAGGTGACAGTATTGGCCCTACCTGCCCCTGGAGGATTAAGGATGGAGAACGGATTCACTATTGTCGCGTCTGGGGCTGGGGTGGTCTATCAGTTTAGGGGGCGGATTAGGAGATAACCAGTGTCTCTTCTCACTCAAGTTCGGACGATCATCGGGGATTCCCCACAGTACTCTAAGCAGGATTATGATCTGAAGGGTCTGCCCACGTTCCAGCTTGAGAACTTCCCTGTCATAGGCGTCAGTGTAATCATTACGGGTGTGGCTCTTGGAGTTTACACTGTCTATGAGCCAACTGGCGTTGTGTCCTTTGCCGCTGCTCCTGGAGCACAGACTGTAGTAGCCGAATACAATCACGTATTCCTACTTGACTCCCAGATCCAGGACTTTATTGACTTGATAGGGGAAAGAGCCTTCCTCGTTTCCGCAATGTGTCTGGACACGATAGCTAGTACTCAGGCCCTCATCCAGAAGAAGATCCGTATCCTTGACCTGGAGACGGATGGACCTGCCCTCGCCCGCGCTCTACGTGAGCACGCCAAAGTACTAAGGGCGGCTGATGAGCAGTTAGATTCAGAGGAAGCTGGCTTTGACTGGGCAGAGCAGATCAATGATGCAGCGGGCTGGAACGAGCGCATGTACAAGGAATGGGCGAGAGGTGGGCTGTGAGGGCACTCCTTGATCCGCGTCTAAGGGGTTCCATCCCAGATCACTGGCCATCAGTCTGCACTATCTTGGCCGTGACGTACACCACGAATGACGATAACCAGACTATACCTTCTGGTGTGGTAGCAGTTGAGGGTCTGGTCGATATCCCATGCCGGATAGGGCCAATCATCAAAGAGAGGCCGACTGATGATGAGATCAGAACTCAGGATATCTACTCTGACTTCACCCGCCGCTACCTGAAGCTGAACAAATACTGTCCTGAGATCATGGAGCGTATCCAGCAGGCTGTTGTTGATGATGTCACGTATGAGATCAGGGGCGTGGAGCATGATAGTGAGAGGTTCAGTACTCGCCTAAGGCTGGAGATCATCGAACCTAATGGCTAAGGTCAGAGTCACAGAGGTCAAGTTCCCCAACAGGTCAGGGGGTAACTTCTCCATCCGTAGTCGGGCTGTAGGTGATCGGACTGGCGTCATTGTCAACACCTTCAATCTGGATAAGCTACAGAAGGAAGTCAATGGTAAGGCTCTGATGTTCATCCTGTTTGAGGCTCTTGAACCAGCGTGGGATCAGGCTAGAGAGAACTGGCCGGTACTGACAGGAGCTAGTCAACGGTCTATTGATGTTGTGGAAGTAGAGGAAGGTCCACATGTGGCCAGAGCAGCTTTGCAAGTGGGTGGAGACGCTCTCAAGTCAGATCCAGACAATACGAGCGGCAAAGATTACGCCCCCTACATCGAGTTCAATGGCTCCCCCAGCGGCAGAGGACAGAACACAATCCTACATGCCTATCTCGATAACGAAAGGAAGATGAGGGAAGTTATCCATCGTGGCGTGTCGGATCTGATAGCGAGGGCTATCTCATGACCAGCCGTAACGGTTCTCTCATCTCGATCATTGAGGCCCTGTTTGGCTCTCCTATGACAGGTATCAAGGGCGTGGG
>Ga0137455_1000054_pt1 | contig 24127 bp, 30 predicted proteins | sample EasRivERMGT600_2_FD_102334 | JGI IMG/M metagenome (GOLD analysis project Ga0137455, IMG submission 102334) | Soil microbial communities from meander-bound floodplain in the East River, Colorado, USA - East River MetaG ERMGT600_2 | ecosystem: Environmental > Terrestrial > Soil > Floodplain ... | reverse complement strand
TCGGGTGTATGATCTCAAACCAGATGACGTGATGGTGCTGTCAGATGGCGAACATATCAAATTGTCCGAGCTGGAGAAGCGCGCCGGTGTGACGCGGATCAAAGGCTACGCCAACATCTGGGACAAGGCATCCAAGACCCGCGATCGCGTGCTGGTCAATCACTCCGGCGGCGCCGGGCTGACACTGTGGGATACTAAGACCGGCGTGTCGCATCGCTGGGAATCGCTGTCGCCGGCAGAGGATCGCGAACTGCAGCAGCAACTGTTCGAGGTGGCGCAGGACTTCAAGCAATCCTGGGAGGGATAATCGATGGCGACAATCTCTAAGCCGATGCCGATAAAGCCGAAAGACACCGATCCGCTCAAGGACAAGATCGAGTGGCTGGTGCGGACGCACGGCTTTGATGCGCGAGCCGATCGGGTGATCATGCTGTATGAGCCAAGTGCCTACTGCGGCCTGCGGCTCAAAGCGTTCGAGACCGAATACGCCGCCTGGTTCGAACTGCAACCGCAGCAAACTGGCAAGCCGAAGAAGGTGCTGGCCACCTCGGCCTGGATGATGCATCCGCGGCGCGAGAGCATCGCCGGCGTGCGGATGCGGCCGGACAAGAACTTTCCGACCTACATCGAAGACGGCGAGGTGTTTAAGAACACCTACCGGAGGCCGATCCATGTCGACGATGGCACCGGCGAAGTGGATACATTCCTAGAATTTCTGGAACGGTTCTTGCCGGATGCGATCGATCGCAATTTCTGGCTGGACTGGACCGCGCATAAGTGGCGGTACCCGGAAGTGCCTGGCACCTCGCCGTGGTATGTGGCCGACACGGAGGACGGGCCGCTGGGCGGCACATTCGGCACCGGCCGCGGCATGATGGCTAAGATCCACGCCAAGCTATTCGGTGAGGCTTACTGCAAGGATGAGGACTTCAATATCCTGACCGGCACCAGCTCGCAGGCGGTCTATACCGACTGGCAGGCCAATTGCGTGCTGGTCTCGGTTGATGAGGCGTCGACCTCGCCGACGGCACACCGTAAGGGCGAGAAGCGCAGCGTCTACACGGCGCTGAAGAGCTGCCTGGATCCGGCCGCCAAGCGGCGCAGCTTCAAGGTCAAGGGGCTGCCGGCGTATGACGGCGTGTCGTTCTGCTCGATCACGGTGGCGACCAACCACGCCAACGCTACGGCTATTCCGGCCAATGACCGGCGCATCTCGGTGCTGCGCAATGGCCGGCCGATGACGCCGGACGAGCGCATGGCGATCGTCAATTGGATGGACAAGCCGGCCAACATCGCGGCGCTGGCGGCCTATCTGGAAACCAGCGACCTGTCGAAGTTCGACATGTATGTGCCGCTGAAAACCGCCGCCAAGGATGAGATGGCGGACCTGTCGCTGAACGAGGTCGAGCACACGCTGGTCGACTTCGCCAGTGATGACGACCGCGGCCTGGTGTTCCCGCGGCTGTTTCTCGAGCGCGAGATCGAGGCGCAGATGAATGGCGACGGCGAGCGGATCGGCCGGCGCGACACAGCCTGGCAGGGGATGCTGGCCGGCGCCTTCGACGAGCACTGTGCCAAGGTCAAGGTGCCGAGCGGCGATCGGGCGCGGATCATGGTCGGCAAGCGGCGCTACACCTTGTTCTGCTTCCGCAGCCGGGCCGCGGCTGCGGCGCTGTTGAACGAGACCGAGCGGCGCGAGCATGCCGCCAAGTGGGGCAGTATTGACGACATCCAGACTGTGCTGCGGGCGGTGAAAAAGGACGCGGAGTAGTGGCCTAGGCATTTTTCGGGTGGCTGGGCCACAACAACAGAAGTTGATGTATCAACCAGTACACATCAATTTTTGTGATAAAAAAGTTCCATCGTGCGGCGCAAGCTGGGCCAGGGCCACATGTTTAGGCCATAGTCTAGGCCACAGGTAACTATCTGATTTTCAACAAGTTAACGCTCATGTGGCCTAGGTGGCCTAGAATATATAGAGAGAGAGATAATTCTATATGTATTTTATATATACTACTACCCGACATGTGTTGGGCCATAGGGCCATAGAGTATGCGCGGCCGGGTTTGTGCCGGCCTTGTGCATATCCGGCCGGCGTGCTCGAGTTGTCATAGGTTCGCGTTTTCGAGGTGTCCGCCATGCTCAGTGCCGAAGCTATAGCCAAGGCTAAGTTGACTACGCCTTATGCGGATCATGTGCAGGTACTGCACCAGCATGATGATTGTGTGCGGATTGCCTATCAGTGGCTGGACGCGCAAGTGAAGACCCGGCGGGTGGTGCAACGGTCGCGGCCGATCAAGCATATTATTGAGAGTTGGGCGGGGCGCTACGTTTCGCAGAACGATGTTGAGGTGGCGGCGCATATGCACCCCAGGATCCTGGGGCGTTATCCGCGGTTCAATATCAGTGCGCGATTGCTCGAACCCAATCTGCGGCGGCTTATTGGGATTGCCGAGGCCGGCCAGCATCCCGGCTACCGGGACCGCTACGCCAAGGTTTATGAGAACCGCACAGAGCCATGAGGCGCTGTGCGGGTTGGGTGTCAGCGCGTGCTTGCTAGCGCGATCAGGACTACCACTGCGGCTGCGGATAGCCCGGCCTCGATGCCGGTTAAGCTCTCGTAGTTGACTACGCCGAGGATGATGCCGAGCAGGCTCATGGCTGGTGCTCCGGCGGGATCCCGTGCCGCTCGTACATGTCCATCAGGCGGGCGATCACGGGTGGCACTGCGGCCTGGCCGCTGGCCATCCGATAGATGGTGCTCCGGCCAATACCCAATAGCTGGTTGGCGGTGTTGACGTTGTGGCCGAGCGCGGTGATCCCGGCCAGGAACCTATCCTTGGACATGGCGGGCTTAGCCCGCCGGCCGAGTTTACCCCCTGGCCTACTGGCGGATTTTTCCGCCAGCGGTTGCGGCCGCGGCTTTTGTTCGTGCCGGCCGGATAACAGCCGGTGGATTTTGCTGGCCTCGTCCGCAGTGGCATCGGTTTTGCTAATTTCACGGTCCACTGCCGATTTACAATATTTAGCCATCACCATACTCCGAGCCGTTCGAGGGCTTCGCGATCGCGCTGGGCGAGCACCTGGTACTCCCGCGGCAGGGTTTCGAAGTGGGCGCGCACTTCCTCGAGTATGGCGCGCTGTTCCGCGGTCATGAACAGCACGGCGCCGATCGATACCTGATACGGGTTGCATACCAGCATGGCGCCCTGCCAGGCCGCGGCTGCGAGCGTGTGCGATTTGGGACAACGGGCCAGTAACTGGCCGCGGTGACGCCCGCGGGAAGCGTAGGCGCCCGCGAGGGCGCCCTTTGCTGTGTCTGAGAGGCTCATGATCGGTACACTTCGAAGCGGGTGGCCCAGTCCAGGTGCGCCATGAAGCGCGGCGCCTCGGCCAGTGCCGCGGATTGGGTTGCGAAAACATCCGGGTGACAGTCGGCCGGGACATCATCGGCATTGAAGTAGCGAATCATCCAGGGTTGCTCGCCTTCGATTAGGCGCCGCGTGTGCTCGTCCATATCGTCGGCTGGCATGGTGACCAGCTCGACGTCGAGGCTATCGGCCAGGGCCTGGTCCAAGGTGTACTTTGCCGCGGCGGGGTCATTGTCGCCCCACATTAGGAAATCGCAGCCTTGGGTTGCCTTGTCGCGGACTATGTAGCGGATGGCCGGCGGTTGTTTCAGTTTCATGGTGCGGGCTTTCGTGTTGTTTGTTCCATTTCATTACGTAATGCGGCTCGCTCCGCGGGCGATCGATCTTCGGGCGCTCGCGCGGCTGCGTTTGCGATCATGTTCATCCAGGCTGGGCTTTTGCGTTTGGGCTGGCCTTTGTTATCAACCCAAATCAAAACGGTTTCGCCTTTGTTACCTACGGGGAATCGGCGTTGTTCAGGCATAGTCTGTCCTTTCATGTTTCAATTTTTGAAAATCCGAAAAAATCGCCAGTTACTTGGTCATGGGCTCGAGCACACAGCCCGGGTATTGTTTGGCTAGCTTTTTCTGTAGCTGTGGCCATGAGGTTTTGAACACCGCATAGGGTAACGGTAGGAAACCTGTGGCCGGCATTGCCCATGGATTCTCAGGCTCGAACGATGCCGCCCAATGTGGGAAAGCTTGCGCGATTTTGATTGTTGTCATTTGCCGGACTCCAGGTGATTACGGACCAGGAAATCGTGTGCGGCTTCGGCCGCGGTTGTGCCGTGTCCGGTATGAGCAAAGCCCTTGGCTTCAATGATCCACTGCACGTTACGGCTAGCCGTGACGTTAGTGGCAATGCGGGATTCTAGTGCGTCGATTACTGCAGGGACGCGTTTCATGACAGGTTCCTTTATGAAAAATTCGTGTGGTTTACCGTTTACTGTGGTGCCGTCCTGATGGGTTAATCCCCAATAGTTATTTGTTGGCGTGTAATGCACTAACCATTGGCCGATTGAGTCCTTGATGACGCGATAGCCATCATTGCTCCAACAAACGGTTTTGCCGCTTTCTACTGCCGCTTTGATTTGATCTAGAGTCATGTTCGATTCTTTCCTGTTTAGTGCTTGTGATAGGAGACGTTGCTAACATCTTGTGACCAGCACGCGCGGCATGTACCGCAATTGTTGTCTTGCTCGGGCGCCGGGCATACGTGACCGCGCGCGGTTTCGTGCTGATGCACTGTGGATGTAATCGGCCAGGCCTTGGTCGCGGCGCCATCCACCATTGTTGCGCTAACGCGAATTGTCAGATTCGCCGGAACCTTGCCGCCGCTTTTGATATAGCGTGACAGGATTCCAATCTCGCGTGTGGGAAGCCAGTGTGACAATTCTGGAGTCTGTGCTGCTACTTCACAGATGCGGGCCAGATGAGTCTCTGATTGCAAGTCGCCACTATCATGCCAGCGATGATGGGCCGACAATGGCAAACCTACTTTGCGCGGCTTGTGTGCTGCTTTGAGCAGTACCACCATGGCGTCGACCCATTGTTCATGGGTAATGCCGGTGATGCGCTTTTCGTGTGCCATCTTTACGGATGGATAGATGTAATTGCCTTTAAGCGCGTAGCATCCGTGGCAAGTGCTACCCTCGACCAGATTCAATTTGGCGCCGGTGATACAAGCTTTGGCGCTAATGCCGTAGCTTGTGCCGGGCATTTTGCTTGGGTAGCCTAATGGTCCGGCGATCGCGATCGCGTCTTTAATCAGCATGGTGGCGTTTCCTGTTAGGTTCGTTTCAGTGACCATTACCTAGTCCCGATCGGGACATAATGCAATAGGGAATCTCAAAATAGTTGAGTTATTTTTGGATCACTGGCGATCGGCGTAAAAGCCAACAATATCAATAGGTTAGCATGCAAAATGTGAAACGTAAGCCACAATGGGGCAATGCCGCATGGAAAGCGGCAATGGTGCGAGCACAGATAAAGCCCGCATATGCGAATCGTTTACGTTGTGTTGCGATTGCAAGGCATAGTGGGAAGCCCTGCGGTCAATTGGCCATGGCCGGCGTCCCATGTTGTCGCTGGCATGGTGGGAATATGATGCAAGCGCAAAGGCGCAATTGGGAAGCGAAGCGCAATGCCAACGAAACCGCGGTTAATCGAGCAAGCCAACAAGCCAAGCGACGATTCAAACAATCAAGCCACTCTAAGGACAATAGTCCGCGAAGCCCTGCTAAGCGTGCTTAAAGACGAATCAGCTAGCGCGGCCGCGAAAGCATCAGCTGGCCGCACGTTGCTACAATTCTTTACTGATGACAGCGGCCAATCGCGGCGCCGCGGCGCGGACATGACCGCGGCCGAGCTCGATTCCGCGATCGCGGATTTGGAGCGATAGCATCCCACTAGCATCCCGCGACGCTGGCGATAAAACCAAACATCAATAGAATCAATACGTTAGCTGGCCCATACCATCTGTTTACTAGATAGATGGTAGGCCCATGACAGCGTGACACATACGACAACGCGGCGCGGCGACAACGTGTCATAGGTGACGGCATGTCGTACCGCCCCCCGGCGGGGCCGGATCGAGCGGGCGCCGGCAGCCGCAATGCTGCGTGGCAAATTTTTCGTGGTCTGAAGCGTCCGCTTCTTTAATCGTCATTAGAAGCGGACGGGGTATTTTCTACTTCTGTTCTTGCTTCGGAAAATACCCCGTCCAGCGCCTTCATAAACTCAAGCACCCACTTCTCGTCAGGCCACACGCCAGTAATGCCCGACGCCACGCCCGCGGCCCGCAGCATTTCCTGCATGCGATCAGTCGCGGCCGGCAGCGGCTCCGCTGGCGCCTCTTGCACCAGCTCGATCGGCTTCCTCGCCGCCCCCGAAGTGTCCGGCTGCGGATCGTAATCACCACGGCTGCGGTGCGGCTGCGCGAGATCTCGCACCGCATGGTTTTTCCAGAACTTCGACGGCCTGCGATCGATCGGCGCATCGGGAATCTGCATGTGCGTGACCGACATCATGTCGCTGACATGGTCATCGCCGGTGATCCTGATGTTGAATTTACCCCGCCGCAGATAGATCCGCCCTGCCTCTGTTAAATCGAGCTGCCCCCAGTTGTCGCAGGCGTAGCCGGCGGCGATCAGCTCGCGTGCGGTTGTGTGCAGCGCGTTGTAGTGCGCGCCGTTTTCGATGCCGGACAGGGCGGCCAAAGCTTCGGCTGAGATCATGTTCTTTCCTTTCCGCGGTTTTGTGCGATAAATGGGTGGTCCGCACGATGGAAACGCGCATATGCCAGCGATCGTCCGGCCGCAGCAGCAGATTTTATTCTCCGACCGCCCGCGCGGCCAGATCCAGGCCGACTTGCTCGATGCGCAGATCCACAATCTAATCGAGGCGATTAGCTCCACCCAGCAAGCCCTGGCGGATATTCGCCGCGACGACGGCAAACTGGCAAATAACAGCGTCGGCCCCGAGCAATTGGCGGCCGAGTTGAAGCACAGCCGCAAAGAAATCGACAGCGCCGAGCAGCGTATCGTCGCGGCGGCAGAAAAGACTGCCGACGCCATCAATATCGTCGTCGCATCCGGCCGCGAGACCGATTTGCGTGCCACTGACGCCGAAGCGGCGGCGGTTTCCGCCGCGCAGATGCTCAGCGCGATCAGTCACGGCAACGTAAACGCCCTCGACAGCGCCTCTGACGCGGAAAATTCTGCCGATCGTGCCGAATCCGCGGCGATCGATGCGAAAAATTCGGCGAATTACAGCACGGCGCAGGCCGACAACGCGATTGCTGCGAAAGATGAGGCTTTGCAGTGGGCCGAGTACCTCGGCGGGCCGGTTATTGATAACAGTCACGCGCTGGATTTCATCGAATCCTCGAAATTTCCGCAAGGATTGTTCTATCAGCCGGTTTCCGGCATGGGCGGCGTTGGCGGACTGTGGTCGGCCAAGTGGTGGGCGGTCTATTGCCAGCAATTGGTCGGCAATGTCGGTTTTTATTACCTCGGGCCGTGGTCGTATCAGCCGATTCCCGGCGCCACCAACCCCAATACTGGCGAAACCGTCCCGGATCCGCTCGCGGTCGGTAGTTTCTACTATGATACCAATCTCAAGACCGTCATGGTCTGGAACGGCACCGCCTGGCAGCCGCCTGGCGTCACGGTAGCGCCTGGTTTTCGAGCGCGTTACGTTTATTTGGCCACCGACGCGCAGGTGACCTTCCGCGGCGCGGATATCAACGGTTTTGCGCCGACCTTTGTCAACGAGGGCCACGATGTCTGCTTGAACGGCGTCCGCCTGGTGCCGGAAATAGACTTCACCACCGACACCGCCGACAGCAGCATGACCCTGGTCGAGGCGCCTGGCGCCGGCGCGGTCATTCAGTGGGATTTGATGATCCCGCCCGACCAGATCAACTCCGCGCAGGTCGACGCCTTCAAGGTGCAGCCGCTTTTGCCGGACGGCACCAACAAGATCTTCACGCTGAGCTACATCGACCCGGCCGCCAGCCCCGGCACGCCGATCCCGACCAATATCGGCCAGGGCGCGCAGCTGATGGTGTCGCTCGATGGTGTCATCCAGGAGCCCGGCGTCGATTTCACTGCCACCGGCGCAACTTTATCAATGACGATAGCGCCATTAGCCGACAGCCGGCTTTGGGCGATCTGGTTTCGGCCGCATGTTGCTGTGGAGTTGCCGCCATGAGCCAGAACCTGCGCGTCGCCACCTGGGTGCCGGTGGTCGACCCCGATGCGATCGGCAATGCCATCCACACCTCGGCCATGCCGACCGCCAACAAGCGCATCCCGTCGGAATTTGCCATTATCAGTGGCGGCGGCGGTAGCGGCGGCGTGAGTTTCGCCAGCAACGCCGAGGTGATCGCCGGCGTGGTCGGCGACGAGGCGATTTCGCCGTCGACGCTGCGCAACGAGATGATGCGCGAGTTCGCCATCCCCGCGGCAACCTTTACCGCTGGCGCGATCGCCGTCAACGTGTCGGTCGGCGGCGGCAGCGGCAACAAGCTGATCAAGACCGATTTCAACGGCGTGATCGACCATTCGCTGCTATTGCTCGACGGCGGCACATTCTGAAAGGGGCGTTCAATGACGATCTCGCATATCGACAACACACAGATTCTAACCGTGATCGGCCCGGCCAAGGTCGACATTCACGGCAACAATGAACATGATGGCCCGGTTATTTCGGAGATCGAGGCACCGACGGTCAGTAGCATCGATCCCGACACCGCCGAGTGCGGTGGCGCTGACCTTGAGCTGGTCGTCACCGGCACCGGCTTCAACGAGGCCACCAAGATCACTTTCAACGGCCTCGACGAGCCGACCAAATTTCGCAGCGACACCGAAGTCACCACCGGCGTCAAGCCGTCGCTGTTTACCGTCGCTGCGACCTGTCCGGTCGGCGTCCGTACCGGCGGCATGAAGAGCGAAACGATGGATTTTACTTTTACTGATCCGGCAGCTGCCCGCGGCCGCAAACGCTGAAGATTGCCAGAGTTTTACCAGACCCTGACTTGAGGATGGGGCCACATGAAGCAATACCGGCATCGCCGCAGCGCGAATCCGTCCAATCCGTTCCCGAGCCCGCTCGAGCCTGGCGAATTAGCAGTAAACACTGCCAATCGGCAGCTCGCGGTCGGCAATGCCGACGCCGCGGCGCTCGGCGTGCCGCTGTCGCTGATCGCGATCCGCTATTTCGACACCCACGCCAGCTATCTCGCCAACGACATGGTGGTGCAGTTAGGCAAGCTCTACGTCGCCAAGGCCGCGGTGCCGCCCGGGCCGTTCAACGCCTCGCAGTGGACCGAATTTACCGGCGGCGGCGGGGGTGGCAACTACCTGCCGCTGACCGGCGGCATGCTGACCGGCCCGCTCGGCATCGGTCCGGTTTCGATATTTCCAGGCGCTCTGTTTGAGGCCGGCGACAAGGATGCCGGCACGTTTACGGTCGCGCCACTGTGGGTGGACATGACCACACTCAACGGCGTCAATCCGTTCGATGCTGCGGCGTTTTATTTCGGTCGCTCGCGCGGTTCGTCTACGGTGCCGGCGCCGGTGCAGACCGGCGATGCGCTGGGCGGCATCTGGTGGAACGCCAACGAGGGCGGCGACTGGGCCAACGGCGCCGGCCTGACCGGCATTGTCGACGGCCCGATCGCGGTCGGCTCGGCACCGACCGCACTGGCGTTTTATACCGGCGACAAGGACGGCGGCATTGAACGGCTGCGCATCAAAAGCAGCGGCGCCTCCGAGTTTTCCGGCGAGGTGTTCAGTAAAAAAGGTATCGGGATTCTCGCGCCGCTGGGACCATACCTCACACTGGCGAAGCCGCCGGGTGTGCCTTCAGCGCAGAACACGATCGACGGTTCCATTGGCACTAAGACCGACTGGTCCGACTACAAATCGCGCTGGCAGCTTGTTTTAGGCGATGCCACCCCTGAGACAGGTGCAAACGCAGGCACCAATTTTTCCATCAATCGGTTTGCCGATGACGGCACCACCCTTCTTGGCACTCCGCTAACGATCGATCGCGCCAGCGGACAGGTCTTAATCGCGCAAGCTCCGACGCAGCCGAGCAGCGTTGCCAGGAAAACCGAGGTCGACGCCAGGGTGTCGAAGCTCGGCGATGTGATGACCGGCGATCTGACGATCAGCAAAGCAAATCCATCGTTCAATTTTGAGAAGGCTTTGTCTGGCGAGCGCACCGCCATCTACATGAAGACCGGCCTCGCTGGCGCGGCAAAATTGCGCTGGCGTTTATCGCTCAGCAACGGCACGGCTGAAGCCGCAGACGGTTCTGGTAGCGACATTACATTTGCGCGAGCCAACGACGCCGGGACGCTTGTCGATGATGTGATCACGATGCGGCGCGCAGACGGTTTGATCACTGTCTTGGGTGATCCGACTGCTGCGCTTGGCATTGCCACCAAGCAGTACGTCGATGCCGGTGTGCGAGCGTTCAATTCAGCCGATCGGACGGCCTACACGCTGGTGTTGTCTGACATCGGCAAGATCGTTGCACTGTGGAATAGCACGGCTTCTCCGCTGAGCCTGACTGTGCCGCCTAATTCTGCTGTGGCCTTTGCAGTGGGCGCAGAGATCGATCTTATGGTCACCGCAAACATCATAGCGACGATCGTCCCAGGAGCAGGCGTTTCGATTACCTCTGAAGACAGTAAGCGCAAACTACCAAAGATTGGTTCTTGCGCCACGTTGGTAAAAGTCACCACCGATGGCTGGGTGCTGTGCGGGAGCTTGATCGCATGAGCAAACGCGGTCTCGGCTTCACTATTCCCAGCGACGACACCCGCTACATCGACGCCTACACAACCTGGCTCATCCACATGGACGGCCCGGTCAATTCAACCACCATGCTCGACCATTCGCCGAAGCAGAACGGTGCCGCTGCCGTCGCCAATGCCTTTGTCATTGGCGACGGCAGCAGCGGTCCCGGTCCGCTGCATGTCGCGGCGACGCAATTCAACAATAATGCGTATATTTATTCGCCAGTGAACGTCGATAACTCGTTCAACCTGGCGCTCAACGATTTCACTATCGATTGGTGGGAGCACCGGATTGGCGACGTCACAACTTACCGGCCGGCGTTCACCTGGGACACGGTCGGAGTGACGTATTCTCCCATGTTGGTCGCCTACGGCACCGACGCTGGCCTTTACTATTACGCATCCAATGACCAAGCGAGCTGGAACATCATTAGTGCGATGTTTATGGGCACCGCCCAACTCAATGTCTGGATCCACCGTGCGATTGTCCGCAAAGGCAGCACATTCTACGCCTTTGAAAATGGTGTGTTGAAAGGCACCGCAACATCGACGTTGCCGTTCAATAACGCGAGTTACGGCCCGATGGTTGGCTGCTGGCCAAATCCCGGCGGATACGTTTATTTCTTCGGCTACATGCAAGAGTTTCGCGTCAGCAACGGCATCGCCAGATGGACTGCCAACTTTACGCCGCCAACGAGGAAATACGAGCCGTATCCTGATCTGAACACAAGACTGCTGATGCATTTTGACAGCAGTTGGCAAGACTTCTCGCAATACAAGCGCGGCGCGGCCAGCACCTTCGCGGGATTAACTTTCTCAATAGCGCAAAGCAAGTTTGGCAGAATATCCGCTTTGTTCGACGGCCTCGATGATTATGCGTCTTATCCAGATAGCCCCGATTGGTCGATGGGTGACGATTACACCATCGATTTCTGGGTGCGACCGACGGCAATACCGCCTGCCGGGCAGGCAATGGCTTTTCTGGCGCATCTTGCTGGTGACGGCTGGCTGTTCATGATCCTCTCTGACGGCGGCGTCACCATGCTGCAACGCCAGGCCAGTGCCGGCGGCGATTTTTCCGTATATGCGCCCGCCTATATTACAATTAACAATTGGCACCACGTCGCATTCGTTCGCGCTAATCGGGTGAACAAAATCTACCTCAATGGTGTTGGCGGTGCTCCGATGACCACGCCGGCATTGCCCGTCATAGTCACACCTTTGACGATCGGTATGTGGGGCAGCACCGCCTATCCGTTTAAAGGCTACATGGATGAGCTGCGCATCACCAAGGGTAAGGCGCTGTGGACTGCCGATTTCACGCCGCCGACCGACGTACATGGCGCCACTGGCGACAAGACCGTGCTGATGTTGCACTTCGACGGCGACTTCAAGGACAGCTCGCAGAAGCGGCAAGTTATCCATCCCGGCAGCGCAGCAATATCGACGGCGCAAAAGAAATTTGGCAACGCAGCTGTGCAATTCAACGGCGCGCAGATTTGTTATGTTGCGGGCACTCCCAGCGAGCTGAATTTTGGCTATGAGGATTTCACCATTGATTGTTGGTTCTATAACACCGGCGCCGCTGGTGTGAACCAGGCACTGTTTGGCCGGTGCAGTCCAAGCCTGACCGACCTGACGATCGGCTGCTACATCACCGCTGAGAACCGCATAGTCTGTTCTTTCGGAAAAACCGGAACCGATTGGCTGGCGCAGATGACCGACGGCATAGCCACGGTCACAAAAAACGCCTGGCATCATTACGCGGTGATGCGGCGCAACAACGTTTTCAGTCAGTATCTGGACGGTGTCCTGGACAGCAATCTGCAGGATTATGGCGCCTGGCCGCTCTACGTCAGCACTTGGTCGTTCGTAATCGGTGCGATCGGCAACAACACCAACTACTGGACCGGCTACATCGACGAGTTTCGTGTTACCAAGGGTAAGGCGTTGTGGACCGCCAATTTCACGCCGCCAGCGCAGCCGGGGAATTGACCATGACCTCGCACTACCGTCACCGCCGCGACAGTAATCCGACCGTGCCGTTCGCCAACCCGCTGGAGAAGGGTGAGATCGCGGTCAATACTGCCAATCGCCAGATCGCGGTCGGCGATACCGGCGGCGCGCCGCTCGCCCTGATCGCGGTGCGCTACTTCGACCCGAAATCGCAGTATCTGCTCAATGACTTCGTCGTCCACGACGCCGACCTCTATGTCGCGCTCGACGTCATCCAGCCCGGCCCGTTCAATGCCGCGCAGTGGCGGCTCGCTTCGAATGCGCCAGGCGACACCAGTAACCTGGCCAACTACCTGCTGCTGGCCGGCGGCATCATGACCGGGCCGCTGATCCTGCACGACGACCCGACCGATGACCTGGGCGCCGCTACCAAAGGCTATGTCGACGATTCCACGCCGCCACCGCCGGCCGCTGCCGGTGTGCCGGTTACGCCCACTGGCGGTATTGCCGCCAATAACGTGCAAGCGGCGCTCGCCGAGCTGGATGCCGAGAAGGTGGCGATCGCCGGCTCGACCATGACCGGACACCTGGCGCTGCCGACCAATCCGGGCGCGCCCAATGCCGTGCGCAAGGACTACGTCGACGCAGCTGACAGCACCAATGCCGCGGCACTTGCCAGCAAGGTCAACAAGGCCGGCGACACCATGACCGGCACCTTATCCGTTGGTGGTGATGTCTACGCCAACCGCAGTCCGACCACCGGCGTGTTGTACCTCGGCAGCAATGCCACGCATTATCTGCACTTCGACGGCTCGAGCTACCGCATGCCAAGCGGCAGTCTGGTCGTCGGCGGCGACGTCAATGCGGTAGGCGGTGTCTTCGGCGGTCAGCTGGTCGCCAACGCCGGATCCAGTTTCTCCTATCCGGGCAACCACACGCTCTACAACAACGGCGTCAATTTTGCCTCGGCCACGCCGTCCAGCGTCCAGGTCCAGGGGCCGCCTTATCCGACGATCGCGTTCCACTGCGCCGGCTATTTCGGCGCCAACTTCGGCATGTCGACCGATGGCCAGTTCTACATGGGCGGCTGGTCGCACGGCCAGGGTGTGTACTATCGGCTGCTGACCACCCGCGAAGGCGAGCCGGTCACTCAGACCCGGCTGGTCTATGTCGGCGATTACGTCCACAGCAGCGACGAGGGATTGACTGAACCGTTTGGCGCGACCGCCTGCAACACCGGAAACAGCGGCGCCGTGCCGAGCGGCTATCCAGGCGGCTCCTATATCACCGCGCGTTACCGCGTACTGCAGGTCAAAACCGCCAGCGGCTACTACGCATCGGAAGTGGCATGACCATGGAAATCATCGACCACGGCATATGGATCCGGTACCAGCCGGTCAAACCGCAGGCCGGCGCGCCGCACGGCGCCATCTATGCCCGGCGCGAGGCCGATAGTGTCGATTGGTATGATTACGTGCGGCCCAACTTCCTGCTGATGCAGCCGGCCAAGCCGCCGACCTATCACCCCACCACCGGCGAGCAGTTGGTTGAAGACCCGCCGCCGGAGCCGAACTTCAAGCCGGGCAGCGTGGTCTGCAATATTTACCATCACCCGCACTTCAATCGGAGTATCGTCGGCGCCGCCACCTACGATCCAACCGCGGTCCACTCGATCAATCAGCGGGTGATCGAGATCGTCGGCTACGAAGGCGACGACCCGCAGAAGGATTTCGGCGGCAAGACCTACGACCCTAAGACCGGCACGCTGTCGGATCCGCCGCCGATGCCGCCGGCGCCGAAGTCACCGGACGAGCGGCTCGATGCTCTAGAGAAGCGCGTCAAGGCGTTGGAAGCTAGGAAGAAAAAGTGATCGAGTACACCGGCAAGGCCGCGGCTGAAGTTGCCAAGGGGTTGGCAGCTGGCGGACCGCTGGCGCTGCCGCTCGTCATCATCAACGTGGTCTGTCTCGGTGTGGTTTTCTTTACGCTTTACCATATCTCGAATGCATCCGAGCGACGTGACAGCTTAATTGCCGAGCTGGCCAAGTCTTGCCAGCCGATCGTCGAAAGGATGAAATGAGTCTGCAACGATAAGAAGGATGCGATGTTATGAAGAAGGCCAAGCGAAAGCGCCCGGTTGTTGCGCGTAAGCGCAAGGTGACTGCGCGAAAGAAGCCGGCCAGCCCCCGTAAAAAGAGGAAGTCCAAGATGTCCAGGAAGTCGAACGAAGACGACGACAACGACGGCGACAACGAGCGCCGCACTGCACAAAAACACCCTGAGACGGCACGGCGGACTGCTGGCGATCAACCGCAGAACCCTGCCACGCCCGACCAGACTTCCGATCCGATCGAGCTTGCCAAGAAAGAGCATGCCGGCATCGACCCGATGGGCCAGCCGCCGGACAACCCGCAGGCGCCAAATCCGCCGGTGGAGGAAGACCCGGAGCGCAAGAACAAGTGACCGAGTGGCCTAAAAACCCACAGCTGCGCGTTGGCGGGGAGCTGGAGCCAACCGGCCCCGTCAACGTGTTCAATGAGAAGGTGGCGACCGCTGAAGCGATCAATCGTGCGATCGACACCAAGACCGCCTACGACACCACGCACCCGCCGCCGGCTCCGGTAACGCCAGAGGTGGTGCCGCCTGGCACGCCGATCAGCGCCGGCAGCCCCATTACCATCGACGAAACAAAGTATATGATCGAGCCGCAATTCGTTGGCCAGAAGGTGATTCCGCGCCGACGCTAGGGGGCTAGCATGATCGGTACGTTGATCTCGATCGTCCTGTTGCTGGTGGTGCTCGGTGTCATCCTGTGGGCCGTGCAAGCCCTGTTGCCCATGGTGCCAATGCCGCCGCAGTTTCGCACTGTGGTGTCAGTGCTGATCACCGTCATCGTGGTGTTGATCATCGTCTACATCATTGCCGGCCTGTTGGGTGTGGTGACACCAATGAGGCTCTAGATGATCGTCGTCCTGGCCATGCTTGCTGTCCTGTTATCCGGCTGTATCGTGACCACCGTGACCGAACGACCGCCGTTCTATAGTCGATATGAAATAGATGCGATCAATGCCGAAACCGCCTGCCGACAACTGGCGCGAAACCTTATCCAGATGGAACGCTGCACAGTCAGGAGATAAAATGGCCAAGCCAGAGCAAGATGTGTTTCCGCCGGACCCGGCTTTGATCCGGCCGCTGGTGCCGCGGATCGAAATCGCACTGACCGTGCCGGACGGCGTCGACCTGCAGATCACCGTCAACGGCGTCGGCGTGCTGATGCAGGATGACGAAGACGACGCGACCTAGCCCAAAAATTTTTTCGGATTTTCAACCTAGGGGAACTCCATGGCCAATAAATTCGGTAAGACCGTGAACATCAAGGCGCCGCCGGTGGCCAAGCCGCCGCCGGTGTCGAAGACCCAGGACAACTTCACCCATCACACCTCGCCAGTGAAGGGACCGCAGCCGACCCCGGTCGAGCCGAGCACGATCAGCTCTAAGCCGAAGGCGTCGATCAAGAAGATGCCGGACGTGCCGCCGGCGAAGTACAAGCATACCGATGACGGACTCTGAAAAGGACGTCCAACGGAAACTGCTGAAGCGTAAACGCGCAATCCTCATCGCCCGCGATGATTTGATAGCGTTTACAGAATTGATGATGCCCGACCCCAACTACGATGACGACGTCGGGCAGTCGCTGTACAAGCCACAACCGTTCCACCGCATGATCGGCCGCTCGCTGGAAGAGGTCGAGCGTGGCGACTACCGCAGGCTGATGATCAATGTTGGCCCGAGATTTGGCAAGACTACGCTCGCCAGCGCGATGTTTCCTGCTTGGTATGTCGGTCGGCATCCTGACCGCTCTATTATTGTTGCTACTTACAACGAGCATTATTCATGGGATCTCGGCCGACGTGTCCGAGACATCATGGAAACCCCCGAATACAAGCAAGTCTTCCCCGAAGTAGAGATCAAGGTCGGAGCCAATGCCGTCAACAGGGTTCAGACAACGCGCGATGGCGTGGTCTTCAGTGTGGGACGCGGCTCCTCGATCACCGGCCGCGGTGGTCACTGCATCTTATTGGATGACCCTATTAAGGATCGAACTGAAGCTGACTCAGTCATCGTTCGAGAGAAGCTGTGGCAATGGTACAATCAAGTCCTCAGAACTCGCCTCATGGATTCGACTGGCACTATCGTCATCGTCCAAACTCGGTGGACCGAAGACGATCTCGTTGGCCGGCTTATCGACCCGCTTAATCCGTACTACAACGTCGAAGAAGCCAAAGCCTGGCGCAAGATTGATCTGCCGGCGCTAGCTGAAGACAACGACGTGCTCGGCCGCAAACCCGGCGAGGCGTTGTGGCCGGAGCGGTTCACCAAGCAGTATCTGGAGGACATCCGTGCCACCGATCCGCGTGGATTTGCTGCGCTGTATCAGGGTCGTCCAGGGCCTAAGGATGGGGCCTTCTTCAAGGATAGCGACCTGGTCACCTACAATAAAATGGATGACGTCCCGGCGTTTCATACCCTTAGATTCTATGGGGCATCGGACCACGCGGTGTCGGTAGCCAAGTCTGCCGACAAGACCTGCCTGATGATCGTCGGCGTCGACGAGAAGGACAACATTTGGATCATGCCGGACATGGTCTGGGACCGGCTGGATTCGCATCAGGCGGTCGAAAGCATGATCGTGCTGATGAAGAAATATAAGCCGATGTTCTGGTGGGCCGAGGGCGGCGCCATCACCAAGAGCCTCGGACCATTCCTGCGCCGGCGCATGGCCGAGAAGCAGGCATTCTGTGCGATCGATCCGATCAATCCCGCCGCCGACAAGCAGCAACGCGCGCAGGCGATCCAGGCCCGCACCAGCATGAAGATGGTACACTTCCCTGGCTTCATCCGCAGTTGGTCGGAAATGCAGGACCAGATCCTGAAGTTTCCGCACGGCAGTAACGATGACGTGGTCGACACTTTGAGCCTGGTTGGGCTAGGACTGTCGAAGATGCACGGGCGAACCCGCGGCAGGAAGATCGAGCCGGAAGTCTTGACCGGCACCTACCGTGAGCTGTTTGCAAACACGCGCCGGCGTGAGGGTCGAGATCTTCGGGCGAGGGGCCTGCAAGGATGGTAGACGCCTTCCAAGACGACATGATGCGCGTGTTTGCCGGCCTTGATGAGCAGTCCAGCGAGCCGGACATCAACGCCACTACCGGAAAACCTAACTCGATCCCGCGCGCCAATCCCGATCCGCCAGACCGCCGCCGCAACCTGGTCCGCGACTGGACCAGCAAGGTGAAGAAGGCCAAGCGGTACTGGAAACCTTCATTCGACCGGATGCGGGAAGATCAAGAGTTCTGCTTCGGCAAACAGTGGTCCAAAGATAGCAAAGACAAGCGTTACGTCGCCAACCTCACGCTCAGGCTGGTGGCGCAAAAGACGGCATTTCTGTACGCCAAAAACCCCAAGGCCGTCGCGAAAAAGCGGCCGCGGCTCAATGCCACCAGCTGGGACGAGAGCCAGACCACGCTCAATCAGCTGATGCAGTCTGCCGCCATGATGATGCAGCAGGCGCAAGCTGCCGGCGCCATGGGCCAGGGGCCGATGGCGCCAGGTGGCATGCCCGGCATGCCGCCTGGCATGATGGGCCAGGTCGCCGGCGCCGCCGGCGGCGCCATCCAAGGCATGATGCCGATGGCGACCGGCAGCCCGCCCGACATCGGCATGCTGATGGCTGGCGGCATGCCGCCCAACCCGGCGACCATGCCGTCGCCCGACGTCAACCAGATCTCCGGCCAGATGGGCGCCGCGCTCGGCGGTGCGACCATGCCGGGCATGGGCGCCGGCCCAATCCCTGGCGAAATGCAGCAGCCGCAGGGGCTGGGCGACCAGCTCGGCCAGGCCGCGGCTGGTGCCGCCGCCGGCGGCATGGCGCCGCCGGGCTCGCCGATGATCGCCCAGGCGGTCGGCAGCGGCATGGACATCATGATGGATGCGGCTCGGGTCAAATCCGAGAACATCATGATGGACAAACTGGCCCGGACACTCGAGCTGCTCTACGCCTACGAGGTCGACAACCAGCCGCATCCGTTCAAATCAATGCTGAAGATGTCGGTGCGGCGCGCCGTCACCAACGGCGTGGCCTATGTGAAGCTTGGGTTTGAGCGGGTGATGCAGCTGCGGCCCGACCTGGAGAAGGGCATCGCCGACGCCAACGAGCGGCTGGCTACGCTCGAGCGGTTAGCGGCCGACGCCACCGACGCCATCACCGACGACAGCGACATGGAAGCCGAGCAGCTGCGGCTGCTATTAGCGGACCTGGTCAAGTCGCAGGGTGCAGTGGTGCGTGAAGGGCTTACCTTTGATTTCCCGCTGTCGACCCGCATCATCCCGGACATCAAGTGCATTGATCTGCGCAACTGGGTGGCAGCCGGCTGGGTCGCCGAGGAGTATCTGTTATCGGTCAGTGAGATCGAAGAGATCTATGGCGTAGATGTTAGGGGTCACTGTACCGAGTACGGCTCAGACAGCGACACTGATCCATCCAAGGCGATGGAAGAATGGATGAGCAGCAAAGACAAAGACAAGAACCGCGGCGAGCCGAACGCGATCGTCTGGGAGATCTACAATCGCAACGACGGTTTGGTCTATGTGGTGTGCGATGGCTATCGGGAATTTTTGAAAGAGCCGGCCTCGCCGGAGATCTACAACGAGCGGTTCTATCCCTGGTATGCCTTGATATTCAACGGCATCGAAGACGAACACGAACTGTTTCCGCCAAGCGACGTCAGGTTAATGCGCGACATGCAGCTCGAATACAATCGCTGCCGCGAGGGCCTGAAAGAGCAGCGGATCGCCGGCCGGCCGTTCACCGCGGTGGTAGCCGGCTCCATGGACGAAGACGACATGGAGAAACTGACCAACCGCGAAGCCAACGCGGTGATCGAGTTCAATGCGCTGCAGCCGCAGCAGGACGTCAAGCAGCTGCTGCAGCCCTATGCCGGTCCCGGCATCGATCCGAACCTGTACGAGGTCAATCCGGTCTACGAAGACATTCTGCGCACCACCGGCATCCAGGAAGCCAATCTTGGTGGGACCAGTAACACCACGGCGACCCAGGCGCAGATTGCCGAAGGTAGCCGCATGACCAGCATGGGCAGCAATATCGATGATTTGAACGACCTGCTGACGCAACTTGCGCGTAACGGCGGCCAGATACTGATGCGCGAGATGTCGCAGGAACGGGTCAAGAAGATTGTCGGCCAGGGGGCGGTGTGGCCGGCCGAGCCGGTCGCTCAGGATATCGCCAACGAAATCCTGCTCGAGATCGAGGCGGGCTCGATGGGCCGGCCGAACCAAGCCCAAGAGATCGCCAACGCCCAGCGGCTGATGCCGCTGCTCATTCAACTTCCCGGCATCGACCCGGAGTTCCTGGCCAAGGACACGCTGCGCCGGCTCGACGATCGCCTCGATCTGACCGAAGCATTCAAGTCCTCGCTGCCGAGTATCGTTGCGATGAACGGTGCTATGTCTGGCAGCGCCGGCCCAACCGCGGCCGGTGCAGGCGCTGCACCGGGCGCGGCTATGGGGCCGCAGGGTGCCGTCAACGCGCCAGACGGCGGCGCCAAGGCGGCGCCGCCACCGTCGGCGCCTGATGCGCAGCAGACACTGTCAGGCGCGCCGCCGCCTCGGCCGCATCCGATGCCGCAGCAGGTGACGATGCCGACCATGCCGGGTTGATGACAAAGTATCTGAATTGACGTAATGATCGCTTGAAGGTGCCGATTGGCACCGGGGGAATTTCAGTATGGCAGATGACGACAAGCACCTACCCGCCGAGGTAGTGCCGTCGATCGAACAGGTACCTTCGCCAGGTACGGACGCCGGCGATACCGGCGGTAGTCTGCTGGACGCCATCCAGAGCGCAGTGCCTGAGCTGCGACAGGATGACGACTACTCAGACACCGACGGCTCAAAGGGGGATCCGCCATCCCAAGTCGCAAGGAAGTCCGAACGCGAACCCGAATTGTCGGAAGAGCCGACACCTGACGAACTAGCCAAGCTTTCCAAAGCCGCGCAACGGCGCATCAAGAAGCTCAATTCGCAACGACAGAAGTTGTCGGGCGAGGTGCAGCGACTGAAGGCGCTCGAGCCGGACGCTGATATGGCGCGCAAGGTCACCGATTATCTTCGCAAGAACGATATCGGTCAGGACGATTTCCTGTTTGGCCTTGAGCTGATGGCGGCGATGCGCCGCGGTGACTTCGTGAAGTTCTATGAGGGGACGCGCCCCTACATGAAACTCTGCGAGGAATACCTCGGCATCTCGCTGCCCCCTGATTTGCAGCAGTCAGTGCAGCAGGGGCATATGACGACACAGGCCGCGGCCATGTACTCGCGAGAGCGCATGGACAAGGCGATGGCGCAGAACAATGCGGTCCGACAACAGGCCGCACTGCAACAGCACCAGCAGGTGTCGCAGAATCAGCAAGAGCAACTGCGCAAGGAAGTCTTGGCAGAGAAGGTGGCGATAGCCGTCAATAACTGGGAACTGGGAATAGTGCGATCGGACCCTCGCTATGCGGCGAAAAAAGCCGCTGTTCAGTCCACGATGATGGCACTCGTCCAGGAGTACGGTCCACCCAAGTCGCCCGAGAACGGCATCCAACTCGCCCAAGAGGCGTATCGCCGTGTCAACGAGCAGTACAAGGCTTGGTCCCAACCCCAGCGAATGCCCACATCGCGCGTCCCGAGCAGCACCGGAAGAACCGCTGGTGTGGCACCCGAGCCTACGTCACTGCTGGAAGCAGTCAGATTTGCTCGCGAGGGAGCGCCGCGCCTCTAATTCCAGAGGTGCTTAAATGCCTACCTATTCTGCGCCACTGCTCGCCCACATCACTACGGCGGCGTTGGACTACTGGATGAACAAAGGGACCGCCTTCCAGGAGGCGATCCAGGAGAAGCCGCTACTGGCGGCGATGGAATCCAAGAAAAAGACCTTCCCCGGGGGTAAGGGCAATATCATCATTTCAGTGAAGGGGGATTTCGGAAATACGGCCGCCCCTGGCACTGACGACCAGCTCAAGGGCTACCAGCTCGACGACGCGGTCACTTACTACACCCCGGCCAACCTGACCCAAGCTGTGTTTCCTTGGAAGGAAATGCACATCGGCATCATGCTCACGCACAGTGAGCTGAAGACCGATGGCATCAGCGTCTCCGACTCCGGCAACATGGACGACGTCAACGAGCACTCCGGCCGCGACGACACCGTCCTGGTTGGGCTGTTGCAGGATGCATTGCAGGATGTCAGCGAGCAGTACGCCCGCTGCATGAACAACCTGCTGTGGACCAACGGCGCCACTGATGCCAAAGCTTTAGCCGGCATGGCGGCGCTGGTCACCGATGATCCGAGCACAGGTATTGTGGCCGGCATCAACCGGGCGCAGAAGCCATGGTGGAGAAACCGCGCCTATACCGCGGCAATGGGAACGGCAGTCGGCACCACGCCGGCGCTGTCAGCCTGGGGCGGCGGTCCGATTACATCCAACGCCGCCAACGGCGGCGCGCTGATCACCCTGCTGCAGAAAGAGTATCGCCAGTTGACCCGGTACGGCGCCAAGCCAAACACGGGGTTCTGCGGTTCCGACTGGCTTGCCGCCCTGGAAGCAGAGCTGCGCGCCAACGGTAACTACAGCATGCAGGGCTTCTCTGGCGCCAAGGACGTCAGTGTCGGGCAAATTTCCTATGCCGGCACCGACTTCGAATACGACCCGACACTGGACCAGCTCGGCAAGAGCAAGCGTTGCTACTGGTACGATTCCAGGGACATCTACCTGGTCGCCATGCAGGACGAGTGGCGCCACCAGCACTCGCCCGATCGCGCACCTGACAAGTACGTGATCTATCGATCACTCACTTCGACCGGACAACTCTGTGCGCGGCGCCTCAACGGCGCTGTCGTCATGGACATTGTCTGATCGCAGCGCGGGACCGGAGTGCGGGGAGCGGACACTCTTAGCACTCCGGTTCTAATTCCATAGGGAGACGAGATGGCGAAGCAGATCCAATACTGCGCCTGCAAGATCAATCTTGCCGGCCAGAACTGTCACACTGTGATTTACGGCGCGCACAACCCGGTGACATGGCCGGAGATACAAGTGCTCCAGGCCTTGCATGGCGACGAGAACGTCATGGACATAATGCCGATCGGAATAGGCGAAGTGTGGCCGACCGAGGAGAAGAACCGGCTGATGTCGATCTACGGTCGGCAAGTGGTCGAGGCGTGCTTCCCGGGGCGGGCATTCCGCATGGACTACATGATGACCGACGAGGTGAACCTGCCGCGCTATGAGGGCGGCGCCATCTCCACCAAGGTTGCGCCAGCGATCACCAACGGCAACGGCGACGACGAGGACGACGACGGCGAGGATGAAGTCGCCAAGGCAGGAACCCAACTCGAGCCAATCTTCCGCCCGGCCCGCGGCCGGCGGACACCGCCGCCACCGGAGCATAAGGACGCCGGCTAGTGCCATTGGGGGTCACGCTGCTGGAGCTGCGCCGTGAGCTGCGTGCCGAGACTGGCGCGTCGCTCAACCCTGCCCAGGGGATCCAGGCGCAGGACACGATCGACATACTGTTGGCCCGGCAGCAGCGCGAGCTATGGGACGCCTACAACTGGCAGCACCTGAAGATCTGGACCGACTTGCCGCTGGTCGGCGGCCAGGCGGTCTATTCCTACCCAAAGGAAATGGCGTTCGACCAAATCGCCAGGGTCTATATCTCGCAAGTCACCCGCGCCGACGTCATGGATCCGCAGAAGATCACTGCAGCGACCTCATGGTCGCCGCTGACCTACGGCATCAAGGCGCACATGATGCACCTGGGGCCGACCAGCTACGGCACGCCGGTGCGCTGGAGCAACGTCGCCTCGGTCAATATCGCCGGACCTACTCCGATCACCAACCCGGTCGGCCAGTTCCAATTGCTGCCGGTGCCAGTCGACGACGTCACGCATCCGCAGCTCGGCTACATGCTGCGGTTCGAAGGCCAGGCGCCGCTGTCGCCGCTGATTGCGCCGACTGACACATGCGTGTTGGATTCCAAGATCATTGTGCTGTTCGCCGCTGCCGAGATGCTGGCCACCCAGAAGAGTGAAGCCGCGCCGATGAAGCTGACCAAGGCGCAGAACGCGCTGCGGCGGGTGCTCGCCGACCAGGGGGCGGACAAGCGGCAGAACTACAACATGGGCGGCAACCAGCGCGGCGGCTTCGATCCCGACAAGAGTACGCGCCACGTCCGCTATCTCGACTACATCCCGAACTGATGGAGGGAGTAGTTGCCCTACTTCACCATCACCGACTTCGCTGCCGGTCTAGATCTACGGCGCAGTGAGCTGACCGCTCCCGCAGGCACCCTGCGGTCGATGCGCAATGCTCATGTCACGCCAGGCGGTGA
>Ga0137455_1000053_pt1 | contig 24155 bp, 17 predicted proteins | sample EasRivERMGT600_2_FD_102334 | JGI IMG/M metagenome (GOLD analysis project Ga0137455, IMG submission 102334) | Soil microbial communities from meander-bound floodplain in the East River, Colorado, USA - East River MetaG ERMGT600_2 | ecosystem: Environmental > Terrestrial > Soil > Floodplain ... | reverse complement strand
TGTTCCCCGTCTGGTCAGTGGCCATGTTGCGCGATCTCGAGCGCGTCGGCCTCGGCATCGGCGATTTGAGAATCGCCCGGCGCGACGGCCGCATCGCCGGGGTGATGGCGTTGTGGGATCAATCCGCGTACAAACAGTCGGTGATTCGGGATTACGCCGGATGGCTGAAGGTGGCGTCGTGGCTCGGCGGATCGATCGTGCCGCGTGTCGGCAATCACGTGCGCAGTGCCTACGCCGCGCTCGTCGCCATCGCGAATGACGATTCGACGGTGTTTCGGCGGCTGCTCGGTGAAGTGAGTGCCGCCGCCGCGGCTCGTGGTTTCCAGTACCTGATTGTCGGCCTCGATGCTCGCGATCCCCTGCTGGCCGTTGCGCGCGCGCATCGCCACATCGCGTATCGAAGCCGGCTCTATCTTGCCTCGTGGCCGAACGGAGCGTGCCTGCATGAACGTCTCGACCAGCGCCCTGTCTACGTGGACGTCGCTACCCTCTGACGTTTCGTCACCTCGCCTGATCGGCGCGGTCGTGCCGCGAGCGCGGCTCGGTGACGACGATCGCGATCGCATGTACGACGTCCTGCGCCGCCACTTTGCGGGAACCGATCGGGCGCGGTTCGAGGCCGATCTCCTGGAGAAAGAGACGGTGATCGTGCTGCGCGATCGCGAAGTGGGCGGCATCCGCGGTTTTTCGACGCTGATGCGGATGAACGCCCGGGTCGATGGCAGCGACGTCGTCGCCTTCTTCTCCGGCGACACCATCGTCGAGCCAGCGTATTGGGGCGACTCCGCGCTGAGTCGCATGTGGGGCGCAGCGGTATTCGGCGAGGCCGATCGAATCGCGGTCGAAGCGCCCGGCACGCGCGTGTTCTGGTTCCTGATCTGCTCGGGTTACAAGACGTGGCGCTTCCTGCCGGTGTTTTTTCGCGAGTTTTACCCGAACGCCGACGCGCCCACTCCGCCATTTCATCAACGCCTGCTTGACTCGCTGGGCCGGCAGAAATTCGGCGACGACTACATTCCGGGCGCCGGGATCGTACGATTTCCAAACGCCACGCCGCTTCGGGATGGCGTGGCCGACGTGACGGAGGCTCGCCTGCGCGATCCGCAGATCGCATTTTTTGTCCGCGCCAATCCGGGCCACATCGACGGCGACGAGCTGGCCTGCGTTGCCGAGGTGTCACGATCCAACCTGACGCGCGCCGGCCGGCGCATGGTCGGCGGATGACGGCGACCGTCGCCAACGCGTTGTGGCTGGCCGGGTGCCTGCCCGAGCACGCGCGGTTCACGCGCGCGACCCGGCGGGTGCGCGCGGAACAGCACGCCGTGCTTCGTAGGTTGATTGAGGCGAACGCCGAAACCGAGTTTGGCCGGCGGCACGGCTTTGGCGGCATCAGGACGATCGACGAGTACCGGCGGCGTGTGCCGATCGCATCCTTCGAGAGCTTTCACTGCTCGATCGATCGCGTGGCCGCCGGTGAGACGCAGGTGCTGACTCGCGATCGCGTGACGTTGTTCGAGCCAACCAGTGGCTCGTCGGGCGCGGGCAAACTGATTCCGTCGACCGTCTCGCTGCAGCAGCAGTTTCACCGTGGCATCCGGCCGTGGATTGCGAATCTTTTTCTCGCGGACCCGCAGCTGATGGATGGCCAGGCCTACTGGTCTGTCTCACCGCGGCTGACGAAGGCGCGCCGTACTGCGGCCGGCATTCCGATCGGATTTGAAGACGACTCGGCATATGTCGGTGGATGGCAACGCCGCCTGGTCCAGGCGGTCATGGTGTCGCCATCGCCCGCCGGCGACGATGATCTCGAGGCGTTTCGCTATCAAACGTTGCTGGCACTGTTGCGCGCGGCGAAGCTGCGTCTCATCTCGATCTGGAATCCGACGTTTCTGTTGTTGCTCCTCGATCGAATCCCGGAGTGGTGCGACGCGCTGGCGCAGGATCTGGCCGGCGATCGCCGGCGTGTCTCGGCGTTAGTCGCGGCCGCGGTCGCGGGATCGGCCGCCGAGCGGCATCACCTGCTATGGCCCGATCTTCGTTTGATCAGTTGCTGGGCCGATGCGAACGCGGCGGCGCCGGCGGCTCGCATCGCATCGCTGTTTCCGCACGCCCGAGTCCAGGGAAAGGGACTGATCGCCACCGAGGCCTTCGTCTCGTTTCCGTTGCTCGATCACGACGGTGCGGCGCTGGCGGTGCGCTCGCATTTTCTCGAGTTCGCTCCGGTTGATGCCGACGATCGCGTGAATGAGGACGCCCCAAGGCTCGCCGACGAGCTCGACGAGGGCGGTCGGTACGCCGTGATCGTGACGACCGGCGGAGGGCTGTATCGCTATCGACTGGACGATGTGATCGAGGTGGCAGGTCGAATTCACCAGTGCCCGCTGGTCCGGTTCATCGGCCGGCATGGCTACGTCTCGGATTGGTTTGGAGAGAAGCTGAACGAGGCCCACGTCAGCCGCGTCATGCAGACTGCGTTCGAGCGCCATCGGATCGATGCGGCCTTTGCGATGCTGGCATGCGACACGGCGCTTCGTCCGCCTTCGTATGTCCTCTACATCGATTCGCGCGAATCCGACGCAGAACTCGATCGTGCCGCGGCCGAGATCGACGCCGGCCTGCGCGGCAACTTTCATTACGACTATGCCAGGCGCCTCGGACAGCTTGGCCCGGTCACGGTATTTCGAGCCCGCAACGCGGCCGCGACCTACATGTCGACTGCGATCGAGAGCGGGCAGCGCGCCGGCAACATCAAGCCGCTGGCCCTGGATCGCCGCGACGGCTGGTCGGAACGGTTCAGCAGGCTCTCGTCCGCCGAGACGACGCGCGCCGGAGCGGCACTGCCGCCATAATCAGCGGCCGATTCGGTACAGCTTTGTCTGGGTGCGCAGGAAGATCGTGTTCGCGGCGAGCGCCGGCGACGCGAAGCTCATCTCGTCCATGCTGTTCTTCGAGAGCTCCACGTATTTGTCGCCGGCTTCGATCACGAACGTGTGGCCGTCTTCGCTCAGCAGGTAGATCTTGCCGTCGGCCGCCCAGGGCGACGCCGAGAAGGTGTTGCCCGATCCGCCGGCTCTCGCCTTGTAGATCTCCGTGCCGGTCTGCGCATCGAACACGGTGAGGATGCCGTTGTCGTTCACGACATACATGCGGCCGCGATAGACGAGCGGCGATGACGTGTAGGCGGACGCTCGCGGATGGACCCATGCCACGAACGCGTTCGATTCTTCGCCCTTGGCGAGCGAGATGTCGCCGGTCGCGCCCGGACGGACCGCGAACACCGGTCGGTTGCTTTCTCCTTGCGATCCCGTGGCAAGGAAGAGCAGTCCATCGGACGCGACCGGAGTCGGCGTCGATTGTCCGGTCAGCCCGCGTATGCGCCACAGCTCCTTGCCGGTCACCGGGTCGTACGAGACCGCGTGTTGCCGGCCAATGACGATGAGTTCGGTGCGCTGATTGCGCTTCCGGTCTGCGCTTTCTGTGCTTTCTGCGGCCCAGATGAAGGGTGATGACCAGCCCGAAACTTGCGGCGCCTTGATATCTCGCTCCATTTGCCAGAGATGCTTGCCCGTCTTCGCATCAACCGCGGCGACAAATGACTTGCCTTCGTTGTCGTGCACGACGAAGACGCGGCCGTCGTGCACCACCGGCGATGCCGCCGTGCCGAAGTCGAGATACATCGGCTGCGGATCGAATCGCGTCGTCCACAGCAGCTTGCCGTCGAGCGAGTAGGCGAACAGCCCGACGTTGCCGAAATACACGTAGAGCCGCTCGCCATCAGTGGCCGGCGTTTCGGACGCATAAGTGTTCTTGCGATGGCGCCCGCCGAATGGCGCGCCCTTGTGCGCTTCGCGCTCCCATTTGAGCTTGCCGCTGTTCGCATCGAAGGCGTAGACCATGTAGCGAATTTCACCGGTCTCGCTGGTCAGCTCGATGTCGCGCGAGATGACGCGCTTGTTCACTTCATCTTCGGACAGGCCCTGCTTCATCAATTCGGCGACGTAGTCGTTGCCGAAAATGCCGGTCGACGGCGCCTTGAACGCGCCGGGGCTGATTGCGGAAGTGACGAAGACGGTGGTGTTCCACGCGACCGGCGAGGACCAGCCGCGGCCCTTCACGTCGACGCTCCACGCCACGTTGTCCTTCGCCGACCACGTCGTCGGCAGCTTGCCCTCGAAGATGCCGGCGCCCGACGGGCCGCGAAACTGCGGCCAGGCCACAGAAGGCTCCGAGCCAATCACCAGGGCCACAGAAAGCGCAGAGCAGCTTAGTACGACGATCAATCGGCGCATGGGTTCACGCTAGCACATCGATCCGATAGGGGGACGTATCGGGTGACGAATTGCCCTATACTCTCGCCTCGAGCCCAAAATGCAGGCCACAGTCGCGCACGATCGCCCGAAGGTTCGGGCTCCGCGTTTCTCCGTCAGCCGGCGGACGCGGGCCTTCCGGCGAGCCTTCTTTCCCGACGCTGACGATCACAGCTGGAACGATTGGCGCTGGCAACTGCGGCATTCGTTGCGCGGGCTCGAAGCGCTCGAGCGCGTGCTGCATCTCTCGGACGACGAGCGAGCCGGGCTCCAGCGCAATCGAAACAGCCTGCCCAACGCCATCACGCCCTATTACGCGAGCCTGCTGGATCGGTCCGACGCCAAAGATCCGCTGCGCCGAACGATGGTGATGGCGTCACAGGAGTTCGAGCGGACGCCTGAGGAATCGATCGACCCGTTGCACGAGGATGCCGACAGCCCCGTTCCCGGCGTCGTTCACCGCTATCCCGATCGCGTGCTGTTCCTCACCACGGGAACCTGCCCGGTCTACTGCCGCTACTGCACCCGCTCGCGCGTCGTCGGGTCGCACGACGGGACCTACGAATTCAGCACCGGCCAATGGGAGCGCGCCATCGACTACATCGCCCGAACGCCCGTGATCCGCGACGTGCTGCTGTCGGGTGGTGATCCGCTGGTCCTTTCCGACGATCGACTCGAGTGGCTGTTGTCGCGCCTCCGGAAGATTCCGCACGTCGAGTTCCTTCGCATCGGCTCGAAAGTTCCAGTCGTACTGCCGCAGCGCGTGACGCCGGCGCTGACGAAGATGCTGAAGAAGTACCACCCTTTGTGGATGAGCCTGCACTTCATTCATCCGTCAGAGCTGACAAAGGAAGTGGAGCAGTCGTGCGCGCGCCTGGCCGACGCCGGTATTCCGCTCGGGTCACAGACGCCGCTGCTGGCCGGCGTCAACGACAGCGTGGACGTGTGCCGCCGGTTGTTTCACGGCCTGCTTCGCTTCCGCGTCAAGCCGTACTATCTCTACCAGGCCGATCTCGTCGTTGGCACGTCGCATTTCCGCACCGCCGTGAACAAGGGTCTTGAAATCATCAGCGCGCTGCGCGGGCACACGACGGGATACGCCGTGCCGACCTTCGCGATCGATGTGCCCGGTGGCGGCGGCAAGATCGCGGTTCTTCCCGATTCCCAGCTTCCGCGCGAGGACGGGCACGTGCTCCTGCGCAACTACGAGGGCCGCGTCTTTCGGTTCCCCGATCCCGAGCGTTAGGCGGGCCGGTGCGAATCGGGTTCACCTACGACCTCCGCGACGACTACTTGCGGGAGGGCTACACCGCTGAAGAGACCGCCGAGTTCGATGCCATCGAGACGATTGAGGCGCTCGAGACCGCGCTGGTGTCGTTGGGCCATACGGTCGATCGCATCGGTGGCGTGAAGAATCTCACAACACGTCTAACTGCCGGCGATCGGTGGGATCTCGTTTTCAACTACGCCGAAGGGATGTTCGGCTTCGCGCGAGAAGCGCAAGTGCCGTCACTGCTTGATGCCTTCCAGATTCCTTACACATTGTCAGACGGCCTGGTGTTCGCGCTGACGCTGCACAAGGGCATGACGAAGCACGTCGTCCGCAGCCTCGGTATTCGAACGCCGGACTTCGCCGTCGTATCCAGCCCGTCAGATGTGGCGACGGTCCGCCTGCCGTATCCGCTCTTCGTCAAGCCGGTCGCCGGCGGATCGAGCGTCGGTGTGTCCGCCGCCTCGCACGTCACGGATGCGTCGTCGCTCGCAGCCACGTGTCGAGCGCTGCTCGACAAGTATCGGCAGCCCGCGCTGGTCGAGGCCTTTCTCCCCGGCCGCGAATTCACCGTTGGCATCGTCGGCACCGGTGCTCGCGCCCGCGTCATCGGCGTACTCGAGGTCACCCTGACGGGTGATGCCGAAGCTCACGGTTATTCGTACGCAAACAAGAAACAAGTGAACGCGCGATATCGGTTAGCCAACGATGGGCCGGCTTCGGAAGCGGCGGATATCGCGCTGCAGGCCTGGAACGGACTGGGGTGCCGCGACCTGGGACGCGTCGACTGCCGCTGCGATGGTGATGGCCGCCCGCATTTTCTCGAAGTCAATCCGCTGCCCGGCCTGCATCCTGTCCTTGGCGATCTCGTGATCCTCGCGGACCTTGCCGGTGTGTCGTACACCGAGCTGATCGAATCGGTCATCGCATCAGCCGGCGAACGCATGTCGCGCTAGCGACGCATCGGCTTCAGAATACGGCTCGGCTCACTCCACGGACGCTGACCGATGTTGCGCGTGCCACAAGTCGGCGTAGACACCTCCCAGAGCGATCAGCGCCGCGTGCGTGCCGTCCTCCACCAGCCGTCCGGCGCTCATGACCAGGATGCGATCGGTGGCCGTCGGCGCCAGACGATGCGTGACGGCGATCACCGTGCGCCCTCTGGCGACCTGCCGGAGCGTGCGATTGATGGCGGCTTCGGCCTGCGCGTCGAGCGCGGACGCCGGCTCGTCGAGGACCAGAATGACCGGCTCGCGGACCAGCGCGCGAGCGATCGCCACGCGCTGGCGCTCGCCGCCCGAGAGGCTCACGCCGCCGCCGCCAAGGCGCGTGTCGTAGCCGTTCGGCAGCGCCGCAATCACGTCGTGGATGCCCGCGTCGCGCGCCGCGGCCTCGATCGCGGCGTCGGTCGCTTCAGGGTTGCCGAACCTGATGTTCTCCCGAACAGTCGTATCGAAGAGAAAACTATCCTGGAACACCACGCCCATCCTCGTCCGCAGGGAAACCTGCGTTACGTCACGCAGATCGTGGCCGTCGATGGCTACCGTGCCGCTGGTCGGGTCGTCCATGCGGAGAAGCAGCGCGAGCAGCGTGCTTTTGCCTGACCCGCTCGGGCCGACGATGAGGATCGATTCGCCGCGGCGAATCGTCAGCTGAACGCCATTCAGTACCGGAGCCGCGTGGTATCCGTAGTGCACGTTGTCGAACTGGATGGAATCGGAGAACGGCGGCAGCGCCCGCGCGCCTGTCCGGTCGGCGACGCCCTCGCGCGCGCTGAGGATCTCCTGGATGCGTGTCATGCCACCGGAAGCGCGTTGCATCGGTGTCACGACCTTGGACAACGCGTTCAGGTTGGCAACAACGAACCACAGCAGATCGAACACGGCCACCAGGCCGCCGACCGACAGGCTGCCGCGCACCGCCAGTACTGCTCCGCCGCAGATGGCCAGGATCAGCAGGATGGAACCGCTGCCGCTGATCGACGTTCCCTGCAGTCCGCTCAAGAGGCTGGCGCGAACGGTGCTGCGATACAACGTCGACAGCTTGCGGCCGAACCCCGCGATCAGAATGCCCTGCAGATCGAACGTCTTGATCACCGGGTGGGCGGCGATGCTCTCCTCGAGCGCACCCATGACGACGGCGGCATCGCGCTGCCGGACGTAGCTGGCCTGGCTGGCGCGCGCACCGAGCCACCGCGGGCCGACAATCACGAACGGCAGCAGAGCGCAGAGCGCGAGCCCGAGTCGCCATTCGACGGAGAGCATCAGCGCGACACCGACAGAAATGCTGATCAGGCACGAGAGCGCGAATGGCAATTCCGTCACGATGCTGCGTTCGACCGCGTCCAGGTCCGAGCTGAAGCGCGACAGCAGGTCACCGCGCGATCGGCCGCGATGGTAGGCGACCGACAGGGCTTGCAGCCGCCAGAACGCGGCCATGCGCAGGTCGTTACTGACGGAGGCGCCGACGCGTGACGCCATGTACTCGAACAGGAAATTGCCGGTGATGTAGATCGGAATCAAGCCGACCAGGCCCAGCACCGCTGCCCAGACCCGCGCGTCGTCATGCGCGACGATGGCGTTGATCAGCACCATCAACAGCATTGGCTGCGCCGTCTCGAGCGCCACTTGCGGAATGCTCGCCATGACGACGACGGACATTTCCTTCCAATGAGGCCGCACCTGGCGGAGGGCGGCACCGAGGAAATGCCACAGGCCGGAGAGCGACGCGTGGGTGGGTTCTTCCCGTCTCTGGTGCCCGATGTCGTCACCGAGCGGCGCGCCCGGGGCGTTGGTTAGCTCGTCGGTCAAGGAGCGCTAGCATACCGCGGCGCGCGATCGCGATCGGCCACGCCACAGAAGGCGCAGAGGAATTCACCAGGGCCACAGAAGGCACAGAAAGCACTGACACCATACGGAGTGTGTGACGAACTAGGAGCCCAACGTCGAGCGCGCCTGGATCTTCCAGACGCCGTCGCGCGAGACGGCGAGGAAAACGCCGGAATCCGTCGACAGCACGGTGCCATCGCGCCCGAGGCGGCTGAATCTGACGGTGACATTGGCGCCAGCCGCGGTAACTTGCGCGACCAGCGATTCATCCACGCGTGTCTTGAACCAGGTCCGCTGACGGCCCGGCTCCGGACCGGCAAGAAACTCGGTGGAGGAACGCCAGATCTCGACCATGCCGTCGGCGACCCGCACGTGCGGATAATGAAGGGTCGCAGCGAGACGATCTTGATCGTGTGCATTCCACGCATCGAAGAACGCCGTCACGGCCTTCAGTGCTGCAGCGCTGTTGGCTGCACGCTCAGCGGCCTCGACCCCATTGACGCCGGCGGCGAAGCGCGCCTGCACGCCCCAGCGATCGCCCTGGCGCGTGATGATGTACGTGATGTCGCTGCCGGCGAGCGGCTTGCCCTCGGCGGTGTAGCGCTGCCAGGTGCCCGACGCGTGCACCTTGTCCCAGCCCACCTGCAGGACCGTCCTCTTGACCCACTCGCTGTGATGCCAGCCGGTCTTGAGTGTCTGCTCGAAGTTAACGCCCTTGGCGTAATCCTCGGGCGTGCGCGTCATTTCGAACGCGCCGGGACCAGGGCGGACGTGTGGGAAGTGCAGCGAGGTTGCCCACACCGCTCCGTCACGCGAGTTCCACGTCTCCAGGTAGCGATCGAGCGCGATCAGCGCTTCCTGCCGCCGCTGCGCAAGAAACGCCGAATCCAGCACCGGCTGCGCACTGGCGCCGGCGACGACGAAGACGGCGGCGAGGATCGATCCGATCAGGCACTTCATGGCGCCTTATCTTGCTTCAAGATAAGATTCGAGAGCTATGGCAACCGCGGAAAAGCCCAAAGGTGGTCTCGAGGACGTCGTCGCGACGTCGTCACGAATCTGTTTCCTCGATGGCGATCGCGGCGTCCTCGCGTATTGCGGCCACGATATTCACGACCTCGCGCGCAATGCGACGTTCGAGGAGACCTGTTACCTGTTGTGGCATGGCCGCCTGCCGAATCGCGCCGAGCTCGGCGACTTGCAGACGCAGCTCGCCGCGGCGCGGCCGCTGCCCGAAGCGATTCTCAGGCTGATGAAGATGCTGCCACCGTCGGACGGCATGGACGCGCTGCGCACGCTGACCTCGGCGCTCGGTCATTACGATCAGGACGCGCACGACAATTCGCTGCAGGCGTCGTATCGCAAGGCGGTGCGACTCACCGGCCAGATCGCCAGCATCGTCGCGACGTGGGGACGCATGCAGGAGGGTGGCGGACCGATTGCGCCCGATCCGGCGATGGGCCACGCCGCCAACTTCCTCTACATGCTGTTCGGCCGCCGCCCGAATCCGACCGAGATCCGCGCGATGGACATCGCGTTGACCTTGCACGCCGATCACGAGCTCAACGCGTCGACGTTCGCCGCGCGCGTCGCGGCCGCGACGCTGACCGACATTCATTCGGCGATCGTCGCCGGCATCGGCACGCTCAAGGGCCCGCTGCACGGCGGTGCCAATTCGAAAGTGATGAAGATGCTGATCGAGATCGGCCAGGACGCGCCGGCCGAGCGCATCGATGCGTTTGTCAAAGGCAAGCTCGCGCGCAAAGAAAAGATTTCCGGCTTCGGGCATCGCGTCTACAACACCGAGGATCCGCGCGCGACGCACTTACGCAGGATGTCGAAGGAGCTCGGGCAGAAGGCCGGCAACACGAAGTGGTACGAGATGAGCGAGCGCATCGAAGCGCTCATCAAGTCGGAGAAGAAGCTGTTCCCGAACGTCGACTTTTACTCGGCGTCGACGTATTACACGATGGGCATCGCGATCGATCTCTACACGCCGATCTTCGCGGTCAGCCGCATCAGCGGCTGGACGGCGCACGTCCTCGAGCAGCTGGCGAATAACCGCCTGATTCGCCCGCGCGCCGACTACATCGGGCCGTCCTACCCGCAGACCTGGCTTCCGCTGGACCAGCGGTAACGCGCACGCCCTTGCGCTAGAATCACCGGATGGCCTCACGGGTATCCGGCGTCGCGTTTCTTCTTTCCGTCTGCGCGTTTTCCCTGGATGCGGCGGCACAGACAGCGTCCCCGAATCCCATCACCCAGACGCTTCGCGGCGCCTGGACTGAAGCCAAGACCAACATCCGGAAGTCGGCCGACGTGATGCCGGAAGCCAAGTACGGCTTCAAACCGGTCGAGACGGTGCGCAGCTTCGGCGCAATTCTCGCGCACGTGGCCGGCGCCAGCTACGAATTCTGCGCCGCGGCGAAAAACGAGAAGACGCCGTACGCGGAAGACGCGTTCGAAAAATCGACGAAGACCAAGGCCGAGATTGTCAAGGCGCTCGACGGCGCGATCGCGTATTGCGACGACATCTACAAGACGCTCGACGATGCGAAGGCGGTGGAGGTGACGAATGGCGCGTTCGGCGGCGGCAAACGCCCGCGGATGGTATCGCTGTTCGGCAACACCGGCCATTTCGTCGAGCACTACGGAAACATCGTGACGTATTTGCGGATCAACGGCCTGGTGCCGCCCAGTTCCGCGCCGCAACAGTAGGCCACCGATTAAACACCGATTAAACACCGAAGCTCGGAGCGTAGTTATGAAGAGAATCATCGGCTTGGCATTCTCAGTCGCGATCATGGCGGTCGTCTCGCCACTCCAGTCGCAGGAGCTCGGCACGATCACGTTCCCGAATTCGGGGAACGCCGCCGCGCAGGCCGCGTTCATCGAGGGCGTGAAGGATCTGCACAGCTTCCAGTTCGATGAAGCCGCGGTCGCGTTCCAGCGCGCGCAGCAAGCGGATCCGTCGTTCGCGATGGCGTACTGGGGCGAGGCGATGAGCCACAACCATCCGCTGTGGGCGCAGCAGGACGATAAGGCCGCGAAGGCGATCCTCGAAAAGATCGCGCCGACCCCGGACGCGCGCCAGGCGAAAGCGAAACTGCCGAAGGAGAAAGCGTTCCTCAAGGCGATCGACATCCTCTACTACGCGCCGGGCGACAAGCTCGCGCGCGACACGGCGTACTCGGAGGCGATGGCCGCGATGTATGCGGAGTGGCCGAACGATCACGAAGTCGCGACGTGGTACGCGTTGTCGCTGCTCGGCACCGTGCGGCCGACCGACAAGGGATTCCGCCGCCAGGCGCTCGCCGCGTCGATCGCCGAGAAGGTGTTCGCGGAAAACCCGAAGCATCCGGGCGCCGCACACTTCATCATTCACGCGTTCGATGACCCCGATCACGCGCCGCTCGCGTTGACCGCGGCGCGCTCGTACGCGGGCATCGCGCCGGCCGCGGCGCATGCCCTGCATATGCCGTCGCACATCTTCGTGCAGCGCGGCATGTGGGAAGACGTCCGCAAGTCGAACATCGTCGCTTACAAGTCGGCGACCGAGCTCAACGCGCGGATGAAGCTCGCCGAAGGCCGTGAAGACTTCCACACGCTCGGCTGGCTCGAATACGCCAACCTGATGCTTGGAAACGTCGACGAGGCGAAGGCCAACGTCGAATCCGCGAAGCAGGCCGCCGATCGCAATCCGGGCAACGCCGGTATCCGCAATGGGTATCTCGGCATGCGCGCGCGGCTGATTCTCGAAACCGAGAAGTGGGAAAAGATCGCGCTCGAGGGCCCGGGTTCGGCTCCCGCGGCCGGCGCCGATCCCGCGCACGCCGGAATGCCGGGCATGGCGATGCCTGCCTACGGCGGCGGCAGTAACACGTGGACCTTCATCGCCGGCTACAGCGCGGCAAAGCTTGGTGACTTCAAGACCGCCGGCGTCGCGGAAGCGATCCTCCGATCGGCGCGCGAGAAGGCCGAAGCCGGCAGCAATCCCTATTCAGCGAAGCCCATCGCGATCATGGAAAAACAGGTCGCCGCCGTCTCGCGTTTTGCGCAAGGACAAAGGGACGAAGCGCTGAAGCTGGCGAAGGAAGCGATGGACATCGAGCTGGCGCTGAACGCCCCATCCGGCCCGCCCGATCCGATCAAACCGGCGCCGGAGTTCTATGGCGAGCTGCTGATCGAGGCCGGAAAACACGCGGAAGCTGTTGCAGCACTTGAACTTTCGCTCCAACGAACCCCTAACCGGACTCCTTCCGTCAAAGCTATGCAGCGGGCCCGCTCGGCGGGCACAGCAATGCGATAATTACGGGCAACCCAAACCAGGCTCCGGACCCTTAGACCAGGATTACTTATGAGGAAACTTGTCGTCCCGGCGCTCATCGCGTTGAGCGCTTTGTATGTCGCCCCACAGGCGTCCGCGCAGAACGCCGCGGCACCGACGTTCAACAAGGACGTGGCGCCGATCTTTTTCGCAAATTGCACGTCGTGCCATCGGCCGGGTGACATTGCGCCGATGTCGCTGCTCACCTACAAGGACGCGCGTCCGTGGGCGAAGGCGATCGCGAGCAAGGTTGCCGACGGGACGATGCCGCCGTGGCACGCCGATCCGAAGTACGGCACCTTCGTGGGTGCGCGTGAGCTGAGCGCCGCGCACAAAGAGACGATCGCCAAGTGGGTCGCGGCCGGCGCGCCAGAAGGCAAGGCTGCGGATTTGCCGGCGGCCCCCGTCTATACCGATGAGTGGAACATCGGCACGCCCGACGCGGTGTTGTCGATGGAGGAGGACTATCCGATTCCCGCTACCGGGGAGATTCCGTACCAATACCTGGTGGTCCCGGCGAACTTCGCTGAGGATCGTTTCATTACCGACTGGGAGATTCGGCCCGGCGACCGTCGTGCCGTGCACCACTTGCTCCTCTATTTGCTGGCGCCGAAGGAAGTGGTTGAGGCGCAACAGAAGCAGCGGACGCAAATGATGCTGGGCCGCATGTTCGGTCCGGCGCCCGCCGCCGGCGCTAATGCGGCACCGCGACCGGTGCCGCCATTCGAAATGGCGTGTTGCGTCCAGATTCCCGACGGCGAAGAAGGCGGACGTCCGCTGCCGCCGGAGCAGCGGAAGGATCCAGGCCCCAACTATCGGCCGCGCCCGCAGGGCATGGCCCAGGGCATGGGCGGCTTCTCGCCGGGCGGATCGATTCGCCACTTCCCGGAGGGAATGGGCATGCGCATCCCGAAGGGCTATTCGCTCGTATTCCAGATGCACTACACGAGCTACGGCAAGGCGACCACGGACCGATCGCGGATCGGATTGAAGTTCGCCAAGACGGCGCCGAAGACCATACTCAACACCATGGCGCTGATCAACGCGTCCCTGTCGATTCCGGCCGGTGCGACCAATCACCTCGTCGAGAACACGATGACGTTCAATCGCGACATCGTGATCTACAGCCTCATTCCGCATACGCACGTGCGCGGCACGGGCTGGCACTACGAAGCGACCTACCCGGACGGCCGCAAGGAAGTGATCCTGTCGGTGCCGAAGTACGACTTCAACTGGCAGCACGAGTACGTATTCGCGCAGCCGTGGAAGGTGCCGGCCGGCACCAAGCTCCTGGCCAAGGCGTGGTACGACAATTCGTCGAACAACAAGTCGAACCCGGATCCGACCAAGACGGTGACGTGGGGCGATCAGACGTGGGAGGAGATGATGTACACGAGCATCACCTTCTACATGCCGCCCGCGCCCACCACCTCCGTGCAGCAGCAGTAAAGTGAGCGCGGTCCTCGCGTTGTTGATCGCAGGGCAGGCCAGTGTTGGCCTGCCCGCCGGAGCCCCGGCGGGGGTTGGTAGCCTGCCCGCTGCTCCTGCCGAGTGCGCCGCGCTCAAGGCGCTTCAACTCCCGGACGTCAGGATCACCGAAGCCGTCGCAGTAGCGGCGAACGCACCGGCGCCGGTGCCGCCGTCGCCGTTTGGCCCGCCGCCCACGATCAGCGTCGCGTACTGCAAGGTCAACGGCACGATCGGCCGCGAGATCCGCTTCACGCTGCTGCTGCCCGATCAATGGAACCGCAAGTTCATGATGGGCGGCGGCGGCGGTTACGTCGAAGGCATCGACAATCAGTCGATCACGTCCGTCAACTCCGGCTATGCGACCGTGGGCACCGACACCGGCCACCAGGGCCGCGGCGTCGAGGCATCGTGGGCGCTCGACAATATCGAGCGGCAACTGAACTTCGGTCACGCCGCGGTTCATCGCGTCGCCGAAGCGTCGAAGGCGATCATCCGCGCGCGCTACAACACCGCGCCATCACGCTCGTACTTCAATGGCTGTTCGAACGGCGGCCGCCAGGCGTTGATGGAAGCGCAGCGCTATCCCGACGATTTCGACGGCATCGTCTCCGGAGCGCCGGCTTATGACTTCACCGGCATCGCCGTCCAATTCATCAAGGACATCCAGGCGGCGTTCCCGGACAAGGAGAGCCTGTCGAAACCGCTGTTTCCGACGGAGACTTTGAAGAGCGTCGAAACACAAATCGTCGCGAAGTGCGATGCGAGCGACGGCGTGACCGACGGGTTGATGGAAGATCCGCGCCGCTGCACGGTCGACGTGTCGACGCTGACCGGACTGAGCGACCAGCAGAAGAAGGCGCTGGCCACCATTTACGGCGAGAAGAAGCTGCCGGATGGCAGCGTGGTTTATCCGCCGCAACCGGTTGGCGGCGAAGGCGATGCTGCCCTCGGATGGCCGTTGTGGATCAACGGCGTCAACCCGATGCTGCAGCTCGCCTACAAGGTTCCGAGCCTGCGATTCGGATTCGGCACGCAGTTCATGAAGTTTTTCGTGTTCAACGATCCGGAATGGGATTACCTGAAATACGACTTCGCCAATTACCGGCGTGACTCGAAGCTCGCCGGTTCGATGCTGAACGCCACCGATCCGAATCTCGATGCCTTCAAGGCGCGCGGCGGCAAGCTCGTGCTGTATCACGGCTGGTCGGACGCCGCCTTGAGCGCGCTTGCGACGACGAAGTACTACGAGCAGGTGCAGGGACGTGACGCCGCGGCCTCGAGTTTTGCGCGGCTGTTCATGCTGCCGGGTGTGGCGCACTGCGGCGGCGGCGCCGGCCCGGATCGCGTGGACTGGTATTCGGTGATCGACAACTGGGTCGAAAAGGGCGTCGCGCCCGAGCGCATCGTCGCCACCAAGATGACGTCAGGCAAAGTGGCGCGCTCCCGCCCGCTCTGCGCGTATCCGATGAAAGCGGTCTACAAGGGAACTGGCTCCATCGACGACGAAGCGAACTTCACTTGTAAATAGGTTCCAGGGGTTCCATAGGTTCCATCGGGTTCCAGAGGCATCGTTCTATCGGCGTACCAATGGTTCGAACCGATGGAACCGCTGCAGAACAATGCCGTTGGAACCTCTGGAACCGTTTGGAACCCTTGGAACCTTTGGTTCTACTGCGGCCAGCCCGTCGCCGGCATTCCTTTGAAGATGCGGACCGCGTTCTTGTAATACACCTTCTTCAGCACTTCGTCCGGCAGCGACATTCCGTACATCTTCCAGAAGGCGTGGTAATCGCGGTAGTAGTCGAAGTACTCGTCCCCGGTCTCGAACACGCGCCAGTAATACGGGAACTCTTCGGGCTGGTATGAGTCCTTCCCGAACAGGATGCGGTCCTGATACTTCACGAAGAAGTCGTGGGCCGCGCGCGGCTGGCGGCCGAAGTCGTACAACACCGCGCCGGCTTCAACCGTCACGTTGGGGAATTCATCGAGCAGCTTGCCGAGCCGCTGCAAGTCGTTGGCGTGCCACCCGAAATGCGCGAGGACGAAGCGCGTCTTGGGGTGCTTTCGGATCATGTTGTTCCGTTCGGTCATCAACTGCTCGAACGTCACCTGTCCCGGCTGGTTGTTCCGGCGATCCGCGAACAACGACAGCTCGAGCCAGCGTTCGTTCTTCATGTCCTGCGGCTGGAAGAACTCCTGCGGTTCCGCGGTGTGGATGAATGCCGGCACATCGAGCTTCGCGAATTCGTCCCACAACGGATCGATCTCGGGATCATCGACCTTCAATCGTGAGCCATCGGGCTTGGTGATCCGTAATCCAAACTGCTTGCCGACTTCGCCGACGCCCAGCGCGCCGGCCTTGATGTCGGCGCGCAGCTGTTGAATCGCCTTATCCGCCCAGCCCGGACCGACGTTTTGGAAGTTGATGCCCGCGAGCGCGCGGAAGCGATCCTTGTAGGGCGACGCGTTGATCGCGGCGATCGTCTGCACCAGGCGGTCGCCGCTGATATTGTCCGCGAGCGTCAGGACCCGCAGGTTCAGCGGATCCATCGTCTCGACGAGCCGCTTCATCGAGTCCTGGTTGAGCTGCCCCTGGTGGCTGTGAATGTCGATGACCGGGAACTTTGCCTTCGGCACCTTGTGCTCGACGGTGACCAGCGTATTCTTCGGCCGGTAATCGACGATGCTCGGCGGAGTTGTTGATGGCGCCTGGCAACTGCCGGGACGCGTTTCGGTGGTGCCCGGGGGGCATTCCTGTCCAGGAGTGATGCGCGCGCCGCCGCCGCCGCGTTGCCCGCCTTCGCTGCCGTAGGCAGCTACGGCGAGGTCACGCCATAGCTCGCCTGAATCGAGGCGAGCGGAGGCGGACGCGGCCACTCCGGCGACGAGCGCACCACTCAGTAATCCAATAATGGCGAAACGGGAAGATCGCATCCTGCCATTATGGACGATTCGTCAGCGCCGCTTGTATCGCAGCGTCACGGTCGGCTCGGCGCCGACGACCAGCGGCTTGATGAACTGGTGAGACACGCCGGCGCGCGGCACGTCAACGCGAATCGGCAGCACGCCCGCGGCCCGCGTCTGCAGATTGACGACGTTCTGGGACGGCGGCTCTGCCTGCGCTTCGCGACGCACATCGATCAAGGCTGCCTCTCCGGTGACGGTCACGGTTTCCGTGATGGACGCGATATCCATCTGGATGTCGACACGCCTGGGCCTGCCGTCGAATGGGAACGTGACCGAGCTGGTTTGGAAGCCCGACAGCACACTCGTGACGACGACGTCGCCGTGGGGAATCCCTGTGAAGGTGAACACGCCGCTGCTGTCGGTGACAGTCGAGGCCCGATATCTGCCAACGGCGATCTGCACGCCGACGCCCGGGAGAAGTCCGCCCGAGTGATCAAACACGCGGCCGCGGACTTGTCCCGGCAGGACACCGGTAGGCGGCAGCAAGATCGCCGGCCGCGCCAGCACGTACTCGTCGGGGTTGTACCCCTTCGACGCCGACGACACCGCGTGATAACGCCTCGCTTCGATCACGTTGCCATCGATGGCGCGCGCGGTGTACTGCTCGGGGACGAACACTTCCCACTCGACGATGCCGATCGGGACGTCCATTTTCGGCAGCGACATGTCGATGTCGCCCTTCTTTGCGAACGGCGTGCCGCCGTGCACGTAAACGAAAGACACCGAGTAGGGCGCATTCGTCCGAAGGCCGGCGCGCATCAACGGAATGCGCGTGCCGTCAACTCCACCTGCCGGTTTCGCGCTCTCGCCGGCCAAATCGACGGAGACGATCGTCGCGCCCTGCGGCAATTCGACCTTGAGGAACGGCTGCGACCGGTTGCGCATCTCGAGGCGCACTTCGGTCAACGCCCGTCCTTCGCTCGTGACTAAGGTCGTCGCGACGGCGCGGTCAGCGGCGGCGGCGAGCACGCCCGCATCGTCGAAGCGCTTGATGCTGAGCGCAAGCCGTGGCGCTCCCGATCCAGCCGGACGCTGATACCGAAATGCCGAGAGCATTGGCAGACGTGCGAGCGACTGCAGGGAAGGATTGAGCTCCCTCACATCGATGCGATGGAGGCCCGGTTGATCGGCCGCGGAAAGATCCATAGTGCCGACACCTTCGATGGCGATCTCGCCGCGTTCGCGCTGGATGTCCTGGAGGCTGACCACTCCGGTATCAAGCGTGAAACTGCCGCCCGCGTGTGTGCGCTCGAGCGTAATCAGGAACTGGTGGCTGCGCGCCGCGGGATTGCCGAGCGTCAGGATCACATCGTCCTCGGCCTCCGCGGACTCTTCGATCGTGCTGCCGCTCACCGACTGCAGCTCATAGCCAACGGGAAGATGCACGGTCATCGTGCGCAACTCACCCTGCGTGACCGTGATGTCGACGAGCGCCGCCATTCGTACGTCTGAATCGTCCAGCGTAATGAGGGTCATGATCTCGGCGAGGGCACGCAGATCCTTGACCGCCGCGACGGGCGCGCTGTCGCGCATCGACCACCACACCTCGGTGGCCGCGCCGGGATCGAGCGTGGCTTCGACGATGGTGCGGCCGTTGGCCGCCGTGCGCCGGGTGATGAGCCCGGCCGACAATCGAACGTCCGCCTGTTCGCCCGGCACATCGATCGTCGCTCGCGCCGCTCCCGCTTGCGGGACGGGCAGCGTGAACGAGGCGCGTCCGAGTGTGAACCCCACTGGCGTGCCCCATTCGGCGCGGATCGCAAACGGTCCCGGTCCGGCGATGAGCGCGTGCAGCGTTTGTCCTTCGCTCACGAGCGGCACCGGCCGCCCGCCCGACGTCGCGTCGAGAAGCGCCGCCCCGTGGATCAGCGGCACACGCGTCATGCCGGTGTGCAGCACCTGGCCGGCCACGTTGAACGCGCCTCGGGCCGATTCACGATCGACGGTGATCTTCAGATCCGCGCTCGACACGATGGCGCCCACCGGCGCCGCGGCAGGCGCCACTGGAGCGCGCCGTTCCAGATCGAGCAGGCGATTGTATTCAGCGAGGGTGAGCGTGACCGACCGCGGCTGTTCAGCGGGCCGGACGGGTTGGGCCGCCGCGGCATGCGCGGCGAGCGAGAATGCGAGCGAGCAGAAGAGTGTGAGTCTGGTCATGATGCCCCTACTTGATCCGTTGGATCGCGACATCGAACGACGGTGCCTGTGTTTCACTCGTCAGCTCGGAAGCGATGAAAAGTGACGGGCCGATCGACGGGAATGCGACGTCAACTGGCAGTGCGCCCCTGACGGTCCGGCCGCCCCCTTCGTTGCGATAGCGATCGATCAGCGTCTGGAATGCGGGCGCTGCCGGCATCATCGGAACACTCGGCGCGAAGCCGGCGGGTGGCGGGGCAGGCGCCGCTTGCGGTGAAGGCGGTGAAGGCGGCCTCGGTATTTGTGCGAACGCGCCGGTTCCGCCTGAGCTCAAGCCGAAGCCGATGCCGCGTGTGCTTGCCTCGCGCAGCGCCTCAGCAAACACGCCGGGATCTGATTCCACGCGGAAGGTACCCGGTTGAAGCTCAACGCGATAGCGTGGCGAATGATAGAACTCGACGCCGGTCCTCGAGATCGGCAGATCGAGCGCCGGCAATTGGAGATGCGCGCGCGACTGATCGGTCCACGCTTCGATTGGCTGCAAGTAGGTGATGCGGACGACGAATGTCGGCGCGTCCTCGCCGGCGCGGCCCTTTTCAAGGGCGAGCAGCACCGACTGACCCTCCGCGACGCCCGGCCGCACCGCCTTGCCGGCGACCGACGCGCTCCAGATCGTGGCGCGTGCCGGCAACGTGATCTTCAGGAAGCTGCGCTGGTTGTTGCGGACGGCGTAGTGCGCTTCGACCAGGAACAATCCATCCTCGGCCGCGAGCGCGCGATAGCGCGCTTCTTCGACGTTGGCGATCAATACGGCCTGCGGCGTATAGCGCTTGACGGCGACGCGCAGCGATCGCGGATCGGCGCCGGCGCCTGGCCGAAGCCGGAACGCGACGGTCGATGGCGATTCACGCCCTGACGTGACGTCGGCGAGCTCCGACACGTCGGCCGGATCGAGCCCGCGCATCTGGTGCTTTTCGATCTCACCGGCGCCGAGGACGCTGATCGCAATGCCGCCGGTTTCACGTTCCGCCGCGGGGACGCGAATCAGCGGCACGTTCACGTCGCCGTCGGCGGGCAGCCGGGTCTCGCCCTGCACCACGAACGATAGCTCGGTGGAGACCGGATCGAGGAGCCGGACGCGCAACATCGCGCCCTTCACTTCCCAGTCGGCGACAGTGGCGCCGTTGACCTGGTTGACGATGAGGCCCGCCGGCAGGTCGACCGTGATTTCGCGCGCGAGTCCCTGAGTCACTTCAACGCGCACGTTCGCCGACATGATCGAGACCTCTTCGCCAAGTCCGAGCGCCGAGGCGACGCGCGCGCGGAAGCGCAACGGTTGTTCGGCGCGGCGATCCTCGGCCCTGCGCTTCCACGAAAACGTCATCGTCTGATTGGCGCGGCCGAGCGCCGTCCATTTGCTTTCCGAGGCCGACTCCGATCGCTCGCTGACGAATCCGCCGCTCACTGTCAGATCAACGCCGCCGCGCGGCAGCGTCAGGACCGCGCGCGATAACGCCGCCGGCGATGGCGGCAGGGCCACCGATTCGGCGCCGGCCGCGGCGCCGAGCGGCAGTGAAATGTCGAGCGACAACACCACGCGTCCGGTGCGCGAGAGCAGCACGTGCGCCGGCGGACCTTCGGTCAGCGCAACGGGCTGGCCATCGATGCGCGCGTCGCGCACCATCAGCCCCGCGGGAATCGGCACTTTCACCCAGCCGTCGCGCAGCACGTCGATCGTCAACAACGCGCGGCCGGACACCGTATCGCCGCCGGCGCCGAGCGACGTCGATGCGTCGACGCGCAGGTCGTAGTCGACGCGGGTCAGCGTCGCGTCGACGGGCGGTGGTGATGGCGATGGCGCCTCGGGATTGGCGCGAGCGCGAAGCGCGCGGTATTCGTCGACGGGAAGAACGACCCAACCTTCCGGAGCAGGTGCTTGTGCGCGCGCGTTGATGGCGGCGCACAGGCACACGAACATCGTGACGACGACACGTCGTGTACGAGACATAGGGGCCTCTCGAATGACGCCCCGCCGGAGGCGGGGCAAAACAACTCTGCTGCTCGCGAGGCGCCGCTGGCACGACCCCTCGTTAACGTTAGGACTCGCAGTGCAAGTTGCTGGCCGGAGGTTCAGGGATGGATGCCGGGAAAAAATGGCCGGAATGTGCAATCACATTCCTGTGATCCACTTCGGTGCACGTGCGATCTTCAAAAACTTGTCTCGCCGAAGCGCGCAGCGCGAAGGCGGACGCGAAGGTCTCACGCGATCGCGCCGGCGTAGCGCAGCTGTTCGATCTCGTCGCCGCTGTAGCCCGCTTCGAGCAGCACCTCGTCGGTGTGTTCGCCGAGCATCGGGCCGCGGCGTTTCGGATTGAGCGGCGTCGCCGACATCTTGATCGGCGTCCCGAGCGTGCGCAGCCGCCCGAGCGTGGGATGGTCGACGTCGACGGTCATCTCGCGCGCGATCGCCTGCGGCGTCTCGAGCGCGTCCTTGTAATTGAGTATCGGCCCGCAGGGGACGCCGGCCTGTTCGAGCTCGCCGAGCCAGAAGGCGATCGACTGCTTGATGGTTTCCTCTTCGATCAGTCGCGCCAGTTCCTCGCGGTGCGCGATGCGCTGAGGGTTCCCCGTGAACCGCGCGTCGGTCAGCCATTCATGGTGGCCAAGCACGCGCGCGACCTTGGCGAAGTTGCGATCGTTAGCGGCGCCGATCGTGATGTAGCCGTCGGCGCAGCGGAATGCCTGATACGGTGCGGTCAGACGATGCGCCGACCCAAGCGGCGCTGGCACTTCGCCGGTTGCGCCAAACACGGCGACTTCCCAGGCGGACAGCGCGAGGCCGGCATCGACGAGCGACGTGTCGATGTGCTGTCCGGCCCCGGTGCTTGCCCGATGGTGCAGCGCGCCGAGGATGCCAATCATCGCAAAGAGCGCCGCACCCAGGTCGGTGATCGGCACGCCAACCTTGACCGGGCCACTGGTTGGCGTGCCGGTCACCGACATCAAGCCGGAAAGGCCTTGCGCGACCAGATCGAAACCGCCCTTGGCGGCCCATGGGCCGGTCTGGCCGTGCCCGGAGATCGAGGCGTAGATCAGCCGCGGGTTCTCGGTGCGCAGCGTGTCGTAATCGATCCCGAGCTTCGCCATCACGCCCGGCCGGTAGTTCTCGACGAGGATGTCCGACATGCGGGCGAGGCGCGTGAAGACGGCGCGGCCCTTCTCGTGATTGAGATCGAGGACAATGCCTTGTTTGCCGCGGTTGACGGCATTGAAGGCGGGGCTGTCGTTGCCGCGGGCGCCGGCCATGCTGCGCGTCGAATCGCCCGAGGGCGGCTCGACTTTGATGACGCGCGCGCCCATATCCGCCAGTAACATCGCGCAATACGGCCCGGCCATCACCTGGGTCGTATCGAGAACCACTATGCCATCGAGCAATGTCGCCTGGGACATCAACGAATCCGTCGCGAGCGTGACTTTGAATCGCCCCGCGGCGCGAAATGCGCTGACGTGGGAGATGTACGACGCACTGGTGGAAGCCTGCGATACGGCACAGGCGGACCCGAACGTGCGCGTGCTCATCATACGCGGTTCGGGCGGCGCCTTCGCGGCCGGCACCGACATTTCCCAGTTTCGCGAGTTCGAAGACGGCGACGACGGCGTCGCCTACGAGCAGCGGCTCGACGCGGTGATCGATCGCATCGAGCGCCTGCCGATCGCGACGATCGCCGAGATCGACGGCGCCGCCGCGGGCGGCGGCTGCGCCATCGCGATGGCGTGCGATCTGCGCATCTGCTCGGAGCGCGCCCGCTTCGGCGTGCCGGTGTCGCGCACGCTCGGCAATTGCCTGTCGATCACCAACACGGCGCGGATGGTCGATCTGATCGGCCCGGCGCTGACGCGCGACCTGTTGCTGACGGGCCGCATGATCGACGCGCGTGAGGCGTTCGCCGCCGGCCTGGTCAATACGATGGTGGGTTCAAGCGAGCTGCAGCAGGAAACGTTCAAGATCGCCGCGGAGCTCTCAACGCGCGCGCGCAGCACGATCGTCGCCACCAAAGCGATGATGATCCGGCTGCGCGATCATCGCCGTCCGCCGGCCGGATCGGCGGACGACATCCTTCGCGAGTGTTACGCGTCGAAGGAATTCAAAGAAGGCGTCGTGGCGTTTCTCTCAGGCCGGAAGCCTAACTGGTACTAGAACAGGATCCAGCAAATCACCGCGCCGACCACCATCATCGACAGGCCCCACCACAGCAGCTGATTGAACAGCTTCTTGGCGTCAGCTTCATTCGGCAGCGCCGCGATGCAAAGCGCGCCAATCGTCGAGAGCGGAGAGAGATCGACGAGATGCCCGCCGACGTACATCGACGCGGCGATCGATAGCGGGTCCGCGCCAAGCCGCGCCGCCAGGCCCGGAACCGTCGGAAGGAAAGCCGGCAGGACCACGCCGGACGTGCTGCTGTAGACCGACACCGCGCCGGTCACGAGCGCGATCATGAACGTCACCGTTCCCGGGGTCGCGATCCGCGCGAGCAGATCGGTGAAGAGATCCATGCCGCGCTGCGCCGACAGCACGCCGATCAGGACGGTGACGCCGCACACCATCACGATCACGCCCCACGGCATCTTCTTGATCGCGTCCTTTTCGTCGGCCGCGCGCAGGAGCGAGAGGACCGCCGCGCCGGTCATCGCCGCCAGCCCGACGTGCGCCCGGAACTCGATCACCACGACGACGAGCGTGACGAGGATCGCCAGCGTCAGCCAGTGCCGGCTTTCGAACGGCTCGATGTCGATGATCTCTTCTTCCAAACGCGCCCCGGCTTGATCACTTTGCGCGATCTGGACTGGCG
>Ga0137455_1000052_pt1 | contig 24163 bp, 25 predicted proteins | sample EasRivERMGT600_2_FD_102334 | JGI IMG/M metagenome (GOLD analysis project Ga0137455, IMG submission 102334) | Soil microbial communities from meander-bound floodplain in the East River, Colorado, USA - East River MetaG ERMGT600_2 | ecosystem: Environmental > Terrestrial > Soil > Floodplain ... | reverse complement strand
CGCGGTCGCCGCGGCAAATCCGGCGCAACCTCCGCCAATCACAATCGCGTCAAATGTCATTCAATCGCAGGGCCGAAAACGCAGGGGCGAACTTTAGTTCGCCCGAGCCGATCGTGTCAGGCCGAACGCCGACAGCCGCGACAGCGTCCAGATCTGCAACGCGATCCGCGCCCGCTGCAGCTTCGGTACCCGAACGCGCTCGCTGAACACATCGTAGCCGCGGCGCTCGATGCGCTGAAGAATCTCGACGTAGATGCCGCCCATGATCTCCGCGGCCACCAGCTTGCGCGACTCTGCGTGCGGCATCGCCTGCGCCGCCGCTGTATAGAAATTGCGTGCGCGCTGGCATTCGTGCGCGAGCAGGTTGCGGATCGCGCCGGTCACGACGCCCGCCGCCAGCGCCTGCTCGGTGACGCCGAAGCGCGCGAGATCTTCCTGCGGCAGGTAGACGCGGCCCTGAGTGAGATCCGCCTTGATGTCGCGAATGATGTTGGTGATCTGCAGCGCGAGCCCGAGATTGAAGGCGTACTCGCGCGAGCGTGAATCGCGGCATCCGAACACTTCGATGCACATCATGCCGACCGCGGACGCCACGCGCCGGCAGTAACCGATCAACTCGTCGAAAGTGTCGTATCGCGACCGGCGCAAATCCATTTCGACGCCGTCAACCAGATCGTCGAACGGCTGCCGCGACAGCGAGAACTCCGCAACGCACGGCTTCAGGTTCTGCGCCTGCGGCGTCAGGGGCGTTTCGCTTCCGAAAAGCCGACCCACTTCCTCGCGCCACTTCACCACTTCGACGGCCGCGGTCGCCGGATCCGGCGCCTCATCCACCGCATCATCCACGGCGCGGCAGAAATCCCAGACCAGGCCGATGGCGCGGCGCTGCGCCGCGGGCAGGACTAGGAACGAGTAGGAGAAGGACGTGTCTCTCGCCACAACAGCGTTCCACACGCTATCACTAATGCGTCGGAGGCTCCGAGTTTTGGCCGGTCTGACTTGAAGACGTCGTAGCCGGCGCCCTCGAGGCGATCGAGAATACGCGTCCCGCCGAGCCACGTCGCGCGCAGCTCGTAGCACAGCCGTCCGGAGACGCCGTCGCACACCGGCCGCCCGCGCTCGAACAGGGCGCGCGTCCGGGCGCCGCAATCGGCCAGCGCCGCCTTCCACTGCGAGGTCATGTGTTTCGCATCGAGCGACGCGACATCGGCATCGTGCGCGCGCCAGATCTCTTCGGGCACATACAGCCGCCCGCGCGACCAGTCGATCGCCAGGTCCTGCCAGAAGTTGGTCAGCTGCAGGGCCGTGCACACCGCATCGGACGCCGCGTCGAGGCGATCGTCGTGATAGCCGCTGAGCCGCAGCACCAGCCGGCCGACCGGGTTCGCCGACCGGCGGCAGTAATCGAGCACGTCCGCCCACGTCGAATAGCGCGGCGTGCCGACATCCTGCACGAACGCGTTCAGCAGATCGTCGAACAGCTGCATCGGCAGCGAAAAACGATCGATCGTGTCATGTAACGCGATGAATTCGTTTGAGCGATCGTCACGATCATGGAGCTTCGCGCGCCAATCGCGCAGCAAACGCATGCGCTCGCTGGCTTGATACCCGGGCTCGTCGGCGAAATCATCGGCGGTGCGCGCGAACGCGTAGATCGCCGCTACGTGGGGCCGCAGCTTCGCCGGCAGCAGATGCGACGCCACCGGGAAATTTTCGTAATGAAGCTTGGCGATCTGCTCGCAGTGCGCGTACGCCTTTTGAAGGTCCACGGATTTCACTGATTGCCCATGCCGGGTTGCTCGCGATGGCCGGCCTGCGGCCGGCCTGCAGTCACCATCGAAGTCCGACAGAAATGAGTCGTGGATAAGCTGCCGGACTCATTTCTGCCGGACTTTGACGGTGACGCGGCGCCTAGCGCCGCCGCGAGCAACGAGCATCCGTGTAATCCGCGTAATCCGTGGATTACCAAGGTGTTTCAGTCGATCCGGCGCGATGGTTGGCGGCACGTGCCATCGTGAAGAGCAAGTCGGACAGTCGATTCAGATAGACGAGAACCACCGGCTCGACGGCGTCCTTGCCGAGCGACAGTACCGCGCGCTCGGCACGGCGGCACACGGTGCGCGCGAAATGCAGCGACGCCCCCGCGGCGGCGCCGTCCGACAGGATGAAATGACGAAGCGGCGGCAGCTCGGTGTCGAGGCGATCGATCCAGCCTTCGAGCCGCGTGATGCTCGCTTCGTCGATGACGATCTTCTCGACCCGCTTCGCGATCTTGTGCCGCGGATCGGCGAGCCGCGCGCCGAGCGCGAACAGATCGCGCTGCAGCGCCACGCACATTTCGTTGAGATCCTCCGGCAGGCCGGCGGCGCGCACCACGCCGAGGCACGCCTGCAGCTCGTCGACGTCGCCGTAGGCGGCGACGCGCGGATCGGTCTTGCTGACCCGCGTGCCGTCGAACAGGCTGGTGTCGCCCGAGTCGCCGGTCTTCGTGTAGATCTTCACGGTAGGATTATAGGCGGCGACATTGCCAAAACCACGTCCACGCCCCTTACCCGCGCCGACGCTGCGCCAGCGCTTTCGCCGCAACCTGCTCGCCTGGTATCGCAAGAACGGCCGCGACCTGCCGTGGCGCAACACCGACGATCCGTACCACATCCTCGTCTCGGAGATCATGCTGCAGCAGACGCAGGTCGATCGCGTGCTGCCGAAGTATCACGAGTGGCTGTCGAAGTATCCGTCGTTCTTCGTCCTGGCCGAAGCGCCGCCCGCGGAGGTGTCGCAGACGTGGCGTCCGCTCGGCTACAACATCCGCCCGAAGCGGCTGCAATCGATCGCGCAGCAGGCGGTCGAGAAATATGACGGCAAGCTGCCGAGCGACCACGCGACGCTGCTCTCCTTCAAGGGCATCGGTGAATACACCGCCGGCGCCATTCGCAGCTTCGCGTTCCGCGAGCGCGCCGCGATCCTCGACACCAACGTCGCGCGCGTGCTGTTCAGGATCTTCGTCGGCAAGGGCGATCCCAAGAGTCACGCGATGAAGAAGCACCTCTGGGCGCTGTCGGCATCCGTACTGCCGCGGAAGCACGTCTTCGATTTCAACCAGGCGCTGATGGATTTCGGCGCCACGCACTGCAGCGCGCGGAAACCGAAGTGCCCGGCGTGCTCTATGAAGACGTTCTGCCGATCAGTTGCGAGATGAGATCGCGATCGGCCTCGGGAAACGGCAGCAAGGCCAGCTCGGTGCGATCGACCCAGCGCATTTCCTGGCCCATCATCGGCTTGGGCTCGCCCCATACGTCACAGCGATAGAAGAACAACTCGACCGTCTTCTCGGGATAGGAGTGCGTGACGGTGTGGACGAGCTCACCGACCTCCGCAACCGCATCGAGCTCCTCGAAGATTTCCCGACGCAGCGCTTCGACGTGCGTCTCGCTGTGGTGGACCTTGCCGCCGGGAAATTCCCAGTGCCCCGAGAGGTGAGTGCCATCAGGACGCAGCGTCAGCAGAAAGGCGTCATCGCGCTCGATGACGGCGGCGACGACGACGATGGGTTTCATTTCGGCGCTGAGCCACCCACGGGCACCGGCTGCACCCAGGCGAGCTTGCCGTTCGATTCGATCACTTTCGCGCGAACGTACGATTCATCGCCTTTGAAGGTATACGTCGCCGGGCTCACCATCGCTTCGCTCAGGATCGCGCCCTGCTTGCCGATGAACTGAATTCTGTATTTGCTTTGCGGCTCGGTCTTCACCGTGATCGTCAACGCGGTCGCGGTCGCAGTCACCGATTGCAGCTCGACGCCCGTGGACGAATAGAAATCGCCGCGCTCGAGCGCCTCGACGAGCGCGCGCGATTCCAGCCGCGGCGATCGCACGTAGACCCAACCCTGCCCCGGCCTGGGCGCGGTCTTGTCCTCCGGCCTCTTGAAGTAATGCGCATCGTCTACGGCGATGCCATAGAGCATCTTGCCGCTCGACAGCATCCGATCCCACACTTCTTCGAGACCGGGCACGCCGCCGCCGCCGATGTTGTTGACGAGCGGATGGCCGTTGAAGACCTCGAACAGTCGCGTCCGCTGCAACTGCGCGAGCTCGTCGGCGGAAATCGCCCAGCCGTAATTCGGATGATTGACGCTCGGCACGCCGCCCGCGGCGCGAATCGCGTCGATCATCTTCTGCACCATGTCCACAACGGAGCTGCCGCCGGTGGTCTGGATCACGCTCACCGGATTGAGGCCGTTGATGTGAATGGGCTTGTTGCCGAATCGATCGGTCAATTCTTCGCCCCTCATGACGAGAAACTTCTCGTCCGCGCCGTGTAGCGCGTTGAGGCCGTCGATGCTCGTCAGGTAGTTGTGATCGGTCAGCGTGACGAAGTTGTAGTTGTGCTCGCGATACCAGCGCACGACATCATCCGGTGTCGAGTCGCCGTCGCTGTTCAGCGTATGCGTGTGGAGATTACCCTTGAAGTATTGCCCCCCAACAACAGGTTGCGAGGCTTTACCGGTAAGTAGCGCTCCGCCGGCCACAAAAATCGCGGCCAACAAAACTGCGCGGGCCCTCATTGGACAACAGCCTTCACGCGCGAATCATTCCACATCACCGTAACTTCCGTACCACTCGTCGTGTGATCGCGATGGACGTAGCCCAATCCGACGACGCGATTGACGTTGGGCGAGAAGGCGGCGCTCGTCACGCGGCCGATGTCCTTGTCGAAGGAGGAGATCCTCGAGTCGGGCAGCGGCACGATGTCGGCGCTGGCGTCGGCGATCCATCGCACCAGCTTCTTGGCCACGCGCCCGCCGCCGCGGGTCGTCACACGGACGATGATCTCCTGGCCGACGTAGCAGCCCTTCGAAAACGAGATGGCGCGATCCTCGATGCCGGCCTCGAGCGGAATCGTGTCCTCGTTCATGTCGACGAGGAATCGCGGCACGCCGCGCTCGATGCGAATGACGTCAAACGTATCCATCGTGATTTCCGTGAGCGACGCGAATTCCTCGGGAATCGTTTCACCGATCGCTTCAACGAAGCCGTCTTTCCGGATCACGGTCCACACGAACAACCGCGCGCTTTCATCGCTGACGCGGGCGTCCTCGGCAAAGATCAGCCCATCCAGCTTCTCGCGCAGCGCCGCCGCCAATGCCAGGGGAACGTCGAGCAGCAGTCGATCGCCGCGTGCGAAGACGTGCAAGTCGGTGATCATCCGGCCCTGCGGCGTCAGGTACGCGGAGTACTGGCTCTCGCCTTCCTTCAACGACGCGACGTCATTGGTGAGCAAACCCTGCAGCCATGCCACGCGGTCGGCGCCGCTGACGGCCAGAACTCCGCGATCGACCCGCCTGACCACGCCGTCATTCGCCGTAACCGCCTTGTAGCCGTCGAGGGAGAACATGTTCTATTCTGAATTGTGTCCCATTTGAGGTCTGTGCTTTCTGCGCCTTCTGCGGCCCTGGCGTTTTCTGCGCCTTCTGTGGCCCTGGCGTTTTCTGCGCCTTCTGTGGCCCTGGTGCTCTCTGCGCTTTCTGTGGCCCTGGTGATCTCTGTGCCGTCGGCGGCCCAGCCGCCGCCGCCGCTGCCCGTCACAGAATCCGGGACGCAATACCTCGTCTTTTTCCGCTCGCAGCCGATCGGCCGCGAAGAAGTGCTGGTCCTGCGAGTGGCCGACGGCTGGGTCGTGCGTGGCACGAGCCGCCTTGGCCCGCCGATCGACATCACGACGCGCGTCGCGGAGGTCGATTACGACCTGCAGTGGCGTCCAAAATCGCTGCTCATCGACGGCATCGTCCGCGGCCAGGACGTCACGTTGAAGACAAGGTTCGACGGCAAGCAGGCGTTGAACGTCCTCGCTGTGCAGGGAGCGCCACAGTCGAAGGTTGATGAAGTGTCCGCGGATCCCGTCGTGCTGCCGAACACTTTCCTCGGCTCGTACGCGGCGCTCGCCCGTCGTCTCCAGGGAAAGATCGCCGGCTCGGATCTGCGCGGGTATATCGCGCCGCAGGCGGAGATTACGATTCACGTCATGTCCGCGGCGCCCGAGCGCATCGAGACGCCGAAAGGCGTGATCAACGCGACCCGTTACGCGCTGACGTTCAACAATCCTCCGCCCGCGGGCGATCTCGCCGTCAACCTGTGGGCCGATGCGGAAGGCGGATTGCTGCGCATGAACATTCCGGCGCAGATGATCGAGTTGGCGCGCGAAGATATCGCGTCGGCCGCGTCGCGAACCGCGGCGTTTTCGATTCCCGGCGACGAGAGCGTTCTGATCCCGAGCATCGGCTTCAATCTCGCGGCGACCATCACCCGGCCAAAGAACGTGACGGCAGCGCCGGCGGTGATCTTGATCGCTGGTTCCGGCCCAACCGATCGCGATGAGACCGTTGCCGGGATTCCGGTCTTCGGGCACCTCGCGCGCGATCTCGTGGCGGCCGGCTTCGCGGTCGTGCGCTACGACAAGCGCGGCGTCGGCCAGAGCGGCGGCCGCGCCGAATCGGCGACGATCGCCGACTACGCGGAAGACGCGCGGCAGGCGCTGCTGTGGCTCGAGAAGCAGAAGGGCATCGACAAGGATCGCATCGCCCTCGTCGGCCATAGCGAGGGCGGCCTGGTCGCGATGCTGACCGCCGGGCGCGAGCGCGGCAAGGTCGCGGCGATGGTCTTGCTCGCCACGCCGTCAGCGAACGGCAACGATATCGTGCTCGAACAGCAGAAGCACATGCTGTCGAAGATGCCGATCGATGATGCGCAACGCGAGGAGAAGATCGCGCTGCAGGAGAAGATCAACAAGGCGGTGATCAAGGGCACGGGATGGACAGACATTCCCGAAGCGGCGCGACGCGTCGCCGACACGCCGTGGTTCTACAGCTTCCTGACCTTCAGTCCCGAGCGCGCGATGGACGACACGCGGCAGCCGGTGTTGGTCGTTCAGGGCGAGCTTGACGTGCAGGTGAAGCCGGAACACGCCGATCATCTCGCGCAGATGGCGCGCGAGCGCAAAGGCGCGAAGGTGCCCATCGAGGTCGTGAAGGTGCCGGGCGTGAATCACCTGCTGGTGCCGGCCAAGACCGGCGAGGTCACCGAGTACCAATCGCTCGGCCCGGATGCGAAGGTGTCGCCGCAGGTCACCGGTGCGATCGTGACCTTCCTGACGAAAGTCCTAAAGGGTTGAGATCGTCTCGGGCCGTTAGAAGTTGAACCCGATGCGAGACTCGACGAGCGAGTTGCGGCAAACGCCCCTGTATGCGAAGCATCCCGTGCCCCGGTTGCTGATTTGGTATCGAACGTCAAACCGCAAGCCCTTGCGGTTTTTGAACCAGTAGTTCGCGCCCGCCCCGGCATTGAACCAGGGCATGTCTAGCCCCGCCACGAGAGAAGCACCGGTATAGCCCGCGGTGATGAAGGGCACGAGCGCGTGTCCGGCTTGCGTGTCGCGAAAGTAGTAGTAGCCGTTCACTGACAACATAAACAGCGGGTAAGCAGGCGCGTCCGCCTCATGAAGAGCGCCCATCTCGGCCCCTATCCCAATTGACTTGTGGAAGGCCCATTCCACACCGCCGCCCCAGTGAAAGAGTTGCTGCTGATCTGGAATAAGGCCGATTCCAGGGGCCACGAAAATGGTCCCCCAAACCTTGCGGCTGGCTGGTCGCTGAGCACTGCTCTGCGCAGCTTCATGAGGAGCCGCTTGTTGGGCGAACGCGCGCACCGACCCGGTTCCCAGAAGGATCACGAAGATGAGATGCCCTAATGGTTGATTCACGGATCATGTTATCGGCCGACCTTTCGCCAGCATAACTTCGATTGCGTCCGCTCATTCGCCGTACAACCAACCGCGGCGCGCGATATCGAAGCTACCAGGACTGTGTCGGGCCTTTGATCGCGCCGGACAAAACCGCGTTTCGGACATCGTCGATTGACGCCAGCCCGCGCGGCGCGATGCCGCCCCCTTCCAACCGAGTCGCGTCCGGCGTCCAGTGAAACAGCGCCACGTGCCACGAGTGATTGAAACCGCCGCGTTCGTAGTAGACCAGGCAGTGATCGACCGAGCATCCCGCCGCGACCAACCGGCGATTCGGCAGCTTCGGATCCACGATGACGTCGGTGACCTGAAACCTGGCTCCCGGGTCAGCGATGTCGAGTGACTGGGTGCCGAACAACGTTTGGAGCTCGTCGCGGACGCCGAGTGGCAATCCTCTGACGGACGTGACGATCTGAAACCGCTCATCCTTCACGTGGGCCCGCAGCGCTCCCGACAGTACTCCTGGGGCCGCTGCCTGGGAACAAGCACAAGACGTAACGAGCAGTGACGCAATCGCGGCCAGGATGAACATCACGCGCTTCCGGATGTTAGCCCAGCACTCGTTTTCGAGAGCAAGCTGATGCACACTCTACGGCTTCGCCGTCGTCACTTGTGACATCAGCACCGTCCACGTACCCGTCTCCCGAGTCCACACTTCCAGAACCCAAAGGCCGCCGCTGAAAAAGCGCGCGAGCACGATGTCGCCTCGCTGCGTGTTCTGTTCGCGGGAGCGCGGGACGTACGGCCTCGGAGCCTGGGTCCGCAGATTAGCGAGTCGTTCAGCTCTCGTCATGAACGACCCGTCCTGCTGGACCGTTGTGAACGTCGGGGCCGTGTACTTTTCCCACTGCGCCGAATCGACGGCATAGAAGGCGGTGTCGCGCGCCTGCATCGCGGCCCTGAGATCCGCGGGCAGTTGCGCAGCGGCCGAAGCAGGCGCCGCGAGCGAAGCTGCGAGCAATAGTAGAGAGATGCGTGCGATGGACATGAATTGAGCCCTTTCACAACGCGATTGCCTCCAAGGCCCGTCGCGAGCTTGGCCGCCCTTCGAAAGCGATCGCTTGTCCGAATCTTTCTCCATGCGTGAATCATGTCTCCATGACTACATATTCACTCTGGACGAGCCCGGTAGCGTAATCGCGCGTCGCCACGTGCCTAAGGGCGATGTCTCGCTGTAGTGGGCCAAAGAGCGGAATTCCAGCACCGATCAACACGGGAACGCGAGTGATGATGAGCCGCTGGATCAACCCAGCGTCCAGAAACTTCTGGATCGTGATCCCGCCATCCACGTATGCGTGGCGGATGCCGCGAGCCGCAAGCTGCGACACGATGTCAGCCGGTGATCCCGACATACGCTCGACAACCGCTCCGTGTGGCGCTACGGCGAGCGGACGGGTGCTCAGCACGATTACGAGCTTCTCACCATAGGGCCAGGCATCGAAGCCCAGGACCGTTTCGAATGTCTTGCGGCCGATGACCAGGGCATCCACCGTGGCCATGAACTCATCGTAGCCGTGCGGTTCCCCGCCGCCCGGCGGTAGGAAATCGAAGGCGCCATTCTTCCGGGCGATGAATCCATCGAGGCTGGTGCCAATAAAGACTGATGCCTTCACGCCACATTCTCCTGTCCGCGGCTAAAGCGCTCGCCACAGCTTCTCGACGCGATCGCGCAGCTCGGTCGCAGTCTGGTTGTAATCGGCGTTTTCCGCAAACATCATCGGCTCGCCGATCACGATCTTTACTCGGTGTGAGCTCCATAGGCGCAACAGCCGCCAGTTGAAGCTCCGGCCTCTCGGCCACAGCTCGAACACGCCCTTGATCGCCACGGGAACGATCGGCACGCGCATGTGCTGCGCGAGGATCGGCGCGCCCTTCTTGAACTTCTTCACCGTGCCGTCGATCGAGCGCTCGCCTTCGGGAAACAGGACGAGGATCTTGCCGTGCGCCAGTCCGAAGGCGCCCGCCTGCATCGCCGGAACGAGATTCGAATCCGGGTCGACCGGGACGAGGTTCGCCAGCCGCGCGAACCACTGCGTCAGCGGCGTCTCAAAATATTCGACCGCGCCGACGAAAAACAGATTCCTGAAGATCCGGAACGGCAGCATCGGGCAGATCATGAACGGATCGAGATAGCTCTGATGGTTGGGGCTGATGATGTAGGCGCCGCTCCTCGGAAGATTTTCCAGTCCGCTCAGCTCGATCTGGAACAGCGTCGCGCGGATCAATCGGATGATGAGGTGCATGAGCGGCGCGGCGATCGGACGCTTCGCGAGCAATCCGCTCAGGACCGGATCGGATGCCGGCGGGAGATCGCGCAGAAGCAGGGCCCACGATGGTTCCGTCGGTTTCGCCGCGAGCGACGCACCTTTGGGCGCGGCGCTCAACGCCTCGACGAGGTGCCGCACCGTGAAGATCCCGGCGGCGGTCCCCTTCGCTACCTTGACGCCGCTGCGCTGTTCGAGCTCCGTCAGCAGCTCGATGCGATCCAGCGAGTCGAAGCCGAGATCGATCTCGAGGTTCGCGTCAGGATAGAGGCGCGCGCTCGTTCTCAGCCGCTCCCGGATGATCGCAAGCACCGTCGCCGAATGCGGTGCGGCCATCCATTCACGATCCGCGTGGCTGATCGGCGCCTCCCGCTTCCCCGACGCGATCTCTTGCCGCTCGCGCGTTCGTTGCTCGACCTCCTGCCTGTCGATTGCGTTCGTCTTGGTCCGCGGCAGCGGTTCGAACCAGATGTCGTAGCCGAGGACTCGCTGGTGCGGCGGTAATTCCGCCGTCAGCCCCTCCATCTCGAAGCGGATGATGTCGCCGGCATTGACGATTTGTTTCGCTCGCAAGCGGTCGAGATCCGGGACGACAACGGCGAACAATCGTTCGGAACCCAGTACGCAAATCTCTTTGATGAATAGCGACCGGCAATAGTGGGTTTCGATCTCGATCATTTAGGAGCTAACCACCGCACTTCCAGGTACGTCACAGGCTTGTCGACAGCCGAAAACCAATGCGCTGATCCTGCGGGGACGATGAAGACGTCGCCCTTGACGAAGCGTTGGCTCACGCCGTCGGCGATCGACGCGGGCTTTCCATTCGCGGCCGCGATCAGTTTCCCGCCCGTGACCATCGTCCCCTCGCCCTCGACGATGTAGAGGAGCTCGGAGTTGCCGGCATGCGCGAGCGCGCCGGCGGCCTTGTCGCGTTTCACGATGCTGACCCGGTACTGATCATTCGTCGTCACGTTCGATGACGACATCCCTCCGGCGTTGACGGTCGCCTTCTGCAGCACGGCCGCGAGGTCCGCCGCCGACTTGAAAACAGCCGGCGAACCTGGCGCGGGCGCTGGTGGCGGCGGAGCTTGCGCCCAGAGCCGGGCCGGGGCCACACTCAGAAAGACGAATACGCTGATGCTTCGAACGAGACCCTTTGCCGTTGGTTTGAGGCTGCGCATGGCGGTTATCTTACTCATGCTGCCGGCCGCGGCGCCGCTGCCAGCCCAGCAGCCGCGCGTTGCGCCTGAAATCGCGACAGGGACATCTACGATCCGCGGCCGCGTCATCGATAGCGTCACCAAGGCGCCAGTCGCCGGCTGCTCCATCCGGATCACAACCTCGGGTGGGCTCGCAAACCGGGTCACCGATCTGGCCGGCACCTACGAGCTGAAGGATGTCGCCGCAGGCACTTACGGCCTCATGCCCATCGAATGTCCTGGCTATCTGCGGTCCTGCTACGGGGGCTATGCCCCGGACGGCGCGCCGCTATGCACGACGGTTGACCTCGTCCGCGATCAAGAGAGAGACAACATCGACATCAGCGTGATTCCCGGCGCGATCGCGCGCGGGCAGGTGATGACGTTCGACGGCAAGCCGGTGACACGCGCCAGCGTGCGGCTTGGCCGGGGAATGAAAGGCGAGCCCACCTTCATGGTCACGCCGGTCACCACGGATACGGAAGGACGCTTCGAGCTGGTCAACCTGCCTGCCGGTGAATGGCGGCTCGAAGTCGAGATTCCGCCGGTGGCGGGCGGCTTGCGGCCGCCGATCGTCTACTACCCCGGCGGCCTGTCGTGGGAAGAAGCCGGCGGCGTTGAGCTCACGGTGGGCAAGGTTACCGATCGTCTCACGATCACCTTGCCGCGCATCAACGAGAACACGCTGACCGTCGTCGTGCCGCCGCCCGATGCCACGATTGGCGACATCGCCGTTTCGGTCCTGCGCGAATCGCCGCTGATCGTGCAGCGGATCGATCTCAACGTCGAAGGCGTCGGCACGCTGAAGGGCGTGTTGCCCGGCCGGTTTTTCGTGTCGGCGCGCGCGTCGTCGCGCGACAAGCATTGGGCGGCGTTCGAAGTCGTCGACTTCATCGAGGACAGCTACGAGGCGCGGCTGCAGTTGATGCCGACCGGCAGCATCGCGGGAAGAATCGTCACCGACAAGGGCGACCTGCCGCCACTCGCCGGCGTGATTGTCGGAGCGTCGTGGATCTACGACGGCGCCGAGGTCAATCCGCTGGCCGTTGATGAAGCACGAGCCGCTCTTGACGGATCGTTTCGCATCGACCATCTCTTTGGCACGCGCCAGCTGCAGCTGCGCGCGCTCGATGTCGACTGGGAAGTTGCCGCGATTCGACAGGACCGCACCGATGTCACCAGCAGCGGCGTGGTCGTCGTCCCCGACGCCACCACGCAGGCGACCATCGTCCTGCGCAAGCGGTAGCAACCCGCCTTCGCCAAGGCTTCGGCGGGGCAGGCTTGTATGATGAGACTACCTAATGCCGTCACCTCTCCGCATTGCCTTTCTCGGCTGCGGCTTCATCACGCGCGTGCACAGCCGCAACCTGCGGCGGTTCAAGAGCGAGATCGTCTGCGGCTACGCCAGCCGCGACAAGGCCAGGGCTGAAGCGTTTTGCGGTGAGTATCGCGGCACGGGCAGCTACTCGGACTACGCGGACGCGATCAACGATCCGAACGTCGATGCGGTCGTGATCGGGGTGCCGCCGAAATTTCACCTCAACCTCACGCTGCAGGCGCTGTCGGCGGGCAAGCACGTGCTCGTTGAGAAGCCCGCGTATCCGGCGACCGCCGACTACCAGGTCGTGCGCGAAGCGCGCGACAAAGCAAAGCGCGTCGTCCTGGTCGGCGAGAACGATCACTACAAGCCGCTCGCCATCAAGCTCCGCAAGCTGCTGGCCGACGGCGTCATTGGTGAAATGATCTTCGGTCACTTCAGCAGCGTCGTCAAACGATTGAAGGAGGCGGACGACTGGCGAAACGACGAATCGATGGCCGGCGGCGATGCGTTCTTCGAGGAAGGCATTCACTGGCTGCACCTGGCGGCGAGTCTGGGCCCGAAGATCACGGCGATCACGGGCTTTCGCCCGGCGCCGTCGCGCGAAGGTCCCGACCGGCGCGTCAAGAGCATGATGGTGTCGTTCTCGTACGACAACGGCGCGGTCGGGTCGCTCTACTACTCGCGCGAAATCCCGTCGATGCTGAAAGGCCTGCGCCTCTCGAAACTGATGGGCCGCAAAGGCGTGATTTCGTTCGAATCGAACGGCGTCGCGATGCTCGTCCGCGGCGAGGGGTTTCCGCGAATAATCTTCCCCGGCTTCCGCGACATTCGCGGCTACCAGGCGATGTATCGGGACTTCCGTGAATCGATCGAACAGAATCGCCAACCGCAGATGAGTCTCGAGCGTGCGATAGAGGACCAACTGCTGATGGATCAGATTTACGCGTCCCTGATCCCTGAGCCCTGATCCCTGATCCCTGATCCCTGATCCTGTGAACACCTTCGACATCATCATTATCGGGAGCGGCGCCGGCGGTGGAACGATCGCGCGCGAGCTGGCATCGACCGGCGCGAAGATCCTGATCGTCGAGCGCGGTGACTTCGTTCCGCAGGAAGATCACAACTGGAACCCGGCGTCGGTCTGGAAGGATCTTCGTTACCGCACCACCGAAACGTGGCTCGACGAGGCCGGCCGATCGTTCCGTCCGTACACGCACTATTGCGTCGGCGGCAATACCAAGTTCTGGGGCACGGTGATGTACCGGCTGCGTCCGGAAGATTTCAAGGAAGTGCAGCACGCCGAGGGCATCTCGCCGGCGTGGCCGATCGATTACGACACCTTGGCGCCGTACTACGATCGCGCCGAGGCGATGTACGAGGTGCATGGCGAGGCGGGTCTCGATCCCACCGAAGGGCCGCGCAAGCCGTATCCATTTCCCCCGGTCCCTCACTCGAAGGTGGTCGGCTCGATCGTCGAGCAGCTGAAGGCCCAGGGCCTGCATCCGTCGCCGCTGCCGCTCGGCCTTCGCGAGAACTGCGTCTTCTGCAACACCTGCAATTCGTTCCCGTGCAAGATTCACGCAAAGAGCGATGCCGACGTGTGCGCGGTGCGGCCGGCGACGGAGAGCGCGAACGTCACGCTGTGGGTCAACGCCATTGCGCGGAAGCTCGTCACCGACAGCACGGGCAAGAAGATCGAAGCGGTGGAGATCGAGCGAGGCGGCGGCGTTGAAACAGTCTCCGCGCCGCTCGTCATCGTCTCGTGCGGCGCCGTGAACTCGGCGGCGTTGCTGTTGCGGTCGGCGAACCACAAGCATCCGAACGGGCTTGCCAACTCCTCTGGCCTCGCCGGCAAGCGCTACATGGCGCACCTGGCGACGATGATGCAGGGGTTTCATCCGTTTCGATTGAACGACACCGTCTTTCAGAAGACCGTGGCGATCAACGATTTTTATCTGAAAGGCCGCCGCGTGAAGTATCCCCTCGGCCAGATCCAGTCGCAGGGTCGCACGCACGGCGTGATGGCGCAGACCGTTGTGCCCCAGGTGCCGCTGTGGGCCTACGAGATGTGGGTCTCGAGGGGCGTCGACTGGCTGGCGATGACCGAGGATCTGCCGCGGCTGGAAAACAAGGTCACGATCGAATCAAACGGTCAGATTCGATTGCACTATCGTCCTAACAACATCGTCGCGCACCGTGAGCTCGTCGACGAGACCACGCGCATCTTGAAGGAGCTCGGCTTCTGGATCGTGATGAAGCACTCGCACAAGTCGAAGAACACGACGCACCAGTGCGGCACGCTCGTCTTCGGCACGAATCCCGCCGAATCGGTCCTCGATGCCTATTGCCGCACTCACGACGTCGACAATCTCTTCGTCGTCGACGCGTCGTTCTTCCCTTCGTCGGCCGCCGTCAATCCCGGCCTGACGATCGTCGCCCAGGCGATCCGCACAGCGGATCACATAAAGATGGCACGCCTCTAATCGGTGCGACGCGCGCGTCTTAACGATCCACAGATTTCACTGATTAACACGGAACCGAGCGGCCCGCTGCGCCGGCTTCGCCGGCGCTCGTCGAAGGTCAGTCGAGGACCGGAGATGAGTGGGCGTCGATCATGACACTCATCCCCGGACCTCGGCTGACCTTCGCGCGGCCGTAGGCCGCGGCGGGCCGCTGCAGTCTCGTGAGCGCGTCACGTTCTAATCCGTGTAATCCGTGGATGGTTCGCCTTTCCGTCTACCGAATCCGCGCACCGTTGATCGGGCCGGCGTGGAAGAACGCCATCGGCGTGACGACGCCGCCCTGCTTGAACACCTGGCCGTCCTTCATCACGAACTGCACGTTCTTCAACGCGTTCAGATCGTCGAGCGGGTTGCCCGGCATCGCGATCATGTCGGCGAAGAAACCAGCCTTGATTGGGCCGCGCGTGGTTTCGGTCTCGCTGATCTTGTAGCCGGTGATCGTCATGGCGCGCAGGGTGTCGGCGTTCGGGATGCCGGCGTCGATCCACGGCTTGATGAACTCCAGGCACAGCTCCCCGCGGGTCTTGCCGGGCACCCAGTAATCGGCATCCGTGGAAAACGTCATCAGCACCTTGTTGGCATACGCGCTCTTCATCCCGGCAATCGTGCGCTCGTACGCCTGCGCGCCCACGGGATGGCCTTCGAGCCCCGGCGGCGTTTCGGTGCCGGCGCGGAAGATGCCCTTCTGCGCCATCAGCTTGTGGAATTCGTCGGTGAGCGCGCCCGAGTGCGCGATCGACCAGATGCCGGCCTCGATCGCATTGCGCGCGCCGTTCTGCGTCTGCACGTGGCCTTCGACCTTCATGCCCGACTTCGCGGCTTCGCGGATCACGAGCCGGATCTCATCGGCGGTGTAGCCGTACGGCTTGCAGTCCACGCAGATCTTGATCACCTTGGCGCCGAACAGGATGTTCTGGCGAATCGCCTTGACGATCTCGTCCGGCGTGTCGGCGTCGAGGTACTCCGGGTAGACGATGTTGTGGTCGTTGACCATTTCGGGCGTCGGGAAGAACTGACCGCCCATGCCGCCAATGATGATTCCGGAGTTGATGATCGTGGGTCCGGGGATCCAGCCCTGATCGATCGCCTGGCGCAGCGCGGTGTCGGCATAGAGCGCGTTGTTGCCCATGTCGCGCACGATCGTGAATCCAGACGCCAGCATCTGAATCCCGTTCGACGCCGCCTGGATCGCGCGCAGCGCCGTCGATTCCTGCACGTAGGTGTAGTAGTAGATGTTGTTTTCCGGAAACGGCTTGTAGGTCAGCGCCAGGTGGTTGTGCGCCTCGACGAGCCCGGGCATCACGGTCATCCCCGATAGGTCGATCACGCGCGCGCCCGGAGGAATCGCGACGTTCGGGCCGACATCGCGGATGCGCGTCCCTTCGACCACGATCACCTGGTTCGTCAGGATGCGGCCGCCTTCCGGATCGAGCAGGCGTCCCGCGCGAATGGCGGTGACCTGCGCCGGCGCCTGGGCGGGCGCCTGGCCGCGCACGATGTCGCCGCCGATTACGAAGAGTGCAACAACGACGCAGGATGACAGGAACGCTCGCATCAGGGACCTCCAGGACGAAACGCGCGGAGTATAGATCGCGCGACCTCGCGACGCGCGCGTCTTAAACGATCCACAGATTTCACGGATTCACACGGAACCGAGCGACCCGCGTCGGCCTTTGGCCGACTGGCGGGCCAAGAGAGCCGGATGATGAGCCGACAGCGATAGGAATGGCTCATCATCCGGTTCTCTTGACCGCCGTTCGCGCCGGCGAAGCCGGCGCTGCGGGTCGCGGCAGTCCGGTAAGCGCGTCTAATTGGCACGAATAATCCGTGTAATCCGTGTAATCCGTGGATGGTTATCCGTGGATAATCCGGCGATGCAGAGCTCCCGTCGCATCGCCATCGGCGTGCTCGCGATCACCGGGCTCGTCGCCCTCGCATACGCGCAGCAACCGGCGCCTCCACCGCAGCCGCCGGTCGTCGCGCCAATGCCGGAAATCCTCAAGACCTATTCGGCCGTTACCGCCGATCGGCTTCAGAAACCTGCCGACGGTGACTGGCTGATGATTCGCCGTTCCTACGACGGGTGGGGCTACAGTCCGCTCGATCAGATCACGCCGGCCAACGTCAGCCGTCTCGAGCCGGCATGGGTCTTCTCCACCGGTGTCAGCAGCGGCCACGAAGCCGCGCCGATCGTGAACAACGGCGTGATGTTCGTCTCGACGCCGTCGCACCAGGTCGTCGCGATCGATGCGAAGACCGGAGTGATCCTCTGGCGCTGGATCAAGGAGGTTGCCGAAAACGTCGTCGCGCCGCATCCGACGTCGCGTGGTGTTGCGCTTTACGGTGACAAGGTGTTTTTTGCCGCTAACGATGCGGTGCTCGTGGCGCTCAATGCGCGCACCGGCTTGGGGGCCTGGAGGACCACCGTCGCGGACAACAAGAGCGGTTACTACATGACGCTCGCGCCGCTCGTCGCGGACGGCAAGGTGATGGTCGGCGCGTCGGGCGGCGAGCTTGGCATCCGCGGATTCGTGGCCGCGTTCGATCCTGAGACCGGCCGCGAATTGTGGCGCACCTACACTGTGCCCGCGCCCGGCGAGCCAGGCAGCGAGACGTGGCCGAAGGGCGATCAGTGGAAGAACGGCGGCGCGCCGGTGTGGGTGACCGGCAATTACGATCCGCAGACAAACATCGCGTACTGGGGAACCGGCAACGGCGGTCCGTGGATGGGCGATCAGCGTCCCGGCGATAATCTCTACGCGACCTCGGTGGTCGCGCTCGATGTCGCAACCGGAAAGATCAAAGGCCACTTCCAATACGTTCCGAACGATTCGTGGGACTGGGATGAAGTGTCGCCGCCGATCCTCGTCGACTTCCAGCGGCAGGGCCGGACGGTCAAAGGCCTGATCGACGTCTCGCGCAGCGGTTATCTCTGGTTCCTCGAGCGCACCGACGGCCCAATCAACTTCGTCGACGGCAAGCCGTTCGTGAAGCAGAACGTGTTTCGCAGCCTCGATCCGAAGACCGGACGGCCCGATGTCGATCCCGCGCGCAAGCCGGGCACCGGCAAGAGCGCGGATTTCTGTCCATCACATTGGGGCGGGAAAAACTGGCCGCCGATCGCATACAGCCCGAAGACGCGGATGATCTACATCCCCGCCAACGAGAATCTCTGTGGAACGATCATCGGCCGGCCGGCAACGTACACGCCGGGCAGCAGCTACACCGGCGCCACGAGCACGCTCTACCTCGCGCCAGGCGCGAAGCACATCGGCGAAGTGCAGGCATGGAACGTCGACACCGGCCAACGCGTGTGGACGCACACCTACGGAGCGTCAGCGAACTGGGGACCGATGCTCGCCACCGGCGGCGGCCTCGTGTTCAGCGGCGGCACCAACGATCGGAAGTTTCACGCCTTCGACGCGGCGACCGGCAAGCTGGTGTGGGAGTTTCCGACCAACTCGGGCATCACAGGGCAGCCGACTTCATTCTCGATCGACGGTAAGCAATACGTCGCCGTGCTCTCGGGATGGGGCGTCGATGCGCGAGCGATGCAGGCGCGTCTCAATCGCCTGCTGCCCGGCAACTATCCGGAAGTTCCGGAAGGCGGCGCGGTCTGGGTATTCGCAGTGAAGTAGAGGCGGGTCTTTAGACCCGCCTGCGGGAGCCGTTCGTTACGGCGCTTTGCCGACGACGCCGACGCTGGCGATCGTGTCGCCTTTGTTGATCGACGGAACGGCGCGAACGTATAACAGCACGCCTGATTCTTTGGCGCGCGCGTCGAACAACATCTTGCCGACGTAGTCGGTGACGTAGCCGATCTTCATGCCGGCGCCGATGTACGAACCGCGCTTCACCAGCGGGTAGAAGATGCCGCCCTGTTCGGCAGCCACGTCCGCGAGATGATCGACCCACACCGGGTTCTCCGTGGGCTTCGGCGCACCCGGCAGCATCTTGAGATGCCGCATCACGCTCAACGATCCATTCACGAGCACTGCGACATCATCCGCTTCAACCGTTCCCGCATGACCGGCTTCGACGGTAATCGAAGGCTTGCCTCTCGTCGATGCGGTGTTTTCGAAGTATCGAGAGTCCTTCGGATCTTTCGGGCGATCGGCGGAGATGACGATGTGATCGAGGCCGAAGGCGAGGACCATCCCGCGCGAGAACGCGTCCTGCTCCGCCCGGCCAGTCTTGTTCCAGTACGAATAGGGGCGCAGGCTCTCGTCGATGTCACCGCCGTGGAAATCGATCACGTGATCGACCTGCTCCACCACCTGCGTCGTGATCAGATAGGACGCGCGATCGGTCTGCGTGCCGTCCATCTTTCCCGGATACATCCGGTTCATGTTCTTGCCATCGGTCGGATTGAGGTGCGGCACGACCCTCTGAAACGAAGGCACGTTCACGAGCGGCAGGATGATCACGGTGCCGGTGAGTTGCGTCGCATCGATCTCGGCGATCAGTTTCTCGAGCGCGATGATCGACGCGTATTCGGTGCCGTGGGCGCCGGCGAGCAGCGCCAGCACCGGACCGGCCTTGGCGCCGTGCGCGACCGCGATCGGAATCGACATCGCCGCGTCACTGCCGGCCGGCACCTCGATGGCGCCGGTCGCGGTCTGACCGCGGGACGCCTTGACGTTGCCGACGGTGAACACCGCGCGGTCGCCGGGCTTGCTTTGCGCGAATAGTTGGACGAGGAGAAGAGCAACGAAGACGCACGCCGAGAGCGCAGCTCGCATCACGACCTCACTTTGATTCCGGATTCGCCCCCCGAAGTCCCCACAACAGCAGCACGGTGCCGGCGATCAGCGCCAGACCGCCGCTGCGCAATCCGATGACGATGATCATTTCTTGAATCTCGCTGCCCCGCGCGGCGCCGGCGGCGATCGGCACGATCGAGTTGCCCGCGCCCCAGATCGCGCCGAGCAGGTTCGACGTCCATGCCGCGATGCAGCCGTACACGAGCAACCAGAATGCCCCGGCTTCAATCGCGCGGGTGAACTTCAGACGCGGCCAGAGAATGCCGACGACGGAGAGGAAGAGGCCCTGCATCAATCCGAGCAAATGAACTGATAGGGCGAGTCGCGGCACGGCGAAGAACGGCACCGCGAGCCCGATCAGCAGGCCGATCAGAAACAACGACACGCCGAACTGGATCAGGCGATGGCCCATCAGCTCTTCTCAATCAGCTCGATCGCGCAGCCGAGCTCCAGCGCAAAGCGTCCGCGCCCGATCGGCACGATGCGAACATCTCCCGCCTTCTCGTCGAGTCGGCGGCGCAGCAACAGCAATCGCGTCTCGAGGTTGTCCTTGAAATCGGGAAGGCCCAGCGACTTGTCGAGGCGCAGCTCGCGGTTGGTGAACTCGGCGCGGCCTTCGCGCTTGTGCGTTTGCAACAGCTTCCAGAGAATCCGCGCCGGCAGGCTGCGGATCAAGTAGTCGCCATCGAGCATCACGACCTCTTCGCGCGGGTAGTACGCAATCTGCCGCTTCTTGCCGGATGCGGACTTTGCCGGAGCGGAAGCGCCGGCCGCGGCCGGCTCGTCGCCCGCCTCCTTCAGCTGCATGTTCTGAATCGCAATCGCCAGCGACGCGCCCAGCAGCGCGATCGTGTTCTTGTCTTCTTCGTGGAAGCGGTACGGCGTTTCGCTCTCGATGCAGAGCACGCCGACGAGCTCGCCTCGAACGACGAGCGGCACCCCGAGTTGACTCGCCGGATTCTCCAGTCCTGGCAGGCGCACTTCTTCCTGCGGCCGCCATCCTCTTTCTTCGGCGCGTTTCTTTGCCGCGTAGGCGTAGAGCATGCCGCGGACGAGACCTGAGATCCTGATCGGCTGCCGCGCCTCGGCCACCATGCCGATGATGCCCTCGCCGAACTGCACTTCGGCGCCGGCACCGCCTTGCGGATAGCCGCGGCTGGCGATCGTCACGAGCGTGTTCGGCTTTTCGCCGGCAAGCAGGATCATCGAGTGGCTGAAACCGAAGTACTCCTTGATGCCGGAGAGGATCGACTGCAGCAGTTGATCGAGGCTGTCCGCGGCCGTCATGCGCGCCGACAATTCCTGCAGCGCCTTCATCGTGAAAACCGCGTCCGGCTGTCTCCGGCCGCTGGTACTCCATCGCTCCTGCCGTCCCGGTTCCTCGGACACCTGCTCGACCGATTCGACGAGATAGATGTCAGCCGCCTTCAGCTTGAAGATGCCCTTGAGCCCGGCATACGACGCGATCGCTTCGATGCGCAGGAACATGCGATCGAAGATCGGACCCGATGTCTCCGATCGTTCGAACTTGAGGCGCAGCGCCCAGCCCTGGTTGTTGTCCGGATCGATCACGCGGACCAGCGCGTACGGATTCTCGGCAATGTTGCGGCGGCTCTTGTTGAAGAACTGGAACGAGAGGGCGACGTGCGTCGCATCGACGTAGTCGACGTGACTCAGGAATGCCGCGTTCGGCGTCCCATCGCGCGAGCACGTGAAGAACATCGACGGCAGGATGCCTTGAAAGCACGGCGTCAATTGTTCGAGGCCGAGGCTCACGACAGCACCGCCCCGGCTTCGGGTCCCGGCGTCTGGCTGAAGATCGCGGTGACGCGGATCTTCACGGCGACGCACGGCCACATCAGCCACGTGTTCGTCGAGGTGAGCGCGGCCAGGCCGATCGCATCGAGCTCGCCGATCAGCGAGCGCCACTGGTCAAGCACGAACGCTTCTTCGGATGCATCGGCATCGCGCACCGAGATGAACTCGCCTTTGACCTGCACGGCTCGATCGTCGGTCGGCCTTGCGAAGGACAGCGCCGCCTGGCCGTTGCTCCGCAGATCGTCGAGGACCGCCGGCGTGGCCGCCTTCGGCAAGTAGGCAACAAGGTGCCGGCCCTGATCCTCCACGCGGACCCCCGTGACGCGGCAGCCGTTCGGCCGCATCGCGTCGTCCCGGGTTCCGATGTGGATGGCGACGCGGTGTTCCAGGAATTCGGTCAGCGATTTATCGAGCATTTTGTGGAGAAACGGGCCGATTATAGCCGCTTAAGATTCTTTTAAGAATCGTTAGCAAACTGCCAGCAAAGCCTTAGGGTTCGCCCAGCCGCAGTCCACGTCTCATCGTGTGTGGAGATTGGAACGATGAGATTGACCAACATTGTGTGGACTTCAGCAATCATCGCCGCGGCAATCCTGTTGACGGCTGTTCTTTCAACCGCAAGCCTTCGTGCGCAGGCCGAGCCGGAGGCGGAGGCCAGAAAAAATAGCGGCGCCGGGCCTGGAACTAAAGCGGGTAAGGCGGCGCAAATCGCGCGCGGCGAATACCTCGTCGAGATCATGGGCTGCCATGATTGCCATACCCCGGCCAAGATTGGCCCCAATGGTCCCGAGCAGGACAGATCCCGAGCGCTCAGCGGCCATCCTGAAGAGCTCGTCATGCCGCCCGCTCCGGCATTGCCGCCGGGACCGTGGGTCGCGTCCATCGCCGCCACGTTCACGGCGTTTGCATCACCGGGCGGCACGGTGTTCACACGCAATCTGACGCCCGACAAAGAAACCGGTCTCGGCGATTGGACCGTGGAAGAGTTCATCGCGACGATGAAAACCGGGCGCGAGCGCGGCAAGGGCCGCCCGGTGCTGCCGCCGATGCCGGTGCAGAACCTGAGGGCGTTGAGCGATTCGGATATCCGCGCGCTATTCGCGTATCTCCAGTCGCTGCCGCCGATCAAGAACCGTATCCCGCAGCCGATCGAAGCGCCGGACAGCAAACAGTAAAGGCCGTAGGCAAAAGGCAGAAGGCAGAAGCCAGAAGAAAAGACAGAGCATCATGAAGGTTCTCTCACTCACCATTGCGCTTGGGATGTTTGCGGCCATCCTGGCGGCAGCGTCAGAGACGGAGACGACGGCGCCGGTGGCGCCTCGCCTCTTGTCTCAAACGGGTCTCTACTCCGACGCGGCCACGCTGAAGATCGACGCTCGCAATCGTCCGTTCTCGCCGCAGTATCCGCTCTGGAGCGACGGCGCGAGCAAGCGGCGCTGGGTGCGGCTGCCGGCCGGATCGCAGATCGACGTCGCCAACCTGGAGAAGTGGGAGCTTCCGGTCGGCACGAGATTCTGGAAGGAGTTTTCCTTCAACGGGCGCAAGGTCGAGACGCGTTTCCTGTGGCGATCGGGCAAGAACCGCTGGGTGTTTGCGTCGTATGCGTGGAACAACGCGCAGACGGACGCCGAGCTCGCCTCGGAGAGCGGCATCGCCGACATCGCCGAGATCGCGAGCGGCAAGCGCCACAGCATTCCGTCGGTTTCCGAATGCCGCTCGTGCCACGACTCGAGCCGTACCGAGATTCTCGGATTCACCGCGCTGCAGCTCTCCGACGATCGCGATCCGAACGCGCTGCATGCCGAGCCGCTGTCGCGCGACATGATCACGTTGCGTACGCTCGTCGACGAGAACCTGATCTCGCCGCACCGAGCGGAGCTCGTCACGAACCCGCCGCGAATTGCGGCGAGCTCACCGATCACGCGAACCGCTCTCGGATATCTCTCGACGAATTGCGGCAACTGCCACAATCGCGACAGCTCGATCGCATCCCTCGGCCTGCATTTGAAGCACGAGGTCGGCGACGGTCGGAGAGGCGCGACTGGAATCGCACCTGCCTGCATGCCTGCATTGGCAACAACGGCAGGCAGACGCGGACATTGGTTTGTTCCAGAAGCGCCCGAGGAGTCGCGCATCATCAATCCGGGGCATCCGGAATCGAGCGCGCTGATTCGCCGCGTGAAATCGCGGCGGCCAATCTCGCAGATGCCGCCGATCGGCACGGTGGTCGCCGATAGCCAGGCCGTCGATTTGCTGACGTCCTGGGTGCAGAATAATCCCGACGAATGGCGCGACATCGTCGCCCGGTGTGGCGCGAAGTCCTGAGCGAGCGTGACGGGCCGGCAGGCCTGTCGGTGAGTCGAAGGACGCAAGGAATTAGTCATGGTGAAAGACGACAAGCAGTTCAGTATCTCGATCGACATCAACGCTCCCGCCGATCGCGTCTATGAAGTGATGGCGGATACGGATCGCTGGCACGAGT
>Ga0137455_1000051_pt1 | contig 24257 bp, 21 predicted proteins | sample EasRivERMGT600_2_FD_102334 | JGI IMG/M metagenome (GOLD analysis project Ga0137455, IMG submission 102334) | Soil microbial communities from meander-bound floodplain in the East River, Colorado, USA - East River MetaG ERMGT600_2 | ecosystem: Environmental > Terrestrial > Soil > Floodplain ... | reverse complement strand
TCGTCAGCACGCCGCTTCCCGACGTGATTATGTACACCTCGGGCGTGAAGTCGTGATAAATCACCGAAATCGGCGCACCGGGTTTGTCGTTGGTCGGCCCGCGATGAATGATCCCGACGCCGAGGTTGTACTTGCCCATGTCGACGACGCGCAGCTGGCGGTCGGGAGGATTGGCCGGGGCGTTCTTCAGCACGAAATCGATATCAGCCTTTGTAATATCGAACGCTACCGTCGGCAGGGGGCCGTTCTTTTCGGGCGCCGGCTGAAAAGTGGCCGGAACCCTTGGCGCCTGGGCCGGAGCTTGAGCACGCGCTGCCTGCCACGCTGACGCAAGCACCAGGGTGCTGACTACACAAACAATCATCCGCTTCATAGGTCCTCCGCTTGTCTGTTTTTTCAAACCGTTCGTCCAATTGACGTCAACCGTAGTCGCTGGCCCGGTCTTTCGCAAATCAGTGCGAGTCCCGTTCACTCTAACGGCGAGGCATGGCGGCCGGCCAGTTGAGGATCATGGTGACCGGCGACGCAGTGGTTTCTTCGACGACGACGTTGACGAGGAATTTGTGGCCGTCGTGGGTGGGCGCATATACCGGCCGGAAGATCTCCGCGCCAAACTCGCCGAAGCGGGCCGTGAAGAGCGGTCGCGGCGCGACCGGCAGCACCGACTGCTGGTTGAACTGCAGCGTCACGGCCATTACCGTGCCGTCCGGAGAAACGTAGAAGAGCTCTTTGCCGTCCGGCCGCCATCGTGGCTCGACACCACCATCGGCCGAGATTTGCCAGCGGACGCCTCCGCCCGGAAAGTCGCCGACGTACACTTCCCATTGCCCCGACGCGTCGGATGCGTACGCCATCCAGCGTCCATCCGGCGACAGATGGCCATGGTGCTCGTTGAATGGCGTATGGAGGTAAATGGCCGGCTTCCGGTCCGCGACACCAGCCTCCGCCGGCACCACCCAGATGTCCCATTGCGTCTTCGAATCGCGTCGTGCGTAGACGACGAAACGTCCATCGCGAGACCAGTCGGTCGGCTGGAGGATGAGATCGGATCCGAAGAACGGCGTCTCGGTTGCGCCGTGGGTCATCTTCTCGAACAGCATCGGCGGACGTCCGTCACGCGGCGATGAGAAGACGAGGCGTGTTCCTTCCGGCGACCAGAGCGGCATACGTTCCGCGCTGGGCTCGGACGTGAACCGCGACATGACCCCGCGCGCGTCAACGAGCCAGATGTCCGGCGTTTCGAGATGAGGATCGATCACCTCGACGGCGACGCTCTTTTCATCCGGCGACAGCGCGGCCCGCTCGTAGCGGCCGGGGCTGGTGGCGGAGCCGACCCTGCGGCCATCGCGATCGAACCAGACCAACTGCGTCACTTGATGACGGGAGGTCCCGTACATCACCGTGCCCGTATCCGACGTCGAAAACACTCCGCGCGCGAACTGCGGCCGAATCGCGACCGACTCCGCCAGCGGCGCCGCCTCGCCGACCAGCCGCAGAGTGGTGGTGTCGAAGGCCTGCGCCATCAACGTGCCCGACGTCTGCGATTGTGTGCCTCCCGTCAGCAGGAGAAGATGCCCCGACGCGTACTCAGCCGAGATGTAATCGGTGGCGAGGAGGCGAGTCTCCGGCGAGTCGATCGTGCCGAGATAAATCCCAGGCTTCTGGCGGCGTCCGTGATAGATGAAGTGCCGACCGTCTGGCAGGAAGTCGGGCCAGTGACTTTCGGCGCTGACCTGATTGAGGTCGACGCGAGTCACCGGGCCACCCGCCGACGAGACCCGATACAGCTGCTCGCCGGCGTTGACCGCAAAAAGGATTACGCCTGCTGCGTTCCACGTGCCTCCTCGCGGCAGCACCGCATCAGCGAGGATCTGCACGGTTCCGCCTGCGGAGGCGATCTTTTTGAGCGCCCGTTGCGCGAAGAACGCGACGAATTCGCCGTCGGGCGACCAGAACGGATTCGCCGCTCCCTCGGTTTCGGCCAGCGGCACGGCGGCGAGCGAGTCGAGCGGCCGAATCCACAGCCGGCGGGTTCTATCCGCTGCCGCGGCGACGAACGCCAGGCGGCGGCCGTCGGGCGAAATGCTGAAGTCGCCACCCGTTGCCGCATCGGCGAGGATCAGCGGGTGAGGAACTGAAAAGGGAACGCGCACCGCACCGGTGTCTGGCGGCGACGCCCGAAGGTAGGTGACCGCCACCAGGGCGCCGGACATCACCACCACCGATGCGATTGCGAGAGAAATACTAGTGCCCGGCCAGGCACGGCCCTGCGGCTCTTCCGCCACCGGTGCGTGGTTTCGCCTCCCTTCCAGCCACCCTTCGAGTTCTGCGGGGAAGGCGTACACCGAGTCGCGCCGATCGTGCAGGTGGCGGTGGACCGGCAGGCCTTCCCGTTTCTCCCATCGCCGCACCGTGGTGACGTCGCGTTTCAGGTACGCGGCGATTTCCTTCCACGAATGGAGCCGATCGTTCGTCGCAGAGGCCTGCGGATCCATCTCAAGTTTCTCGGGTGGAGCACTATACCTCCTTCCGAGGCAGCCCTCCCACCTCGCGGCATCACTAGGCATTAGCTGGTGCGCCTTGATGCCCGTTGTCACGATCAGCACGAGACAGCCATGGTTGGAGCCACAGCAAACAAGGAGGCTCCAATGCGTGACTGTGGATTTTGGGAAAGCTTTTGTCAGCTCTTGCGAAGGACTCGCAGATGGACGGCGGTCGTGGCCTGCGCGCTGGCCGTGACAGCGACTGCCGCGTCAGGGACCGCCAATGACTTGTGCGGGACAACAGTTCTCGCCGATCTGAAGCTCGACCACGATCTCGTGTGCAGTGGCACCGCCTTGGTCGCCGGCGTCGACGGCGTCAGAATCGATCTCGCCGGCCACACCATCACCGGCCCCGGTAATGGAGCGGGCATTCTCATCGCCGGGCGCCGCGGCGTGTGGGTCGTCGGCGGACGGATCGAAAACTTCACTGCCGGAGTTCAGGTGAATAGCTCCTCGGGCGTGGTGGTCAAGAACATGACCTTTGCCGCCAGCGGCGAGGGCGTTGACCTCCAGGCCGGTTCCCGTGGGGCGACCATCAAGGAGAACTGGTTCTTCGACCATCGCGCGCGCGGCGTCATGATGCGCGCCGGTTCCGTCGACAACGTCGTCAAAGAGAATGAATTCTCCGGGAACAACGTGGGTGTGGCCCTCAATGGGACGGTGGACGCGACGGTCAAGGAAAACGTCATGACCTCGAACCGTGCCGCCGGCGTCCGTATCAATGTACCGGCCGCCGGCAACCTGGTCGCGGAGAACACGATCGAGGCGAATCCAGTAGGCATTGACATCCCGGTGACGACGGGCTCGGCCGTTGGCAATACATTCAGGGAGAACCGGATCTCCAACAACACGTGCGGCATCAAGGGGCCAACGGCGGGCAACACAGTGTCCGAGAACGTCTTCACCCTGAACGGTGCGGACTTCTGCAGCTAGGTGTGATTCCGATGCGTGGCGCAACCTGGCGTGCTTCGATCCTTGTGTGTGTCGTGACGTTTTCAGGGGCGTCGTCCGCGGCGGCGCAAACGACGCAGAACCCGAAATGGGAAGTTGAATTCCATGGCGGTGGGTTGTTCTCGACGAGCCCGACGGGTGGCACGATCACTCTCCCCGGGCCCGGCCAGCCATTCATGACCGTCCCCTTGACCACGACCGCCTCGCCGCTGCCGTCACGCTACGAGCCGTCGTGGTACTTCGGCGACGGAACGCTCCTGTTCAATCAAGCGGCGGCGGCGCTTGGACAGCTACCCGATCAGATCGTGGCGCTCGATCCGGTGCTCGCGGGATCGCTTGGCGAGCAGCGCGGCGGAGGGAGTGTCGGCGTTCGCGTCAGCCGCGTGCTGACGCCGCGCGTCGCGGCCGAACTCAGCGTCGATTACGGTTTCGCGACGCTCCGGATCACGCCTGCAAACGGCGAGGCGATCGAGACCACGCGAGCGAGCTTCATCCAGGCCTGGAGAGGCGTCATCGTGTTCAACCCAAACCGTGTGCTGAACAGCCTGACGTCCACGGCCACGCTCGTGGACGGCAGCGCCCGCCGGCTGTTTACCAGTGGCGCACTCAATATCAATCTGACGACGAGTGGCGGGCTCATCCCCTACGTCACGGTCGGCGCCGGCGTCGTCAACACGACTGGTGACTTGCCCAGCGCCACACTGAACGGGAACTACCAGTTCCGGCTGGGCAGCGGTCCCCCGGTTGACGAGACCGACACCGTCACCGTGCACGATGCCCGCACGCGTCACGCGCTCGCGGGTGTGCTGGGCGGCGGCGTCAAGTATCACGCCTCGAGCCGCTGGGGGCTGCGGTTCGATGCCCGGGTCGCGCTGAGCAAGGCCGCCGCGAAGACGGAGCTGAATGCGACACCGAACGTGGCGCGGCTCACGCCCCTTGGTCGCGGCTCGCTGGGTGGAACGCCATCGATTCAATTCAGCAACAACTCCACCGATCCGGTAACCACGACGGGCGTGACCGCGATTGCTGCCTCGTCGTTGACCGCACCACCGCTGAGCGGCCATCGGACGTTTACGGGCAGCGGCGCAATGTCAGAGGCGAACCTGACTATCGGGGTGTTCTGGCGGTTCCCTTAGAAGTACATCTTCCCGGCAAGCAACAACAATCCCGATAAGAGTCCGGCGATGGTGTGATGCTCGCGGTTATAGATTGCCCGCTGCCAGCTGAATGATCGCTCCACCTTCAGCGCGCGCTTCTCCGCGTAGGCGTCGTAGGCGTCGCCGAACTTCTCGCGCAGGTGCGCTTCCTCGCTGCGAATGGCTGCGGTGAGCGTCAACAGCATGTAGGTGATCACGATAACCGCAGGGATCTGGTTGTTTGAGACCACCGCTATCCCAATCCCGATCAGCGACGAACCGAGATACAGAGGATGACGCGTGTATTGATACGGTCCTGACTGCGTCACCTCCTTACTTTTCTCGAGATGTCCCGCCGCCCAGATTCTGATCGACTCACCGATGACGACGATCGCGGCGCCAATCATCAGCGACCGCAGCGTCGGCGTGGCCAGCCACAACACCACTGCGGCAAAGACGAAGCCAAGGAACACGCGCCATCGCGCAAGCAGGCGGGTCATGGCCGGCCCGACCGCAATCGGCGCTCAGCAGCGGCAATTACTTCGTCGACGGCGATCTCGTTGATGCACGGCGCGCCGCGCAGGCACTGCCGCTTGTGATGGCACACGCAGGTCTCGGAGCGCGAGATCACTTCGTCTCTCGGCTCCCACGGCCCGTTGCGCTCCGGACGCGTTGGCCCGAACAAGCCGACAATCGGCGTGCCGACCGCGGCCGCGATGTGCAGGGGCCCGGTGTCGCCGGAAATCGCGAGCGCGGCGGATTGCATCAACGCTGCAAGATCGGAAACCGAGGTTGGTGGCGCCGGCGTCGCCGCGCCGCCCGATGCCTGCGACACGGCCTCCGCAAGCGCTCGCTCCTGTGGGCCCCACGTCACCAGCGAATGCAGTCCGGTTCGATCCCGCAGAGCGTTCGCCACGACGCCGAAGCGATCGGGCGGCCAGCACTTGTTCGGCCACGCCGCGCCGGGATTGATCACGATGTAGCCGTTCGAACCCCCGGCGGCCTGGATCGCCTTGACCATTTCAGGCGTCGCGATCGGTTGCAGCCGCAATTCCGGAGTCAGCGGCGCGATCTGTAGCGCGGAGAGAATCGACAGGTTCTTCCGCATCACGTGGCCGCTGCCGTCAGGCACCACGCTTTCCGAATAGAACGACGCCGCAAGCTCTTCTCGCAAATGCGCGCGATCGAATCCGATCACCCGCCGCGCGCCCGACACGCGGGCCCACACCGCGGACTTCAACAGCCCCTGAAGATCCAGCGCAACGTCGTATCGCTGCGCTCGCAGGTAGCGTACCGCGCGCAGATAGCCGCGGCCGCCCCTGAACGCGATGGCTCCACGTGTTTCGCGGCCGGTTTTCGCGCGAACGACCACGCGGCTGTTGATGCCGACCGCAAGCGCGAGAATCGCCTGGTAGTTGTCCTCAACCAGCCAGTCGACCTGGGCGTCGGGCTTCGCCTTCTTGATCGCCGCCAGCACCGGCAACGCGTGCACGATGTCGCCGAGCGCGCTCAAACGAACGATCAGGATTTTCATTTCAATCGGGACAGCAGATCTGTCGTCGAATGATCTTTCGGATCGCCGACGATGGCGATGCGCCCGCCGTAGGCGCGCACGGTCTCGCGCTCTGGAACGGTGTCAACGGTGTAGTCGGTGCCCTTGCAATGCACGTCGGGCTTCAACAGCTCGAGCAACGGCGTGACGGTGGCCTCGTGGAAGATGACCACGTAATCAACCGCGCGCAGGGCCGAGACCAGCTCGGCGCGATCGGTTTCCGGAAGAATCGGCCGCGATGGCCCCTTAAGTCCGCGTACCGATTTATCGCTGTTGATCGCGACGACAAGCCGATCGGCTTCTCGTTTGGCGCCTTCGAGGTAGCGAATATGGCCAACATGCAGCAGATCGAACGCTCCATTGGCGAGCGCGATCGTCAGATTCTGCGTACGATCGCGCCTCACAAGCTCAATCAATTCCGCGCGGCTGACGATACTCAAGGGGTCGGGACCATTTTCGCGCATTCCTACACAATCAGTTGCGCTCGATGATTCAGGCTCTATCGAGATGTGGGGTCAGGATGGTCGAAAATGGTCCCGACCCCCTGAACCGACCGCGCGCCTGAGCTCCGCGGCCGAAACGGTGGCCGTGCCGCGCTTCATCACGACCAGGCCGCCGGCGTAATTCGCCAGACGCGCCGCCTCTTCGAACGTGCCGCCGGCCGCCAGCGCGAGCGTCATCGTCGCCATCACGGTGTCGCCGGCGCCGGTGACATCGGCGATCTGATCGGATCCGAAGATCGGAATGTGGACCGTCGGCTTGTCCGGCTCGAACAGCGCCATGCCGCGGCTGCCGCGGGTGATCAGGACGCACGCCATTTTCGTCTGCTCGAGCAGCGCGCGGCCGGCCTTCTCGAGCACGCGCTTGCTGTCGTCGATCGTCACGCCGAGCACCTGCTCGACTTCGGACTCATTCGGCGTGCACGCGGTGAGGCCGCGATAGCGCGTGAGGGCATAGCGCGAGTCAATCAGAATCGGCACATTCGGTTTGCGCGCGCGCAGCCTTGCCGCCAGCTCGGTCACGAACTTCGGCTGGACCAGTCCCGATCCGTAATCGGAGATCAGCACGGCATCGGCGTCCTTGATCGCGCGCATGGCGCCGCGTTCAGCGGCACGGCGATGCGCGTCACTCAGGGGCTCGCTCGTGTAGCGATCGATCCGCACCACCTGCTGTTTCGCCGAGTGAATGCCGCCGGCGAGGATGCGCGTCTTGACCGGCGTGCGATAACCGGCAGGACGGCTGAGGCCGGTGCGCTCGACCGCGCGCGGCAGCACCTTGAATAGCCGGTCACCCGCCTCGTCGCGGCCGACGAGCGACACCAGGCGCACCTTACCGCCGAGACTGGCGACGTTGTTCGCGGCATTGCCGGCGCCGCCGGGCACGACCTCGGTCGCGTCGTATTCGAGAATCAACACCGGCGCTTCGCGCGACACACGGGCGATGCGGCCGTAGACGAACTCGTCGGCGATGAGATCGCCGAATACGACGATGCGCTTGTTGCGGCAGGCCGCGATCAAGCGAAGAAGTGTTTCTGAGCTGTCGGTCGAATCCATCACATCCGTGTCATCAGTGTAATCCGTGGAGGATTACGGACACCGCGTGAATCAGGTTGTCGCACACCGCGTCGACCTGTTGGCCCTTGGGACGCCGCTGTTCCTGCTCCGCGCCCCAGCCGGTGCGCACCAGGATCGATTTCGCGCCGACGGCATGACCGAGATTGACGTCGAGCCACTTGTCGCCGATCACCCACGACAGTTTTGGATCGACGCCGAGATCGCGGACCGCATCGTCCACCATGCCGGGCAGCGGCTTTCGGCAGCGGCAGTCGACGCTGAATTCCTTCACCGACCCGCCCGGATGATGCTTGCAGTAATACAACGCGTCGAGATCGGCGCCGCCGGCCTGCAGCCGCCTGCGCATCTCGTCGTGGCAGATCTGGACGAAGCCCGGATCGATCAACCCGTGCGCGATGCCCGATTGATTGGTGACGACGATCAGCGTGAAGCCGGCGCGCTTGAGCAGCCGCAGCGCGTCGGTCGTCCACGGAAACAGCTCGAGATCCTCGAGCCGGTGAAGATAACCGACGTCGACGTTGAGCGTACCGTCGCGATCGAGAAAGATGGCGCGCTTCATCTCAAATGGCCTGCAAGACCTCGCGGGCGGTGATGCGCCGCATGCAACGATGATCGATCGGGCACTCCCGAAGCATACAGGGCCGGCAAAACACGTCGTGCGTGATCACGACGGGCGCCGGCGCATCAGGCCCTGCCGACAGCGGCGATGTTTGCTTCTCTCGCGTCGGCCCGAAGACGGCGACCACCTTCGTGCCGACGGCGCCGGCGAGGTGCATCGCGCCGGAATCGTTCGAGACGACGGCGTGCGCCTCGCCGAGGATGCCCGCGAGCACGGGTAGATCGCTCTTGCCGCAGAAATCGATCAGGCGGTTGATGCGCGTGCCGGTCTTCGGCAATCGCCGCGTGATGTCGTCGCATGCCGCTCGATCGACGTTCGCGCCAACCATCAGGACGCTCCAGCCGCGCTCGTTGATGATCAGGTCGGCAAGCTCCGCGTAACGTTCGGGCAGCCACTGTTTGGCGCGGCCATACGCCGCGCCGGGCGCGAACACGACGAACGGCTCGTCGAGATCGAGCCCGACATCGCGCAACAACTGGCGCGCATGCGCGCCGTCCGGACGGATCGATGCGTACGGCGGTCCCTCCGGGATCCCCAGCGCCTTCGTCAACGCCTGGTAATACGCCCGTTGATGCAGATCGCCGTGCGGCTTCGGAAGCGCGCGCGTCAACAATCCGCCGCGCATGTCGCTGGCATATCCCCATCGCTCGCGAATATTCGCCTTCGCCGCGATCCGCGCTGAGCCATACGAATTCGGAAACAGGATCGCGGTGCCGAACGATCCCGCTTCAAGTGCCCGCACGTCTTCGGGCCATCCGGTCCAGGCGCGCAGCCCGCCGCCGCCCGGAAGGGTGATGACCTGATCGACGCCGCTGACCATCGTGTAGATCGGCGCGACCGACGGACGCGCCGCCACCGCAAGATGCGCCGCCGGATAATGGCGACGAATGTCGGCGAGCGCCGGCAGCGCCATCACGGCGTCGCCAAGCCAGTTCGGCGCGATCACGACTAATCGTTGCGTCTCCACTCTTTTTCGTTCTTCGTTCTTCGTTCTTCGTTCTTCGTTATTCGTTATTCGTTATTCATCCGCGTCTTCTTCGTTCCGCGCTTTCGGGAACATGCCCTGGGTATCGGGCGTCGGTGCATCGCGCCACCGGCGATGCATCCACAGCCACAGGTGCGGCTTCGTGCGCACGTGCATCTCGAGCACGTCGGTGCACCGCTGCGTGAACTCGCGAATCGCGTCGGGGCCGTCGCCGTCGGGAGGCTGCACCGGCGATTCGTACACGAACCGATAGCGGCCGTCCGGCAGCGGATGCGCGAACACGGGGATCACCGCGGCGCCGGTGCGAATCGCCAGCGCCGCCAGCGTCGACGTCGTTGCCGCCGGCCGGCGAAAGAAGTTCACCCAGATCGCGTCGGGACTGTGCATGTGCTGATCGATCAGCATCGCGACGCCCTCACCGGCAGCAAGCGTCTTCAACACGCGGCGCACCGCGCCCTGGCGATAAATCACGTGATTGCCGGTCGAGGTGCGCATGCGCTCGAGCAGATCGTTCAAGCGCGCGTTGTCGAGCGTTCGCGCCAGCACGCCGATCGGCCGCAGCTTGACCGCATGGGCCATCGCCTGGCATTCCCAGAATCCGAAGTGGCCGGTGAAGAACAGCACGCCCTTGCCCTTGGCGTAGGCGAGCCGGACGCGCTCGTCGCCTTCGTATTCGGCGCGCTCGAGCATCTGCTCCGGTGACAACGCGCTGAAGGTCAGGAGCCTCAGCAGCACCTGGCCGAAATGCTTGAAGGTGGCGCGGGCGATCGCCCGCCGCTCGCCCGGAGGGCGATTCGGAAAGCATTGTTCGAGATTCGTCAGCGCGACGCGGCGATGCGCGCGATCGAGCGCATAGAACATCAGGCCCAGCGTCGATCCCCACGCGCGCACGAGGCCGTCGGGCAGCCGCGTTGCCAGCGCGCGTACGCTGACCACCGACCAGTACTCGATCGCATCCCTCACTTGACCACCACTCTCACCGACTCGAACAGCGCAGCCGGTGGATCGAACTCGACGATGAGGGGCACGCGATGGACCGGAAACGACGGCACTAACGCCTCGAAGCGGACGGCGTCCTTGTCGGTCGTGAAGACCGCAGTCGCGCCAGCGCTCTTCATCTTCGCTTCGATCGCGGCGAGGTCTTTAGCGGTATAGCGATGATGATCGGCGTACGCGATCGAATCGACGACATTGTGTCCGGCCTCGCGTAGAGAGGTGACGAATCGCTCGGGATTCGCGACTCCGGCAACTGCCAGCACTTTGCTGATCCCTGATCCCTGATCCCCGATCCCTGATCCCTGATCCCTGATCCCTGTCGGATCACCGAGCTTCCTGATCGACCCACAGGACTGCGATATCCCAAGCGCCCACGCTTCTGCGCTGGCTGCGCCTGCCGTCGCATCCGTCACCACCAGGAAATGTGCGCGAGCCGCCGCATCCTGCGGCTCCCGCAATCGTCCGAACGGAAGCACGCGGCCGTTGGGAATTTCTCCAACCGTCGTCACGAGAATGTCGAGATCGCGCGCCAGCTCGATGTGTTGAAAGCCGTCGTCGAGGACGTGGACCGTGCAGCCGAGTTTTTCGGCGAGCACGCCGCCGAGATATCGATCGGGCGACACGCAGACGGTCGCGCCCGGGACCTGCCGCGACAGCATCAGCGGTTCATCGCCCGCCTGCGCGACCGTGGTTGCGCCGTCGATCAAGACGACGCCGTCGACGGCATCCTCGCGGCCGTAGCCTCTACTGAGAATCGACGGGCGATGGCCCGCGCCGATCAGCCATTGCGCGATCGCGGCCACCACCGGCGTTTTGCCGGTGCCGCCCATCGACAAGTTGCCGACGCTGATCACGGGTTTGGAAAGATGCCGCTGGCGCTGCGGGTGGCGCTCCATGCGCCGGCGCCGCGCGCGCATCACCTGCCCGTACAGGGAATCAAGCAAGGGGTCTGAACGGCCTCACGTTGGCGGGATAGGCGCGCGGCTCCTGCGGCAGCAGCGCCGACAACACGGTGACGCTCTTGTCGTTGGCGCCGCGGTTGGCTTCGACGAGCGCGCGCGCCGCCGCGCCGAGACGGGCGCGCCGGACCGGATCGCCCATCAACTGGAGAAACGCCTCCTCGAGCTGCGTGTCGTCGGCGAGCTGCACGCCGGCGCCGTTGCTGACGAACGCCTCCGCGATCTCGAGGAAGTTCTGCATGTGCGGGCCGAACACGATCGGCTTGCCGAACACCGCCGGCTCGAGCACGTTGTGGCCGCCGGTGGCGACGAGGCTGCCGCCGACAAACACGACCGTCGCAATCTGATAGATCGTCGCCAGCTCGCCGATCGTATCGAGGACGACGACGTCGACGCGCGGTTCGGCGTCGATCGCGAGGTCGGATCGCCGGGCCACCTTCCACCCTTCCTGCCGCGCCAGCTGCTCCGCTTCGCCGAATCGCTCCGGGTTGCGAGGCGCCAGCACCAGCAGCGTGTTGGGCGCGGCGGTGCGAACTTTCCTGAACGCGCGCAGCACCGCGATCTCCTCGCCCTTCATCGTGCTGCCGGCCACGATCACCGGCCGCGATGCGGGCACGCGGAAGTACCTGAGCACGCGATCGCGCGCCCGCGCCTCCACCCCACCGCGCACAGACCGCGCGGCGGGGGGCCCGGCCTGCAGCGCCGTCGACGACAGCTCGAGCGAGTCGAACTTCAAGCTGCCCGTCACCACCACGCGCGCGGGATCGGCGCCGAGATCGATGAAGCGGCGCGCCGACTCCTCGCTCTGCACCAGGAACCTGTCGATGTGATCGAGGACGCGGCGCATCATCGGGCGGATCATGCGATAGCGCGGGAACGATCGCGCGGACAGCCGGCCGTTGACGACCGCGGCCTTGATGCCGCGAGCGCGGCATTCGCGCAGCAAGTTCGGCCAGATCTCGGTCTCCATCATGATGAAGAGCTTCGGCCGCACGAGATCGAGCGTGCGGCGGACGACGAAGCCGAGATCGAACGGAAAGTAAAACACTGCGTCGACGTCCTGGACGCTGCGGCGCGCCAGCTGCTGCCCCGCCATCGTCGTCGTCGACAGGAACATGCGCAGGTTTGGATAGCGCCGCTTGAGATCGCTGATCAGCGGCCGGGCCGTCAGCACTTCGCCGACCGATACGGCGTGGACCCAGATCGATTCGTCGCCGTCCATGTTGAACGACACGGGCAGGTAGCCCATACGCTGGCCGAAGCTGCCGACGTACTTCTTGTAGCGGAGCGCCTGGTAGATGAACCACGGCGACGCCACCACCGCCACGATCAGGACGAGAAGGCTGTAAAGGCTATACATTCAAGGACTTACCGATTGTATCGGCAACGTTTGCCTTTGTCGATGCTGCCAGACAGGTGCCTGTCCCCCATTTTCTCCCTGCCGCAGGGATGATTGGGGACAGGGCAGTTGTACAATTCTGCGTTTGTCAGATCGCAGAGGACGCACTCATATGGCAATTAGGGTCGGCATCAACGGGTTCGGACGGATCGGCCGCAACATCCTGCGCGCGGCGCTCGCGCATCACGACGTCGACATCGTCGCCGTCAACGACATCACCGACACAGCGACGCTGGCGCACCTGCTGAAGTACGACTCGGTGCTCGGCAATTTGTCGGTGCCGGTGAGCGCGTCGGGCGACGTCATCAAGGTCGGCAGCGATCAGTTCAAGGTGTTCGCGCAGAAAGATCCGGCGCTCCTGCCCTGGAAGGATGTCGGCGTCGATATCGTGTTCGAATCGACCGGCAGGTTCACGAAGCGTGACGACGCGGCCAAGCATCTCGCCGCCGGCGCCCGCAAGGTGATCATCACCGCGCCCGCCACCAACCCGGATGTGACCGTCGTGCTCGGCGTCAACGACGGCGACTACGACGGATCGAAACACCACATCATCTCGAATGCGTCGTGCACCACCAACTGCGTCGCGCCGCTCGCCAAGGTGCTGCACGAATCGTTCGGCATCAAGAAGGCGTGGATGAACACCATTCATTCCTACACCAACGATCAGAACCTGCTCGACCTGCCGCACAAGGATCTGCGCCGCGCCCGCGCCGCGGCGCTGTCGATCATTCCGACCACGACCGGCGCGGCGAAGGCGGTCGGCGAGGTGATGCCGGAACTGAAGGGCAAGATCGACGGCATCTCGATGCGCGTGCCGACGCCGAACGTCTCGGTGGTCGATCTGACCGCCCTCGTCGACAAGAAGACCACCGCCGAAGAGATCAATGCGGCGTTCAGGACCGCCTCGGAGGGCGCACTCAAGGGGATCATGCAGTTCGTGACCGATCCGCTGGTCTCGATCGATTTCCGCGGCAACCCGCACTCGTCGATCATCGACGCCGACTACACGAAAGTGATGGACGGCGACTTCGTGAAAGTGTTGTCGTGGTACGACAATGAGTGGGGCTATTCGAGCCGCTGCGTCGACCTGCTGAAGAAGCTGTAGAGGCGGGTCTGTAGACCCGCCTGTCAACGATGACCAAATACTCGATTAAGGACCTCGACCTTCGCGGGAAGCGCGTCTTCATTCGCGTCGACTTCAACGTGCCGATCAAGAACGGCACGATCACCGACGACACCCGCATCACTTCGACGCTGCCGACCATTCGCTACGCGCTCGAGCAGGGCGCGACCGTGGTCCTGGCATCGCACCTGGGACGCCCGAAGGGCAAGCCGACGCCCGAGTTCAGCCTGAAGCCGGTCGCCGATCGACTGAGCCAGTTGCTGAAGCGGGAGGCGGTATTCGCGTCCGAGTGCATCGGCGAGCCCGCGAAATCCGCGATCGCCGCCGCGCAGAAGGGCTCGAAGGTTGTCCTCCTCGAGAACCTCCGCTTCCACGCCGAGGAAGAGAAGAACGATCCCGCATTTGCCGAGGCGCTCTCGCAACTGGCGGATGTGTACGTTGACGACGCATTCGGCGCCGCGCATCGCGCGCACGCGTCGGTCGCAGGCATGGTGTCGCACTTCAAGTCGGCTGGCGCGGGTCTTCTCATGGAGAAAGAGCTGCGCTATCTCGGAATGGCGCTCGGCGATCCCGAGCGTCCGTTCGTTGCGGTCATCGGCGGCGCCAAGGTTTCTGACAAGATCGAAGTAATCGAGAGCATGCTTGGCCGCGTCGATCGCCTGCTGATCGGCGGCGCGATGGCCTACACGTTCTTCAAGGCGCTCGGCATGCCGGTCGGCAAGTCGCTGGTCGAAGCAGACAAGCAGGATGCGGCGCGGTCGATCATCGCTCACGCCAAGGCCCGTGGCATCGTGCTGCAGCTGCCCGTCGATCACGTCGTCGCCGACAAGATCGATGCGTCCGCGAAGACCGAGGTGTTGAAGGTCGGCGACGCGGCGATCGGCGATCGCATGGGCCTCGACATCGGCCCTGAAAGCGCGCGGCTCTACGCGGGGCTCCTCGCCGACGCGAAGACGGTGGTGTGGAACGGGCCGATGGGTGTGTTCGAAGTGGTGCCGTTCGCGAAGGGCACGCTCGCCGTCGCCAACGCGGTCGCCGCGGTGAAGGGCACGACGATCATCGGCGGCGGGGATTCGGTCGCCGCGATCAACGCGGCCGGCGTTGCGGATAAGATGACCCACATCTCGACCGGCGGCGGCGCTTCGCTCGAGTTCCTGGGTGGCGCTGAGCTGCCGGGAGTGGCTGCGTTACCGGACAAATAACGCAACCACGAAGCACACGAAGCTGACGAAACACACGAAGACAACTTTGTTAAAAGAGCTTCGTGGATTTCGTTGCCTTCGTGATCTTCGTGGTTGCGTTTGAGAGCACATGCGCACACCGCTGATCGCTGGGAACTTTAAGATGTTCAAGACCGTCGCCGAAACGGTCTCGTACGTGCGCGATCTGCGCGTGCTCGTCAAGGACGTCACCAGCGTCGACATCGCGATCGCTCCGCCATTCACATCCCTTGCCGCCGCCGTCGAAGCCGCGAAAGGCAGCGCGATCGAAATCGCCGCGCAAAACCTGCATTGGGAGCGCGAAGGTGCGTTCACCGGAGAGATCAGCGCGGGGATGGCCCGCGAGGCCGGCGCCCGTTACGCCATCGTCGGCCACTCCGAGCGGCGCACACTGTTCGGCGAGACCAACGACAGCGTCAACAAGAAGACCCACGCGGCGATGACGGCCGGACTCGTGCCGATCGTCTGCATCGGCGAGACGCTCGAGCAGCGCGATCGCAACGAGACCATGGCGGTACTCGATCGGCAGATCAAGGACGGCCTCGATCGCATCACCGGTGAGCAGCTCTCGGGGATGGTGATCGCCTACGAGCCGGTCTGGGCGATCGGCACGGGACGCAACGCCACGCCGGCGCAGGCCGGCGAAGCGCATTTCCACATTCGCCAGCGTCTCAAGCAGTGGTTCGGCCTCGACGCGTCAGATCATTGTCGTGTGTTGTACGGCGGAAGCGTGAAGCCTGACAACATCGCCAAGCTGATCGCAGAGCCCGACGTCGACGGCGCGCTGGTCGGCGGCGCGAGCCTCGATCCGAAATCGTTCTTCGCGATTATCAGCGGCTCGGTTATTCGGTAACGGCTGCCCGGGGCGATGAAGCCCCAGACGCGATGTGCCATGGCTGCCAGCGCGCATATGTCGCCGATCGCCACAGCCATTCGAGCGGACCGTATGGGTGGCTGCGCAACCACCATCGGCTGAAGGCAACGTTCGCCAGAAACAACAGCACGCCAGCAGCCAGCCCACCCATCGGCGTCACGACGGCGCTGAGCGCGTACTTGGCGAACGTCAGATCGAGCATCACGACCTGGCTCATGTAACTTGTCAGCGCGGTGCGACCCGGCCATCCGAAGACGGCGAATCGACCGAGCCATGCCGGGTCATTTGCGACGAGCAGCAGAATGACGCCGATGTAAGTGAAGGCCAGCCACATTCCGCGGATCAACCCGAAGCCTGAGGTCAGTTGCGACAGCAGCATTTCCCGTACCAGCGGCGCGCCCTCGACGGCAGCGCGCTGCGGACCCCACGTTGCGAATACCCACGACGCGACGCCGAACACCATCAGGCCCGCAATCAACCGGCGGTGGCGGGCAGGCTGGTCGAACAGGCCAAGGCGCAGGCCAAGCACGCCGAGCAGAAACAGGGTGAAGTTGTTGACGGGAAGAAACGAGTACCACTGCGAGTAGAACCACGGCATCAGTCGCAGTCGCGCCGCAAGAACCACGCGAAAATCGGTGGACTGCTGCGTTGCCTCGTTGGCATTCATGAAGGCGCGATTCTCGGCGCCGATGCGCCGAAGCTCGGCGCGGGTGGCGTCCTCGCCACGCACGGCAACGCTGTAGGAAGCACGCGCCAGGAAATAGAGGTTCCCAGACGTGGCGCTGAGCACGAGCGCGCAAACGAGCATCGTGGTGGACCACTTGCGGACGATCGGCAGCAGCAGCCCCCACGCGGCATAACCGAGCAGCACGTTGTACCCGAACACGCCATGGGCGATGAACCCGAAGATGGCAAGCATCGCCATGCGCCGAACGTATTTCGGTAGGAATGCGCTCCCCCCTGAATCAGCCCGGCGAAACTGGATTGCGAACCCGACACCAAACAGGATGCCGAACATCGCCCAGAATCGTTCTTCGAAAAAGAGCGCGACGACCCGCTCGTAGGCTTTCCCCAGCCAGTCCCCGCCAGACGAGTAGTAGCTGAAATGAACGAGGAACATCCCGAGCAGCGCGATGCCCCGCAGCACGTCGAGGACGTGAAGACGCGAACCGGCCCGGGACTCCATGTTGGTTGGCGGTTCAGTGTATGCGAAAGTGCGGCGCCATCACGAAACGGCCACACTTCGGACCGTCCGCTGCGGACGCCTGCTATGTTCCGCAATTACCCGGCTTGCGCATGACGTCGAACGTTCTCGTGACCGTCGCTGGGGTCTCTACTTCTTCCAGCCCTCGCCTCTCCACCGTCAGCACCACGATGACTTTGAACGTTGCTCCCGATGCGAAACTGCAGTCGAAGAGTGGATAAGCGCTTGGCCCACCCTGCACCACCGCGCGATTGTTAACTGGATTGGTGATGCGCCACGAGTAGGCGAGACCGGAGGTGACATTGGGGTTCGGTGAGGTGACATCGAATCGGCAGCTGTCGCTGCCTGCCGCTGGCACGAGGCACGGTTCGGCATTGATCGCCGTAAAGGCGACGACCCCTACCAATGGGCTTGCGGGTTTGGTTGGCGCTGTTGGTCCACCGGCATTGCAGGCTGCCGCGCAGAGCGACAGGGACAGCACAAGCGACACAGTCGAGATTTGGCGTGTTCGTAACAAATGCATCGAGCGCTCCGAGTGGGGACGTACAGTTTTATCGGAGGCAGGCGAAGAACTCGTTAGAGAACACTTTCCGAAATAGCCTCTATAATCCGAGCGCTTGGCCCTTGCCCCAGGAACGCGGCTTGGCGTCTACGAAATCGTCGCCCTGATCGGCGAGGGCGGCATGGGGCAGGTCTATCGCGCGATCGACACGAAACTGAAGCGCCAGGTTGCGATCAAGACGCTGCCACCGTCGTTCGCCGAAGATGCCGAGCGGCTCGCGCGCTTTCAGCAGGAAGCCGAAGTCCTTGCGGCCCTCAACCATCCCGGCATCGCGACCATCTACGGGTTCGAACAGTCCGCCGGCGTCCATGCCCTCGTCATGGAGCTCGTCGAGGGCGACGACCTCTCCGAGCGCATTGCGCGCGGCACCATCTCATTCCACGAAGCGCTCGCTATTGCGAGACAACTCGCGGATGCGCTGCAGGCCGCGCACGAGCAGCGAATCATCCACCGCGATCTGAAGCCGGCCAACATCAAGGTGCGGCCCGACGGCAAGGTGAAGGTGCTCGATTTCGGTCTCGCCAAGCCGATTGCCATCGCGGGAGCCGCAGACGCCACGCAGTCATCGTCGATGCCGACGCCGCCGATGACCGAGATGGGGAGGATTCTCGGCACGTTCGCGTACATGAGCCCGGAGCAGGCACGAGGCCGGCCCGTCGACGAACGGACTGACGTGTGGGCGTTTGGCTGTGTGCTCTATGAGATGCTCAGCGGCCGGCGTGCGTTCGCCGGCGCGGATGTCGCGGACACGCTGTCACGAGTGCTGCAGCGTGAACCGGATGGCGCCGCATTGCCCGACACGATTCCGCCGACCATCCGGCGGCTCCTCGCGCGCTGCTTCGAGAAAGATCACAACAAGCGATTCAGCCAGATCGGAGTGGCCGCCTTCCTGATTGACGACGTGCTCATCGACAGTTCGTCGGGCACAGTCGCGGCCCCGCCCATCCGATCGAGACCTCGAATCGGAACGCTCGTGCCGGCGCTCGCCGCGGCGGCGATCATCGGCGCCGCAGTCGCGTGGCTCGTCCTGCCGCGGCCGACGGTGTCGACCCCTCCCGTGACGCGTCTGCAAATGACGCTCGCGCCGGCGGACGAGATCGGCGGCCTCGTCGGGCGACCAACCCGCACCGCGTTCGCACTGGCTCCCGATGGTCGAACGCTGGTGTTTTCAGGCGTGCAGAAAAACCAGCGCGGGTTGTACGCGCGTTCCTTCGATCAATCCGAGGCCGCGTTGATCGCGGGAACGGCAGGCGCCGTGTCGCCATTCTTCTCACCCGATGGACAGTGGATCGGTTATTGGTCCCTCGGCGAGATTCGCAAGGTTCCGATCGCCGGTGGACCATCGGTCCGCGTTCTTGCATCCGGGCAGATTTTTGGGGCGAGTTGGGGCGATGACGACCGCATCGTCTTCGCTCGCGGTACCGGCGGACTGATGGAGGTGCCGGCCGGCGGCGGCAAGTTGAGCGAGTTGACTTCGCTCAACGCAGAACGCGGCGAAGTCAGCCATCGACTGCCACACGTGCTGCCGGGCGGTGACTCGGTGATCTTCACCGTCACGCACAACCGGTTTACCCGCTGGGACGAGACGGAGATCTGGCTCTACTCGCGCGGCACCGGTGTCTCCAAACTGCTAGTCACCGGCGGCGCTGACGGGCGGTACATCTCGAGTGGTCACCTGCTCTACGCGCGCGAGGGCGCTCTGCTCGCGGTGCCATTCGACTTGCAAAAACTCGAGGTCAGCGGCGGACCCATCGGCGTCGTACCCGACGTCATGCAAGCGGCTTACATCGCCGGGCAACCGAACGACTCAGGCGCCATGCAGGCGAGCGTCTCCGCCACGGGCACGCTCGTCTACGTTACCGGAGGCGTGCACCCGCCCACCGAGTACTCTGTGATGCAGTTCGATCGATCGGGCAAGGGTGCACCGCTCCCCATCCCGGCGCTGGACTTCCGGACGCTGCGCCTCGACCCCGGATCAACACGCCTGGCGCTCGCGACGGTCGGCCCCGATCGCGGCACGTTGGTCTACGACTTTGCTCGCGGAACATTGAGCAAGCTCGCCGGCGCCGGGCGCAGTTCAACACCGATCTGGACGCCTGATGGGGAGCGAATCACCTATGGAGGGGGCGAGAAAGGTCCGAACAATCTTCACTGGATTCGCTCTGATGGCGGCGGTGCGGCTGAGCCCTTGTTCGCGAGCGAGAAGAACTTCGAGGCTGCGACCTGGACGCCCAACGGCCGTGAGCTCCTCTACTATGAGATTCCCAGTGATGCCGTGGTCATGCAGCAAACCGGGCCACGCTTCTGGGCGCACGACGTGATTGGCAAGGGACCGCCTCGGAATATTGCGACGCCATTCGCCAGCGCCGGCGGCGCCGACCTGTCGCCTGACGGCCGCTGGCTGGCATATCACTCAGGCCAGCTCGGCCAGCTCGAAGTGTACGTCGACGCGTATCCGGGTCCCGGCCCACGCTTTCAGGTCTCAACCAACGGCGGGGGCTCCCCAGTGTGGCGCGCCGACGGCCGCGAGCTCTTTTACGCGCAGGCTTCAGGAGGAGGCCCCGGGCGAGGCAGCGTCGGGGCGGTTGATATCATGGCGGTCGCCGTCACCACGCAGCCCACGTTGAAATTTGGCACGGCTCGCAAACTCTTCTCGGGGCAGTTCAGCATGAACGCGCCCGCGCGCGGATGGGACGTGAGCGGCGACGGCCAGCGCTTCATCCTGCTCCAGCCGCGAACGCAGACACCAGACGTCATCAACAAGATCATCGTCGTCGAAAACTGGATGGAAGAGTTGAAGCGGCTGGTGCCGGCGCGGTGATCTCGAAGGGCTCAGCGCTCGTAGTATGACTGCTCGCCCGCGCGCTGCTCCGCCACCCATGACGCGCTCATGCTCCCGAGCTCGACGCCACTGGCATGCCGCTTCACCACGGCGACGACGATGCCGAGGGTGCTGACGCCAATTACAAGAGCGATCCAGATGAGGGTCATAGTCGATCGAGTGTACTGGACGAGGGTCGCAGCGCAATTGTTTCTGACGGCAGATCAAAAAGAAAGATTTCCCTTGCTTTGGTCATTCAACAGAACTACAGACCAAGGCCTATTCCTCCGATAATCTGCGCAAATGTACGACGCATTCTTCGAAAAACTCTTCGGGGATTCCGAGCCGGGCCACCTGGGAACAGGCTGGATCAGCGGCACCGCGTCCGTCTTTTTCGGCGTCCTCGCCCTCGGTGGCGCGCTGTGCCTGCATTATCCCCAGCTGCTGACGCTGCCTGATGCACGCCCTGTCTATCCGATCGCAATTATTCGCGGACTGATTCAGGGAACCATTGTTCTCGCCATCGTGCTCGGCGCCACCTCGGGCTTCTTGCGGCAGCGCAAGGTGCTGGCTGTCACCGGTGTTGCGCTCGGATTGCTGGCGGCGATCATTGGCGGAGGAAGCACGCCGCTGCCGGACGAAGTCCAGTCGAGATTCGGTCTGGGTCTGGATTGGTTTCTTCTGGATCTATTCGTGATGACGATCGTCTTCGTGCCGGTGGAGCGATTCTGGCCGTTGCATCCGGACCAGAAGACGTTTCGACCTCAGTGGACCACGGACCTGTTTTATTTTGTCGCCACGCATCTGCCCGCGCAACTCATGACGTTTGCCATGTTGATCCCGGCCAGCTATGCGTCCAGGTGGCTGGCGATTCCGTGGCTGTCGCAACAGGTCGGGAGCTTGCCGTTTCTCGCCCAGCTTCCGCTCGCCATCCTCGTCGCGGATCTCTCGCAATACGCGACGCACCGCGCTTTCCACAGGATTCCGTTCCTGTGGCGCTTTCATGCGATCCATCACTCCATTGAAACGATGGATTGGGTGGCCGGATCGCGTTCGCATTACGTCGACATCCTGCTCACACGCGGGCTGATCCTGATCCCGATGACGCTCTTCGGTTTTTCGCAGGCGGCGTTGGCCGGCTATCTCGTGTTCGTGTCCTTCCACGCCACGTTCTGCCACACCGACTTCCGGCCGCGGACGATCTGGATTGAGCCGTACTTTGTGACGGTGCGCTACCACCACTGGCATCACGCGGCGCAGCCGGAGGCGGTGGATGTCAATTTCGCCATCCATCTTCCGTTCATCGATCGCGTGTTCGGAACCCAATATCTTCCGAAAGACGAGTGGCCCAAACGCTACGGCCTGGTCGGCAGCTCGGTGCCTCAGGGCTTCTTCGCGCAATTGCTCGCGCCGTTCAAGCGCACCTAGTAACTACAGCGAGATCTCCGCGAGCGCCACGTCGCTGGGCCTGTCCGCGCCGGTCCTCGACGGCTTGACGAGTCCCAGCGCGTGCATGACCCGGACCGTCGTGTAGCCAAAGTCGAACTCGTCAGGACCGTGAGTGGTCCGCAGCAAGTGCGGATAGTGGTGATGGTTGTTTTGCCAGCAGGCGCTGAACGTCGCCATCACCGGCAGCCAGTCACCGATGTTCATCGCGTTGTCATCCGGATCGTCATAGCGGCGCGTGCCCCAGCGGCGATCGTGGGTCCAGTAGTTCTGGACCATATTCACCCACAGAGCGAACACGCGAACGCCCAGCCACACGCCGATGGCGAATGGCCAATCGCGAACGAACAGCCACAAGAGACCGCAGCTGAACACCGGTGAGACCAGCATGAACAGCGGATGCGACACCAGGCGGAACGGCCAGGTCTTGAGAATGTCGTCGGGAGCCACGTTCGTGGTGGTTGGATAGGGAAAGATACAGAGGTACATCGTTCTCCAGAAGCCGTCGTCGTGGAGCTTGTTCGGATCGCCGTCATGGTCCGCAAATCGATGGTGCAATCGGTGACGATTGACCCAGCTCACCGGATCGACGTAGACGCCGAAGGTGTTATTGACCAGCGTCACGCTTTTAATGAACCAGTCCTTGTAGTCCAGCGCCCCGTGCGTGATGCCCATGTGCATCACGTCGGATAGATAGACGCCGGCGAGGAACCAGGAAATCACCAGATACCCGAATCCGACCGCCATGCCCCACCACGGTCCGAGCCAGGGCGGCGCAAGAACGGCCGACAACACCAGTTGAAGCGCGAGAGCCGAGTATCCAAGGACGTTGTAAATTCTCATTCGACGCAAATTATGCACAAAGTGAAACAGGCTACCAAACAGGGGTAAGCATTCTTAGTTCGTGACGCCGGCACACCGCAGGACCTGCTCAAAGCGTTTGTCCGTGCGAATCGGATCGAACAGGCTTCCGGTGTAATTGCGGGAAAAGAACGCCAACGCCGCCGCGCGTTCCTCGCATGCCTTGAGCAACCAGACGAGACCGCGTTCGAATTCCTTCAGCCGCAGGTGGATCATCGCCACATCGTAAGCGTTCCTCTGCGTCGGTCGTTTGTGCAACTCATCGAGAATCTTCAACGCCTCGAGCTGATTGCCGGTGACCGCATACGCGCGCGCGAGCGCCTGCAGCGCGTGGGCGGCGCGGCCTGACACCTCCGCGCCGCGCAGCGCTGCGGCGACCTGATCGTCGGGCCGACCGAGCGCTTCGAAGACGTGTGACAAGTGCACGTAGGTGTCGTAGTAATTCGGGTCGAGCTCGACGGTGCGTTGAAGATGCGTCAGGGCTTCGTCGCGTTTGCCAGTGTCCAGCAACCGTGTGCCGTATTCGACGTTGACCACCATCGACAACGGATCGAGCTGGTACGCACGCCGCCCCATCTCCACAGATTCCTCCCCGCGGCCCAGTCGAGAGAGAAAGAGCGAGTAGTGCTGGTAGGCTTCGGCGAGATTCGGATCGAGCTCCAGTGCACGCTTGTATTCAGCTTCGGCCTCAGGCAGCCGCCATTCGTACGCTTCATTGACAAATGCCAGACGTACGTGCGCTTCGGCCAGAGAACTATCAAGCTCGAGCGCACGTAGTGCGGCGGCTTTTGCTTTCGGAAGTCCTTCTCGCGGGGCCACGAAGTTGTTCCAGTCCGACATCGCTTCCCACGCCGCTGCCACAGCGGCATGGGCACGCGCATTGTCCGGATCCTTTGTGATCACGAGCTCGAAGTACTCGAGCGCCTTTTGCAGATCAGCCTCGGTGCGGCGGTTCAGAAGATGCCGTCCTCTCAGATACAGCTCGTAGACCTCCGGGTCGACGCGGCCAGCTTCCCGCCGAGGTCCGCCGACCGACACATTGATCGCATCGGCGATGGTGCGCGCGACGTCACGTTGAAACACCAGAATCGTGCTGACCTCGCGCTCGAACGACTGTGTCCACAGGTTGGTGTCGCTGCGCGCGCCGACTAACTGCACCGTGACCCGCATCCGGTTGCCGTCCCGCAACACCGATCCCTCGACGACAGCGTCGACGCCGAGCTCGTCGGCGATGTCGGCAACGGGCTTGTTGACCGACTTGTATTGCATCGACGACGTGCGGGAAATGACGCGGACGCCGCCGAGGGTCGACAACTCCACGATCAAGGCCTCGGTCATGCCGTCGGCGAAATAGTCTTGGGCCGGGTCGCCCGACAAGTTGAGGAACGGCAGGACAGCGAGGGCGTGCACCGCAGGGTCACCGGCACTGCGT
>Ga0137455_1000050_pt1 | contig 24470 bp, 21 predicted proteins | sample EasRivERMGT600_2_FD_102334 | JGI IMG/M metagenome (GOLD analysis project Ga0137455, IMG submission 102334) | Soil microbial communities from meander-bound floodplain in the East River, Colorado, USA - East River MetaG ERMGT600_2 | ecosystem: Environmental > Terrestrial > Soil > Floodplain ... | reverse complement strand
GTTCCTTGAACATGCCGGCGGCCTTGCCGCGACATTCACGCCGTCGATCATCGGGTTTGCCGCGCCGCTCGCCAACCTGAGCGCGCTGCTGGATGGCAGCGAAGACCCGCCGCTGGTCATGCTGTTGCCATTTCTCCTTGCGATCGTGGTGTGGTCGTTCCTGTGGGGCGCCGCGCTCGAGCGGTTTGCGCATGGCCCGGTCCGGTTCGGATTCCTCACGGCCGGTGCCCGGACCTTCAAGCGTTTCTTCGTCATCAGCATCGTCGCGGCCGTCATCCTGGCGCTGCTGTATCTGTTGTTGCATCCGTTGCTGTTCGGCGTGCTGGCGCCGCAGCTTGAAGCATCCGCGGCGACGGAACGCACCGCCTTCATGTTGAGGGGCGTCGCGTATTTGATCTTCGGATTGGCGCTGATGATCCTGAGCCTCACCGCCGATTACGCGCGCGTCGCGATCGTGATGGAGTCGGCGGGCTCACCGATCGATGCGCTCCGCGAAAGCGCTCGATTCGTGCGTAAACATTTCGGATCGGCCGTCGCCTTATACGTGCTGACCGGCATGCTGTTCGTTGCGCTGCTGGCTGTCTACGGCTACGTCGACGTCTATGGTGGTTCGAGAGTGACTGGATGGCGGGGCATTGCGATCGCCCAGGCCTACATCGTCGCGCGCCTGGTCATCCGCTTGACCTTCGGCGCTTCGGAGGTACGTTTGTATCGCGCACTCGCCGGCGACGGCGCGCGCTAGTCGGCCTCGACCCGCACTTGTCGGAGTCGTAATCATGATACAAGAGAAAAAATGCTCGCCGTGTCGTGGCTGCTGGCCACTCTTCTCACAGCGCCGTTGATTGTCTCCGGGCAAAGCAACGCGCTGGCGCTCGCTCCGAGGTTGGCTCGGTATCAGCCAGTCATCGGGTACCAGCTGGGCGCGCAACCGATTGCTTTTTGGGCACCGAACGCTGACGGCTGGCGGCGATTATCCGCGGCAATTCAGGGGCGCACAGACGCGGTGGCTTTTGTGTGGTGTCAGGGCGAGATAGACGCGCAGCTAGGAACCCTGAACTACCGCCATGCGTTGTCCGACCTGATTCTGCGTGTTCGTCGCAGAACGCGCATGAATCTGCCGGTGCGTCTCTGCGAACTCGGCCCCGGCGCCGACGCTCTCAACGCCGATCTGCGGGCCTACGTCGCCGCCGATCCTTTGACGCGCATCGTTCCGACGCGCGACCTTCCGTTCCAGAAAGATGGTATTCACCCAACCGATGTCGGCTACGACCTTCTCGCACGACGCATTCGGAGATCGCTCGATTAGATCGGCGTAATGGCGGTGGCGTCGACGCCTTTCGGATAGTCGGGGCCACCTGCAGCCATGTAGCCTCGGCTTTGGCCGGTTTCGTCATCCGCCACCCAGAACGAATACAACCGCGACCGCGTGAGGAGGAACCGGAATCGAACGGTCTGTCCGCTCAACTCGCCGATCGTCGGAGCCGTCTTCCATCGCACACGATGTTTCGTGGCGTCGCCTCGCACCGGCTCGCATTGCGCCTGTGCGTACGGCGCGATCACTTTGCCTGCGGCATCAAGAATCTCGATACGAATCTCGCCAGAGGCGTCGGCGTTCAGGAAGAGATGGCCGCCGCGGAACTTCAGCGGGCGAGTCACGACACTCGATCGGTCCCCGCGGATCTCACGCGGCATGCCGGCCGGCCACTGGTCGGTGACCGATGCAAACCCGTCGCGCCTGAGCGTCGCCAGTCCGGTGCTGCACTGGCCCGGCAGATCGGTGCCGGGGATGCCTTGCCGGCCGCTGACATAGAAATAGAGACGATCGCCGACGATCGCGCAGCAGCCGCCGGCTGATTGCACGTTGGCCCAGTTCCAGTCGCCTTCACGTTCCGAGACGGAGATGAACGCGTCGCGTGATGTGCGATCCCAGTGGAAACCGTCACGGCTGAAACCGATGCAGATGTCGTTCGGTTTTTCGCGGGTCCGTTGCTCGCCCCGGAAGATCGTAAAGAGGCCGAGCATCACGCTCTCGTACGCGACCGCGTCGAGGTTGTACAACTCCGCCGGCGCTTTGAGATCGGCACGCGGGCGATCGGCGGTGTCGGCGCCGATCCACGACACCGGTTGATCGGCGGACCATCGCGTCGCGGCGAAGTCCGGCGATTCGAGGTAGCGCCGGTAGCGTTTGACTCCCGCAGGATCGTCGGCACGCAAGCTGAACGTCCAAGTCTTGCGGAACGGATTGCGAAAGAACGTACTGCGATCGCCGCATGGTCCGGTCTGGCCCACGGTGCGCCAGCGGATGCCGTCTGCCGATTCACTCAATCGCAACGACCCGTCGCTGAACACGTACGACGCCATCTTGTAGCGCGAGTCGCGAGATGTGGCTTCGTGATCGAGCCACACCGTGTTCGAATCGCGACCGGTCGGCCACACGATGTTGGTGCCAGGCACGATCGCGAGCCTGGGCCGCTGCCACGACACGCCGTCACGTGAGATCGCGAGCGCCGTGGCCTGCTGGTAGCCCGCCATGTAGAACATCTTGAAGAGTCCATCGGCCGGATCGAAGAACACGCCGTCGCTGAAAACCATCGCCGACTGGCTGGGCTGGATCTTCGTATTGATCGCGTGTGGATCGCGCGTTTCCCACGGCTCCTGCGGCGTCAGCACCGGGCTCGCGGGGTGATACGACGCGCGATGGAATTGCCGGTAGAGAGACGATTGCTCGATCAGGAAATCGTCGACGAACAGCTGGCGTCCGATCTCGATGTTGACCACCGGCGGCGGCGATGCGAGATAGGGCGGCGTTTCCGGGACGAACGTTGGCGGCACGCGCCGCGGCGGCCATGGCGCCGGCAGGACGATGCCGTTGTAGAGCGTTTCGCGACGGAAGGTTTGCGCGAAGACGGACGAGGGGAGCGCGACGCCAGCCACGGCGGCTTTCAGGAACGTGCGTCGCGTGACGCCGGGCGGCGGGACGAACACCGGCAGGTATACTACCGCATGCGTCGATGGGCCCCAGTGGCGGCATTGATCATCGGATCCGCGACGCCGATTCTCACCGCGCAATCATCGCCGGCAGTCACCATCGAGCTCTCCGAACACGGCACAGCCGAGCGCGATCGGATCGACGCGGCGGCGCGCCTCGCGATCGCGAGTTATGCGGAATGGCTCGGCCCACCGCGGTTCGAACGTCTTGTCATCCGCGATTCCTTATCCGTACCGGCCGACATCGCCATTCGAATCCGGTGGTGGGAGGCGCCGGGGCAGATGTGGGTGGAGTCCAAGGTTGCAGAGGAAATCGCGCTTGCCTGGCTGGCGCGCGTCACCACCAATGACGAGTGGAAATACGGCGCCGCCGCATACCTGGAATCACGAATCGTCGAGCAGCTGTTCGATCGGCAGTTTTTCCTGAAGGCGTATCGCTACAACGGCACCTGCTTCTTCGGATGTTACGTGGGATGGTCGTTTCGAGCGCTGCCCCTGGATCGCTGGACCGCGATGAGCAATCCAGTCGGGCGTGCGTTTGCGACGCTCGAGCGTGAAATCGGCTGGCCGACGCTTCAGGGCGCCCTTCATGTGGCCGCCGCCGAGGGTGGCTCCGATCCAATTGGCGTCATGAGTCTCGCGACCGGGCGTGACCTGCGGCTGGTGTTTGATGCCGCCGCTCGGAACCCCGTCGATCTTGATCATGAGATCGTCAGCCTGGAATCGACTCCTGCGACCTCCTGCACCGCGCCTTGTTATCGTACCGATGTCGGGGTCAGGGTTGACCGCGTGTTACCGCTGCCGCTCACCCTGCGCGTTACCTTTGCCGACGGTCAGCACATCGAGATGCGTTTTGATGGTGCGGGCCACGGTTCTTTCGGGTTCGAGAGTCCGACACCTGCGGTAGCCGCGCATCTTGATCCCGATCGCGTGTTCCAGCTCGATCGCAATCCCCTGAACAACGCGCGCGTCCCGTCGCGCGAGACCAACGTGCCGGTCACCAAATGGATGGCACGCTGGATCGTCTGGCTGCAGGACGCCATCCTCACGCACACCTTCCCGGTATAATTGCCGTCTGATGCGGGTGTTGGTGTTCGCGGCGGCGCTCTACCTCCTAGCGCCCGGCCATCCCGACGTCATCCTTTCGGGCGTGCCGCTCGGCCAGACCGGCACCTTTCTCCTGATCGCACTGCTGGTAGCCTGGGCGTGGACTCGTGACGTCATCGTCGCGGTCTCTCCGAAGCTGATTCGCGCGTTCGGCGTCGCGATCGCGGTCAAATTTGCGCTCGCGCTCGTCGTGCCGCACTCGGGTTGGATCGCGGCCTACTATTCGAATGATCAGCTGCAGCCTCCGGCGCGGCGATCGGTGGATTTCTCGCTGCCCAACGCGACCCGGATCGATCGACAACTGGCGTTTGTGGACACCGAGTTCCCGGTCCACTTCTTCAACGAGCACGGATTCAATTTCGGATTGCGGCGCGAAGCCACCGAAGCCTTTTCAGTACGATGGCGAGGCCACGTTCATGCGGCCGGGCCCCTGAACGTTCGTCACGACGCGAAAGGTCAGGTGCAAGTCTCCGTCGACGGCGCGGTGGCGGAGACGAATCCAATCGCGCTTGGCCCCGGCGATCACCTGATCGAGGTCGAGTACCGAAAAGCCAAAGTGATCGAGGGCGCCGTGCACGTCCAGCCGGTCGATGCGAGTGGCAACGCTCGCGATTGGGAGATCGGTGAAGTCACGCCGGCGCCGGCGTCGCCGGCCCAGCGATCGGCGGCGCGATGGCTCGTCGTGGTCGCCTGGGGTGTTCACCTGATCGCGGCCGGGTTGCTTATCGCCGGGCTCGGGCCCGCGCTCGCCGCAAAAATGCGGCAGGTTCGTTCTCGCGGATCGATCGAAGCCGCGCAGCAATGCGTGATGCCCGTTGTCATTCTTGGCCTGACGCTGCAGGGACTGTGGAAGTCGCGGCACCTCGTCGATCACGTGTTCACGTTGACCGGCGGTGACGACTGGCTGGCGTTCGAGATGAATGCCAGAGACATCCTGTTCGGCGGCTGGCTCGCCACGCGTGGCACGCTGCCCGGCAAGGGGTTGCCGTACTTCGAGTATCCCGGCTACGGGTATTTCGTCGCCGGCGCGCATTGGCTTACAGGCGATTCGCTGGCAGGCGTCGTCCTGATCAATTTCTTGTGTCTCGCCCTCGCCACCGTGCTGGTGCATGGCATCGCGCGCCGGCTGACCAATGAGCGCGCCGCTCTCATCGCGGTCGCGTGGCTGCTCCTGCTGGAGCAGATGGATTTCGTCCGCTATTACACGGTCACGCTGCTCAGCGAGAACCTGTTTTTTCTCATGGTCGCGCTGACGGTCTCCCTGTTCGTGCGCTTCGCGGTGGAAGGACAGCGGTGGATGTTGATCGCCGGCGCCGCCGCCGGCGGACTGGCGGCAGCGACGCGGCCAACCATGCTGCTGTTCCTGCCGGTCGCCATGATCCTGCTGCCGCTCGCGCGATTTCGGAAGGATGGCATCGCCCGCGCAGCCCTTGTGCCGGTGCTGGTCATCGTGTGCTGGCTCGGCGCGATCAGTCCCTTCACCTACCGCAACTATGTGATGTCAGGCAAAGCGGTGTTGATCACCGACGGGCAGGCGCGCACGTTCATCGCGTACAATCTGCCACCCTCGCCGCCCGCCACCCGTGCTCAGCACGAAAAGTACTTACAGGACTTTCGAAACTCCAATTTCTCGGCCGTCATCATCCTGCTGCGAATCCTGTGGGACTTCCCGATGGAGACGCTCGAGAACTGGGGCACGAAAGCCGGCTTCGGATTCGGCATGGTGCATTGGATGGGCGCGGCAAACCGGCCGCATCCCGAATTGATCGTCACCAGCGTGATCTACCTCGCGGCGCTCCTGTTGCTTCGCGAGGTGCGCTCGATCGGTGCCTGGCTCGTGCACGGGTTCGTGTTTACGCACCTGGCGACGCTGCTGTTGACGATGCCGGCCAACTACGGCTACCGGATGGTGTTATCGATGTACTTGTTCATGGTCATATTTGCCGGGGCGTTCGTCGCGAAACCAATCGGACGATGGCTCGATCGCCGATCCGGTCTGGGATCGGCCACCGCATGATCATCGCCGCCTTGCCCGCCTACAACGAAGCCGAGGCGCTGCCCCGGTTGCTGCAGCGAATGCGCGAGACCCAGCCGCAATTGTCTGAGCCGCTGCGCGTCGTCGTCGTCGACGACGGCAGCAAGGATGACACTGCCGCGGCGGCGGAGAGGTGCGACAGTCCAGTGATGCGTGTCGAAGTCGTCCGCCACGATCGCAACCGCGGTCTGCACGGCGCTCTCGATACCGGATTCCGCGCCGCCGTCGAGCGCGCCCAGCCGCAAGACTGGATCCTGACGATGGATGCGGACGACACGCATCCGCCAAACCTGATCGTCCCGATGCTGGCCAGGGCGAAGGCCACCGGCGCCACCGTCGTGATCGCATCGCGGTTTCAGCCCGGCGCCGAGTGGTTTGGCCTGAGCTGGGATCGCGTGTTGTTCAGCAGGACCGTCAGCTGGATGTTCCGGATCGCGTGGCCGATGCAGAACGTGCGCGACTACACGTGTGGATACCGTTTGTATCGCGCCGAGCTCCTCAAGGCGGCGTATCAGAAATGGGGCGACGGCTTCGTCAACGAGCCGAGCTTCGCCTGCATGCCCGACGTGCTGTGGAAGGTGAGCCGGTTGTCACCGGTGTTTGCCGAAGTGCCGCTGTCGTTGCACTACGACCGCAAGCCCGGCGAGAGCAAGATGAACGTCGGCCGCACCATCCGCCGCACGCTCGCCCTGATCGCCAAGCGGCGCATCGGCATCAACTCCTGAACCCGCGCTCGCTGACGTAGTACACTTTCCTCACGCATGCCGATTCCGGTCTTCCGGCCCTCCTACGATCACCGTGAAGAAGAGGCGGTGGTTCGCGTCCTTCGCAGCGGCTGGATCGGCCTTGGCCCCGTGACCGAGCAATTCGAGCAGGCGTTTGCGAAAAAGGTCGGCGCGAAATACGCCGTCGCGCTGAACTCGGCAACGGCGGCGCTGCACATCGCGATCAGGCTGCTCGACGTCGGTCCCGGCGACGAAGTGCTTGTGCCGACCATGACGTTTGTGTCGACGGCGATGGTCGCGGACTACGAGCACGCGGTGCCGGTGTTCTGCGACGTCACGTCCGAACATTTGATGATGGACTACGCGGACGCCGCCGGACGGCGGACGCTCCGCACCAAGGCGATCATCCCGGTGTTGTACGGCGGCCGTCCGATCGCCGCGCCGACGATGGATCTGCCGGTGATCTACGACTGTGCGCACGCCGCCGGCGGCAAATTCGACGGACGCGGCAAGATGTGCTGCTGGTCGTTCCACGCGGTGAAGAACCTCGCGACCGGCGACGGCGGCATGATCACGCTCGATGATGAGGCGTTGTATCAGAAGGCGATGCGCCTGCGCTGGCTCGGCATCGACAAGAGCACGTGGAACCGCAGCGGCGTCGAGCGCAAGTATTGGTGGGAATACAACATCGACCAGACCGGCTACAAGTACCACATGAACGACATCACGTCGGCGCTCGGCATCGTCCAGCTCGAAAAGCTGGACGAGATGCAGCAGAAGCGCCATGCGCTGGTCCACCAGTACCTCGAAGAACTGAAGGACGTGCCCACGCTCGAACTGCCGGTTTACGACCTCGAGAGCAGCTGGCACATGTTCGCGGTGCGCACACCGCATCGCAACGAGCTCTCGCTGCACCTGCAGGACAAGGGCATCAGCACCGGCGTCCACTACAAGCCGATCCACCTCTATCCGCTGTATCACAAGCACGGCCTGCCGGTCGCCGAGCGCGAATGGCAGAAGCTGCTGACGCTGCCGCTTTTTCCCGATCTGACGAGCGAGCAGGTGTCGTTCATCGCCGGCGAAGTCAAGGCCGGCCTAGCGCGCGCCCGCGGCTGATCGCCATGCCGCTGCGGCCACTGGCGGAATCCGATCTCGACACGGTTCGCCGGCTGCGCAATGCGAACCGCGAGTATTTCTTTGACGACGCCGAGGTATCGGCCGAGCAGCATGCTGTGTGGTTTCGCGGGCTCGCCGCGAAGCCCGTGGACTTCTACGTCATCGAGGACCACGGTGCGGTGGTCGGCACCGTCAGCGCGACACGGTCCGCCGCCGGTGTTGAGATCGGTAACCTCGCTCTGGATCCACGCTCGCGAGGCAGGGGCCTGATGCGGACCGCCGTCCTGCAGCTGACCACGGCGCCCGGCCACTACTTCGCCGAGGTCAAGGCGGGCAATGCGCCATCGGTGGCGGTGTTCGAAGCGACCGGCTTCGTGATCGAATCGGCCGGCGACGTCATCCGGCTCGTCAAGGACGTTTAGCGACGCAGGAGCCGTTTGGCCGAGTTCCAGATCGCGCGCAGCCAGTAGCGCGCATACAGCTTTTCAATGTGACGGACGTTGCCGTTGAAGTGATTCGTCACAGTCACGGCATAGGTATTAAAGACGCTGCCGTTGCGAACGAGCGCCTGGCCGCGCGCCAGCAGGAACATGTCGACGATGGCGTCGACGATCGCGTCACGATCCGTGTAGCCGGGATCAGTGTAATCGCAATAGACCCGGCCGACGCCCGGCGGCGGAAACACCGTTCGGCGCGTGACTGCGTTCGGCAGTTTCGAGAGCAGGGCGTGCATCTTGTAGGCGTCGGTCGCGAAGAAGATTTTCGCGCCGCCGCGAAAGGCCCGCGGCAGGCCACGGACGGCCAGCGATCGCGCCCGCTCGACCTTGCGGAGAAACACGCGATCCCGAGAAAAAATGTCGATGTCGACGCGGCCCTGGTAGTACTTGCCCTTGTCGAACTCGCCATTGCCGCTCGACAAATTGACGCCAATCACGAATGCGTTCGCGAAGTGTTCGGCGGCGAACCGGTCGATCTCACGCTGCACGAAGTCACGCGGATGGATGTGGCGGAAAAAATCCCGGAGCCGCCAGAACTGCGGTTCTTCGCCGCCCTTCGCATCCAGCCGCTCGAGCCCATGGTAGTCGCGAATCACGAAGTGGCGATGCGGACACGGGCCGCTCAGATACGACCGCGCTTCCGTCACGCCGACTTCGGGCGCATCGGCCGCGAGCTCGGGTGCCGGCGCATACAGAATGGGCACGCCCTGAATCGCGGCCGGCGTTTCGAAGAATTCGCGGAAGTAGTTGGCGGACTTGTCTTTCAGGAAGGCCGAGCCGCGCCAGTCCACGATGACAGTGCGCTGCAACCGCTGCGCGTACCACACGATGCCGGCGAGGCTGGCGAGATTCGATCCGATGCCGCTCCCGGGATGCGGTCGCGTGATCACATAGCTGGCAGCGGATCGAGCGGAGTCGATCATTTCAGGAAACGTTGCCGGATCGACAGGGGCAGTCCGCGCCAGAAGGCCTGCATTGGCCGCTTTGCTGAATTGAGCAGCGGCAAATCCATCAAGTCTCGGACCACGGAGCCGGTCTTGCCGAGCGCGTAACTGCCGCTGCCATCCGGCGCGTCGACCCAGGTCCCGGCGCTGACGTACTTCGTCAGGGCGAGGTCAACGAAGGCGGAACGAATCCCCGGCGTGGCGATGAGCCGGTCGACGAACTCCGAGTCCTCGCGTCGCTCGAAGGACAGGTTCTCAGGTTGGCCGATGCGCTGCGCGAGCACGCGCGTCACCGTAACATGGCCGTGCACCGGAGTGAAAGTGCTGCTCTCGGGCGATTTCGATCCAGGTGAATTCACGGTCACTGGCCAGGGCTCGGGCAGCGGCGGAAACGCCGCCTCATAGAGGGGGTGCGGCGGCGACGCACACCCGTGCAGCACCACGTCCACCCCGGTGTCGTCGAAGATGCGCGTCAGAATCTCCAGCCGTTGGGGATGCATCGTGTCGTCGGCGTCGAGGTAGGAGATCAAATCCGTGTCGAGCACCCGTGCCGCCGCGTTGCGGTTCTGGGCGGCATTTCGTCGATGCGGGAACGCATCGATCCGGACAGGAAACGGCCATCCGCCCTGCAAGTGCGCAAGGTCCTCGGGCGCGGCGCCGGAACAGCTGATCACGACCTGCGCGGGGCGGAGCGTCTGGGATTCGATCGACTGCAACAGTGCCGCAAGCTTGCTGATATGCGGACCATAACAGGGCACAGCGAGGCCGATGCTCGTCATCCGGTCGGTTTGGAGTTTACCATTCGCACCAGGCCGGTCATCCGTGCTGCCGCGATCGCCGCATACGGAATGAGCAGCGTGTGAATCGGCACGATCAGCCGCTCGCCCTTGGGATAGATCAGCACGACGGCTGCGAACTGCGTCATGGCAATGAGCGCCGGAATCAGCACGGCGGTTCGCGGCAAAGTGTTCATCCTCAGTGCCACGACCAGGCCCGCGATCGCCGCGATCCAGACGGCGATGTAGACGGGTGAGTAGCCCCAGCCCGGCGCGTACGGCTCGTAAAACCCGAGCACGAACAGCGCCTTCCGCCCGATGTTCCCCGCAAACCGGTCCGGCTCAGTGATCGCGTATTCGATCACGGTGGCGGTGATGTCGCTGATCCCGAATCGCTGGTAGAAGGCGCGGCGCGCCGGTCCGATGGTCAGCCCCGGCGGGGGCTCGTTGCCGCCCAGCAAGGTGATCGCCCCTTCGGTGGGAATCGGCGTGGGGACGCCGGCGACGATCCAGTTGCGCAGCGCGACCAGCGAGAGCACAGCAAGGAACGACGCGATCAGGATCGCGAGCGTCGTCGTTCGCTTCGGCTTGCCTTTCATTGCCAGCCAGATCGCCGGCCAGACGATCGCCCATGCGAGGAGGGCAGTCGATCGCGTGATGGTCGCGAAACCGCTGATGATCCCGGTCCTGGCCGCGCGGCTCGTCTTCGGATCATCGCAAAGCCGAATCATCCCCGCCGCCGAGACGACGAGCAACGGGACGTAGAGCGATTCGTTCAGCGGCTGTCCGGCGATGTGCCAGAACTTCCAGCCGATGAAGCTGGTCGCGATCGGCAACGCCACGATCCACGCGCGCTCGGTGGTGTATCTGATCGTGATCTCGACGAGCTTGACGATCGCCACGGCGGCCAGCAGGCGCTGGACGAGCTGCGCGCCAAACATGAACTCGCCGAAGACGAAGTGCGTGGCGGCCAGGAAATACGGATAGAAGGCCTGGTAGTAGAACGGTTCGCCCTGGCCCAGCGGCTTGCCGCCGCTCATCAGGATGCCGTTGAACAGGATGTCGCGGGCATACGTTTCGTAGGTCAGCGTGTCGTCGCCGCCGACGAGCATCATCACGCGCGTCGCCCAGGGCCAGGCGAAGCGCAGCGCATCGACGGCCGCGACGGCGGCGAAGATCGCGATCGCCTGATCGCGGCGTTCGCGATCGGTCGCGGGCCGGCCGAGCGCCGCGATCGTCTTCCACAACTCCAACGCCAGCACGATCAGGATGAGTCCGATCGCCGCGAGATCACAGACGGTTCGCACGATGCGCAGATAGCGCTGGAGCAAAACCTGCCGCGCTTGGATTTGCTGCGTGTAAACGCTCAGCGCATCAAACGGCGTCGCCACGCCGAGCCGCACGGTGCCGGCCGAAAATCGGCGCGGCGCTCCGTAGGGCGACGACAACGACACATCGAGACGATGCCAGCCCGGAGCCAGCGAGAGTTGGCCGGTCCGCTTCGCGCCGTCCACGAATACTTCACCGGTGGCCCCGGGCGCGTCGACGTAGACCTCGCCGGCGCCGTCTGGCACCCACCAAAAGCCGCTCCACCGCACCGAGAACTCGAGCAGGTTCCTCTCGCGCGGCCGCACCTGGAAATAGCTGAAGCGGCTGTTGTCGTTGAAGAAGTTGAGCGGCAGCTCGTTGCCGCCCGGCTCGAAGTGCAGCTGCTCGTCGATGCGGGTATACGCGGTCGCAAACGGGCCGCTGCGCTCCGGCGCACCGTTGCCGTCGGCGGTCGCGAAGTAGCGCGCACGGAAGCCGTTGCTGCCGGGGATCATCGCGCCCGCCGCGGTCGTCGCGATCATCACGACGGCGGCGAGCGGCGCGAAGCGAATGCGTCCGCCGAAGATCGCCAGCCAGCCGATCGCGACGAGCGCTGCCGCCTCGAGCGGTCCCACCGGCCAGCCGCCGACGAGTCCACCCGCGTCGTTGGGAACGATGAAATACGCAGCCCAGATCAGCAGGGCAATGATGCGGCGGCGATGCTCGGCGGACACGGCGCTCAGATCCGACGAGTCTATGACATCCTTAGCGACGCATGCAGTCGTCTTTTCATTTTATCGACTGGGTGATCGTCGCCGTGTACCTCGTCGCGATGGCCCTCGTCGGCATCTACTTTTCACGGAAACAAACCAGCCTCGATCAATACCTGCGCGCCGAGCGCAACATGGGCTGGCTGCCGGTCGGGTTGTCGCTCATGGCCGCGCTCAACAGTGGCATGGACTACCTGATGCAGCCCTCGGCCACGATCAAGTACGGCCTCGTGCTGGTCTTCGGCATCACCTCCTGGCTGATGCTGTACCCGTGGGTCGCGCATGTGGCGTTTCCGTTCTATCACCGCCTCAACTACTTCACCGTCTACGAGTACCTCGAGGCCCGCTTCGACGTGCGCGTGCGCACGCTGGCGGCGATGATCTTCATCCTGTGGCGCGTCGGATGGATGGCCACCGCGATGTACGTGCCGAGCCTCGCGATCAACGCCGCCACCGGCGGCCAGGTCGATCTCAACACCATGACGATCATCATCGGCGTGCTGGTGACGCTCTATACGATGCTCGGCGGCATCCAGGCCGTGATCTGGAACGACGTGGTGCAGTTCTGCATCATGTTCGGCGGCCTGGCCGCGACCGTCGTGATCGTGTGGTCCACCGTGCCCGGCGGCATGAGCGAGATCTGGACGGTGAATGCGGCGGCAGGAAAGTTGGACTGGTGGCCGCCGCTCGTCGATCCGGCCGCGACCGGCCTGTTCGCGCAGGTGGAGAGTTTCTTTCAACAACCGATGACGCTCGTCACGCTGCTGGTCGCGCTCGTCGTCGGCCGCATGGCGCAGTACACGAGCGATCAGGTGATGGTGCAGCGGCTGCAGACCACGCGATCGCTGCCGGACGCGCGCTCCGCGTTCATCGTCAACGCCGCCGGTGACGCGCTGTGGATGGTCGGCCTCTCGTTCGTCGGCTTCGCGCTCTTCGCGTACTTCCAGCGCACGCCGCTGCCGCCGGAGTTTGCGACCGACAAGCTCGTGCCGTATTTCATGTCGCTGGCGTTTCCGGCCGGCGCGGTCGGCCTGGTGATTGCCGCGATCATGGCGGCGTCGCTGTCGAGCATCGACTCCGCGATTAACTCCTGCACGTCGGTGGCCGTCGTCGATCTCTATAACCGTGTCTGGCGCGGTTCCGAAGTCCGTTCTGAGAAACTCAGCGCCGAAGGCGAGCGCGCGCAGATCAAGGTCTCGCGGATCGCCACGGTGTTCTTCGGCGCGCTGGGCACGACGCTCGCCTGCAACGTGTCGCGCATCGGATCGCTGTTGGAGATCAACGCGAAGGTGGTCAACGCGTTCACCGGTCCGCTGTTCGGCATTTTCCTGTTGGCGATGTTCAGCCGGCGGGCGAGCAGCGTCGCCGTCCTCGGCGCCGGTGTCCTCGGCGCGTTCGCGGCGTACTACGTGGCCTACCACAGCAGCATCGGCTTCATGTGGCCATCGACGTTCGGCCTGGCCGCAACGCTCGGCGCCGGAGCGCTGCTGTCAGCGGTCATGCCGATGGCGGCGGACGATGCGCGCGGCGCGCTGACGTGGCGATCAGTAATGGGCCGGAGGCCCTGAAAGCAGAATAAGCTAGAATTGTGAGCTTGTGACGACATCGAAACGCGCGATCATCACCGGCATTACCGGCCAGGACGGCTCCTACCTCGCCGAGCTGCTTCTCGAAAAGGGTTACGAAGTCTTTGGCGTCGTGCGCCGCCTGAGCGCGCCGAACGTGTGGCGCATCCAGCACCTGCTGCCGCGCATCACCCTGCTGCAGGCCGACATGCTCGATCAGCTGTCGTTGATCAAGGCTGTCGAACGATCGCAGCCGAACGAGTTTTACAACCTCGCGGCGATGTCGTTCGTGCCGGCGTCGTGGGATCAGCCGATGCTGACCGGCGAGTACAACGCGCAGGGCGTCACGCGCGCCCTCGAAGCGGTGCGCAGCGTCAATCCGAAGATCCGCTTTTATCAGGCCTCGTCGAGCGAGATGTACGGCCGCGTCCGCGAAGTGCCGCAGACGGAAATGACGCCGTTCTATCCGCGCAGCCCGTACGGCGTGTCGAAGGTGTTCGGTCACTACATCACCGTGAACTACCGCGAGAGCTACGATCTTTTCGCGTGCTCGGGCATCCTGTTCAACCACGAATCGCCGCGGCGCGGCATCGAGTTCGTGACGCGCAAGGTCACCGACGGCGTCGCGCGCATCAAGCTGGGGCTCATCGAGAAGCTGATGCTCGGCAACCGGGACGCCCACCGCGACTGGGGTTTCTCCGGCGACTACGTGCGGGCGATGTGGCTGATGCTGCAGCAGGATCAACCGGACGACTACGTGGTCGCGACCGGCGAAGCGCACTCGGTGCAGGAACTGGTGGAAGTGGCGTTCGCGCACGTCGGCCTCGACTGGCAGAAGCACGTGGGCGTCGATGAGCGGTTCCTGCGTCCCGCCGAAGTCGATCACCTGATCGGCGATCCGGCCAAGGCGAAGAAGCATCTCGGCTGGGAACCCTCGGTCGACTTCAAGGGCCTCGTCCACATGATGGTCGACGCGGATCTCGCGCGGCTCAAATCCGGGCAGTTGATCGCCTGACCACCTGACTGCCTGACTACCTGATTGCCTGATAAGACCCGCGCGACCGGCGAACGGTTCGGATACGGATGGACCGCCGCCGGCGTCCCGCCGCCGGTCACCACTCCCGGAAAGTACCACCTTGATGTCATGCAGACGGCGGTGCAGGCGCCGCCGTTCCAGGGCCTGATTCTCGATGCCGGTTGCGGCGATGGCGTCGATCTCGCCACGACCGGGCTGACCGGCGGCTGCCGCGTCGTCGGTGTCGAGTTGAGTGACGGCGGCGTCATCGCGTCCGGTTCGCGCATCGCGTCCATCGATCGCGCCCATCTCGTGCAGGGCAGTGTTCTGGCCTTGCCGTTTCCATCGGCGATGTTTGATGGCGCCTATTCGTACGGCGTGGTGCATCACACGGTCGATCCGGAAGGCGCCGTTCGCGAGATCGCGCGCACGTTGAAGCCGGGCGGCCGTTTGCTGATCTACGTCTATGAAGCATTCGATCGCCGATCGTTCCCATGGCGGGTGGCACTCGCAACCGTGAATGCGGTCCGACAACCGATCAGCGCGATGTCGCCGGCGGCGATTCGCCGCGTCTGCGTGGTGCTGGCGCCGTTCGTTTACATCACGTGTACGATTCCGTCACGTCATTTTGCGTGGGCGAAGAACTTCCCGTACCCGGCGACGCAAAACCGCAATATGAAGAGCTTGATTCCCGATCTGTACGATCGCTTTGCGGCGCCGATTGAAAAGCGCTACACCGAACGAGGCGCGCGAGGGCTCGTCGAACAAGCCGGCCTGCAAGTACGCAGGATGGCCAATGTTCGCGGCTGGATTCTCTGGGCCGAAAAGCCATTAGGATCCAGGCCCGACCGGGAAGTGATAGAGTGCCTGTCCCTTGTCGGGCCGTCCGCACCTCCCCCGGCTCTCGGCACTTGCAGGACAGGCAGCCCTCACTGTCCTGGTATTCGTGTGGCTGTACGGCTGGCAGACCATCGATCTCGTTGAGTGGCGAACGCTGACCGCAGCGCCCTTCCACGTCACGCTGGATCCTCCGCAACAGTTTCTTTACGGCTCGCCGTTTGCCTATCTGCTTGGCGCCTATTACCAGCGGCAGGGTATCGGCGTCGTCGAATCATTCGTGATCGTGCAGGCCGCCGGTCTGCTGCTCCTCGCGTACGCGGCCGTGCGCGGCCTCATCACCCGGTGCGGGGTCGAGCAGCTGGCCGCCGGCGTCCTTGTGATCGCGGCCTCGCCGTTGCTGCTGACGATGGTGAGTTGGATCGGGAAGAACGACAGCTATCTGCTCGCGTTTTACCTGCTCATGCTGCTGGCGCGGTCCCCGTTGTCGCGCGCGATCCTGTGCGCGGCGATGGTCCTCTGCCATCGTGAATTGGCGGTCGCGATGCTGATGGCGCACGCGCTGGTGCGTGCGGAAGGTGTGGCGCTGGCCGGCGGCGCCGCCATCGGGCTCGCGGTCTCATACCTCTATACCAATGTGCTGCTCGATGCCGCGCCGGCCACTCGGCTGGACTACATGCTGACGCACGCGAGAGGTCTTATGACCGGTGTGGCCCGGCACCCAGTGGCTCACTTCGTCGCCGCGCTCGGGCCGTTCTGGATCTTCGTGCTGCGGCCCTCGGCGTTGACGATGCGCCGGATCGCCGTGCTTGGCCTGGCCGCGGCCGTTGCCGGCATGACGCTCGATTTCACGCGCATCTTCGTGCTGGCATCGGCCCCGCTCGTGATTCAGTTGACCGAGGAGCTCGTCGACGAGGTGCGTGAATACGGCGGGATCGCGCTCCTCGGCTCCCGGTGGCCGGTCAGCGCGCTCGGGATTCTCGCGTTCGCGCAGCTGCAGCTCGCCGGCGATCGTCTGAGTTGGATTCGCGGCTTCTCGTGGTCGATCACAAATTGACTCGCTTCACCGTGACGGCAGTGCGCGCGCAGCAATGGCTGGCCGATCATGTGGCGGCGATGGTGTGGATCCTGCTGGCGCTCTGGGTGCCGCCGATCGCGTTCACGGTGCTCGTCGATCTGAAACTCATGGCCGCCGAGGGCTCGGGCTATCTTTCGTTGCGGGACCCGGGCCTGCTGCTCAGCATCATGCAAGTGCTCTTGATGGCCGCGGCGTTGCCGATGATGCGGTGGCGCCCTGGCCGCGCGCGGCCGCTGCTACTTGCCGCCCTCGGCGTCTGGTTCGCGCATTCCGCGTGGACGGTTCAAGTCCGGCTGCGGTTGATTGGACGCGGGGATCTGTTGTCACCTGAGACGCTCGTGACGTTCGCCGCTCTTGCGGCCGCATCGGGCGTGATGTTCGCCCTTCGCGATCGGCGGCAAAGGGCGGAGCCTAGATTGAGCGAGACCACAAATCCGCCACCCGCTGTCCGACGGCCAGACATGACGTAAGGCCGGGCGAATCGATGCCCGACGCCTGTATCACGCGAGGATTGATCGTGTCCCGCTGGATCAGGAAATCCGCAAACGTCTGGCCGGGCCCGTGCAGCTTGGCGCGGATGCCGCTGCCTCCGGGCTGCAAGTCGGCCAACGTCACCCACGGCAGCATGCGCTGCGCCGGCTCGACGAAGGCCTCGAGCGGCATGCGCCCACCTTCGTAATCGTCCTTCGAATCCTGGTAATGAATGGTCGGTCCCAACGTCACCGATCCCCAAGTGGTCTTGGCGAGATGCACGCCGAGGCCCGCGCCCGATGCGTGCGGCAGCGGATAGACCAGTCCGTTGACCATCGATCGCCGTGACGGCTTGAGCTCGGCGTACTCGCCACGGCATGGATAGATCCGAAACGCCATGCCGCCGAGCATCGCCGACACAGTGTCGGCGTAGAGGCCCGCGGCATTGACGACGGTGCCGGCGACGAATCGCTCGTGCGGCGTCGCGAGCTCGATACCGTCGGCGGTTGTGGTCGCGCCGACGAGCGGACTGCCAACGACCATCGCGACGTCGCGGTCCTTGCAGAGGTGTTCGAGCGCCTTGACCAGCGCCTCTGCTTCGAGGATGCCGGTGTCGGGCGACCAGAGCGCGGCGACGGCCCGCACGTTCGGTTCCTTCGCCTTGATGAAGTCCGCATCGACGAACTCCACTGGGACGCCGTTGGCGTGCGACTTCTGCCGCAGCGCTTCGAGATCCGCCACTTCGTGATCGTTGGCGGCGATGACCAGCTTTCCGCAACGCGAGTACGGAATGCGATGCTTCGGACAGAAGTCGTAGAGGCGATCGCGCCCCTCGACACACAGGCGCGCCTTGAGCGAGCCGGTCGGGTAGTAAAGGCCGGCGTGGATCACGCCCGAGTTGTGCGTGCTCGTGGCGCGGCCGGGTCGCGCATCGCGCTCGAGCAGGCACACCGACGCGCCGGCCTCGGCAAGCGCCAGGGCCGATGCGAGACCCGTCACGCCGCCGCCGATCACCGCCACGTCGACCTGGACCATCCCTTCGTCCAATATACTTCGGTCCAATCGTGCCGCGGCTGCCCAGACCGATCGTGATGCTGCTGATCGCAGTCGTGACCGCGCGCGTAGCGGTGGTGACGTGGTCGGCGATTGGGCGCGTGCGCGGTGACTTCTACGCGTCGATGCCCGGCGCGTACGTCGAGACGCTCAACCCCGGGCTCTGGAACAGTCCCGACCTGACTGGCGCGTGGGGCTACCATCGCGACACCTATTTCCACGGGCCCGCGCAGTACCTCACGCTCTATCCGCTGGCTCTCCTCGATTCATTCGGATCGATCGCCGCGGTGCTGCTGCCCGTGTATGCGGTGCTGCTGGCAGCGGCGTTCTGGTTGATGTGGAAAGTGGCCAAACGGCTCGGCGCCTCTCACGATCTGCTGGTGCCGCTGCTCGCGACCACGTTCCTGTTTCTGCCGCTGCTACAGGCGTACCTACAGCGCGAATTCGAGGTCGTCGTGCTCGCCGCGCTCTCTGGCGCGCTGTTGTTGCTCCTGAACGATCGCCGCGGTCCGGCGGCCGCGCTGCTGGCGTATGTCGCGTGGTTCAAGTACATCCCGCTGCTCTATGCCGGCTATCTGCTGCTGCGCCGATGGTGGCGAGGGCTTGCGGTGTTCGCGGCGGTCTCGGTTGCGGTGCTGATCCTGTCCGAAGCGCTCTTCGGATTGTCGAGGTTCTTCAACAACAACGTGCCGGCCCATGCGGCCCAGGCGTTCACCGTCTGGGGCTTTGACTTTCGCTACGACGCGACCGGTCATCTCTACGGCACCGGATTCTGCGACGGCTGGATCGATTCGCAAACGTCGTTGGCGAATGTCCGCCATGGGCTGTGCACCATGGCCTCGCGTCATGCGTGGCTCCATCCGCCGCTGCTCTATCTGGGGCTGTGCGCCGCGATCGCGGCGTTCTATCTCCGTATGCAGGTGCGGCTCGATCGCCGTGCCGCGCCGGCCCTCGAAGACCGCCGCCGCGCCATCGAATTCTCGATCGCGACAACGGTTTGCGCCTGCTTTGTCTTCGGGCACTACTACTACTTGATCGTGCTGATCATTCCGTTCAATGTATTGCTGGTGCTGTATTCGGGCGAGCGGCGGGGCGGCGCGCTGGCGCTCTGGGCGATCGCCTATGTCCTGGCCGGCGCGTTCGTCGTGCCGATCGGCATTCTCAGCCGCATCTCCGGCTACGATGTGTGGGCGTTGTTCATCCGACACTCAGTCTTTTTGTATGGCGAATTGCTGCTGATGGGACTGCTCTTGAACGAATACCGGCGACTAGCCACGGCTCCCCGTGTCTGAGCTCATCGCCGCGTTGTTCGTGCCCGAGATCGAGTCGCGCTGGCCGCGGCTGTCCCTGGCGTGGATGGGCGGCCTGTTCGTGGCCGGACTGGCCGGCTGGGCCTACTTCTTTGCGTGGGGAGGCGCCCCGCTCGACTTTCACGACTGGCTCGACATCAACGTGCCGCGGCTGCTGTTCCTGCAAAACGCGCTGCGTGACGGCGCGTGGCCGCTGCACATGGCGGATCCCGCGTCGCTCCACGATGTGACCGATCGCTTCCTCACCCTGCCCGACGTCATCACCACGCCGCAGACACTGCTCCTGCTCGTGATGTCGGTGCCGTCGTTCGTGCTGGTTGACGTCCTGCTGTCGTACAGCGCGGGCTTTGCCGGCCTCGTCCTGCTGCGCCGCCATTTGCACTGGTCTCTCGCCACGTTCTCTGGCGTGTTCCTGCTCGTGCTCTTCAACGGGCACATCGTGGCCCACTACAGCGTCGGCCACTTCACGTGGGGCGCGTATTTCATGTTCCCGTTCGTGGCGCTGCTGGTGTGCCGGTTTCTCGACGGCGACGACAGCTGGCGCTCGGTCGCGATGTTTGCGTGGTTGATCTTCTACATGGTGCTGGCCGGCGGGCAGCATCACGTCACGTGGATTTTCCTGTTCCTCGCGCTGCTCATGCCGTTCTGCTGGTCGCGCGCGTGGTGGCTGGTCGCGGTCGTGATCGCCGGCGGGCTGCTCAGCGCCGTTCGCCTGTTGCCTCCCGCGCTCGAAGTGAGCGCGTTCAGGGCGCACGGACTCGTCACGGATGTCATCGGCTATCCGTCCGTCATGCACCTGCTCGAATCGCTGATCGCGCTGCGGCGGGAAACACCGGCGTTCGACGAGGCCCTTCCGGGCAACATCTGGTTTTTCGATCGCTCGTACTACGAGTTCAACGCCTATGTGGGCGTCGTCGGCCTTGCCTTCCTGGTCATCGGGCTCTATCGATCGTGGCGCGCGGCGCTGCCGATCTATCGCCAGATGATCGTGCCCGTGCTGGCGATGACCGCGTTCTCAATCGCCAGCGTGTATCGGGTTGTTCGGCTGACGCAGGTGCCGCTGGTCGAGGCCGAGCGCTACACGGCGCGCATGTTCAGCCTGCCGCTGGTGCTGCTGATCGTGATTGCGGCGGCGGAGATCGACGGTTACATGCAGCGCGCCACGACCTCGGTGTGGCATCGCGTGCTGGCGCTGGCGGCGCTCGCGGCGCTCGCGATCGACATCACCGCCAATCTCCGGCTCTGGCGCGTGCTGATCTCGTCCGGCCTGTTCGGCCACGGCCGGGTGGATCCGCTGACGGCCGCCATCGCCGAGCGTGCCGATCCTGTCTATACCGCGACGATCCTCGGCGGGCTGGCGCTGACGATGATCACGGCCCTCACGCTTGCCGTGCTGGTGCATCGAGAGAGGGGTCGTGGTACCATAGACCCTTTGTGACAGTCCCGTTGCTCGATCTCAACGCACAGTACGTTCCGTTGCGCCAGGCATTGCTCGATGCCGTGACGCGCGTCTGCGACAGCCAGCGCTTTATCGGCGGCCCGGAAGTGGAGGGGCTCGAGCGCGAGCTCTGCGACACGCTCGGGTATCCGCATGCCATCGGCCTGTCGTCGGGCACCGACGCCGTCCTCGCCGCCTTGATGGCGCTCGATATCGGGCCCGGCGATGAAGTGATCACGCCGACCTATTCGTTCTTCGCGACCGCCGGCTGCGTGGTCCGCGTCGGCGCGACGCCGGTGCTCGTCGACGTCGAGCCCGGCACGTTCAACATCGACACTCGCGCCGCGATTGCGGCGATCACCCCGCGCACCAGGGCGATCATCCCGGTGCACCTCTTCGGCCAGTCGGCGGAAATGGCGCCGATCATGGACGAGGCGAACAAGCGTGGCATCCCCGTGATCGAGGACGCCGCACAGGCGATCGGCTGCACGTATCATGGCAGGCAGATCGGCACCATCGGCGCGACTGGCTGCTTCTCCTTTTTCCCGAGCAAGAACCTCGGCGCGTTCGGCGACGCGGGCTTCGTCACGGCGACCGACGCGGCGATGGCGAAGAAGCTGCGCCTGATTCGCACGCACGGGATGGAGCCGAAGTATTACCACCACCTCGTCGGCGCCAACTTCCGCATCGACGCGATCCAGGCCGCGGTGCTGCGCGTCAAGCTGCCGAAGCTGGCGGGCTGGAGCGACGGGCGCCGTGCCAATGCGGCGCGCTATCGCAAGCTCTTCGCCGGCGCCGGCGTCAGTGAGGTCGTGCTGCCGGTTGAAGCGCCGAACCGCAACCACATCTACAACCAGTTCGTGATTCGCGTCCCGCAGCGCGACAAGCTGAAGGCGCATCTCGACGCGGCTCGCATCGGCACCGAGGTCTACTATCCCGTGCCGTTCCACCTGCAGGAGTGCTTCGCTGATCTGGGATACAAGAAGGGCGCCTTCCCGATCGCCGAGGCCGCGGCCAGCGATTCGCTCGCGTTGCCGATCTATCCGGAATTGACCGAGGCGCAACAGGCGGCGGTCGTCAACGCAATCAGAACTTTTTATCGCGGATAACACACGAATGGAATTGCTGAAAAAGATCGAAGGCAAGCAGGCGAAGTTGGGCGTGATCGGACTCGGCTACGTCGGCTTGCCGCTCGCCGTCGAGTTCGCGCGCGCCGGCTACGGCGTGATCGGCTACGACGTCGACGAGCGCAAGGTGAAGGAGCTGATGGCGGGCCGCAGCTACATTCCCGACGTCCCGTCCGAACACCTCGCCGAAGTCGTCAACAACGGCAAGTTGGTCGCCACCACGGACCCCAAGAAGCTCGCCGACGCCGACATCATCGACATCTGCGTGCCCACGCCGCTTCGCAAGACCAAGGACCCGGACATGACCTACGTCGTCCAGGCCGTGGAAGCGGTGGCCGCGGTGCTGAAGAAGGGCCAGCTGATCATCCTCGAGTCGACGACGTATCCGGGGACGACGGTGGAAGTGGTGCAGCCGACGCTGGCGGCCAAGGGTTTCAAGCCGAGCATCGATTTTTACCTCGCGTTTTCGCCCGAGCGCGTCGATCCGGGCAATCCGCACTATCAGACCAAGAACATTCCAAAGGTGGTCGGCGGCATCAACGAAGACAGCACCAGGGCCGCGGTCGCCTTCTACGGCCAGGTGATGGACACCGTGATCCCGGTGAGCTCGCCGAGCGTCGCCGAAATGGTGAAGCTGCTCGAGAACACGTTCCGCGCCGTCAACATCGGCCTGGTCAACGAGCTGGCGATGATGTGCCATCGCATGGGCCTCGATGTGTGGGAAGTGATCGACGCCGCGAAGACCAAGCCCTTCGGCTTCATGCCGTTCTATCCCGGCCCCGGCCTCGGCGGGCATTGCATTCCGATCGATCCGTTCTACCTGTCGTGGAAGGCGAAGCAGTACAACTTCGAAGCCCGCTTCATCGAGCTGGCTGGCGTCGTCAACGGCGCGATGCCCGAGTTCGTGGTGCAGCGGGTGATTGACGCGCTCAACTCGCAGAAGAAGTCGCTCAACGGATCGCGCGTGCACGTGATCGGCGTCGCCTACAAGCGCGACGTCAACGATCTGCGCGAATCGCCGGCGCTCGAAGTGCTGGAGCTGCTGGCGCATCGCGGCGCCACGGTCACCTACACCGACCCGTACGTGCCGGAATTCAAGCACGCGCACCTCGACCTGAAGAGCATCGACGAGAAGAAGATGCACGAGGGCGTCGACTGCGGCGTGATCGTCACCGATCACAAGGTGTTCGACTACCCGGCGATGGTGCGCAACTTCAAGCTGCTCGTCGACACCCGTAACGCGCTGAAGAGCGTTAAGGGCGACAACATTTTCCGCCTGTAATGATTTACACGCCGTCGCGGATCGCGGGCGCGTGGGTGATCGACATTACGCCGATCACCGATGCGCGGGGACTGTTCGCGATGACGTGGCTGCCGAAGGAGCTGAGCGAGCGCGGCATGAACCCGGCGCTCGCGCAATGCAACCTCGCCTTCAACCACAAGCGCGGCACGCTGCGCGGCATGCACTTCCAGAAGGCGCCGCATGCCCAGGCCAAGATCGTCCGGGCCACCCGCGGCGCGCTGCTCGACGTCATCGTCGATCTGCGTGCCGATTCACCGACGTTCAAGAAGTGGGATGCCGTCGAGCTCTCCGCCGACAACCGGCGCATGTTGTACATGCCCGAAGGCATCGCCCACGGCTACATGACGCTCACGGACGGCACCGAGGCGTACTACCACGCCTCTTCGCCATGGGTGAAAGAGGCCGAGTCGGGTGTCCGGTGGGATGATCCGGCGTTCGCGATCGAGTGGCCATTTCCGCCGACGGTGATTTCCGACAAAGACACCGCGTGGGCGCCGTTTAGCACGTCGCCTGCCTCGCCGTAGCTTTAGCGAAGGCGGGCGCTGACCGCAGATCGCACCGCATCAAAGACTTCGTCGACCGTGATCGACTGCATGCAGACGTTGTTGCGGCAGGGCGAGAGGCGGTGATTGAACACGCTCACGCACGGACTGCAGGCCAGCTCCTTCCAAATCACCGTCGTTGACGGCGCCCCGGGGTCCCCGCCGCGCGGACTTTGCGCGGTGGGGTGGGCGAGCGGGCCGAACAGGCGCGGCGTCTCAGGACCGAACAACACGATCGCGTGCACGGGTGTCAGCGACGCGAAATGTCCGGGGCCGCTGTCGTTGGTGACGAGGACATTGGCGAGCGTGTAGAGCGTGAGCAGTTCCCGTAGTGTGGTCTGTCCGGCGACCGACGTGGCCCGTGGTGAGCCGAGCGAGCGGCACAGCGCCTCGGCCGCCGCTCGTTCGGACGGCGCGCCGGTCAGCACGACGAGCCCGCCTGGATACGCCGCGAGGATGCGCGTC
>Ga0137455_1000049_pt1 | contig 24933 bp, 19 predicted proteins | sample EasRivERMGT600_2_FD_102334 | JGI IMG/M metagenome (GOLD analysis project Ga0137455, IMG submission 102334) | Soil microbial communities from meander-bound floodplain in the East River, Colorado, USA - East River MetaG ERMGT600_2 | ecosystem: Environmental > Terrestrial > Soil > Floodplain ... | reverse complement strand
GGAATCAATTCCATTCGCTGCGCGGCCGAGCCGTCGTAGGCAGGCCGCGTGCGCACGCCCGCGCCGATCCACGCGTATTCCGGCAAGACGCTCTGCGCGAGGGCCGCGAGCGGGGCGATCAGCAGAGGGGCGAGCGCCATGCATCGCGTGGAGGTGCCGCGCGTCACCTGAAGCTTTCCGGCCGGGTCATGTGCGAAGTGTACCGCGAGCCATTCGTCCTTCCACAACGCGTCCCGGCGCGATCAGGGGGCGCGGAGAAATTCGAGCAGGGCATCGAGGACCTCATCCGGCTTTTCACCCATGAGGTTGTGGCCGGCCGAGGCCAGCGTCACCACCGTCGAATTCGGAACCGCGCGGGCGAGGTCCCGTCCCGCGCGCTCGGGGGCCATCGCGTCGCGCGCGCCGAGCAGGAACAGCGCGGGGCATTTCACTTGCGCGGCGCGCTCGAATCCCGTTTTGTATCCGTCGCAGGCGGCGAAGTCGGCGTGCAGCACCCCCGGCTTCTGCCGCTGCATCAGCCGCAGGTTCCCGCCGATCACCCAGGATCCCGGGCCCGGATTGCCCGGATAGTGCGCGCAGGCGGAGTGAGACCAGATGTTGATCATGCCGCGCGCGTCGGATTCCCGGTTCCTCGTCGCCTGGAGGAGGTCGGGCGAGACGCGCATCGGAAAGGCGGTCCCGAGCAGGGCGACGCGGCTTGCGCGCTCCGGATGCCGCGCAGCGCATTCGAGCGCGGCGAGCGACCCCATGCTGTGGCCGACCAGGGACGCGGCGTCGAGCTTGGCCGCATCGAGCAGGGCGACGATCCAGCCGGCCATGTCCTCGATGCTTGCGAGCGGCGCGCCGCCGCTCCTGCCGTGCCCGGGCAGATCGACCGCGAGCACGGCGTAGCCGTGGTGCGCGAGATAGCGCGACTGCAGCACCCAGACGCAGTGGTCCTGTTCGCCGCCGTGGATGAACACGACCGCAGGGAGCTTCGCATCGAGGGTTTTCCCGCCTGTATAAACGTAGGCGGCATTGTTCGCGACGCGAAGTTCCATTTTCAGCCTCTTGCGGCGCGCAGGCCGCGCGCGAGGTCCTCGATCAGGTCCTCCGGGTCCTCGAGCCCGATCGACAGGCGAATCGTGCCCGGACCGATGCCCGCTTCGGCGAGCGCCGCGTCGCTCATGCGAAAGTGCGTGGTGCTCGCCGGGTGGATCACCAGCGATTTTGCATCGCCGACGTTGGCGAGGTGCGAAAAAACTGCGAGCGCCTCGATGAAGCGCCGGCCGGCGGCGCGGTCGCCCTTCAGGTTGAAGCTGAATACGGCGCCGCAGCCGCGCGGGAGGAGCTTCTTCGCCAGTTCATGGTCCGGATGCGAAGGCAGCTCGGGATAGGCGATCGATTCGACCGCGGCCTCTGTGCCGAGGAAAGCGATCAGCTTGCGCGTGTTCTCCACGTGCCGCTCCATCCTGAGCGGAAGAGTTTCGACGCCCTGGAGGATCTGGAAAGCGCTCGCCGGGCTCATGCAGGCGCCGAAATCGCGCAGTCCCTCGCGTCTGGCTCGCAGGAGAAACGCCGCAACGGTGGACTCCTCCTGGAAATCCATGCCGTGGAAGCCCGCGTAGGGCTCGGTCAGCTCCGGAAATTTCCCCGAGGCTTCCCAGTCGAACGTGCCTCCGTCCACGAGCACGCCGCCGATCGCCACGCCGTGCCCGCCGAGGAACTTGGTGGCTGAGTGGTAGACGAGGTCGGCGCCGTGGTCGAAGGGTTTCAGCAGGTAAGGCGTGGTGAAGGTGGCATCCACCAGCAGCGGCACCTTCGCTGCGTGCGCGATCGCGGCGACCGAGGCGATGTCGAGCACGTCCAGTCCCGGGTTGCCGAGCGTCTCGCCGAAAAGGAGCCTGGTGTTCGGACGGATCGCCTTTTTCCAGGCGGCGGGATCGCGCGGGTCGACGAACGTGGTTTCGATGCCGAAGCGCGGCAGCGTGTAGGAAAGCAGGTTGTGCGAGCCGCCGTAGAGCGCGCGCGACGAAACGATGTGCGAGCCCGCGCCCGCGATCGTCGCCACCGCGAGGTGCAGCGCGGCCTGGCCGCTCGCCGTCGCGATCGCTCCGACGCCGCCTTCGAGCGCCGCCACCCGCTCCTCGAGCACCGCGTTGGTGGGATTGGAGATGCGCGAGTAGACGTGCCCGCCGCGCTCCATGTTGAAGAGTGCCGCGGCGTGGTCCGCATCGCGGAACACGAAGGACGTGGTGAAATAGATCGGCGTCGCGCGCGCGCCCGTGACCGGATCGGGCCTCTGGCCCGCGTGCAGGCTGAGCGTGTCGAACTGAAGAGATCGGGGTGCGGCCATGGCGTCCTCCTCGGAGTCCGGCCGATTCTACTGCTTTGCCGTCATTCCGGACGCGCGCGAGCGCGACCCGGAATCCAGCGCCGTCCTCAGCGGAATGCCGCTGGATTCCCGCCGACCCTCATCCCTATCTCTTCTCCCGCAAGCGGGAGAAGAGAACATATTGCTCCCCTCTCCACGCGAGTGGAGAGGGGTCGGGGGAGCGGATCGCGGGAATGACGTTGAATGCTGGAACGAAAAAAAACCGCGCCTCGAAGGGCGCGGTCTCGATTCGGTGCGGGCCGATCAGCCCAGCCGGATCGGCACGTAGATCTTGTTGCCCTCGCGCTGTATCAGAAGCGCGACGCTGCCGCGCGAACGGTCCACCAGGCGCCGCAGCTGATCGACCGTCTTCACCGGCTGGTTGTTGAAAGCGAGAATGACATCGCCCGCCTGAACGCCCGCCCGCGCAGCGGGACCTTCGGATTGCTCTACGAGCAGGCCGCCTTCGGTTTCGATCTGTTTGCGCTCTTCCTGGGTGAGCGCTCGCAGCGCGAGACCGAGCTTGCCCGGCTTTGCTTTGAGTTCGCTGTCCGCTTTCGCGACTTTCTCCGCCGGGGCCTCGCCCAGGGAGGCGTTCAGCTCGCGCGTTTCACCCTGGCGCCAGATCTTCAGATTCACCGGAGTTCCGGGGCGGGACTCGCCGATGATGCGGGGCAGGTCGATTGAATTCTCGATGGCCCGTCCGTCCACCGCCAGGATGATGTCGCCGGTCTTGATCCCGGCCTTGTCCGCCGGGCTTTTCGGTTCCACGGCGCTCACCAGAGCGCCTTGCGCCTTCTTCAGCCCGAAGGAATCGGCCAGCTCCTGGCTGACTCCCTGGATGGTGACGCCCAGGCGCCCGCGGCTGACCTTGCCGTCCCTCTGCAGGTCGTTCTTGACCTTCATCGCGACGTCGATGGGAACCGCGAACGACAATCCCATGTAGCCGCCCGTGCGGCTGTAGATCTGCGAGTTGATGCCGATCACCTCGCCCGCCATGTTGAAAAGAGGCCCGCCGGAATTGCCGGGGTTGATGGCGACGTCGGTCTGGATGAACGGCACGTAGCTCTCGTCGGGCAGCGAGCGCGACTTCGCGGAGATGATGCCCGCGGTGACGGTGTTCTCCAGGCCGAAAGGCGAGCCGATCGCGGCGACCCACTGGCCGACCTTGGCTTTCGAGGCGTCCCCGATCCGGACCGTCGGGAGATTCTTCGAGTCGATCTTCACCAGAGCGACGTCGGTGCGGCGGTCCACGCCGATCACTTTCGCCTTGAATTCGCGGTTGTCGGTGAGCTTCACCGTGACTTCGCTTGCGTCATCGACCACGTGCGCGTTGGTCAGGATATAACCGTCGGCGCTCACGATGAAACCCGAGCCGACCCCTTTGCGTATTCCGTCGCCCTGGGGTATGGGAATCTGGAAACGGCGGAAAAACTCCTGGATCGGGTCGCCCGGCTCGCCGGGGATCTGGCGTTGTTGCATCTGGGTGCGCACCGGCGCGGTGGTGGTGCTGATGTTGACGACTGCGGGCCCGTTTTGCTCGACCAGGGCGCTGAAATCGGGGAGCAAGGGAGTGGAGGCTTGAACGGGCGGGGTCTGGGCCTGGGAGCTCGAGATGGGGGCGAGTTTGCCGCTCTGGAATCCCAGCGTTGCGGCGGCCGCGCACGCGGCCAGCATCAGGACGAATTTCTTTTTGGACATGGCGATCCTTCCGGGTTCTGTTCGGTAGCGTCTTGGGCAACTCAGGCCCGCCGAAGTTCCGCGCCGCGGTTCCGCGACACATTTTGTTACGAATCGAGGGGCGTGCCTTCGGAGAAGGTGCTTCTTCGGACTTCCTGGGGATGCGCTGATTAACGTCTTGCCCGCGAAAGCGGGCATCCGGCAAGCGGCTGAAATTCCTGGATTCCCGCTTACGCGGGAATGACGAGATCAGGGTTGTTCAGAGCTTCCTAGTCTTGAGCGGCCGGCCTGCTCTGCGCGGCCTGTTCGCGGACCACCTGATCGGCACGCGCCTTCTTCAGGATGTCGGCGCATTCCTGCGAACCGATCCGCAAGGCGAGCTCGATCGCCGTGTCGCCTTCCTTGCTGACCAGGTTGACGTCCGCGCCGTTCCTGAGCAGCAGCTCCACCATCTTCGAGTCGCCGCGCGCCGCCGCGTACATGAGCGGCGTATAGCCGTTCTCGGCGACCAGGTTGGGGTCGAAGTTCTGGGAGAGGACCTTCTGCGCGTAAATGAGGTTGCCCTTTTCGATGGCGTAGAACAGCACCTTGATGCCTTCGGCGCTGTGTTCCTTCGGTTTTTTCTCCAGGCCCGTCGGGAGCAGGTCCACCATGTAGTTGATGAGCGAAAAGCCCACCATGGTGGCCATGGCGATGACCAGCGGCAGGGTCGAAATGCCCAGGCTCTCGGCCACCTCGCCGGGCATGTTCGCGGCGACCGCCAGCAGCACGACCAGGAAGAAAAACTGGAACTTGAGATACAGGAAGAGCGCGATGAATACGACCAGGGCGAGCGAGCCGAGCAGAAGATCCCGATTGATATCCAGGCGCTCGAGCTTTTCCTCGGGCAGGTTGGCGAGGGTCGCGGCGAGCGCGACCAGGACGACCAGCGCGATTTCCCGTACCCGCTTGCTGTTGAACTTCATGGCGTACCCCGACACGGGCTCCAGCTTGTTTGAGGCTATTATAGTGGAGCCGCAATGGCAGCTACGGGGCATGGGGCGATGAGCAAGGCATTCACGCGTGAAGACGACGCGCCGGAAGAGGAGATCGAAGTCGAGCCCCACGTGCCTCAGGGGCCGAAGAACTACATCACGCCCGCCGGTTATGCGCGCTTGCGATCGGAATTGAAGGCGCTGGTCGAGATCGAGCGGCCGGAGCTGGTGAAGACCGTGGCCTGGGCCGCCTCCAACGGCGACCGCTCGGAAAATGCCGACTACCTCTACGGGAAAAAACGCTTGCGCGAGATCGAGCGCCGCGTCCGCTTCCTCATCAAGCGCCTGGAGATCGCCGAGGTGGTCGATCCCCGCGACCAGGACCGGGACCGCGTGTTCTTCGGCGCCACCGTCACCTACCGCGACTCCGGCGGCCGGGAGCACACCGTCAGCATCGTCGGCACCGACGAAGTCGATCCCGCGCACGGCCGGGTGTCGTGGGTGTCCCCCATCGCCCGGGCGCTGCTCAAGACGCGCGAGGGCGACGCGGTGACCCTCAGCACGCCCGCAGGGAACGAACCGCTCGAAGTTCTCGGGATTCGCTACGAGGAATTGAGGTAGAAACCGGGGACAGACCACCATTTTCTTCGGTATCGGGCTCACCCCAGCCCGTCCCGAAAATGGTGGTCTGTCCCCGGTTTCTCTCAGTTCGCCCGGTTCGGTCCCGGCGGGTTGGCCGCGACGCTCGCAAAATCGCCGGCCTTGACGACCGAGAGTTTTGCCGGATCGATATGCCGGCGCAGGGCCTCGACAACGGCCTTGGGCGCCAGCGCGGCGATCCGCCGCTCCTGCTCCTCTTCCCACGCGAAAGTGCGGCCCAGAACGAGATAGGAAACCAGGCGGTTCGCGACGGTCCCGTCGCTCGAACGCGCGAGCTGCCGCGCCTGCAGCATGCCCTTCTTTCCGGCTTCGATTTCCTCCGCGCTGAAGCCTTCGGCGAGCGCCTTGCGGAGTTCTTCGGCGAGCGCCGCTTCGACCCGCGCGCGGTTTTGCGGTGCGTAGATGGCGAAGACCCCGAAGCTGCCGCGCTCGAAGAAGCTGTCGGCCGAGAGGAACGAGCCGACGCTGTAGGACAGGCCTTCCTTCTCGCGGATGCGCCGCATCAGGCGCGAGTCGGATGAGCCGCCGAGAACGTAGTTGGCGAGGAGCAGCGCCGGATAATCGGGATTGTCGTCGCGCAGCCGAAGCAGCATCCCCGCGCGCAGCACGGCGTTCGCCTTGTCCGGAGTGTCGATCACGTTGTCGACCGGCGCGACCTCGACGATTCGCAGAGGGATTCGCGCGTAAGCGCGCGGGCTTTTCCAGTCGCCGAAGAGTTCCTGGACGAGGCGCGCGATCTCGTCCGGATCGAAATCGCCCACGATCGCGAGCTGGCTGTCGGAGGCGCCGTAGAAATCGGCATAGCACCGCCTGACTTCGTCGAGGGAGAGCGCCTGGAGCCGCGCGCTGCGCTCGTCGAGCGTAGTCGTATACAGCCAGTGTTCGGGCGGGTAGGGGTTCAGGTGGCGGGAGAGCGCGAGGCCCGCGAGGGCGCCCGGATCGCTCCTTTGCGTGTCGATGCTGGTGAGCGAGGAACGGCGCAGCTGCTCGAACTCCTCACTCGGAAAAGACGGCTGGCGCAATACCTCGGCCATCAACCGCAGCGTTTCCGGAAGGCTCTCGCGGACGGTTTCGATGGAGCCCCCGTCGCCGCCGACGCCCACGTTCGCCTTGAGCCGGTCGAACTGGTTGCGCAGCTGCTCGCGGGAATTCTTCCGGGTGCCGCGCAGCAGCATCCCGCTCGCGATGCCGCAGGCCGCGGCCCGGTTCAGCTTGTTTTGCTCGTCGCCCCATTGCAGGGTGAGCTGCGCCACTACGGTGCCGCCGCGCGTCTTCTTGGGAAGCAGGGCGAGCTTCATGCCGCCGGGGAGCGTCCTGCGGATGACGCGCGCCTCGATGTTCGCGGGGGTCGGATTGAAATCTTCGCCCAGCGCCACCGTGGCCGAGCCGCGGTAGTCCTTGAGCGCGGCCGCCAGGTCCGGCACGGCCGGAATCTCCGCGCGGTCGGGCGACTGCGTCGGAATGAACATTCCCAGTGTGCGGTTGGCGGGTTTCAGATAGCGCGTCGCGGCGGCCTGGACGTCGGCGGCGGTGATCTTCTTCAGCCGGTCGCGGTGCAGGAACAGCACGCGCCAGTCGCCCATGCCGACGCATTCGGAGAGAACGCCGGTGAGCTCGCGGGAATCCGCAAGCGTGAGCTCGATGTCGTTGACGAGCCGCCTCCTCGCAAGCTCGACCTCGTCCTCCGTGACGGGATTCTTCGCGAAACCTTCAACGACGCGCAGCAGCGCGTCGCGAGCGGTCTCGAGCGAAGCCTCCTGCCTCAGGTTCGCGCCGAAGTAGGCGAAGCCGGCTTCGCGCTGCTGCCGCTCGGTGCCGAAAACGGAGCTCGCCAGGCCCGCTTCGACCAGCGCCTTGTGCAGCCGCCCCGAGGGCACGTGATTGAGCAGCGCGACCAGCACGTCCACGGCGGCGTACTCGGGATGGGTCCCAGGAGGCATGTGATAGAGCGCCGAGACGAGCTGCACGTCGCCTGAGCGCCGCAGCGTGACCGCGCGCTCCCCGTCCTGGGTCGGCTCGACGGTATAGGTCTGGCGCAGCGTGCGCGAGGGCTTGGCGATTTTCCCGAAGTGCTTCTGCGCGAGCCTGAGCGCGGTCGATTCCTCGAGCTTGCCCGATATCAGCAGCACCGCGTTGTCCGGCTGGTAGTAATGGCGGTAGAACGCCCGAAGCCGCTCGATCGACACGTTTTCGATGTCCGAGCGCGCCCCGATGATCGCGTTTCCGTAGTTGTGCCAGAGATAGGCGCTCGCCGCCATGCGCTCGCGCAGCACGCCGAACGCGCTGTTTTCCCCCGACTCGAACTCGTTGCGTACCACGGTCATTTCCGCGTCGAGATCGCGCCGGGCGATGGAGGCGTTGACCATGCGGTCGGCTTCGACATCGAGCACGTAGGCCAGGGTCTTTTCGCTCGCCGGGAAGGTCTCGTAGTAATTGGTGCGGTCGAACGAGGTGCTGCCGTTGTAGCGCGCCCCGCGCTTCTGGAAATCGGCCTTGATGCCCGGGAAGCGCGGCGTGCCGCGGAACATCAGGTGCTCCAGAAGATGCGCCATTCCGGTTTCGCCGTAGCCTTCGTGCCGCGAGCCGACGAGGTAGGTGACGTTGACCGTGACCGTATCGATCGAGCGGTCGGGGATCAGCAGGATCTTCAGGCCGTTCGCCAGGCGGTATTCGCTGACGCCTTCGACCGAAGTGACGCGCGCGACCCCGGCGGGCAGGCCCGCGCCGGCCGGCTGGGCAAGGGCGGGCAGGGGCGCGAAAAGGAGCAGCGCGGACAGAAGGGCGGTTTTTTTGAACATTGTCGGATCCCGCGGATAGAGCATAGAGACAGGGCGCTTTGAGACAAGTTCCATTGTACCTACCGGCCGGCGGCGCGAGGCTTCAGCGGGCGGCACGCGAGCGCTCCGCGCGCTCGCGTGCCGCCGGGTGGGTAGAAAGGTAGTCCGGAACGTCGGCCGCCGCGCCCCTGCGCTCGTCCATCCGCAGCAGGATTGCGCCGAAAGATTCGGCCGGAACGCCATGGCGCTTCATGGTGTCGAGCGCAAATTCGTCGGCTTCGCGTTCGAAGTCGCGTGAGTACTTGGCCTGGAGCAGGATGGCGGGCAGCGCGCTGGCGAGCGAGACGATCGAGGTGAGATCTCCCGTGACGGCCGCGATCAACAGCACGGTCGCCGAATCCTGCAGCAGCCGCCGCAAGATGTGGCGTTCGCGCAGGTGGCCGATTTCGTGGGCGAGGACCGCGACGAGCTCGTCATCGTTCTGCGCGAGTTCGACCAGCTGATCGGTGACCACGACCTCGCCCGAGGGGAGTGCGAAGGCATTGGCCCCGAGTCGCTTGCTCGATCGCAGCTCGAGCCGGTAGCCGCCCGCGCCCTCGATACTGGAAACCAAGTTCGAGAACAGCGCGCGCATCTTTTCCTGGCGCGCCGGCGGCAGCTCCGAGGGCGCGAGCAGCATGCGGTCGAGCCCGGCGAGCGCATCGCGGCCGAGCGCCGTCTCGATCGAAGGAGGCAGGACCGAAGCCACCTCTTTCGCCAGCGCCGGAATGCCGTAGGTGATTGCGGCCCACAGCGCCGCTGCGGTGAGAACCAAAGCGAGCAGTGCGTAGCCGAGCCGGCTTTCCCAGCGGTGGATCAGGCGCCCCGGCGCTTGCGATGGGAGCCCGGCGAAGATGCGGTCCACCGCGTCGTTGTCTTCGGTCTCGCACTGCGAGCCGTCCGCAAATTGCAGGTGGCGCCGGGTGTTTCCCACGCGCAGCGAGGGCCGGACCTCGGCGATCTGGCAGCTGAAGTCGACCCCGTCGCCGCTCACCCGCAGGCGCCCGGGCGGCTCGGCCCACATCAGGACTTCCCGCCGCTGCGACGTCTTTCCGTCGTAGTAGCGCGCACTGAACGGCGTCATAGACCGAAATCGAATCCCAGCAGGTCGCCTGCCTCGTCGCCGATCGCTCCGACCTGCTCCTGCGCGGCCGTGAGGAACGCGCCGAGTTCGGCGCCCGGCTGGAGCGAGATTCTCTGGAGCTGGTAGCGAGCTGCGCGGACGGCGGCCCAAGGCGCCAGCAGCCCCGCGGAGAAGATGACGCCGAGGCTGTTGAGGAAATGGAGCTTGAACAGCCCTCCCGTCGTCCATCTGCAGTCGAAGCGCAAGCCGCCCAGTCGCGTATTTTTCCAGGTGAGCCTCGCGACGGCGCCGTCGCGGTACGCCGCGAACCAGATGTAGAGGGGAAGCGCGCCGATGCCGAGCGTGACGATCGATCCGACGAGGAATACCACGAACATCAGCGCCGCCTTGAGATAGGCGAGGTAATAGGCTCCGGCGGAGGCGGTGAACGTGAACGGCGTCGCACCATAGAAGGCGCGCTCGAGGAAAAATCGCCTCTTGCGGTACGCGTAATAGGGATAGAGCAGGCCCAGCGTGAGCGGCACCAGAACAACCGGCAGGATCAGGAACTGCCCCATTTCCCTATAGCCTGCGCGAAAGTCGAAGCGCACGTTGCGGTGCGCGGAATTCACGGCGTTGAAGCGCGAAGCGCGCACGATCAGCCACGGCAGCACGCCCAGGAAAACGAACGCCATCGCGAGCCCCGCCAGCGGGTTGATTTTTCCGGCCAGGGAGTAGACGGCAAATCCGGCCACGACGACGATCCGCCCTTTGAGAATCGCCTTCGGGTCGGCGAGGTACTCGAACGCAGAATCCCCGAGGAGGGTGTTGCCGTAGAAATAGCGCTTGCGCCGGACCTTCGCCCACGCAGAATAGATGCCCAGCGTGACGATGGACAGGCAGATATTGACGATCCAGATGCGAAAGTACTCGCCGGCCTGGCCGGTAAACCTGAGGGGAACGATGTCGCCGGCGGCGGACAGCGCAACGTCGGGTTGATCTGCCACGAGCCCTCCCGGATTCCTGTCGTCGACAACCCGCGTGGAAACAAAGCCGCCAGCATAGACGTTCGCCCCCGCGGGCTCAAGGAATTCGGGAACTGCGCTATATTCAAGAAAGATCGATGGCCCCGCCGCGGCCCGGCGGGCCTTGAACGGCTCGCAATCCAACCCCATATCCGCGCAGTGACGAGCGGGAGGCAGTCAATGGCACCGGCAGCGACCAAGGAGACCCTGGGCTTCCAGGCGGAGGTCAAGCAGCTGCTCAACCTCATGATCCACTCCTTGTACGGCAACAAGGAAATCTTCCTGAGGGAACTTATTTCGAACGCCTCCGACGCCGCGGACAAGCTGCGCTTCGAGGCGCTTTCCGACAATGCCCTGTACGGCTCGGACGCCGACCTCAGGATCCGCATCTCCTTCGACAAGCAGGCGCGCACCCTCACCGTGTCGGACAACGGCATCGGCATGTCGCGCGACGAAGTCGTCACCAACATCGGCACCATCGCCAAGTCCGGGACGCGCGAGTTCTTCCAGTCGCTCACCGGCGACCAGGCGAAGGACGCGCGCCTCATCGGCCAGTTCGGAGTGGGTTTCTATTCGTCCTTCATCGTCGCCGACCGCGTGACGCTCCTCTCGCGCCGCGCGGGACTGCCCTCCGGCGAAGCGGTGCGCTGGCACTGTGACATGAGGGACGGGGGCGGGGAATACACGGTCGAAGCCGCCGAGAAGGAAGGGCGCGGCACCGACGTCGTCCTGCACCTGCGCGAAGGCGAGGACGAGCTGCTTTCGGAGCGGAAGCTGAAGGAGATCGTCCGGAAGTATTCCGATCACATCGCGATCCCGATCGTGATGAAGAAGATGAAGTGGGACAAGGAAAAGTCGGAAGAGAAGGCGACCGACGAGGACGAGACGATCAACCAGGCGAGCGCCTTGTGGGCTCGCGCGAAATCCGAGATCGGCGAAGAGCAGTACCGGGAGTTCTACAAGCACGTCGCCCACGACCCGGAGGCGCCGCTCGCCTGGAGCCACAACCGCGTCGAAGGCCGCCAGGAGTACGTGCAGCTTCTCTACATCCCGGCGCGCGCGCCCTTCGACCTGTGGGACCGGCACGAGCGCCGCGGCCTGAAGCTCTACGTGCGGCGGGTGTTCATCATGGACGACGCCGAGCAGCTCCTGCCCGCTTACCTGCGCTTCGTGCGCGGCGTGGTCGACTCGAACGACCTGCCGCTCAACATCTCGCGCGAGATCCTGCAGGAGAGCCGCGACATCGAGGCGATCCGCGCCGGCTGCACCAAGCGCGTCCTCGGCCTGCTCGAAGACCTCGCCGAGAAGGAAAAGGACAAGTACGCGGGCTTCTGGAAGGAATTCGGGCGCGTCCTGAAGGAAGGCGTGGGCGAGGACTTCGCCAACCGCGAGCGCATCGCGAAGCTCCTGCGTTTTTCCTCCACCCACGCCGACGGCGAGGAGCAGAGCGTATCCCTCGCGGACTACCTCGCGCGCATGAAGGAAGGACAGGACAGGATCTACTACGTGACCGCGGAGACTTTCCTCGCCGCGAAAAACAGCCCGCACCTGGAGATCTTCCGCAAGCGCGGAATCGAAGTGCTGCTGCTCTCGGAGCGCGTCGACGAGTGGCTGGTCGGGAATCTTCCCGAGCATGAAGGCAAGGCGCTCGCCTCGGTCGCGAAGGGCGAGCTCGATCTGTCCAGGCTCCAGTCCGACGACGAGAAGAAAGAGGAGGCGAAGCAGGCGGGCGGGCACCGCGCCCTGGTGGCGAAACTGAAGGACGCGCTCGGCGACCGGGTGAAGGACGTGCGCGTGAGCTCGCGCCTCACGCACTCGCCCTCGTGCCTGGTCGCCGACGAGCACGACATGGGGGGCAATCTCTCGCGCATCCTCAAAGCCGTCGGGCAGAAAGGACCGCAGGCGAAGCCGATCCTCGAAATCAATCCGGCGCATCCGATGGTGCAGCGCCTGAACGAGGAAAAGACGCGCTTCGCCGACTGGGGGAATCTGCTTTTCGACCAGGCGCTCCTCGCCGAAGGCGGGCAGCTCGAAGACCCCGCCGGGTTCGTGCGCCGCATGAACGAGCTGATGCTCGAGATGGCGGGCGAGGGCAGCCGCATCATCGTTCCGGGGCGCTGAAGCAGCTTTTCGCTTCGGGACGCTGACGCATCTTTTTCCCCTCTCCCCCACGGCTGTGGGGGAGAGGGCCAGGGTGAGGGGGACACCGCCGTGATACGCTGCGGCAACGTGAATCGCCCTCTCCAACTTTTCGCCGCGGCGGTCCTTTCAGGCGTTTTCTTCGCCGCTCCCTTCCTTCATGCGCAGGAGTTGCCGGAGCCGGCCACCGCCGTCGTCCCGAAGCAGCTCGTCACCTCGCAGCGCTTCATGGTGGTCGCGGCGCACCCGCTCGCCGCGCGCGCCGGCTACGACGCGATCCGCCGCGGCGGGAGCGCAGTCGATGCGGCGCTCGCCGCGCAGCTCGTGCTCAATCTGGTGGAACCCCAGTCCTCGGGGATCGGCGGCGGCGGCTTTCTGCTCCACTACGCGGCGCGCGAGGCGAAGCTCGAAGCCTACGACGGCAGGGAAACCGCGCCGGCGGCCGCGAAGCCCGGGCGTTTTCTCGGATCCGATGGACGGCCGCTCGATTGGCCCGCCGTCGTCATAAGCGGCAAGTCCGTGGGCGTGCCGGGCCTGCTGAGGCTGCTCGAGCTCGCACACCGCAGGCACGGCAGGCTTCCCTGGGCGCAGCTGTTCCAGCCGGCGATCCGGCTGGCGCAGGAGGGATTCCCGATCTCGCCGCGGCTGCACGCGCTCATCGCCGCCGACCGGTTTCTCCCCCTCGACGACAAGGCGCGCCGCTATTTCTATTCGGCCGACGGCAAGCCCAAGCCCGCCGGAACGCTGCTGAAGAACCCGGAGTTCGCGGCGGTGCTGAGGCGCATCGCGGCGGGCGGCGCCGACGCATTCTACCGGGGAGAGATCGCGCGCGAGCTCGCCGCCGCGGTGCGCAGCCACAAGCGCTCCGCCGGCGATCTCGTCGAAGCGGATCTTTCCGCTTATTCGGCGAAGCGACGCGAGCCGCTCTGCGGGGCGTATCGACGCTGGAAAGTGTGCGGCATGCCTCCGCCCAGTTCAGGCGGCTTCGCGGTGCTGCAGATGCTCGGAATCCTGGAGCGCTTCGATTTGCGCGCCGTGCAGCCGGATTCGGCGCAGGCGGTGCATTTCTTCGCGGAGGCGGGGCGCCTGGCCTACGCCGACCGCAATCTCTACATCGCCGACCCGGACTTCGTCGCAGCGCCGCTCGCCGCGCTCCTCGAATCGCGCTACCTCGAATCGCGCGCGAAACTGATAGCCCCGGGACATTCCATGGGACGGGCGCGCGCGGGCGATCCCGCCGGCGTCTCCGCGAACCTGGGACTCGCCGAGCCGCTCGAGCTCCCCGCGACCACGCACGTTTCGGTCGTCGATGCCGAGGGCAACGCCGTGGCGATGACCACCAGCATCGAAGCCGCGTTCGGCAACCGCCAGATGGTGCGCGGGTTTTTCCTCAACAACGAGCTGACCGATTTTTCCTGGGCGCCCGAGGAAGACGGCAAGCCCGTCGCCAACCGCGTCGAAGCGAAAAAGCGCCCGCGCAGCTCGATGGCGCCGACGATGGTGTTCGACGAAAAAGGAAAGCTGCACATGGTGATCGGCTCCCCCGGCGGCCATTCGATCATCAACTACGTGGCCTTGACGCTCGTCAACGTGCTCGACTGGAACATGGACATCCAGAAGGCCATCGACGCCCCGCGCACCGGCAGCCGCAACGGCCCGACGGAGCTGGAGCGGGGCACGAAACTCGAGCGGCTCGCGCCGGAACTGGAGCGCATGAGGCACGCCGTGCGCATCCGGGCCGAAGCGAGCGGCCTGCACGGCATCGTGCGCACGCCTGCCGGTTGGGCGGGCGGCGCCGATCCGCGGCGAGAGGGCGTGGCGCTGGGGGATTGATTTTTTCCGCGGATCCGGCCGTCACCCTGAGCGCAGCGACGAAGAATCTTCTTTTGTAAGAGTTTGGTCTGCAAGTAAAGCAGATTCTTCGCTTCGCTCAGAATGACAGGAAATTGGCATCATGCGTATTTATTCAATAACCTGCTAACTGTAACGCACGCCTCAGCGGGTCACGAGCTTGGCGAACTCGTTCCTGGTGCCGAGCGCATGTTTCGCGATCTCGTCCGCGAAGCGTTCGTCGAACGCCTCCGGCGCCAGGCGGCAGTGTCCCGTCCCGATTCTTCCGACGTTGAGGACCTCGATCAGGACGGCAGGCGCGTCGTAGTCGGCGCGGATGTAGATCTCGCACGGGATTGCGCCGGACAGGGTGAACTTGCCGCTCACTGCCTGACCGAAATCGTTCTTCTTCGAGGTGCTGAATTCGAACGGGATGCGGGACATGCTCAGCAAGCGGCGGCAGTGCTCGACATCGGGTCCCGCCACATCCATCGCCGCGGGCTGCGCGTACCGGGCCTGGAAGTTCAGGAAGACGTGGTCGCACACATCGTCACCGTCGATCTTGCGCATGCGGTAGTCGGCGAAGGCATTCGAAAGGACCATGGGAGGGGCCTGCTGGAGATAGATGAACTCGTAGGGGCCTTCGGTGGTCGGGAGCACCGCGTTGAGCTCTTTCGCGAATTCAGCCAGGTAATGCATGCTCGAGCGCAGGTTCTTGCTGAGGAGCGCCTTGACTTCGGCGCGGCGCGCCGGATCTTCGGCGGCGGGGCGGTTCGCCGCCTGCTTTCGCAGCATGTCGAGCGCCGCGGAGCGGCGCCTTTCGCTCTGATTTTCGACTTCGGGCTTGTGCTGCGCCTGCGCCTGGCGCGCCCGCTCGGCCTCCGCCTTCCGGCGCGCCTCTTCTTCCTCTCTGCGGCGCCGCTGCTCCGCTTCTGCACGCGCGTACGCGCTTTGCTCTTCATCGAACTTGCGCGAAAAGGTATCGAGGTCCGCAAGCAATTCCGGCCCGGACGCGCAGGTCCCGGAGGGCGATGCCGCCGCAGTGGGAGCCGCACCGGGAAAACGCGCCGCCGGCGCGGAAGCATTGCCGGACTTTCGCGCATCGGTGGGGACGGGCCCCGCGTCTTCGTGCCCGCCGGCGCCCGCCGTGCCCCGGGTGCCCCGGTTCCGCAGATTGCGCAGGTCGTGGGCCATCTCCCCGGCGCGCGAATAGCGCTCGTTCGGGTTCTTCGCCAGAGCCCGGGCGAGCACATGGTCGAACGCGGCGGGAATCTGCGGATCGAGCTGCGTGGCGGGCTGATAGGGATCGCGTGCGATCCGGTTCATGAGCGAAAACAGATGGGTCTCGCCGGGCCGCTCGAACGGGGTGCGCCGCGTCAGCATCTCGTAGAGCACCACGCCGAGAGAAAAAATGTCCGAGCGCGGATCGACCGGCAGCGCAAGCACCTGCTCGGGCGACATGTACTTCGGCGAGCCGATCGCCGTTCCGGTCTGCGTCATGGCCGACGACGGAACGTAAGCGACGCCGAAATCGGTGAGCTTCGCTCGGCCCGCCGGCGAAACCACGACGTTCGCCGGCTTGACGTCGCGGTGTACGATGGTGAAGTGCTGGGCGTGATCGAGGCCGTCGGCCACCTGTGCCGCAAGTTCGGCGATCAAATGGAACGGCAAAGGCCCCGGATCACGCAGCATCTTCTGCAGCGAGCGGCCTTCGAGCAGCTCCATCGCGATGTAGGCGATGCCGTCCTGCTCGCCGACGTCGTAGATGGTGACGATGTTCGGGTGGTTCAGCCGGCCCGCGGATTTCGCCTCGCGCAGAAACCGCTCTCTGACCTCGGGCATGACCTCTTCGGGCAGAGTGGGGTGAAGCGTCTTGATGGCCACGTCGCGCTCGATGAGCGGATCGGTTGCGCGGTAGACCGTTCCCATGACGCCGCGGCCGATTTCGGCCAGCAGGCGGTAGCGTCCGAGCGATCTGGTTTCCATGGGCCGAGCGCGGCTTTCCTCAAGACTTTCCCGGAGCGCGCTTTCCGCGAGCGCGCGAGGGTTGCTGGAGTTGCGAGCGTTGCTAGAGTTGCGAAAGCATCGTCTCGGCGCCGCTCACTTCGTACTTCCCGGGCGCTTCGACGTTCAGCTTCTTCACCACGCCGTTCTCGACCAGCATCGAGTAGCGCTGCGAGCGCACGCCCATGTTGCGCGCGGTGAGGTCGAGCTCGAGACCGAGCTTCCGGGTCCATTCGCAGCTGCCGTCGCCGAGCATGCGGACCTTGCCGCCCGCCTTCTGGTCGCGGCCCCAGGCGGCCATCACGAAGGCGTCGTTGGTCGCCACGCACCAGATCTCGTCGACTTTCTTCGCCTTGAGCTGGTCGTAGTTCTTCACGTAGCTCGGGACGTGCTTCGCCGAGCAGGTCGGCGTGTACGCGCCCGGCAGGGCAAAGATCACGAGCTTCTTGCCCTTGGCGGCCTGCGCGACGCTGATGTCCTGGGGATTGATCGGGCAGCCCGCGGCCGCGTCGTATTCGGTGGACTCGGACAGCTTGCCGTCGGGAAGCGCGTCGCCGACTTTGATGGTCATTTCGGTCTCCGGAAGTTCGAGTTTTCGGGAAGGGCTAGCATCGCGCAGTTGGCCGGCAAAGTCAAAATGCTTGCCCGTTCCACGGCGGCTGGCTATATTCCCGGCCATGCAGGCTGCCGCAGAAGCGATCCAGGACCACCGCCTCACGCTCGCCGAGGTGGTTCAGGCCCTCGCCGCCGAAGGCCTCGTGCCCAAGGCGGACGCGGACAAGCTCGTCGCCGACCGCAGGCTGCATCGGGGCGATCACCACCCTCTTGTCGTGATCGCCGACCAGAAGTGGCGCTCCAAGAAGCCTCCGCAGAAGCTCCTCTCCCTCGAGTGGCTGACCGAGTGGCTCGCCGGCCAGACCGGGATGGAGTACTACCACATCGATCCGCTCAAGATCAATTTTTCCGCCGTCACCGAGGTGATGTCCAGTCACTACGCGGCGCGCTTCAAGATCCTTCCGGTCGAAGTGAACACGCGCGAGACCGTGATCGCGACCTGCGAGCCCTATCTCAAGGACTGGGAAAAGGAGCTGAGGCAGATGCTGCGGCTCGAGATCCGCCGCGTCGTCGCCAATCCCCTGGATATCAGCCGCTACCAGGTCGAGTTCTACAACCTGGCGAAATCGGTGAAGGGCGCCGCCAAGACAGGCGAGCAGCGCACCGGCATCGGCAATTTCGAGCAGCTCGTCGAGATCGGCAAGACCAACAAGCAGCTCGACGCCAACGACCAGCACATCGTCCACGTGGTGGACTGGCTGTGGCAATACGCCTTCGACCAGCGCGCGAGCGACATCCACATGGAGCCGCGCCGCGACGTGGGCGAGGTGCGCTTCCGCATCGACGGCGTGCTGCACCCGGTGTACCAGATCCCCATGGCGGTGATGGCGGCGATGACCTCGCGCATCAAGATTCTCGGGCGCATGGACGTGGTGGAAAAGCGCCGCCCGCAGGACGGCCGCATCAAGACGCGCACCGCCGACGGCCAGGACGTGGAGCTGCGCCTGTCGACGCTGCCGACCGCGTTCGGCGAAAAGCTCGTGATGCGCGTTTTCGACCCGGAAGTGATCGTCAAGGATTTCGCCGAGCTCGGCTTTTCGGAAGACGACAAGACCCGCTGGAAGCAGATGACCGGCCAGCCGAACGGCATCATCCTGGTGACCGGGCCCACCGGCTCGGGCAAGACCACCACGCTCTATTCGACGCTCAAGACGCTCGCCACGCCCGAAGTGAACGTGTGCACCATCGAAGACCCGATCGAGATGATCGAGCCCGCCTTCAACCAGATGCAGGTGCAGACTTCGATCGAGCTCGGCTTCGCCGAAGGGGTGCGCGCGCTGATGCGCCAGGACCCCGACATCATCATGGTGGGGGAGATCCGCGACGTCCAGACCGCGGAGATGGCGGTGCAGGCTGCGCTGACCGGGCACCTCGTTCTGTCCACGCTGCACACCAACGACTCCGCGAGCGCGATCACGCGGCTGCTCGAGCTCGGGGTGCCGGCCTACCTGCTCAACTCGACCATCCTCGGGGTCATGGCGCAGCGCCTGGTGCGCACCCTGTGCAAGGACTGCAAGGAAAAAATCGCCTACGAAGCCGGGCGCGAGGGCGACCTCGGCTGGGAGGAGTTCGTCGCGCCCTGGAAGGCGAAGCGCCCGGCGCACATCTACCGGCCGGTCGGCTGCATGGAATGCCGCAACACCGGCTACACGGGCCGCATCGGCCTGTACGAGATCCTGCTGCTCACCCCGGAGGTGAAGCGGCTGGTCAACGCCGAGGCCGACGTCGCCAGGATCAGGGACCAGGCCTACAAGGAAGGCATGAAGCCGCTGCGCATCAGCGGCGCGATGAAAGTGGCGATGGGACTGACGACGCTCGAAGAAGTGCTGAAAGTCGCGCCGCCGCCCGGGCAGGCATAGAGTCCGCTGTCATTCTGAGGGCGCAGCCCGAAGAATCTGCTTTTCGCCTTATGAAAGCAGATCCTTCGCGGAGTTTACCCTCGAGCGCAGCGAAGGGCTCAGGATGACAGCAGGCACACAGGGGGAGAAAAGTATGACGACACGCAACATCACACGGCGGCGGTTCCTCGCCGGCACCGGCGCAGCCGTGGCGCTCGGCGCGCTGCCCGAAGCGCGCGCGCAGGCGTTTCCGTCGAAGAACATGCGCGTGGTCATCCCGACCGGGCAGGGCGGAGGCGCGGACCGGCTCGCGCGGGTGTTCGACGATTTCTGGGGGCCGCTGCTCAAGACCCAGTTCGAATACAACTTCTTTCCCGGCGCGGCGGGGCAGGTGGGCTACGAGGTCTATCTCAACAAGCGCGAGCGCGACGGCTACAACCTGCTGTTCGGCAACATGGGTCCGGAGATGATCATGTACGCGCTGCAGAAGCCGCCTTATCGTTTCCCGCAGGACTACCAGTATTTCTGCCGGCTGGACGTGGACGACAGCATCGTTTTCGTGCGCCAGAAAAGTGCGTTCAGGAGCATCGAGGACGTCGTCGCCGAAGCGAAGAAGCGCGCGGTCAACGTGGCGGTGAGCCGGCTGCCGCACCCGGCCTCGATCGGGCTGCTCGCCCTGGGGAACGCCGTCAAGGCGAGGTTCAACCTCGTGCCCTACGGGGGCGGCAATCCGACCATGGTCGCGGTGATGAACGGCGAGGCCGACTGCGGCGCGCTGCCGGTCGCGGGCATTGTCGCGCTCGGCGAGCAGATGCGCATCCTCGGCGTGTTCAACGACGACAACAAGCTCGGGCGCTATACTCACAACGCGCCGTCGGTGAACAAGGTGTTCGGCACGAAAATCCCGCCGCTGTATTCCTCGCGCTCCTGGGCCATCCACACCGAAGTGGTCGAGAAGTTTCCCGAGCGCTTCGCGCTGCTGGAGAAGACCGCGAAGCAGGTGTTCGACAACCCGAAATACAGGGAAGAGTACGCCAAGACCGGCGCGCCGGTGGAGACCATCCAGTACGGCGATCGCGCGCTGTGCACGCGGTACGCGCAAGGGATGGTCGAGCTCGCGAACGAGTACCGGTCGCTGCTCTCGGCAAAGGAAAAGAAGAGCTGACGTTCCGGCTTCGCCGTCATTCCCGCGGCCTTTGGCACCCGCGAAAGCGGGTGGGGAATCCAGCGTCGTTTGCTGAAAGTCCCTGGGTCCCCGCTTCCGCGGGGACGACGACATAGGAGAAGCAATGTCTTCGAAGCAATCCTCCCCGGGCAAGGCGCCGCTCGGCGCGGACCTCGTCATCCCGGGGCTCGCGCTCGGCTTTGCGGCGTACTTCTTTTTCTCGATCGCGGACCTCGCCTGGGAAGCCAAGGCGAACGGCGTCCTTATCGGCTCCGTCCTCGTCCTCCTGATCGCGATCCAGCTGGTGCGGACCGCGGTGCAGGTCGCGAAGAAGAAAGCCGACCTGAGCATGGCGCCTCTGCTCGAGCCGCCCGACGCGCTGCCCAGGCGTGTGGGCCTGGTGCTGCTCACCGTGGTCTTCATCGCCGCGATGCCGTGGCTGGGGCTCACCCTGTCGCTCTTTCTCGGCCTGGCGGCGGGGCTTTATCTCATGGGCGTGCGCAAGCGCTCGCATCTGATCTGGACGCCCCTCGCCGTCGCCGCCTCGGCGTACATCCTGTTCATTGCCGCCTTGAATTCGGATTTTCCGCACGGGCCGGTCGAGAACGCCCTCGCCGCATTGACGTCCCTGTTCCAGGCCCGCCCGTGAGCTGGGATTTCATCGTTGGCCAGTTCGCGGTGCAGTTCGGCCTGTGGTGGGTGATCTGGCCGGCGATCCTGCTCGGCATCGTCGTCGGCATCCTGCCGGGGTTCAGCCCGCAGAACACGCTGATCATGCTGCTGCCGCTCACGCTGGCGGTGAAGGTCGAGGTGGCGCTCGCGTTCATGATCGCGCTCTACTGCGCGAACCATCTCGCCGGCGGTATTCCGGCCATCCTGGTGAAGATCCCCGGCTCGGGCGGCGCGGCGGCGACCACGCTCGACGGCTACCCCATGACGCAAAAGGGCCAGGCGCAGCAGGCGCTGGTGCTGTGCTTCACCGCTTCGGTCTTCGGCGGGTTGATCACCACGCTCGCGACGCTGGCGCTGCTGCCCTGGCTGTCGCAGATCGGGCTGGTGCTGCGCTCCGTCGAAATGGTCGTCGTCATGCTCTTCGGCCTGACCCTGATCGCCGTGATCGCGGCGAAGGATTTCCTGAAAGGGCTGATCGCGGGGTTCTTCGGGCTCCTGATCGGCGTTATCGGCACCGACCACATCTACAACACGCCCCGCGCGACCTTCGGCTTCCTCGAACTCTACGACGGCGTCCCGTTGGTTCCCGCGCTGATCGGCCTCTTCGCGATCTCCGAAGCCCTGGTGATGCTCGAGGAGAAGATGATCGTCGGCAAGGAGGGCCAGGCCAAGGCCGCGAGCGCGCAATGGGCCGGCATCATCGACGGGCTGCGGCTGTCTGTGAAGTACTGGTGGCAGATCGTCTGGACGAGCTTCGTGGGCCTGTTCATCGGCATCGTCCCCGGCGCCGGCGCGAGCATCGCGGCCTTCGTCGCTTACCAGCAATCGCGCCTGTGGTCGAAGCACCCCGAGCTCTACGGCACCGGCATCCCGGAAGGGGTGATCGCGCCCGAGGCCGCGAACAACGGCGTCACCTCGGGCACGCTCGTGCCGACGCTTGCGCTAGGGGTGCCGGGCGGCAGCACCGCGGCGGTCATGATGATCGTCCTGCAATACCACGGCATGGTGATGGGACCGCGGCTCTTCGCGAGCAATCCCGAAGTGGCTTACGGCGTGTTCGTTTCGATGGCGGTGGCGTACATCTTCATGATCTTCACCATACTGCCGCTCGCGCGCTACATGTCCCGCATCGTGCTCATCGAGACGACCTACCTCGCGCCGATCATCGTCCTGGTGACCATCGTGGCGGCGTTCGGCGAGCGCCAGTACGCTTTCGACATGGGCCTCGCGCTGGTCTTCGGCGTGATCGGCTACATCGCGCACAAGACGAACTATCACGTGACGGCGATCCTGATCGGCGTCATCCTCGGGCCGCTGTTCGAGCAATACCTGGTACGGGCGCTGCGAATCTCGCAGGGCGACTTCATGATCCTGTTCTCCTCGACGATCGGCAACACGCTGTGGGCGCTGCTCGCGCTCTCGCTGGTGCTGCCGTTCTTGCGCGGCTGGCGGCAGAAGAAGGCGCTGGCGGCGGCGCAATTCGGAGAGGATGATTGACGGCGCCGGGATTTGAGGAGCACAGCGTGCAAAAGTTCAGCGAGCTTATGCGGGGGAAGGAGCTGATCGTCGCCCCGGTGGCGCTCAACCCCATCATGGCGCGGCTCGCCGAGGAAGCCGGGTTCAAGGCGCTCTACCTCAGCGGCGGCTCGCTCGGCTGGCTCAAGTGCGTCACCGAAGCGAATCTGACCCTGCCGGAGCTGGCCGGGGTCGCGCTCGACATGCGCGCCGCGTGCAAGCTCCCCATCATCCTGGACGCAGGCGGCGGCTGGGGCGATCCGGTGCACGTGCACCGCACGATCGCGCTGACCGAAGCCGCGGGCTTCGCCGCCATCGAGATCGAGGACCAGCTGCTGCCGCGGCGCGTCGAGCATCACGCCGGGATCGATCACCTGATCCCGTTGGAGATGATGCTGAAGAAGATCGCCGAGGCGCGCGCCGCCCGAACCGATCCCGATCTCGTGATCATCGCGCGCACCAACGCGAGACGCGTCCACGATCTCGACGAAGCCCTGCGCCGGGCGGAAGCCTTTCACAAGGCGGGCGCGGACATGCTGTTCGTGCACACGCGCAACGCCGAAGAAATGCGCACGGTCGGCGAGCGCCTGCCGCCGCCGCTCATGACCTTCGCGCCGCCCGACGGCTTCGCAGGGTATCCCTATTCGGAGCGCGACCTGGCCGGCCTGGGCTATCGCCTCGCCGCCTCCTCCGGCACCGCGTTCGCCGCCATGATCAAGGCAGTGCGCCAGTCCTACGAGTGTCTGGCCCAGGGGAAACCCGATCCGTTCCTCGGTCCGGGCGGCGCCGACCGGGAGATGAAACGGGCGCAGGCGGCGAGCGGGCTCGAGCGGCTGCTGGAAATCGAACGGCGAACCATGAAGGACGGCTAACTGTTGATCTCCCTCCTTCCCAAGGAGGGGAAACCAATGCCGCCGGAAAGCGCTGCTGCCATGATTCGCATCACGCCCTGGAGAATTCAAAGATGAAACGTCGCCTGCTTCTGCTGATCGCGGTTGCGGCCTTGGGCGTCGCCTCGGGCGCGAGCGCGCAATCGGACAACTGGCCGGCGCGTCCGGTCCGGATCGTCTCGTTCCTCGCGCCCGGCGGATTGTCCGATACCCTGGCGCGGATCCTCGCCCAGCACCTCGAAGCGCGGCTGGGCGGAAGATTTCTCGTCGAGAACCGCAGCGGCGGCGGCGGGGTCATCGGGGCCGCGCAGGTCGCGGAGCAGGCTCCCGACGGCTATACGCTCGGCATTTCGGGGGTCGGTTCGAACGTCATCGCGCCGGCGATCAACGCGAACGTCAAGTTCGATCCGATGAAGAGCTTCACCCACATCGCCTTCCTGGGAGGCGCCCCGACCGCGCTCGTCGTGCATCCCGGGTCGGGAATATCGAGCCTCGGGGAGTTCGTCGGGCGCGCGCGCTCGAGGGGCGGTCTGCAGTTCGGTTCGGCCGGAACCGGGACCCAGGGCCATCTGATCGGCGAGCTGTTCCGGCGCGACGCAGGAGTCGAGCTGACGCACGTTCCCTACCGCGGCGCCGTCCCGGTGGTGGCGGACGTGATCGCCGGGCACGTTCCCGCCGGCTTCGTCACGATTTCGAGCGCGGCCCAGCACGTGCGCGCCGGGACGCTGAAAGCGCTCGCCGTCACATCGGCCGAGCGGCTGGCGCAGTTCCCCGACGTGCCCACCTTCGCCGAATCCGGCTACCGCGATATCGTGGCGCTCACCTGGTTCGCGCTGTGCGCGCCCGCGGGCCTGCCGAAGACCATCGTGACGAAGCTGAACGAGGCGGCGGTGCAGATCATGATCTCTCCCGCCGTGACGAAGCAGCTCGAAGCGGAAGCTATCCAGGTCCTGAAAATGGACCCGGAGGCGTTCACGGCCTTCGTCCAGGCCGAAATCGAGCGCTGGACGCCGATCGCGAAAAAGGTTGCGGTGCAGCCGCAGTGAGCGGGGCGTGCGCAGCGGTACTACTTAAAGCAGATCCTTCGCTCGCACTCAGGATGACCGGCGCTTGCGCCGGTCACTTGGTGCAGGCCCACACGGCGATCTTGCACGCGTCGCCGCATTTCTTGAGCGCTTTGGCCTGGGCGATCTCGCGCGAGGCGCCCGTGTCCGAGGCGACGCGCTTCGGCCTGGCCGCGACCGCGCCGCAGCTGTTGCGAAAAGTCCGGAGCAGATCGCAATTCGTGCCGCAAATGCGAAAGGCTTCAGTCTCGGCCTCGCGCTTGGTCGTCCGGTCCACGGCGTAGCCGTAGGCGCCGGTCCTGGTGCTGTAGGCGATGGCGCCCCAGGGGCCCTTTGCCGCCTTTTGCGCCTCGGCGACGCCTGCGACCCATGTCGACACCAAAACCACCAACACCGCCCGCCCGAGCACTCTGCGCATTGCGCGATCCTCCTATTTGACCAGAGCGCGCATGGCGCGCTCGAGGCCCACGATGGTGGTGGGATACATGCGACCTCCCATGATTTCCCTGAGTATGCCGATCGACTGGCGGTAGGGCCAGATCTCCTCCGGTTCCGGATTGAGCCAGACCGCCCTGGGGTAGACCTCCAGCATGCGCTTCAGCCACACCGCGCCCGCTTCGTCGTTGGAGT
>Ga0137455_1000048_pt1 | contig 25162 bp, 21 predicted proteins | sample EasRivERMGT600_2_FD_102334 | JGI IMG/M metagenome (GOLD analysis project Ga0137455, IMG submission 102334) | Soil microbial communities from meander-bound floodplain in the East River, Colorado, USA - East River MetaG ERMGT600_2 | ecosystem: Environmental > Terrestrial > Soil > Floodplain ... | reverse complement strand
CCGCGCCGAGGATGCCGCCCTGGTGCACGAGGTGATGGACGCGGCGGGTGCGCGGCTGCCGGTGATCGCCAAGCTGGAGAAGCCGGAGGCGGTCCAGGACCTCGACGCGATCCTGATGACCTTCGACGGACTGATGGTGGCCCGCGGCGACCTCGGTGTGGAGATGCCGCTCGAGCGGGTGCCGCTCGTGCAGAAGCACGCGATCCAGGCTGCCCGGGAGAACGCCAAGCCGGTCATCGTCGCCACCCAGATGCTCGACTCGATGATGCATCACTCGCGCCCGACCCGAGCCGAGGCCTCCGACGTGGCCAACGCCGTGCTCGACGGCGCCGATGCGCTCATGCTCTCCGGCGAGACCAGCACCGGCGAATTCCCTCTGCAGTCGGTGGAGACCATGGCCCGGCTGATCGAGGCGGCCGAGCGCGACGGCCTCGACACCATGGTGCGGCTCATGGGCACGCCGATGAACGTGCAGGCGGCGATCGCGCGCGGCGCGGTGCGCGTGGCCCGCGACCTCGGCGCGCGCGCGCTGGTCGCCTTCACGCAGAGCGGCAGCACCGCCCGCGTCATCGCCGCCCATCGCGAGCCGATCCCGCTGCTCGCTTTCACGCCCGAGCCCGCGGTCCGCAGCCAGCTCGCGCTGGTCTGGGGGGTCGAGACCTTCATCGTGCCGGGCGCGAGCCACACCGACGAGCTGATCGCTCAGGTCGACCGCGCGATGCTCGATCTGGGCCGCGGCGCCCACGGCGATCTCGTGGTCATCGTCGCCGGCACGCCGCCGGGCGCCAGCGGATCGACTAACATGGTGCGCGTGCACAGGCTCGGATTCGGCTGACGCGGCGTGGCCGCGCGGCAGGAGCACCCGCCCGGTAGGGCGACGCGACACCCCCCGCATCCGCCGCACTCCGAATCGACGCATCCCGCGCAGGTCGCGGCCGTCCTGGTCGCGGCGCTCTGCGTCGTCGCCGCGGTGACGACGCCGATCGACGATCCCGATCTCTGGCAGCACCTCCTGGTCGGCAAGGCGATCTGGACCACTCACGCGATCCCCGGCACGCACCAGTGGACGTGGCCGCGGGTTGGAGAATCGGAGCCGCTGCCCTCCTGGGGGTTCCGCTTCCTGCTGTGGCCGGTGTGGCAGGCCGGCGGGGCCTGGGGGCTCGAGGTGTGGCGCTGGCTCACGACCCTGGCGGCGTTCGCGCTGGTCTGGAGGACGGCGCGCGGGATGAAGGCCGCACCGTTCGTCACGCTCGCCGTGGTCGTGTGGTGCGCGCTGATCTACCGCCAGCGCTCGATGGTGCGGCCCGACACGCTGGTCGCCATCCTGCTCGCGGCCGAGCTGTGGCTGCTCGAGCGCCGGCGACACGGCGATCGGGTGACGCTGCCGCTGGTGCTGATCGCGTTCGTCTGGGTCAACGTCCACGTCTCGTACTTCATCGGCCTGCTGGTGCTGGCGATCGACGCGCTGGCCGAGCGCCTGGCGCGGCCCGAGCGCGCAGCCGGCGACCGGCGCCCGGCGCGCGAGCGCGCGTGGCCGGCGCTGCTCGGAGCGGCGCTGGTCAGCTTCGCCAACCCGTTCGGGTGGGACGCGGTGAGGGAGCCGTTTCGCTTCCTGCTCCAGGATCGCGGCACGCTGCTCTTCGCCAGCATCCCCGAGCTCCAGCCGATCGACTGGAGCACCAACCTCCATCACGGCCTCCCCGCCCTGATGCTGCTCTGGCCGCTGCTCATCCTTACGCAGCTCTCGCGGCGCCCGCTCGGCGAGGCCACGCTGTGCGTGCTCTTCACGACGCTGGCGGTCACCAGCCAACGCTTCGTCGGCACCTACGTAATCGTCGCCGCGCCCTTCGTCGCGCGCGGCCTCACGGTCGCGCTGGCGCCGCTCCTGGCGGCGGCGCCGGGACCGGGCTGGCGCTTCGGCGCCGTCGCCGCCGCGAGCGTGGTCGCCACCGCCGCGGTCTGCGCCCACCCGGCCGCGCGTTTCGGCTTCGGACTGGTCTCCACCTACCAGCCCGCGGGCGCCTGCGACTTCATCGAGCGACAACGCGTCTCGGGACGAGGCTTCAACTACTTCGACCAGGGCGGCTACCAGGCGTGGCGCTTCTGGCCGGACCGCGGGCGGTTGCCGTTCATGGACATCCATCAGAGCGGCACGGCCGCGGACCGCGCGCTCTACGCCGCGTGCCGCACCGACGCCGCCGCCTGGCGGGCGCTCGACGCCGCTCGCCGTTTCGACTACCTGATCCTGCGCCTGCCGCAGACCGAGCGGGAGATCCTCCACGACGTCGTCGAGAGCGACTCCACCTGGGCGCTGGTATTCCTCGACGACGCCGCCGCGCTCCATCTGCGGCGCTCGGGTCCGCTGCAGGCGACGATCGATTCGTTCGACTTCCACCGGCTGGCCACCGGCCGGGTGCGGATGGAGGCGCTCGCGCGCACGTGCCAGGCCGACGCTGCGACCCGTGATGCGACGGTCCGCGAGCTCGAGCGGGTGATCGCGGGGTCGGCCGATCACAGCCAGGCGCTCAGCCTGCTCGCCAACCTGCGCGCGCAGGGCGGCGACCTCGCCGGAGCCGAGACGCTGCTGCGCCGGCTGCTCGCCACCTGGCCCGACTTCCCCGCGGCCCGGTTGCGGCTGGGCTGGATCGCTCTGGAGCTGGGCCGGCCGGCCGAGGCGCTGGCGGTGCTGAAGCGCGGAGCGCAGGACCGCGCCGGCGATCGCGACGCGACCATGGGCCGCGCCTACGGCGCACTCGGCGACCGCACCGCGGCGGCGCACTGGTATCGCCGGGCGCTGCGCCGCGATCCGGCGAACCAGGTGGCGCGCGATTCGCTGCTGGCGCTCGGCGAGCCGCTGAAGTGAAGGATCCCCGGCGAGTCGTCGTGGCGGCCCGGCCGGAACGATCCGACTAGCCGGTTGCCACGCCGTAGAAATAGCGGAGATAGACGTCGTTGTCGTAGAGGTTGGCCGAGACCACTCCGGCGAGCGGGAGAATGATCTGGAAGGCGTCTACATCGATCTCGACCGACTCGCCGTCGTCCTGTCGGCGAAGAAGATCCTCGTAGACATGGTCGTAAGAGGTCGTGAAGATCAGCTCGCGTGTGCCCTCGTCACGATAGCCGGATAGCGTCGGCATGAGCACGACGTACGACGGCTCCCTCAGCGCTGGCGGGACCACGATCGACCCGACGTAGACCTTCCGCGTATCCATGGTCAGCGCGACGGGGTTCCCATAGTGCGCGGCGTCGTGCAGGAAGGCGCGGAGGTCACCTCCATGGTTCCGCACCGCACGGCGATGCGCCCTGCTCGCATCCATGAAGACATTCGACGCCCACCCGCCGGCGATCCCGAGCGCGAACGCCGCCACGAGAGAGCCGGAAAACGGGAACGGAAGAGCCGCCTTCAAGAGACGGAATGGCTCCCAGCCTTCGACGCCGTGGACGACGGTGACCAACAGTCGGGCCACGATGAACAGCGCGAAGCCCAAGGCCGCGGACTCGAAGGCATTCTGCTCCCAGGCCAGCGCCTCCCAGCGGAACTTGGTGTATCGGCAGCTGTGACGAAGCGTGATGTAACCGGCGATCGCGAGGAGCAGCAGTGCTGCCGGTCCGAGCGCCTCCATCTCGACCTCAGGGGGTCGTGTGCGGGGCTCGCTTGGGCTGAACGGGGTTGTTCTTCACTAGGTCACGGATGTGCTTCCGGAACGGGCCGCTCCTGATGACCGATAGGGGGTCGTAGATCACCCGTCCCTCCGGCGTGACGCGAGTGACGCGGGGCGTCGTGGTCCCGTTGGGATCATCTCGTGTGTCACGACTCATCGAGGACTCCTTCCTCAGCGAGGGCTTCGCGACTGTAGCACGGACGGCATACCTCGCGGCGCTTGCGCGGGCAGGTCCTGCGGGGTTCAGGAGGTGCGGGACGCGATCCGCTGCCCCAACGCCCGCGCCGCGCGGCCGCGGTGGGAGACGCGGTCCTTCTCCTCCGCGCTCATCTCGGCCAGCGTCCGCGACGAGCCTTCGGGCTCGAACACCGGGTCGTAGCCGAAGCCGGCGGAGCCGCGGGGCACCTCGGCGATGCGCCCCTCGAGCACGCCCTCGCCGATCTCCACGGCACCGTCCGGGAAGCATGCCGCGCACACGGTGCGGAAGCGGGCGGTGCGGCGGGCCTCCGGCACCTCGCGCAGGCGCTCGAGCAGCAGGCGCACGTTGTCGGCGTAGGTGGCGCCGGGGCCGGCGAAGCGCGCGGCGTAGATGCCCGGCGCGCCGTCCAGCGCGTCGACCTCGAGGCCGGTGTCGTCGGCGATCGCGGGCAGGCCGGTCGCGCGCATCGCGGCCTCGGCCTTGAGCCGCGCGTTCTCCTCGAGCGTCGCGCCGGTCTCCTCGGGCGGTGGCGTCGCGACCAGGTCGCCGATCGGCACCAGCTCGAGCCCGGGCCGCGCCAGCAGGGACGCCAGCTCCCGGGCCTTGTCGCGGTTGAAGGTGGCGAGGACCAGCCTCAAGCGGTCTCGAGCGGCAGCAACTCCGAGCCGCCGAGCAGGCGGCGCTGCGCCGCGACCACGCGCCGCACTCCGAGGCGCGCGAGCGACAGCAGGCTCTTCAGCTCGGCCTCGCTGAAAGTCGTCGACTCGCCGGTGCCCTGCACCTCGCAGAACCGGCCGGCGCCGGTCATCACCACGTTCATGTCGACCTGAGCCGCCGAGTCCTCGACGTAGTCGAGGTCGAGGCAGGGCGTGCCGCGCACCAGCCCCACCGAGACCGCGGCGACGGTGTCGCGCAGCGGCGGCCGCAGCAGGTGGCCGCGGTTGGCCAGGGTGATGAAGGCGTCGTGCAGCGCCACCAGCGCGCCGTTGATCGCGGCGGTGCGGGTGCCTCCGTCGGCCTCGAGCACGTCGCAGTCGAGCACGATCGTGCGCTCGCCGAAGGCGGTGAGATCGGTCACCGCGCGCAGCGAGCGACCGATCAGGCGCTGGATCTCCTGGGCGCGGCCGCCGGTCTGCGACGAGCGCGGCGTGCGCTCGCCGGTCGAGCGCGGCAGCATGCCGTACTCGGCGGTGACCCAGCCCTTGCCCTGGCCGCGCAGCCAGCCGGGCGCCTTGTCCTCGACCGTGGCCGTGCACAGCACGCGGGTGCGCCCCATCGAGATCAGCGCCGAGCCCTCGGCGTGCGAGGAGACGCCGCGCTCGAAGCGCAGCGGCCGCAGCTGGCGCAACGAGCGCCCGCCTTCGCGCGCGTGCTCCGCGGTGGCGGCCGGCGCGGTGCGCTCGCGAATCGCCCTCGGTTGCCGGGTCACCGCTCGCCCGCCGCCGCGCGGTCCGACGCCGGCGCGTGGGTGCGCTCGAACCAGGGCAGGTCGGTCTGGTCGACCACGCTGGTGGGCGGCAGCGAGCGGCCGAGGAACGCCTGGGCGATGCGGCCGAAGTTGCGCGGCTCGTCGCTGAGGTAGAAGCGGTGCTCCGGCGGCCCGGCGGCCAGTTGCCCGCGCTCGCCGAGCAGCCGCGCCATCGCCCGCGCCGCCTCGGCTCCGGAATCGATCAGCGTCACCTCAGGTCCCATCAGGCGGCCGAGCAGCGGCGCCAGCAGCGGGTAGTGGGTGCAGCCGAGGATCAGGCTCTCGAGGTGGCCGTTGCGCACCTCCAGCAGATACTCCTCGGCCACCGCCTGGGTCACGGCGTGGTCGATCCAGCCCTCCTCGACCAGCGGCACGAACAGCGGGCAGGCGCGGGAGATCACCGCCGCCCCCGGCACGATGCGCTCGATGGCGGCCGGGTACGCGCCGCTGCCGACCGTGCCGACCGTGCCGATGATGCCGATCCGCCCGTGGGGGCTGACCGACACCGCCGCCCGCGCCGCGGGCTCGATCACCCCGATGACCGGCACGTCGAGCCGCCGCTTCAGCTCCTCGAGCGCGTGCGAGGAGGCGGTGGCGCAGGCGACGAGCAGGGACTTGATGTTCTGTCGCACCAGGAACGACGCGATCTCGAGGCTGAAGCGGGTCACGGTCTCGCGCGACTTGGCGCCGTAGGGCAGGCGCGCCGTGTCGCCGAAGTAGACGATCGACTCGTTGGGCAGCGTGCGGAACAGCTCACGCACGGAGGTCAGGCCGCCGATGCCGGAGTCGAAGACGCCGATCGGGCGCGGGTCGGTGGTCGCGGGCATCAGAGCCAGTCCGCCACGTCGAGTGGCTGATCGAGCGGCAGGTGGCCGCCGAGCGTGGCGATCGGCCGGCCCGCGCACACGATGTGCAGCCGGCGGACGTCGGGCAGGTTCGCGCCGATCGTGCGCACGAGCGAGGCGATCGCCAGGTATTCGGCGCTCGAGCCGCCACGGAAGCCGCGGCGGAAGGCGCCGGACAGATCGAGCGTCATCAATCCCCGGTCGTTGAGGTAGACGTGGAGCACGGCGGTGCCGGCCGGCAGCGCCGCCACGCCGCCGCCGCGCGGTCCGCGATCGAGCTCCGACACCAGTGCGGCGACGCGTTCGTGCAGCCCGACGGCCTCGACCATCTCACGCGACTCGCCGATCAGGCTGTCCCCGCTCGGCGCCGCGAAGTAGAGGCGCGCCGACTTCACCCCGGAGCCGACCGAGTCCACCGCCGCGCCCGGTGTCACGGCGCGCGGCGCGGCGCGACGCGACCATTGCCAAGCGCCCCACGCTAGCACGATGAGCGCGAGCCCAACAATCCACGGCCGCTTCATCGGTTCGCCTGGTAGGCCACGACGCCGGCGGCGATCGAGGCGGCGAGCTCGCGCAGGCCCGCGCGCTGGGTGACGCGATCGAGGTCGGCCGGCGAGGTCAGCGTCGCGCATTCGAGCAGGAGGCCCGGCGCGTTGACCCCGAGCAGGTCGACCGGCAGCCGCTCGCGCAACCGGGTGGGTCCGAGGCCGCGCAGCTCGAGCGCCGAGAGCACCGCCTCGGTGAGCGCCCGGCTCTCGACCGCGTGGCGCGAGCCGACGTCGCGCCAGGGCAACAGCACGACCGGTGCGGGTCCGGGAGGATCGCCGGCCTCGGCGTCGCCGCTGAGGAACCGCCCGCCCGGCGCCGCGTAGGTGGCCGGCGCGCAATAGCCGGTGGCGCCGCGCGCGGCGGCGTGCTCGAAGCCGTCGAAGTGCAGCGCGAGCACCAGGTCGGCGCGGACGCGGTTCGCGACCTCGGCGCGCGCCTCCGGCCGCAGCGACCGATCGTCGCCTCTAGTGAGCACGACCCGCGCCCGCAGCGCGCGCTCGAGGTCGTTCTTGATCAGGCGCGCGAGCTCGAGCGTGAGGTCCTTCTCCATGGCGCCGTCGACGACCACGCCGGGATCGTCGCCGCCGTGGCCCGGGTCGAGGACGATCACGTCGAGCCGGCGGGGCCCGGGCGGCGCGCCCGGCGCGAAGGCCTCGGCGCCGCGGGCCGGCTCGCGCAGCACCTCGAGCGTGAGGCGGCGGGCGCCGGTGTCCTGGCCCAGGCGGAAGGCCGCCGCGGCCGGGTCGATCTCCAGCTCGAACGCCGTGCCGCCGGCCACGGCGATCGGCCGCACCCGCCGCACCAGGCTGCCCGCCGGCATGGAGTCGGGCAGCGTGCCGGTGAAGAAGCCGCCGAAGCGCAGGCGGAAGTGCGCACGGTCGCGCGTCACCACCAGGGCTTCGTCCGGCCGGTCGGCCGTGAACACCAGGCTCGTCGCCCGAGCCCCGACCGCCACCCGCGGCGAGCCCAGTCCACCGCTCGGCGGCAGCACGACGACGCGGCCGCCGCGGCGGTCGTGGAACAGCCGCACCAGCGTCGAGTCGAAGGGCAGCGAGTCGATCAGCGCCACCGGCACGTGCAACTCGCCGGCGACGGTGCGCACCGGAGCGCCGAGATACAGCGTGCGGTCGTCCACCACCACGAACGGGTTGTCGGCGGCCAGCATGATGGTGTGCGGCCCGCGCCGCAGCACCAGGCGCCGCAGGTCGGCGCGCCAGAACTTGGTGGCGTCGATCATGCGCCCGAGGTCGTTGACCGCCAGGTAGGGCCGCTGGTCGATCAGCCGCACCGGGGCCTGATCGGGCCCCTCGCCGCGCACCGGCGTGCGCCAGTCGGCGGACGGGGCGTCGCCGGCCAGCGCGATCGAGATCGCCACCACCGCGACGGCCGCCCACCGCATCCCCCGCCGAACGCCGCGGCTCACGAGCCACGCTCCACGCCGCGCCGCGCGCGGTCGATCTCGCGGCGCGCCTCGCGCTCGGCGATCGTGTGCCGGCGATCGTGCGCCTTCTTGCCCTTGCCGACGCCGAGGCGGAGCTTGGCGTGGCCGCGCGCGAAGTAGAGCTCGAGCGGCACCAGAGTCTGCCCCTTCTGCCCCACCGCGCGGCGCAGCTTCTCGATCTCGGCGCGATGGAGCAGCAGCTTGCGGCGGCGCACGGGATCCGGGTTCCAGCGGTTGCCCTGCTCGTAGGGTGGGATGTGCATTTGGAGCACCCAGGCCTCGTCGCCCTCCACCACGGCGTAGGCTTCGGCCAGACTGGCCTTGCCCTGGCGCAGGCTCTTGACCTCGGTGCCGGTCAGAACCAGACCGGCCTCGTAGGTGTCCAGGATGGCGTAGTCGTGCCGCGCCCGTCGGTTCCGGGCGATGACCTTTTCGGGAGGGGATGATTCAGCGGACATGACGATGGGCCGTCCGTGCCCTCGGCTGCGCTGTCGCGCCGCGCCGCATCCCTGGACGTCCGGGCGAAGGATCGCGTGGTGCGGAAGGGGGGATTTGAACCCCCACACCCTTGCGGGCGCTAGACCCTGAATCTAGTGCGTCTGCCAGTTCCGCCACTTCCGCACGAAGTCGGGGGAGCAATATAAGGGGGGCTCCGACAAGCGTCAACGGCGGGCGGGGGCGCCATGGGCGGCGCGCCCGGCGCGCGCCGCCCCCTCCGATCGCTAGCGGTACAGGCGCTTGACCGTGCCCCAGGTCGAGACGATCGACGGCGTCGTCGAGCAGGTGTTGGGCTGCCCCGGCGTGGGCGCGCAGCCGGTGCCGAGCGGCGGCGTGGTCCCGGTGTAGGGGTTGAGGCCGTCGAACAGCGCCCAGTCGCCGGCCGCGGTGAGGCCCACCGAGCGGTCGGCGGCGGCCTCGTGGCTGCGATAGGCGTACGAGTCGACGACGAGCGTCTCCGCGCCGGCGATGCGCCACACGATCACCTGATCGCCGCTGTTGCCGAGCGAGAGCCCGAAGGCGGGATGCCCGTTCGCGCGCTCCCAGGTCCAGGCGTCGACCCCGAACACGAGCCGGCGCTCCCCGGGCGCGAGCGTGCCGGTCGAGGCGTAGCGGGGAATCGAGTCGGCGTCGGTGACGAAGTAGGCGCCGAGGTCGATCGCCGCGGTACCGGTGTTCATCAGCTCGATCCACTCGTCGTCGCGCGACGAGAAGACGCCGCTGCCGTCCCAGTCGCGGGTGGGGCCGGCAAGGATCTCGACGACGCGGAGATCGGCGCACGCACCCTGCGGCGCGGCGGCGGAAATCAGGAGGGCGAGGGTCAGGGCGGTGACCTCGGGTGCAAGACGCATGGGAAGGACTCCGGCGGAGGCGTGGGTGCGGGGACGTCGGCGATGCGGCGGGATGGGATTGCAGCGCGCGTGCCACGCGCGCGACGCGTGACGACGGCCACGGTCGCGTTCGGGCGTGGACGCGGCGATGACGGTGCGGTCACGGCGTCGACAATCGTCAGCCGCCGCCGCGCGTGCGCGCGCGCCGCGTCCAGTCGAGGCTCCAGCGCGTGGTCGAGGCCCGGCTCGCGCCGCTGGTGAGCTCGAGCGCGAGATGGGCCCGCCCGCCGGCGCAGGGCGCGGTCAGCTCGACGCGCGTGCGGTCGCCCTCGCCGGTGAGCACGCGCAGGATCAGCCGGTCGCTCTCGGCTTCGGGCAGGTAGAGGCTCTCGCCGCGCCGGATGCGAAAGGTGGTGTGGGTGACGCGCAGCCCGATGCCATGCGGCCCGGCGGCGTCGACCCGCACGGCCGAGACGACGCGCATCGCCTCGCGCACCGGCGCGCGGCGGCCCCACGCCTCGTGCCGCAGCGCGAGGCTCACGGGCCCCGGCGCGCTGCGCCACTCCCCCCACGCGCCCTGCCGGAGCGCAGGGTCGCGCACCGCGACGTCGCGCCGCGCCCCGTGCTGCTCCTCGAAACCGGCGACGACGCGGCCGCCGCGCGGGTCCTGCCCGGAAAGCTCGAGTGCGGCGCGCGCGCCGGCGACGCCGGGGCGGAATCGCCAGGTGGCGAGCGTGGCGCGCAGCTCGCCCACGGGCAACGGCCCGGCGAAGGCGGCCGAGACGGCGCGCGAGGGTCCGGCGCGCAGCGGCTCCGCGAGCGAGCGGAAGCCGGTGACGCCGGCGCGCGCCCGCGCGGCGGCGAGCCAGCGGCCGAGCGGCCGCTCGATCGCGCCCTCGGCCCGCCAGCGCCCACCGGGGTCGACGGCCAGCTCCGCGCCGGCGCCGCCCTCGCCGAGCGCCAGCGACGACTGCGGCCCTCCGCTGCGGCCGGCGACGGCGCCGAGCGCCACGCCGCGCACGCGCGCGCGCATGCCGGCGAGGTCGCGGCGCGCGAAGCGGCCGCACATGGCTTCGACGAAGTCGTCCCGGCCGCGGCGGAAGGCGACGCCCTCGCCCGCGCGCCCGCGGAAGGCGGCGCCGGCGCCGCGATCGAGCGGGATGGCGCGCCACGGCTCGCCGGCGGCGCCGAGCACGAGGCCACGCCCCCATCGCGGCGACAGGCGCCCGGCGGCGAAGTCGCCGCCGAGCCCACGGCCCTCGATGGCGCCTCCGGCGAGCGGATCGGAGCTGCCTTCCCGCACGGTGCCGCGCACGTCACCACCGGCGAACCGCACGCGGCGACGGCGCTCGACCCGGCCGCGCGCCCGCCCGGCGGCGCCGAAGCCGACCTCGACGCTGCCATCCTCGAGCGAGTCGGCGGGATCGGCGGCGTAGTCGGCGCCTTCAGTGGCTTCGGGCGGTGGTTCGAAGGACTCGGCGCGAGTGACCACGGGTGAAACCAGGAGTCCGATGAGGAGGGCGGGAGGCCACCAGGGTCGGCCCGCGCCGTTCGGCGGCGCATCCTGCGCCGCGTCACTGACACCGAGTCCCGCTCCCGCCGTCCCTGGCTCCGCGGGACTCGGAGTCGCGCGGGCCGACCCTGGTGGCCTCCCGCCCTTGTGCCGTTTCCCTAGCGGGCCGTTCATTGGCCCAGGATTCCAAGCGAAAGGCGCACTGTCTCGCCCAGCACCGGATGCCCTTCCACCTCGGCGGCTACGGCGATGCCTGCCGCACGCGCGGATAGGCCGAAGGCGCCGCGGGCGGGGGAGCTGTGGCCGGCGATCCAGGCGGTGACGGGTGGGAGCGCGAGCGCGAGGCCTGCGGTGTGCACGCCGGTGCGGCCGGCGGGGCCGCGGGCGGCTTCGCGGGTGAGCCAGAGCGACCAGGCTTCCCCGCGCGCGCGGAGTCCGAGCTCCATGCCGCGCGCGAGGGGTGGGGCGGCGCCGGCGTTCCAGAGCTGCGGGGCGGAGCACCACACGTCGAGACCGGCACCGGCCTCGACCCAGGCGGCGCCGCCGATCTCGACGCCGAGATCGTCGGGTGCGGGCGGCGCGGTGAATGGCGTCGTGCGGTCGCGGCGGCCGACGGCGCGGATGCCGGCGCCGGCGGCGCGATGGGCGACCCCGGCGGCGAGGCCGGCGGCGGTCCAGCCGACGGCGGGATCGCCGGTCTGCGAGAGACCGGCGGCGATCCGTGCGGAGCGCCAGCCGGCGGCGGCGGCGATGGCGCGGGTGTCGAGGCCGGAGACGCCGTGCCAGCGCACGGCGGCGCTGGCCAGCGCGAAGCGGCTGCTCGCCGGCATCGTGCCGCGCTCGAGCGCGGCGAGCGGAGAGCCCGGCGCGAGCGGCGGGCCGGGGGCCACGAAGTCCTGCGCGTTGGCCTCGAGCGGCGCCGCGAGCGCGGTGAGTGCGAGGGCGACGATGGCCGGCGGCGTGCCGCGCCTCACGGGGTGCTCCCGCGCAGCCGGACGGGCAGGGTCCGCGTCAGTGTGGCGGAGCCGTCGGCGGCGCGGGCTCGCAGCGTGACGAGATAGAGACCGGGCGGCAGCCCGGCGGCGCGCCAGGCGAACTCGCCGCGGCGTGCGGCGGGACCTTCGGGGCGCAGCGCGCCCACCCGGCGCCCGGCGAGGTCATGGAGCTCCAGCGTCAGGCGCGCGTCCCAGGGCAGCGACCACGACATCCTCACGTCGGCGCCGGCCGCGATGCGCCGCGGCGCGACCTCGAGCGCGCCGGCCAGCGGCGGCAGCGTCCGTGGCGGCGCGAGCGGAGTGCCGAGCGGGTCGAGCGCGGGCACGAGTCCGCCGTCGTCGCCGCGCTCGAGCGGCACGCCGGCGGGCACGCCGGCCGCGGAGTAGGCGACCCGGTCGCAGGGCGTGCCGTCGATGTCCGCGAGGACCGCGATGTCGGCGACGCCCTCGGCGTCATCGGTGTTGTTGAGCGCGGCCCAGGGATGGACCCGCCGCACCCGCCCGGGATCGAGCCCGGGATACCGCGCGAGCAGCGCCGCCGGATCCTGCGCCAGCACGGCCAGGCTCTCGGGGGAAAGCGGGGCGCCGCCGTCGACCGCGCCCGGGTCGCCATTGCGGTCGGCGAGCGTGAACGCGTCGAGGTCGAGTCGTACGCCGCTGCGGTTGGCGACCTCGATCCACTCGCCCTCGCCCGCCGCGGGATGGAACTGGACTTCGACGATCCGCAGCGGGCCGGGCCCCACGCGGGCGAGCAGCGTGTCGGCGTCGTTCTCCGGCGCCTCGTCGCCCGCGAGCCGCGCGCGGGCGACCAGCCGCCACTTGCCCGCCGGCGGCGCGGCGAGGTCGACCGCGAACGCGACGCTCTCCGCCGGCGCCACCGTCGCGTCGAGCGTGAACGTGGCCAGCCCGATGGCGACGCCGTCGGCGCCGACCGCCTCGGCCACCGCGGCGAGCGCGCCCGCGGCGATCGGCGTGGCGCCGCGGTTGACCCAGCGGCCCGAGAGCCGGCAAGGCGCGCCGGGCGAGGGCTGCGCCGGCTCGAGGTCCAGCGTGCCGCGGGCGGCGGCGGCATCGCGCGCCGGCTGGTTCACCCGCCCCGGCGACGGCGGCGCGGGCCGGAAATCGAGATCGTTGCCGCCGCGGTCGGACCCGTCGGGCACCCGCGCGAGCGCGAGCCCCGAGGCGACGTCGGGCGTGGGCGCGCCGCAGGCGTACTCGGCGAACGCGTGCGCACCCCAGCCCACCACCTCGATCGCGCCGTCGGGCCACACCAGCCGCATCGCGTCGGGGCCGTTCTGCAGCTCGAGCGTCGCGAGTGCGTCCGGCGCCGGCGTCACCGCCGCGCCGCCGATCAGGAAGCGCCCGCCGGCGCCCACGCTGTCGCCGGGGCCGCCGGTCCAGCGCAGCGTCCAGCGCCCCGGACCGGCGCCGTCGCCGGCTTCGAGCCGGGCGCCGTGCAGCGACCGCGCCTGGCTGGTGGGATTGAACAGCTCGACGTACTCCTGCCCGGTGTCGTCACCGATGGCGTCGTAGTACACCTCGGCAACGATCGGACGGCCGGGCGGCGAGCAGGTCGCGAGCGCGACGAGCACGAGCAGGCCCGCGCAGGACATGGCGCCGATCCCCGCGGGGGCGGGTGGGAGGCCGGCGCCGAGACCGGCGACGGCGGTGACGCGGTGCGCTCAGGGCAAGCGGCGTGCCCGAGGTGCGGCTACGGAAGTCCCCGGCGCCGGCGCCAGATCCACTCGATCGAGAGCGCACCGACGATCGCTGCGAAGATCCACGGCGACTCCCAGAGTCGAACCGAGTCGGTGCGAGCCCGCGCCAGCGCGCGCACGCCGACGCCCCGCGCCCAGCGCCCCGCCTCGGGCGCCGTGGTGAGCCGCCCGCCCGAGGCCGCGGTCATGGCGGCCAGCACGGCGCTGTCGGGGTCGGTGCGCGCCTCTTCGAGGCTCCAGCGGTCGACCGCGAACTCGGTGGTGGCGCGGCCCAGCTCGCGGCCGCCCCGGGTCGCGCGCGCGGTGACGGTGTAGCGCCCGGGCGGGAGGTCGTGGAGCATGGTGACGTAGGAGCCGGTCGCGCCGGACTCGAAGCGGATCGGGACCGCCCGCCCGTCCGCTTCCCGGGCCTCGGCCTCGATGCTCGCGCCGCCGATCGGGCGGAACGACTCGTCCTGCAGGCTGGCGAAGAGCCGCACCGGCTCGCTGTGCGCCGCGAGCCAGCGCTCGGGCCGGACCCGCAGCGGCTCGCCCTGCACCGGCTCGGCGAGCCAGCGTGCGATCCGCCGCCACAGCCGGCGCCCGCGCTCCGCCGCCAGCTCGTCGTGGCTCGAGAGCGACCAGCGCCAGAGCCCGGTGCCGTTCACCAGCAGCGCCTGGCCGCGGCCGACGCGACGCGCCCACAGCAGCGGCGGGCCGTCGCCGGTGGCGCGCACCAGCACGCGATCCCCGGCCGAAGCGGCGACCGGGGCGATTTCGAGCAGCGGAGCGGCCGCGCGCCACGCGCGCTCGCCTCGCGCCGGATCGTCGTCCCAGGCGAGCAGGTCGCTGGCTTCCGCGGCCGGCTCCGGCGCGGCCGGGGCTCCCGGCGGGCGCGCCTCGACCTCCGGCGCCAGGTCGGTCCCCAGGGCGCCGCCGCGATACCGCAGCACGCCGGGCGCCGAACCGCCGATCGCGAGCAGCCCGCCGCCCGCCCGAATGAACCCCGCCACCGCGCGGTCGAACTCGGGACCGACCTCGGCGGGATGCATGCCGTCGAGCACGACCACCGCCTGGCCGCGCAGGTCGTCCGGTCCCGGGGTGCCGACGCGGCGATTCGACTCGAGGTCGCGCCAGCCGTCGTCCGAGCGCATTCGAGTCGAGACCTGGAGCCCGGAGTCGCCGAGCCAGGCGCGCCGCATGAAGGTCAGATCCCAGTTGAGGCCGCCGCTCAGGACCAGCACGCCGAGCCGGCCCGGGGCGACTTCGATCGCCACCTGTCGGGCGTTGTTGATCGCCGAGATCTCGCCTGGGAGGGAATCGATCGCCGCGGTCCACACCGCGAGTCCGCGTTTCGTGGGTGTGACCCGGAACTCCGCGGTCGCCTCGGCGCCGCCGCCCGGCGCCACCGCCGTCGCGCGTGCCAGCTCGCGGTCGCCGTCCATCAGCCGCACCGGGATCGCGGCACCGGCGGGCTCGGTCGAGGTGATGCGCACGCGGACCGGCGTCCGCTCACCGACCCGTGCGGACGTCGAGCCCTGGACCTCGACCACGGCGCGGTCGCGCTCCACCGGGCGGCCGACCAGCACCGCGTGCACCGGCACGCCCAGCGCGCGCGCCGCGGCCACCGGGTCGGCGCCCGCGTTGGCGGCGCCGTCGCTCACCACCACGACGCCGTCCAGGGACTGGCCCTCCGGGCTGCGCGCCAGCGCCTCGAGCGCCATCCCCGGCGCGCTGGCCCCGCGCGTGCGCAGCCAGGTCGAATCGACTCCCAACGCACCCGCGAACGGCACCACGCTCACCTCGGCGCGGCCGCGGAACCCTCGACGCAGCTCCTCGACCGCGACCTCCGCCGCCGCCGCCCGGGTGCGACGCTGCGTGGCGTCGGCCGCCTCGGGCAGATCCATGCTCCGCGACCCGTCCACCAGCACCGTCACCCGCGCACCGCCCCCCGCGCGGGCGCGCTCGAGCACCGGCTGGGCCAGCAGCCAGGCCAGCGCCAGCAGCGCCAGCACGCGCAACGAAGAGAGCGCCCGCCGCGCCACCACCGGCAACGGCGGCGCCCCGAACCGATAGGCCCAAACCCCCAGCACCAGCATCGCCACCGAGATCACCGCAAGCGCAATCCACGGCGCGTTCGGAGCGAGATGAATGGAGTCGAGGATCATTCGTCAGTTACTCGCGCGAAGGGCCGGCGCTGGATCCAGCGCCGGCAAAGGCCCTGATAGGGAAGAAGCAGCAGCAAGCACGCTTCCGCAACGCCTCAATGGTTAGAAACGGCGTTCACCAATGGCAATGCTTCGAGGGATGGAGGGCACCCCCCTTGCCCCGGTCTGCGCCGAGTAGGGTGGGTCCGATCGAGGCGCAGATCGGGCGAGGGGGGTGCCCTCCATCCCAAGCCCGGCACGCAAGTCCGAGAGTCTCCGGGTTCAGACCCACTGACGTGTTCCGAACTTGGAAAGTGGCTTTCAGGATCCGTCCCGGCGCTCGTCCGCCTGACGCAGGGCCTCGAGGATCAAACGGTCCAGGTCGAGGTCGAGCCGCACTTCCTCCCGCGCCCCCCGCTCGCCCGGCACGAAGCGGAACGAGCCGTCGCGCCACAGCATGAGGCCGTAGAGGATCCGCCGCAGCGTCTCGCGCACCGCGTCCTCGACCTGGGCGATCGTCGCGGCCCCGGCGCCGACGAGCAGCGCGCCGACCCGTGCGCCCGGCTGGGCGCGCTGCTCGGCCAGCGCGCGATTCAGCGCCTCGGCCGCCACCTGGCCGCGGTGGACCAGCAGCTCACCCGCGCGCACGCTGCCGCCGCTGGTGCGCGCGAACACCGGGCGGCCGCGCTCGATCACGACCTCCGCCCGCTCCGCGCCGCGCGTCAGCTCGAGGCGCCCCGTCGCCTGCGCGAGCTGCAGGAGCTGGAGGATCTCCGCCGGGAAGAAGTGGGCGAGGTCGCCGCGCAGGGTCTCGCCGCCGGCCGCGCCCGCGTTCATCGCGCGTCCCGCACGTCGCCGACGACGCGGCCGGGCGCCAGCGCCGTCGTCCCGGTCATCAGGCGCACGTTGTACCAGCCCATGACGACGACCTGGGCCACCGTCACCGAGATCAGCCCGCCGAGCGCGATGATGTTGAGCGGCAGCAGCGAGAGCCGCAACGGACCTCCCAGCGCGTAGAGCAGGGTGAGCAGCGCGACCAGCGCCGACATCAGAACGCCGGAGAGCCGCCCGAACACCGTGGGTCGGATGCGCAGCGGGCCGACGAAGAGGTAGAGGCACGCCCCGCCGACCAGCAGCAGGCCGTAGCGCAGCGCCGCGGCCGCGAAGACCCAGCCCGGCAGCATCCCGGCGGCGAAGAAGGCCGAAAACATCGCCAGGTTGAACACGATGTCGACCAGCGGGTCGAGCAGCTTGCCGAGATCGGTCTCCTGCTTCCAGCGGCGCGCCACCCAGCCGTCGGCCACATCGGTCAGCGCCGCCACCAGGAAGGTGACCAGGGCCAGGATGAAATGGCGCTCGAGCAGGAACAGCGCGATCCCCGGCACCAGCGCCACCCGCACCAGCGTGAGCGCGATCGGCAGGTTGATGCCGGAGAGCCGATAGCCGTCGCGATCGCGCAGCAGACCGACGTTGCAGGTGACGAACGCGAAGGCGGGCGCGATCCACAGCGCCGTCTGCAAGAAGAAGTCGTAGGCCAGGTGCCGGTCGTAGGCCAGCGCCATCGCCGCCGCGGCGGCGAACGCGGCGGCGAAGAACCCGAGCGCCGCGATCCAGATCGAACGCACCGCCGATGGATTGGCGTCCATCTGATCGCGCACCCGCCGCGCGACCCGGGCCGCGTAGCGGGCCAGCGCCGGCGGCGCGAAGCGCTCCTGGCGCAGATCGCGGAGGTATTCCTCGATGAACATGGCGGCCTCCATCGGTGTCGAATCCGGACTCGGCTGGGCAGGATAATCGGGACCGACGGCCCCGACAACGCTGTCGCCCGCGCTCAAGCCGGCCGGCGCGCGCTCACCAGCGCCAGGACCTGCCACAGCCGGCCCAGGCGCAGGTGGCGCGTGTGATGACCCGGGAAGACCTCCCAGCGGTGCACGCGCCAGCGGCGCCAGAAGTCCCAGGGATGCCAGCCCGAGCGATGGGTCTCGTGCGGCATGCCGGGCACCTCCTGCGGCCGGAACCCCCAAGGCGTCGTGACCAGCACCTTGGCGGCGTGATGCGTGAGCTGATCCAGCAGCCGCGCCCCCGCCGCTTTGTCGAAGTGCTCGATGACGTCGAGGAAGAGCGCGAGGTCGTAGCGCGGCGCATCCCCGGGCAGCACCTCGTCGAGCCGGGCGAGGTCACCGAGATAGACGTGGTCGTAGGTCTTGAAGCGGGGCTCACGCACGTCGATCGCGTCGACGCGCTCGGGGTCGGCGTACTCGCGGACGAGGAATCCGTACTTGCCGTGGCCGGCGCCGACGTCGAGCACGGTCCGCGGGCGCTCCCGGCCGACGACGTCCAGCACGTGCGGGATCTGCCAGTGTTCCGAGGTCGGGATGGTCGCCTCCGTGGTCGGGCCGCATCTTGGCACCAGCGCAGGGCATCGGGCAACGCGGCATCGCCTCGCGTATGATGCCGGCGTGTCCATTGACGGTCGGGTGCGGCGCGCCATCGGCTGGCTGGCCGCGGCCGCGACGCTCGCCGGCTGCGCCGCCCGCGAGACACCCGCGCTCGATCCCGACTCCGTCCCCGAGGCGTTCGCGCGCTCGACCGCGGCGTTGATGTGGCCGGGCGCCACCCGGGCCTACCAGGTGACGCCGGCGGGCGACCTCTACAACGGCGAATGGCGCGTGGTCGTGCGCGCCGCGGCCAACGGCGTCGAGGCCGACTCGCCGCGGGTCGTGGCCTTCCGCGAGCGCTGGCGCCCCGGAGCGCGGTGGACGCGTCGCTCGGGCGACGTGCGCTGGGACTTCGACGCGCTGGCATTGCCCGAATCGGCGCCGCGCGATTCCGGGCTACTGGTGTCGCTGGTCGCCCATGCCACCAACACCGGCAGCAGCCCCGCCGAGGCCACGCTCGAGCTGGCGCTCGCGCCGCCCGAGGCGGACCCGATCTTCGTCGCCTTCGACGCCCCCGAACGGCCCGCGCCGGCGCGCTGGGGCCGCGGCGGCAGCGGCGACACGGTGAATGCCTGGTCCGACGTGACGGCCGAGGGCGAGCGCCTGGCCGTGCGCTGGCCGCTGGCGCCCGGCGGCTCCCGCGAGCTGCGCGTACTGCTGCCGGCCTATCCCACGGCCGCCGGTGTCCTGGCGCGGGCCGCGCGCCGGCCTCATCGGGCCTGGGTCGAGGAATCGGATCGCTTCTGGGACCGCGAGCTGGCCACGGGCGCCCGCTTCGAGCTGGGCGACCCCGAGCTGCAGGACGCGCTGCGCGCCGCGCGGGTCCTGCTGCTCTCCTGCCGCGAGCGTCGGGGTACGCGCTGGGTGCCGATCGGCGGGCCGTTCCAGTATCGCGACGTGTGGCTGCGCGACGGGGCCCGCGCCGCCGCGGCGCTGGCGATCGCCGGGCACACCACCATCGCGCGCGAGCTGGCGGGCGGGCTCGCCGAGTTCCAGTGGCCGAACGGAGCCTTCATCTCGCAGCGCGGGCAGCTCGACGGCAATGGCCAGGCGCTGTGGGCGTTCGAGCAGACGCTGCTGCGTCCCGTCGCGGACGACTCGGTCGCGCGCTTCGCCGATGCCGCGAGCCGCTCCTGGGCCTGGGTCGAGTGGCAGCGCGGGTTCGGCCGGCTGTCGGGCTGGCCGTTCGGCGTGATGATGCCGTACGGCGACCCGCGCGACGGCGAGCTGGTGCGGGCCCAGCTCGTGGGCAACGACGCCTGGGCGCTGGCCGGCTACCGCGCGGCCGAGCGCCTGCTCCGCGCCGCCGGACGCGCGAGCCAGGCCGACAGCGTGGCCGCCGCGCGCGCCATCTACGCCGCCGACTTCGCCAGCCTGCTCGGGCGCACCGGCAGCCGCGACGTGCCGCCCTCGTGGCAGAACGTGGGTCGCGACTGGGGCAACCTCGCGGTCGGCTGGCCCTGCGCGGCGCTGCCGCCCGATCATCCCCGGCTCCATCGGCTCGCGGATCGGGTCTGGGCCGAAGCCGGGGGAGCGGGACTCGTCACCTACGGCCATCGCGACTCGGTCCACGACTACGTCGGCGCCGATCTCGCGGTGTGGGGCTGGCTCGCCGGGCGCCGGGCCGAGGCCGACAGCGTGCTCGCCGCGACGCTGCACTGGCGCAACGGCAGCGGCGCGGGCTGCGAGCTGTTCTCGCGCTCGGCCCGCGACTTCGGCCGCAACCTGCCGCCGCACCCCACCACCGCGGCCGCCATCATCGCCATGGTCCGCCACGCGCTGATCTACGACGACGACGACACGCTGCGGCTCACGATCGGCGCGCGTGACGCCTGGTGGCGCGGCGCCGCGCTGCGCCAGGCGCCCACCCGGTGGGGCACGCTCGATCTCGAGCTGCGTCAGGAGGGCGACGCGGCGCACTGGACCTGGAGTCCGGTGCCGGTCTGGACCGAGCTGACGCTGCCGGCGGGCCGCGCGTGGGTGGCCCCGCTCCCCGCGCCGCTGCTCCCCGGGCGGCGCCCCGACCGCGTGCTGGCGCCGCCCGGGACGCGGGACGCACGAGTCGCGTTGCGATGAAGCGCGGGCGTCGCGCGCCGGCCAAGCCGGTCCGCCGTCCCTCCGGCCCGCCCGCGCGCCGGAGCACCGCCGCGCTGTGGGCGGCGCTGACGCTCGGCGCCCTGGCGGCGACCGTCGCGGTGTACTGGCTCGCGGGCCGCCGTCCCACCGCACCGGAGCCTCCGCCCGCGCCGCCCCTGCTCGCCGGGGCGATCGAGGACCTCTACCGTCGCGGCCGCGAGCTGCTCGACGAGAAGCGCGCCGCCGAGGCGCTGCCCCTGCTGCGCCAGGCGATGCAGGCGCGGCCGGACCTGTGGCAGACACATCAGTCATACGCGGTCGCGCTGCTCAACACGTCGTACGACTCGCGACTCCATCAGGGCTTCCCGGCCTCGGTCACCCGCTCGAGCCTCGAGCGCGTGGCCGCCGCAGGCGAGGCGATCGCCGAGCTCGAGACCGCCCAGCGCATGGCGCCGACGCCGCGCGATCTCGCCCGGGCGCGGCGGCTGCGGGCCCAGCTCATGGGCGCGTGGGGATTTCCCTGGGACGCCTTCGTGCTCTACCGGCAGGCGCAGGCCGACGACCCGTCGTGGACGGAGCCGGCGGCGCTCGGCGACCAGATCATGGTGCTGATGCGCGACATCCGGCGGACCCCGCCGCCGGGGCTCGAGGCCGGCGGCGCGGACGCTTCGCCGTGACCTCCGGCCGGCCCCGCGCGGTGGTCGCGGGCCTGGCGTTCCTCGCCGCCGCGCTGGTCGCCGCCTGTGACGACTACGGCACGGCCCGGCGCCCGGCCGCTCCGCCCGCCGCCCGCGCTGACTCCTTCGCCACGATGCACCCCGAGAGCGTCTACCAGACGGCGGTGCGGCTGATGACGCTCGACCGCGACCCCGAGAGCCTGCCCTGGTTCCGCGCCAGCCTGGCGCGGGTGCAGACGGAGTTCTGGGAGCTGCACTTCAATTACTTCGCGGCGCTCCGCAACACCGCGCTCGAGGACACGGTGCGCCTCGGCGTCCGCGGGCCGCTGGAGCGCTCGAGCCTGGAGCGCGTGGCGATGATGCGCGAGGCGCTGCACGAGCTCGACCGGGCCGAGGCGCTGGCGCCGACCGCCGACGTCGCCGCGATGCTCCGCATCCAGCGCGCGCGCACGTTGCGCGTCTGGGGCGCGGCGTGGGACGCGTGGCTGGCGTTCCGGCTGGCCTCGGAGGCGGTTTCGCATCGAAAGTTCGAGGAGTTCCTGGCCGACGACTTCACCGACCTGATGCGAAACCCGACGCGCCCGCCCCAGCCCCACGAGGTCGGGGACTAGCTCGGCTCAGCGGCCGAGGGCGACGCGGCCGATGGTGACCAGGATGCGGGCGCCGGCGCCGATCGAGCCGCGCACCGTACCGGCCACCTTCGAGCGGCCCGCGCCGCGGCGGCGATAGTCCACCGGCACCTCGAGGCAGGCGCAGCGCAGGCGCGCGGCCCGCGCCTGCATCTCCACCGTCCAGCCGTAACCGCGCTCGCGCATGCCCAGCCGCTCGAGCGTCTCCCAGCGGATGGCGCGAAACGGGCCCAGGTCGGTGAAACGCACGCCGTGGAGGCGGCGCAGCAGGGTGACGGCGAGCGCGTTGCCGAAGCGCTGCACCGGCGTGAGCGCGCCGTGCTCGGCGCGCCCGAGCGTGCGCGAGCCGATCACCAGGTCGGCGCGGCCGTCGCGGATCGGATCGACCAGCTCGGGGAGGCGCGCCGGGTCGTCGCTCCGATCGGCGTCGACAAAGGCCACGATCGCCGGCGGGTCGCGCCGCAGGTACGCGAGCGCGGCGAGGCAGGCGGCGCCGTAGCCGCGTCGCGGCTCGGTGACGACGGTGGCGCCGGCCGCGCGCGCCACCTCCGCCGTGCGGTCGCCGGAGCCGTTGTCGGCCACCACCACTTCGCGCACCGGCGGGCGAGGAATCGCGGCGACGACGAGGCCGATGGTGGCTTCCTCGTCGAGCGCCGGGATGACGACGGCGACGTCGAGGCTCAGCGTTGGTCGCTGCCCGCCGCGCGGCCGCGCAGCGCGGCCTGGGCCGCGGCGAGGCGCGCGATCGGCACGCGGAACGGCGAGCAGGAGACGTAGTCGAGGCCGATACGGTGGCAGAACTCGACGGTCGCCGGGTCGCCGCCGTGCTCGCCGCAGATCCCGACCTTGAGCCCCGGGCGCGCCTGGCGGCCGCGCTCCACCGACCACTCGACCAGCACGCCCACGCCCTCGAGATCGAGGGTGACGAAGGGGTCGGTCGGCAGGATCTTGCGCGCGACGTACTCGGGCAGGAACTTGCCGGCGTCGTCGCGCGAGTAGCCGAAGGTGAGCTGGGTGAGATCGTTGGTGCCGAAGGAGAAGAACTCGGCCTCGTTCGCGATCCGATCCGCCGTGACCGCCGCGCGCGGCACCTCGATCATCGTGCCGACCAGGTACTCGACCCGGGCACCGCGCCGTTCCATGACCTCCTCCGCCACGCGCCGCACCAGCGCGGCCTGGTGGCGCAGCTCCTCGACGTGGCCGACCAGCGGGATCATGACCTCGGGCCGTGCGCGTACGCCCTTGGCCTCGGCGTCACACGCCGCCTCGAAGATGGCCCGGGCCTGCATCTCGCTGATCTCGGGATAGGTGATGCCGAGGCGGCAGCCGCGGTGGCCGAGCATCGGGTTGAACTCGTGCAGCTCCTCGACCCGGGCGAGCAGGTTCTCGAGCTTCCCGAGCTTCGCCGGCTTGGCCGCGCGGCGCTGGCGCTTCCTCGCCCGCTCCCAATCCGCGCGCAGCACCGCGACCTCGCTCATCAGATGCTCGCGCTTGGGCAGGAACTCGTGCAGCGGCGGGTCGAGCGTGCGGATCGTGACCGGCCGGCCGTCCATGGCGAGGAACAGGCCCTTGAAGTCCGCGCGCTGGTGCGGCAGCAGCTTCGCGAGCGACTGGCGATACTCACGGAGCGGCGCGGCGAGTTGGCGTTTCGCCGCCGCCAGCTCGCGGCCCAGGGCCTTCGCGGCCGCCGGCTCGGCGTCCTCGACCGCCGCCTCCAACCGCTGCACTTCCTCGTGCAGCGCCTTGGCGCGGGGCGCCGCGATGATCATCTGCACGACGTGCGGCAACCGGTCCTCGGCGAAGAACATGTGCTCGGTGCGGCAGAGCCCGATGCCCTCGGCGCCGAACTCGCGCGCCTTCTTCGCGTCGCGCGGGACGTCGGCGTTGGCGCGCACCTTGAGGCGGCGGAACCCGTCCGCCCACTCCATGAAGGTGCCGAACTCGCCCGAGACCTCGGCGTCGATGGTCGCCACTTCGCCGGCGATGACGCGGCCGGTCGAGCCGTCGATCGTGACCCAGTCCCCCTCGCGCACCGTGACGCCGCCGGCGGTGAAGCTGCGCTGGCGCTCGTCGACCACGACGTCGCCCGCGCCGCACACGCAGGGCTTGCCCATGCCGCGCGTGACCACGGCGGCGTGGCTCGTGAGCCCCCCGGTCGAGGTCAGGATCCCGCGCGCGGCGTCCATGCCGTGGATGTCGTCGGGCGTGGTCTCCCGGCGCACGAGGATGACTTTCTCCTTCTTCCCGCGCGCCGCGGCGGTGTCGGCGTCGAACACGGCGCGACCCACGGCCGCGCCGGGCGAGGCGGCGAGACCGGTGGCGATCACCTTCAGGCGCACCTTGGGATCGAGCCGGGGATGGAGCAGCTGGTCGAGCGACGCGGGATCCACCCGCATCACCGCCTCCTCCTGCGAGATCAGGCCCTCCCCCGCCATCTCGACCGCGATCCGCACCGCCGCCTGCGCCGTGCGCTTGCCGGTGCGGGTCTGGAGCAGGTAGAGGCGTCCCTCCTGGATGGTGAACTCGAAGTCCTGGACGTCGCGGTAATGACGCTCGAGCCGCCCGGTGATCTCGCGGAGCTGCGCGTAGACCTGCGGCATGTCGCGCTCGAGCTCGTCGATCGGCCGCGGCGTGCGCACGCCGGCCACGACGTCCTCGCCCTGCGCGTTGGTCAGGTACTCGCCGTAGAACCGGTTCTCGCCGGTCGAGGGGTTGCGCGTGAAGCCGACGCCGGTGCCGGAGGTGTCGCCGAGGTTGCCGAACACCATCGCCTGCACGTTGACCGCGGTGCCGATGTCGTCGGGGATGCGGTTCTGGCGCCGGTAGTAGATCGCCCGGTCGTTGTTCCACGAGCGGAACACCGCGTCGCGGGCGAGCGTGAGCTGCTCGTGCGGGTCCTCGGGGAAGTCGCGGCCGGCGCGCCGGCGCACCAGGGCCTGGAACTCCGCGGCCAGCGCCTCGAGGTCGCCCGCGCGCAGGTCCGAGTCGACCTTGGCCCGGCGGCGCTTCTTCAGCGCATCGAGGCGGTGCTCGAACTCATGCTTCTCGAGCCCCATCACCACCGAGCCGAACATCTGGATGAAGCGCCGGTAGCAGTCCCAGGCGAAGCGCGGGTTCGAGGTCCGCCGCGCCAGCCCCTCGACCGAGCCGGGGTTGAGGCCCAGGTTCAACACGGTGTCCATCATCCCGGGCATCGAGAACTTGGCGCCGGAGCGAACGGAGACGAGCAGGGGGTCGGTCGGATCGCCGAGCCGCTTGCCCATCGTCGCCTCGAGCGCGGCCAGCGCCTCGCGCTGCTGATTTTCGAAGCCCGGGGGCAGCGATTGCCCGTGGGCGTAGTACCAGCGGCAGACGTCGGTCGTGATCGTGAACCCGGGGGGCACCGGCACGCCGGCGTTGGTCATCTCCGCCAGGCCGGCGCCCTTGCCGCCGAGTAGGTCGCGCATCGTCGCATCGCCCTCTGCGCGACCACCGCCCCAGGCGTAGATGTAGCGCTTG